>Ga0210400_10004416_pt1 | contig 12177 bp, 8 predicted proteins | sample IncBWH26MmetaG_FD_155456 | JGI IMG/M metagenome (GOLD analysis project Ga0210400, IMG submission 155456) | Forest soil microbial communities from Barre Woods Harvard Forest LTER site, Petersham, Massachusetts, United States - Inc-BW-H-26-M | ecosystem: Environmental > Terrestrial > Soil >...
GGACCACACGGTCGCCGCCATGCTTATGACCGAGGCGGCGCGACGCTACCCCGATGCGGCTTTCCACGTGATGGGCATCTTCTCGGTGGGAAATCCCGACTCGGCCTACCTCAATCCAATTAACGCCCCCGTCGACCGTCGGGTCGAACGGGATACGGTGCTCATCTCGCAGATCAGCACGCGGCTGAACGGAGTCACGACGGAATTCACGCGCCCCTGGCTGGTCGGGTCTCCCAGCCGCGAGTTGGTGGGCTATGTGGAATGTGTTCGCGAAGCCCAGGAGGCCGGAATTGCGGCGGCGTCGCCAGGCGCTCCGATCAACGGCATCCAGGCAGCCGCTCAGAGCGTGATCGAACGTGCGGGCCACGGCGCCCATTGCCGGCTGCGCGCCGGCCACGGCATTGGCGTCATCATGCACGATTTTCCTGAGGACCTGCCCTTCGCGGATCGGCCGTTGCAGGCCGGCGAGCTCTATTCGATCGAACCCGGAATCTACATCCCCCGCGTCGGCGGTTTCCGGTATGCGGACACCATCGTGGTGCGAGAGGGGGGGGCGGAGCGCATGACCAAGGGGTCCGCGGACCTTGAGCAACTGAGGATCAGCGCCGCGCCGGCCCAGACTGTCGCGGGCTGACGAGGCCTAGCCGGGCTGCGAACTGAGGGCGGCGGTGATCCCCGCCGCCGTTTCCCTCAAGATGGGCAGGATCCGGCCCTCGACGTACTCTGGGCCGGCCCGCTCCGTTGTCATGCTGACGTTCAAAGCGGCAAGCGTGAATCCCTCGCGATCGACGAGCGGAACCGAGACCCCAGTCGTCCCGGACTCGAACTCCCCTCGTGCGATGCCCCAGCCCTGCTGGCGCACGAGCTGCAACCTCTCGGTCAAGGCCTCCTTGCTGATGAGAGTCGTCGCGGTCAACGGCTCGAAGCGCGCCTGCCGCATGTAGCTGGCGAGGTCGACCGGCGGAAGGGCGGCAAGGAGCACCTGCCCCATGCTCGAGGTGTGCGCCGGGATGTGAGCCCCTGCGCCGAGGTCGAATTCGAAGATCTGCAGCCTCTGAATCCGTAGCGTGTAGACGAGGTCGAACCCGTCGAGCACCCCGGCCGAGACCGTTTCGTTCAGGGTGGCCGCAAGGCGCTCCAGCTGGGGTCGGGCGATTTGCCAGAGCGACTGGCTGAGATAGCCGCGAGCCAGGTCCCGCACCCGCGACGTCAGATGAAACAACCGGCCTTCGACCCCAACGTAGCCGAGGGACTGGAGGGTGAAGAGGATCCGGCGGGCTCCGGCCCGGTCGAGTTGCGCCGCCTTGGCCACCTCGGAGATCGTCAGCTGACCACGACCCGGACCGAAGGCCCGGATGACCGCGAGTCCCCGTCCTACAGACTGGATGAAAACGTCACGATCAGGGTCAAGGTGTGAAGTCATCAATGGCCAAGGGTCTACGACACTCATAGTCTGCCCCCACCAAGACGACACTCTTGCAAGGCGAAATATGAATCTAACACGGCGCCGACCGTCAACATAGAAAAGCAAAGCTTGGATTGGAGAATTTTTGCAGGAAGTTGTCTCAGGGTTTTCCACTGCCAAGGGTTGCGACGAATAGACTCGACTTGACTTGAGTTTACGGAGCCATTGACCAGCCTGAAGTGGTCGGGTCCCCACAGGCCTGGAATCCGGTCAGCTGGTTCGGCTGCCGAACTCTTTGCGGCCGGCCTCCCGGTGGGTTTTCGTCAGCCCTCCATCGCGCCCGCCGCGCTGCCATAGGTCGAACATGAATCGGGACTGGATCCAGAGTGCGCCAGCGACGGCGCCATACCTGCCAGGTCCTCCGGAACCTATCCAATGATCCCGCGGCGGACGGTGATCCTCGCAGGCGGCGCCGCGATCGGGCTCTCCGGACTGGCATGGCGCCAGTGGATGCGTCCGAAGCCCCGGCTCGGGAGCAACACCCCTGGGCCGGTCGGCGAGGCCTCTGTCCCGATGTTTCCGCTCACGGGGCCCGAGGTACTGCGCGACCCGCGTCTGATGCCGGCGCGTTTCCAAGAGGCGCCGATGCTCGCCCGGGAAGTACGCGCGGGGCGCCTGCCACCGGTCGGCGAGCGTATCGGGCTGGATCCCATCGTTGTCCGCCCGCTCCACGAGATCGGCAGCTACGGCGGCACGATCCGCCGGGCCTTCGTGGGGCCGGAAGACAGTCAGGGCATCGGACGGTTCGCATCCGGCCCAGACGGCCTGCTTGCCTGGGACTACGCTTGGCGGGAAATTCGTCCGAACATCGCTAAGGACTTTGTCTTCAGTCCAGACCAGCGGGTGCTCACGCTGTCGCTGCGCCGCGGCATGCGATGGTCGAGCGGCGCGCCGTTCTCCGCCGATGACATTCTGTTCTGGTACCAGCGAATGTATCTTGACCGCCGCATTGTGGGCGGCCCCAGCCTGACGCTGCAGGTGACGGGCGGCGATGTGGTCGTCCGCAAGGTGGACGACCTGACTGTAGAGTTCGTCTCGCCCGCGCCTTATCCACTCCTCGCTGACGTACTGGCCAGTTACAGTGAACTTGGGGGGCCTTCGTTCCTCGGCCGTAGCGGCATGGGGGGCTATGCGCCACGACACTATCTCGAGCGATTCCATGCCTCTGCCCGCAGCGAGGATGAGCTGAATCGCGAGGCTCGTGAGGTCGGGTTCGCAAACTGGACCCTCAGGTTCAAGGCCCTAAACGACTGGACGCTCAATCCTGACCTTCCGGTGACATCCCCCTGGCGCGTGACCTCGCCGATCAACACCCAAAACCTTAGCCTGGCGCGGAACCCGTACTGCGTCTGGGTCGACACCGCCGGCAACCAACTGCCCTACGTCGACCATATCGACCATGTGCTCTGCTTGAGCCCGGACGGCGTGGTGCTTAAGGCGGCCGCCGGCAAGCTTGATTTCCAGGATCGGCACATCTACGTCTCGAAGCTCCCGTTCCTGTTGTCCAACCGACGAAGGGCGAACTACGTCGTCGGCATGAATCCCTACCAGGGGACGGACCTTGCCGCTCGGTTCAACCTCAATCACAAGCAGGATCCGGAGATCGGCGCGCTGCTCGCCGACGTGCGCTTCCGCCGGGCCCTGTCTCTCTCGATCAACCGTCCACAGATCAACGACACCTTTCTGTTCGGAACGGCTGTGCCTTCGGCGTCCACGCCGTCGCCGGACTGCAAGTATTATCCCGGCGAGGCCTGGGCGCAGCGCTGGGCGACGCACGATCCAGAGCGTGCGAATCGCATGCTCGACAGTCTGGGCCTCAGCGCACGTGACCAAGCGGGCTACCGCCTGCGCCGCGACGGCGGCGGACGGCTGCGGCTCGTCGTTTCGGTGACAAGGTCCGGCTTCGATTACGCCTCACTTGGCGAGATGATCCGCGAACAGTGGCGCGACATCGGCGTGGACATGGACCTGAGGGAGCTGGAGGGAACCCTGTTCGGGATGCGGATGATCTCCGGCGAACTCCAGATCACGCTGCAGAGCACGTTCTCTGAAGACCCCTTCATCTATCCGGACTTCCTCTTCCCGTCCTCGCCCTATGCGTCGGGGGCGCTGTTGGGGGTGGAGTACGCCCAGTGGTTCAGGTCCAATGGCCGGCGCGGTCAAAAGCCGCCGCCCGAGCTGGTCGAAATCATGGAGCTGTGGCGCCGAGGCCGATCGTTGCCCGAGACGCAGCGTCTTGAGGCCGGGCGCGAGATCATCCGCCGCCACATCGATCTCGTCCTGACAGCTGGCATCGTCTCGGCCGGCCTTGCGAACAACGGTGTGCACGTCGCCAGCAACGACGTCGGAAACGTCCCGCAGCGGATCCTGAACACGGCGGTCCTGCGGTCGCCAAGCAACGTCATGCCCATGACATTCTATTTTCGCAATGCTGGACGCCGGCGCCTGACAGCATAGGTCACCCAGGACTTGGCCGCTCGCATCCACGCCGCGCGGGACCTCGACCAAGAGATCGGAACGCTCGGTCTCCTCAGCATCCGCATCGCTCGCGCCGCTGGCGACGAGATGGAGAAGCTTTACGCCGCGGCGTGGGCCGCCGGCCGAGGCATCGTAGGGAACCGGTCCTGATCGGATCGCCGGCGCTCAAGCGTTCAAGGGGATCCGGGACCGAATGGTCACCCGCCTGAGCGTCGTGCGGTCTGGAGGGGCGGGGAGGTCGTTCGACCGGTTTTGCGCCGCGCCCTGGCGAGGACCTCAGCCCCGATGCGGCGCCGGCCGGTGTTTCCGGCGGGCGCCGGTACGGATGAGCCAATAACGTCAGGGGTCTTCGTTCTGAAATTGGAACGCTGCTTCGCGATGCTGCCGGATACCCCGCCGCTTTCGACCACTTCATATGTGGGGCGTCACAAGCAACGGAGACCTCCCATGACTGTCAGCGCTTCCAAGAATCCCCTCCTCGACCCTGATAACCACGCCCTTCTGCTGATCGACCATCAGTACCTGCAGATGCTCACCACCCGTTCCCACGAAGTGGGCGACATCATCAACAATGTCGCGGCCGTCGCCGAGGGCGCCAAGATCTTCAAGGTGCCCACCTTGGTGACCACCGCCTTCGCCGAGAAGCAGAATGTGGTCTCGGCGCTGGCCGACGCCACCTCCGATCAGGTTCCGATCGACCGCACCACGCTCAACTCGTGGGAAGACCCCCGCGTCACCGACTGGGTGAAGGCCACGGGCAAGCGCAAGCTGGTGATGGCCGGCCAATGGACCGAGGTCTGCCTCGCCATGCCGGTGCTCTCGGCTCTGGCCGAGGGCTACGAGGTCTATATCATCACCGACGCATCGGGCGGCGCCACGAAAGAGGCGCACGACATGGCCGTCCAGCGGATGATCCAGGCCGGCGCCGTGCCGATGACCACCTGGGCCTACGTGAGCGAGCTCCAGCGCGACTGGGCGCGGCCGACCGCCGGCGACGTCGCCAATCTGTTCGCCGCGCGCGGCGGCGGCTTCGGCCAGGGCCTGCGCTGGCAATGGCAGTTGCTCGCCCTCAAGGAAGGCTCACGCTGACCCACGTTCCAGGGATCGCGGCCCGGCGCCGCGATCCCGCCCGTCGCAAGGACCACCCCATGACCATCCAGCGAACCATCAAGCGTCTGCACGCCGCGCATCGCGACGACATCGCGGACCTCCAGACCCGTCGGCCCCTGCCGGGCCCGGCCCTGCCGAACCTCGGCGCGTTCCTGTTCCTCAATCACCACGGACCGCAGGTCTATCCGCCGTACAATGGCGGCCTGCCATTCGGTCCCCATCCCCATCGCGGTTTCGAGACCGTGACCTTCATCCTTGAAGGCGAGCTCACCCACCGCGATACGGCGGGCCATGAGAGCACGATCCTGGAGGGCGGCGTCCAGTGGATGACGGCCGGCAGCGGCCTCGTCCACGCCGAGGTGTCCTCGTCGGAATTCAAGCGCAACGGCGGGCCGCTGGAACTCCTGCAGCTGTGGGTGAACCTGCCCGCACGGCTCAAGATGACCACGCCTCGGTATGTCGGCGTGCAGCGCGACGGCATCCCATCCCTGCCCGCCGCCAACGACAAGGCGCGGGTGAACCTGGTCGCCGGCCAGCACAACGGCGCCGAAGGCCCGATTACTTCGCTGAGCGGGGTGTTCATGGCCACGGTCACAGCCGAGGCCGGCGGCAAGGTCCGCTTCGATGGACTTAGGGGCCGCGACGTCTTCCTCTATGTCGCCCGCGGCGAGATTGAAGTGGCCGGCCGCCGGGCCGGGGCGTTCAACCTCGTTGAGCTGAATGAGGGCGACGCCGTGGAGATCGAGGCGACGACCGATACGGTCCTGGTGTTCGGCCATGCCGAGCCCATCGACGAGCCGATTGTCAGCGGCGGCCCGTTCGTCATGAACACGATCGAAGAGATCCAACAGGCCTTCGACGACTTTCGCGCCGGCCGTTTGGGCGCCATGGCTTAGCGAATGATGGCGACGAACCAGGGAATGTCGGGATGAGCGACAGCGAGGCGGACGATCTCATCCTCTTCGCCCGTATCGCTCAGCATGGCGGCTTCTCCGCCGCCGGCCGCGCGCTCGACATTCCCAAGTCGCGCCTCAGCCGGCGCCTTTCAGGGCTCGAAGAGCGGCTCGGCGCCCGGCTCATCCAACGGAACTCGCGCGGCTTCTCGCTGACCGCGATCGGCGAGCAGGTGCGCGTGAGGGCCGAGGCGATCCTCGCCGAAATCGAGGCGACCAAGGCCATGGTCGAGGGCCATCGCGCGCAGCCGCAAGGGACGCTGCGCGTCAGTTGTCCCGTCACCATCTCGCAATACTGGCTCAGTCCGCTGCTTCCCGCCTTCCTCGCCCGCTATCCTCAGGTCCAGGTGGTGCTGGAGACGACCAACCGCCGAGTGGACCTGATCGCCGAGCGGATCGACGTCGCCCTGCGCGTGCGCCACGGCCAGGTCGATGAACCGGACTGCGTCATACGCAAGCTGCTGGACGCCCCGGACATTCTGGTGGCCGCGCCGGAACGGCTCGAAGGCCTGGCAGGGCTGGACCAGGGCAATCTCCACCTTCTGACGGACGGACAGACGCTGGCGACGGCCAGCGGCGAGCCCCACATCTGGCGGCTGGTCGATCCGTCCGGCCACGTTCATCATCTCAGCCATCGGCCGCGGCTGATCACCAATGACATGGGGGCCGTGCGGCGCGCCGCGCTCGACGGGGCGGGCGTCGCGCTCATTCCGCTGATGGCTTGCGCCGAGGATCTGGCCGCCGGACGCCTGGTCCGACTGCTGCCGGACTGGAGCGCCGGCTCAGGCGTACTGCAGGTGGCCTATGCGTCCCGTCGCGGGGTGGCGCCGCCCGTCAGGGCGCTCATAGACTTCCTGGTCGACGCCGCAGCCGGTTGAGGCGTCCGCGAGTTGGCCGCGAGGATCTTCAACGCGAGGGCCGCGCCGCGTCTGGATCCTGAAGTCCGCCCTTCCAAGGCGAGCCAAACTTAGCCTTTATGTCCGAATTTCCAGCGGCGCCTCAGTGCGCTGGCATCATCGGCTGGTCAGCCCTCGCCAGCGCCGGCCACGGGCTCCAGCGTCAGCAGCAGGTCCTTTGCCTCGACGGTGGCGCCGATCTGAACCGTGACCTCGCCGACCGTCGCCGCGGACGGCGCCGTCAGCTGGGTCTCGACCTTCATTGCCTCGATGGACAACAGGATCGCGCCCGCCTCGATCCTCTGACCCGGCGCGACGCTCAGGGAGCTTACGATCCCCGGCATGGGCGCGGCGACATGGGCCGGATTCGACGGATCGGCCTTAAGCCGGCGGCGTTGGGGCGCCTTCGCGCTGTCCTGGCGCAGTTTGATCTGCCGCGGCTGGCCGTTGAGTTCGAAGAAGACCGACACCATGCCCTCTCCATCCGGCGTCCCGACCGCCAGCAGCTGGATGAGCAGCGTCTTTCCGGGTTCGATCTCGACCTCGACCTCGTCACCTGCCGCCATGCCATAAAAGTAGATAGGGGTGGGCAATGCGCTCACGGGCCCCTGAGCCTGGCTGGCGCGGGAGAAGTTGAGGAACACCTTTGGATACATCAGCGCCGACGCGAATTCGCGGTCATCGATGTCGCGTCGGCAAGCGGTCGCGGACTCGGTGCGGAGCTTCGCAAGGTCGACGGGCGGTAACAGCGCCCCGGGACGGTCGCTGAGTTCGGCGGCGCCCTTGAGCACCCTGTTCTGGATGGCGGGCGGCCACCCGCCTGGAGGCCGTCCCAGCTCCCCGCGCAGCATTTCCGTGACCGATTGCGGGAAGGCGATCTGGCGGGCCGGGTTCAGGACGTCGTCGGCCGACAGGCCCTGCGACACCATCATCAGGGCCATGTCGCCCACCACCTTGGAGGAGGGCGTAACTTTCACGATATCGCCGAACAGGTCGTTCGCGGCGCGATAGGCGCGGGCGACCTCGTGCCAGCGATCGGCAAGGCCCAGCGCCCGGGCCTGTTCCCGGAGATTGGTGAATTGCCCGCCGGGAAGCTCGTGCAGGTAGACTTCGGACGCGCCCGCGCGCATGTCGCCCTCGAAGGCGGCGTACTGCGCCCGGACCTTCTCCCAGTACTCGCTGATGGCGCGGATGGCGGTGGGGTCTAGCCTGGTGTCGCGCGGTCCGCCGCGCAAAGCTTCCACGAGAGAGCCCAGGCACGGCTGCGAGACTCCGCCGGACATGGCATCCATGGCCGCATCGAATGCATCCACGCCGGCGTCGACCGCCGCGAGCACCGTGGCGGCCGCGATCCCCGACGTATCATGGGTGTGCAGCTGGATGGGCAATCCCACCGTCTCCTTGAGAGCCGTCACCAGCCGCCGAGCGGCGCGGGGCTTAAGGAGACCCGCCATGTCCTTGATCGCGATCACATGGCAGCCGGCGCGTTCGAGCGCCTGCGCCAGACCGAGATAGTAGTCGAGCGCGTACTTTTCACGGCTGGGGTCGAGGAGGTCGCCGGTGTAGCAAATCGCGCCCTCGGCGATTTTCCCGGCTGCGCCGACAGCGTCGATGGCGACGCGCATATTCTCGACCCAGTTGAAGCAGTCGAAGATGCGGAAGATGTCCACGCCGGCGTCGGCCGCCTGCTGGATGAAGTAGCGAACAACATTGTCCGGATAGTTGGTGTAGCCGACCCCGTTGGCCCCCCGCAGGAGCATCTGCAGCAGGGCATGCGGCGTCCGGCGCCGCAGTTCCGTGAGCCGCTCCCAGGGATCCTCGTCCAGAAAGCGCATGGCGACATCGAAGGTCGCGCCACCCCAGCATTCGAGCGAAAAGAGGTCAGGCAGGCCGTTGGCGTACGCCTGCGCGGGCCGCACAATATCGAAGGTTCGCATGCGCGTGGCGAGGAGGGACTGGTGCGCGTCCCGCATGGTGGTGTCGGTGACGAGCGGGCGGCTCTGCGCGAGCATCCATTGCGAGAGGCCCTCGGCGCCGACCCGATCGAACACCGCTTTGGCGGGCTCGGACGCCGGATGGATCGGCGTCACCGGCAGACTCGGGACGCGGACGTCGCGGGGTCTTGGTCGTCCCCTGGTCTCGGGATGACCGTTCACCGTCACGCCGGCGATGTAGGACAGCAGCTTTGTTCCACGATCGCGCTTGCGCGGATACCGCAAGAGCTCGGGCGTCTCGTCGACAAACGTTGTCGTGTAGCTCATGTCGCGGAATCGAGGATGCGACAGAAGCGCGTCCAGAAATGAGACGTTCGTCGCCAGCCCCCGGATTCGGTACTCGCGCAACGCGCGTTGACTCCGCGCGACGCACTCCTCGGGGCTCCGGCCCCAAGCCGTGAGCTTCTCCAACAGGGGATCGTAGAACGGCGTCACGACGGCGCCTGCGTAGGCGGTGCCGCCATCGATGCGGATCCCGAAGCCCGAAGGCGCGCGGTGCGCGACGATGCGACCGTAGTCGGGGATGAAGTTGTTTTCAGGGTCCTCCGTGGTGATGCGGCACTGCAGGGCGTGGCCGTCGAGGCGGATCTCCGCCTGCGGGGGAACGCCGGTTTCGGCGACGATTCCGAGCCGTCCCCCTTCCGCGATCCGGATCTGCGCTTTCACGATGTCGATGCCGGTCACCATCTCGGTCACCGTGTGCTCGACCTGAATGCGGGGATTGACCTCGATGAAGTAGAACGCGCCGTCGTCCTCGTTCAGGAGAAACTCAACGGTGCCAGCGCCTTCGTAGTGGGCGGCCCGGGAGATGCGCAGCGCGGCCTCGCACATGGCGTCCCGCGTTTGTGGGGCCAGGAACGCCGCCGGCGCGCGTTCGACGATCTTCTGTCGTCGTCGCTGAATGGAGCAATCGCGTTCGTAGAGGTGCAGCAGGTTTCCATGCCGGTCCCCGAGCACCTGGATCTCCACGTGCCGCGCGCGCCGAACCAGCTTCTCAAGGTAGACCTCATCTCGTCCGAAGGCGGCGCGGGCTTCCCGTCGGGCGGACATCACCGACGGTATCAGTTCCTTCGGATCTAAGATGGGGCGCATCCCGCGGCCGCCGCCGCCCCACGAGGCCTTCAACATGAGCGGATAGCCGATCTCTGCGGCCAGCCGACCGATTTCGGCCTCGTCATGGGGAAGCGCCGCCGTGGCCGGCACGACGGGTACGTCCGCCCGCTCGGCGAGGCGCCGCGCCGTGACCTTGTCGCCTAGCTGCCGGAGCGTCTCTGCCGACGGCCCGATGAAGGCGATGCCGGCCGCCGCGCAGGCTTCTGCGAGTTGCGGGTTCTCCGAGAGAAACCCGTAGCCCGGATGCACGGCGTCCGCGCCGGCCTCCAGGGCCACGCGCATGACCTCGTCGATGCAAAGGTAAGCCTCGATCGGCGCCAGGCCGGCCCCGACTTGAAAGGCCTTGTCCGCCTTGAACCGGTGGAGGCTCAACCGATCCTGCGCGGCGTAAAGCGCGACGGTTTCAATGCCCATTTCCGCGGCGGCCCGGAAGATCCGGATCGCGATCTCGGACCGGTTCGCAACCAGCAGGCGGCCTATCGCCATGCGATGCGCCCCACCTGGCGATGGGGCGCGGGCAAGCCAGGTCCCCCTGCGCCTTCCACCCTGATCGTCGCCGCCATGGTCAAACCCGCCCTGAGCCGGGGGGAGCGGGCCCCTGCCGATCGTCGATCTGCAAGCGCGGTGCTGTGTGACGAGGCGGTCCGGTGTCCCGCCAGGCTCGGCGTGAGACGGGAATTGGTTCCCGAGAGCGGGTTAGAGGGGATGATCAACGGGCACGAGGGGCGATGCTCGCGCAATCGGCGCCAGTGATGGGGGGTCATGGCGTGAAGGGCTCCAGCCCAGAGCAATTGGCTGAGCTCGAGCCGTCCGCTGGCCTGGCGATGACGTATTCCGCCACCACCCGACCGCCGATCAGATGCTCTTGGATGATCCGTTCAAGAACGTCGCGGCGGCAGTGGCGATACCAGACGCGGTCCGGATAGACCACCGCGATGGGCCCCGCGTGGCAGACCTGCAGGCAATTGGCCTTGGTTCGCATGATGCCGCCAGCGCCCAGCAGTCCCAGCTCGCGCAGCCGCCTTTTCAGGAAGCGCCATGACTCCAAGCCCTCGGCGTGATCGCAACACTTCGGCTTGGTCTGATCTGCGCAGAGGAAGATGTGCCGCCGCACGGTGGCGGCGCCCAGAACATCGAGCACCTCGCGCGCCAGTTGCGCCTCGTCCCGCGGCGGGGCTTCCGCAGGGCTCATCCAACATCCTTCGCAGATTGGGCGGCTCGAACATCAATGGTTCGACGGGTGGGGGCGTGTCCGCAGTCGCCCCGCAACCGTCGATGGGCTCGCCGGCAGGGGGCCGGGAGCTCAATCGCTGCGGGTTGCGGCACGGCGTTCCTCGAGCGTGCGCAGGAACACCATCTGATCGGGGCCGATCTTAATTTGGGGCCGAGCCTGACTTACGAGCTGCACGGCCTCGTCGAGCCCCCTTCCAGACAGGACAAGCAACCCGACAGCCGTGGTCGCCGCGCGACCAATGCCGCCCACGCAATGGACGTAGACCTTGCTGTCCGGAGCGCTGGCCTCAAACCACTTCATGACGTCATCAAGCTGATCGGCAGTCGGCGCGCCGAAGTTGGGGACCGGAGCCCGACGATACGCAATTCCCATCTGCGCCAGCCGCGCCGGGTCGGCGTTCAACTCCTTGTCTACACGTACATCGACGACGTGCGTGATCCCCGCATCGCGAAGATGCTCGTAGTCCTCGACAGCCGGCGCTCCGCCGAGGTGAAGCCAGCCGTTGACCTGATCGACTTTCTTGCTCGCGGCTGCGCGTTGGGCTTCGTTGGTCTCGGGCTCGCGAGACGTGTCGTCCGGGGTCATCTCTGCACTCATCCTGTGAATTTGGGCTTGGCAACGTGTCTGACCCGACGAGGATGACCGCCAAAGAGCCGAACCATTAGCGAAAGCTTGTTGTAATCTCCTGCGCTGGCCGCATGAAGTTGCACGGCGGCGGACGGGCAGAGCTCGGCCCTCGAAACGCCTACGAGAAACCCGGTGTAGCCGTTCGGTCGAAGTCGCTCAGAGGCGGCGGCGACCAGGGCCGCGCGGCCTGCCGAACATTGCAAGCCGACGTGCGCCCGATCCTTCAGGCGATGGCCGCCGAGAGCGCGGAGAGGTCAGCCGCGGAGTCCAAGCCCTCGACCGCGGCGCGGAGTCGGTCGGTCTTCTC
>Ga0210400_10004417_pt1 | contig 12177 bp, 10 predicted proteins | sample IncBWH26MmetaG_FD_155456 | JGI IMG/M metagenome (GOLD analysis project Ga0210400, IMG submission 155456) | Forest soil microbial communities from Barre Woods Harvard Forest LTER site, Petersham, Massachusetts, United States - Inc-BW-H-26-M | ecosystem: Environmental > Terrestrial > Soil >...
TCTTCGATCGCAATCCCGTCGGCCGGCTGATCACGCGCGTCACGTCCGACGTCGAGGCGCTGAACGAGCTGTTTACCGCCGGTGTGGTTGCTGGACTGGGCGACCTATTCACGCTGGGTGCGATCGCGATTCTGATGATCGTCACCGACTGGCGTCTGGCGGTCGCCGCGTTCCTGGTGATCCCGTTTGTCTATCTCACGTCGCACGTCTTTCGGATTTATGTCCGGTCGTCGTACCGCGAGATTCGCACGCGCCTGGCCCGGATCAACGCGTTCCTGCAGGAACGGCTCACGGGCATGCGCATCGTGCAGCTGTTTGGCCGCGAGTCGACCGAGGCTGCCCGATTCAAGGCTCTGAACCGCGACCATCTCGCGGCCAACCTGCGATCGATCACGATCTACGCCCTGTACCTGCCGGCGATCGAGATTCTGACGTCGGTTGCGCTCGCCAGTCTGCTGGTGGCCGCCGTCGGGCGGGTCCACAACCATACGCTGACCATCGGCACGGTGGCCGCGTTTCTGCAGCTTGTCCGGCGGTTTTTCCAACCTCTGCAGGATCTGTCTGACAAGTACAACACGCTGCAACAAGCCATGGCCTCGTCCGAGCGCATCTTCAAGCTGTTGGACACGCCCGCCGGTCCAACCGGCGGCGCCGCGGGCCGCACGATTCGACCGGCCGGCGCGACACGCGGCGTGACGGTCGAGTTCGAGGACGTCTGGTTCCACTACGACCGGCCCGGGGCCGCGGCGTCGGCCGCGCCGCCGGAATGGGTTCTCAAAGGCGTGAGCTTCCGCGCGAGCCCTGGCGAGACCATCGCCCTCGTCGGCCACACCGGCGCGGGGAAGACGACGATCGTGAGCCTATTAATGCGCTTCTATGATCCGCAGCGTGGGCGCATTCTGATCGATGGCGTCGACGCGCGGACCATTCCGCTCGGCGAGCTACGCTCGCGGATTGGCTACGTGCAGCAGGACATCTTCCTGTTCGCGGGCGATGTCATGTCGAACATCCGGCTGTCGTCGCCGATCTCGGACGATGGCGTCCGACAGGCCGCCGCGGAGGTTGGTGCCGACCGCGTGATCTCCCGGCTGCCGGATGGCTACCACTATAAGTTGGGCGAGCGCGGCGCGTCGATCAGCGTTGGCGAGCGGCAACTCCTGTCGTTTGCGCGGGCGATTGCCGCGGACCCCGATCTGTTGCTGCTCGACGAGGCGACGAGCGCGGTCGACAGTGAGATCGAAGCGGAGATTCAGCGCGCGCTGACGGTGCTGATGCTTGGGCGTACGACGATCGCGGTGGCCCACCGATTGAGCACGATCGTGAATGCGGACGAGATTCTGGTCCTGCACCACGGTGAGATCCGGGAGCGCGGCACGCACCGCGAGCTGCTGCAGCGTGGCGGGCTGTATGACCGCTTGTACAAGCTGCAGATCGGCACGGTGAGCGACGCGGCCGTGGCGTGAGCAGTGTGATGGTCGTCACTCGGAAGGCGCGGCTTGCGACCCCAAGCGGCTACCCATACCTTCTGTCGCAACTTACACGTGCCCCGCGGGGGGCCCCGCGCTACGGAATGCCCTACCTCCAGCTCAATGAAAAGCGATATCCCTTACGTGTCGGCGAGACACGTGTGGGCTCTGGAGTCGGAGCGGACGTGCCGATCACGGGACCGGCACAGCCCCCGGTCCAAGCAGTCGTCGACCTGACGCGCGAAAATCAGGTCGTCATCCGACGTGTCGCCGCTGGAGCCGCTGTCCGCGTCAACGGTGTTCAGCTCGGCGCCGAGCCGACGCCGCTGATTCATGGCGACAAGATCGAGATCGGGGACAGCGAACTCTTCTACGGCGACGATCGTCGCGGTGGGAGCACGCAGTTCATTTCCAGCGTCAACGTTCCTGACCTGCAGCGCCTACAATCGCCCGGACCCGGCAAGGCGACGGCCGCGACTGGCGGGCGGGTGATCTCGCTCGTCGATGGCCGTGAGTACATCGTGTCGGCCGGCGGGTTGTCGTTTGGTCGCGATGCCGGGTGCGACGTGGTGATTCCGTCGTCGGAGGTGTCGCGGCGCCACGCCGAGGTGGTGCCGGGTGATGTCGGGTACGTGCTGAGCGACACGAGCACGAACGGGGTGTTCGTGAACGGCACGCGGATCGAGGCGATGCAGGTGCTGGGTCGAGGGGACGTGCTGCGGATTGGGACCGAGGAGTTCCGGTTCTACGCCGATGTGCTGGCAGTGGCGCCGGCGCAGGCGCCGGCCGTTGCCGCGGAACCCCCATTGAAACCTCCCTCGGCCGCGCCGAGCCGGCCCGCCGCGCCAAGTGCGCCGGCAGCCCCGGTTATCCCGGTTGCCCCGATCGCCCCTCCGCGACAGCCGGAACCGGCGTCGGGGATCGCGACATCCACTCGGCCGCCGCTCGCGATGCTCGAGGTGGTGGGGGATGGGAGTGGGGTCCCCAAAGGCCAGATCTTTGGGGTGACGTCGGTGCTGGCCCACGTCGGCCGCGGCAGCCACAACGATGTCGTCATCGTCGAGGAGAGCGTCTCCGACTCGCACGCCAAGCTGCAGCGACGCGATGGCGTGTGGCACGTCACGGACCTTGGATCGACCAATGGCACGTACGTGAATGGTCGGCGCATCACGGTGGAGGAGCGGCTGGTGGCCGACACGGATCTCCGGTTTGGTGGGGTCAAGCTCCTGTTCCGCGTCTCCGCCACGGAGCCGACGACTGAGCCGCGGGCGTTCACGCGGCAGTTCGGCGTGCCTGACACCCGGCGTCCCGCCGCCGCCGTCGCGGCGCGACCACGGCCCCGCGAGCAGTACACCGCGCCCCCGGCTCCCGAGCGGGGCGGGATTCCCTGGTGGGCGTGGGTGATCACGCTCTTGGCGATCGGCGGCGCCGCGGTCTACCTGTTTCTGGCCCGCCGGTAGTGCAACTCATCTACGCGTCCCGGACAGACGTCGGCATGGTCCGCGTCGGCAACGAGGACAGCATGTATGCCGACGCCAACCCATATCGCGGCGTGTTCATGGTGGCCGACGGCATGGGTGGGCACGCGGCCGGCGAGGTGGCGAGTGCGATGGCCGTGCAGATCGTCACGCGCGACATCGCGCAGTTGCGCGACGTCAGCTCGCCGCACGCGGCGGAGATTTTGCGGGGCGCGCTGCAGGACGCCAACCGGGCGATTTTTAATCGCACGATCTCCGAAGTCGACAAGCAGGGCATGGGGACGACGGCCTCGGTGCTCATCTTGAGTGGCAATCGCTACCTGATCGGCCAGGTGGGCGACTCGCGGATCTATCGCGCGCGGAACGGCACGCTCGAGCAGCTGACCAAGGACCATTCGTACGTGCAGGAACAGGTCGATGCCGGGTACATCACGCCCGAGCAGGCGCGTTATCACCCGTACAGCAACGTCATCACGCGGTGTGTCGGCGCGAGCCCCGAGGTCGAACCCGACGTGTACTCGGGCGAGTTGCACTCGGGCGACGTGTTCCTGGTGGCGAGCGATGGGCTCACGGGGATGCTCGAGGATGCCCACCTGCAGCGGATCGTTCTCGGCAAGCCTTCGCCCGGCCCGCTTGTCGACGCCCTTGTTCACGAGGCCAACCGCCGCGGAGGGCTGGACAACATCACGGCGGTGGTGGTGCGCGTGGCCGCGCTCGACGATCCACGGCTCGACGCGGATACGTCAGAGACGCCGGTTTACCGGCCGACGCCGACGCACTGACGGCCATGGCCGACGAGACGGTCGGCGGGCTGGCCGAGCTGTACCTGGGCAACATCCTGTACGCCCTGGAGCTTGCGGCAACCTCACTCGAAGCGCAGGACCGCCGGGAGGACGCGGCGTTCTATCGGGGGATCGCGCGGAAGCTCGCCGAAGCCCGGGGTCGGGCGACCAAGTGACAAGAGTGGGCCCGCCGCCGTCTACCTGGCATGGAGATGGGGCGGGTAGCTGGAATCGCGTTGGCGCTGGCGGTATGCGGTAGCCTGGCGCGGGCCCAGGCGCAGGACGAGCAGCGGATGGCGACGGCCCACAAACTGGCGCTGGCATCCCACTATCAGGCGTCGATCGCGCTCTATGACTCGGTGCTTGCGGCGAACCCGAAGAACTGGGAGGCCGCACTGGCCCGCGCCCGCGTGGTCGCGTGGAACGGCAGACTGGCGGACGCCGAGTCTGATTATCGGACGTTAATGACCGAAGGCGCCGGCCCGGACGCCGAGAAGGGGCTGGCTCAGGTCCTGGCCTGGCGGGGCCATCTGCCTGAGAGCGAGATAATCTACCGGCAGGTCGTCGCCCGCGACTCCATGGATACCGAAGCATGGACCGGGCTCGCCCAAGTCCTGCAATGGGAAGGTCGGCCGCGCGCCGCACACGTCGCGATTGCCCGCGGGATCGATGCCCACCCCGATGACCGCGATGCGTGGGCCGAGTGGCTCGCGATCCGGCCGCTGGTATCGCCGGCCCTGCGGCCGTCGGCCAGCAGCTTTGGCGACAGTGAGCACAACACCAGCGCGGTGGCGACGGTGGAAACCGACGCGCTGCTTCCCTGGTCGGGTCGCGTCTCGCTCACGGGCAACGTTCGCGACGCGTGGCGGCACCTGGCGCACGGCACGTCGAGGAGCGGTCGCGCCGGTGTCTCGTGGGCGAGCCCGGGTGACCGTGTGACGTTGCAAGGCTCGGGTGGCGTGGCAGCGACGAATGGGCGCGATGATTTTGCTTCCCGCTCGCTAGCGATCTTTGTCGGGTCGGCGCACGCCGCGGTCCGCGTGGGGTCGGCGTTGACGCTTGGCGCCGGGGTGTCGGTCGATCCGTTCGATGAGACAGCGGCGCTCATCGCGCGTGGCATTCGTCAGTCGAGCGGCAGCGGCGATCTCGCCCTGCTGTTCGCGGGCGAGGACGGACCGCACCTCGACGCCAGTGGCGGCTATGTCACGGTCGATGGTGGGACGCGGGAAGACGAGCGCGCCGAGGGATCGGCGTATCTCTGGTCGTCGAGCGCCGGGCATGGGTGGCAGGGTGTGTCGATCGGACTCGGCGCGCACGGCTATGGCTATCTGCGGCCCGACTTGGCCGATGGGTATTTCACGCCCGCCAGCTTCATCCTGGGCGAGGGCGTCGTGCGGTGGGCCACGAACGTCTCCGCGGGGTGGAATGGCTCGGTCGAGGTGGGAGGCGGCGCGCAGCGCATCGCGCTGTTCGACCAGCCCGCGTCCACGAAACCCGCCGAGCGTATTCAAGCGTCGGTCAGCTATCGCTTCGCGCCGGGGATCGAATATGGCGTGAGCGGTGGCTACACCGTCGCCGCTTCGCCCGTGACACCGACCGCCAAGTCCGCCAGCAACTACAGTGGGTACGGCGTGGCGGTGTTCGCGAAGGTCATCCCTTAACAGACCCTTGGAGCGCCTCCCGCACTTCGCGGGCGATCGTCAGGGGATCGAAGGGCTTGGTGAGGCAGGCGACGGCGCCGAGGGCGAGGGCGCGGGTGACTTCGTCGCGCTGGGTTTTGGCGGTGAGGAAGAGGACGGGGATCGACGCCGTGGCCGTGTCGGCCTTGAGCCGGCGGCAGGTCTCGTAGCCATCGAGGCCCGGCATCATGCCGTCGAGGACGATCGCGTCGTACGTGGTCTCGCGCGCGCGGGCGAGGGCGGCGTGTCCGGAGTCGACGACCGTGACATCGAGGTCGGGATCCAACCCGAGCGCCAACTCGAGGATGGCGCGGATGTCGGCTTCGTCGTCGGCACAAAGGAGGCGCATACCGTGACCGGTAGTCGGCGCGGGCCGTCCTCAGGATGACGACGGTGACGCCTCAGTTGAGACGAGCCCACCGGCGAGGGGGCAACCAGCCCTACCAGAGCGAGAGTCTATGGGCGAGAAGGGCGGGGGACGTGCGGACCGACGCGTCACGCTCCCGGCGGAAGCCATGCGGGCGTTGCAGGAGCGTTTTCGTGCGTCCGGGATGCGGACCGTCGAGTCGTTCCGGGCGCTCGCGGCGCAGCTCACGGTCACGCCGACGGCCACGGAGGTCGTCGATGCGGTGCGCCGCGAGCTGCATCGCGTCCACGGCACGGCCGGGAGTTACGGCTACCACGAAGCCAGCCGATTGGCGGGCAAGCTCGAGGGCCGCGCCGTCCGGTGGGCCGCCGACGGCCTCGTGGATCACGAGCAGCGGGGTGCGATGATCGAGCAGTTTGCCGGTGTGTTGGAGTTGGCGTTTGGTGTTGGCCTGCCGTCAACCGGGCCAACGACAGTCGACGCCGAGCGGATCGATGTGACGCTGCCGGCCTCGAACCGGAGCACCAAGACCGACGATGCACCGGACGTCGTGCTCGTCGAAGACGATAGCGCGCTGGCCGACATGGTTGTCTATGCCCTCCGCGCGGCCGGGTATCACGTCGAGGCGTACGCCAACGGCCCCGACGCGTTGGCACGCCTCCTGAGTCTGCGTCCCAAGCGCGGGCAACGGCCCCTGGTGCTCCTCGACGTCGACTTGCCCGGCCTCGACGGGCATTCGCTGCACGAGCAGCTCCGGATCGAGCGTCCGGGCGCGTTCAGCGTGGTGTTCCAGACCGTGCACGCCGGCGAGGTGGAGCAGATCCGCGCGCTACACAGCGGCGCGCTCGACTACGTCATCAAGCCGATCAACCTCCGCGTGCTGCTCGCCAAGATGCCGACCTGGCTTCGCCAGGCGGCCGCGCCCGCGTAGCGCACCGTGCATTTACAACTCCCTGTCCAACTGCCTGTCCAACTGACGACGCTCGTCGCGCTGATGGTCATCGCCATCGCCCAACTGGTGTTTTCCACGCTGCTGGTGTTGTACCTGTTGAGTTACCGCGGCCACCAGCGGCACCGTGCGAACCGCGAGCACCAGGCCGCGACGTTGGTCGCCGAGCCGCTGCACCGCTGGTTGGTCGGACGGGGGAGCCCCACTGCCGTGGCCACGTATCTGCGGGGCCTCCGGCAAGACGAGGCGCTCGAACAGGTCACGCGCCTGGCCACGCTCCGCGTCTCGCCCGAACGGCACGCCGGCCTCGCGGCTGCCATGGAGAACGACGCCTGGGTCGTGCGCGCGCTGCGCGGCGCCCGCTCTCGGCGATGGTGGAAGCGCCTCGGCGCGGTACGACTGCTGGCTGTCGTCGGGAAGCCCGTCCACCGGCTGGCACTCCGCCGGCTGTTGTTGGACAAGCACCCGGCGGTGCAGCTGGCCGCTGCGTCGTGTCTGAGTCGTGTCAACGATCCCGAGCTCGTGTCACTCGTGGTCGAGACGCTCCCGCGTCGTCCCGTGGCGGTGCGCCACTATCTCTTTGGCGCGCTCAAGGAGTGTTGGCATAGCACGGTCCCGCTCCTGGTGGCCCGGCTCCGGCCAGACGCGCCAGCCGACCGGCTCGAGGTATGGGTGAACCTGGCCGAAGCGATCCCCACGCCGGAGATCCTGGCCCGGGTCTGTCCGTTGCATGTGCACCGGGCCGCCGGTGTGCGATTGGCCGTTGCACGCGCGCTCAAACACTATTTCCACCACGATGCCGTCCTGGCGCTCGACCGCTTGCTCGTGGACGAGGACTGGCGCGTGCGCGCCCAAGCCGCGCGCGCCCTCGGCGCCTTGAACGCGACGGCCTCGATTGGGCCGCTGGGCGTGGCGTTGCACGACGACGCCTGGTGGGTGCGGTTTCGCGCCGGACTCTCGCTCGCCCAGCTCGGCGAGCCGGGCCGGCGCATTCTGCGCGCGGCGCGTGAGGACGGGAACGACCAGTTCGCGCGCGACATGGCGACGATGATCAGCGGTCTACCTGACGGCGGCGTCCTCGAGTTGGCGGACGCCTGATGTTCGGACCGTTCATGCACGATCTGATCGTCGGGTTGATCCGGGTCACCGATGTGTTGATCCTGGTGTACTTCCTGTGCCTCAACTCGTTCTACGCGCTGCTGCTCATCCTGTCGATCCCCGAGGCATGGACGCACTGGCATCTGGCCAACGATGAGCACATCCAACGCTTGCTGGGCTCGGACGCGTTGCCGCCGCTGTCCGTCCTCGTGCCGGCGTACAACGAGGAAGTGTCGATCGTCGCCAGCGTGCAGTCGTTTCTGACGCTGGAGTATCCGCGCCACGAGGTCGTGCTGGTCAGTGATGGCTCCAAGGATCACACGATCCAACGGCTCGTCGAGGCGTACGATCTGTACGAGGTCCCGCCGGCGTTTCCCGTGTATGTCGCGACCAAGACGGTCCCGCGTACTATCGGTTCGCGCCGATACTCCAAGCTCCTCGTGCTCGACAAGGACAATGGGGGTAAGGCCGACGCCTTGAACGCCGCGCTCAACGCCGCGCGCTACCCGTACGTCCTGGCCGTCGACGCTGACACGTTGATCGAATCTGATGCGTTACTTCGTCTCGCCCGACCGTTTCTCATGGGCGGCCACGTCGCCGCGGTCGGCGGCACGATCCGGGTCGCCAACGCGTGCCGCGTCGAGCACGGGCGTGTCGTCGAGACCCGCGTGGACGGACGCTGGCTGCCCGGGATCCAGGTGGTGGAGTATCTGCGCGCGTTTCTGTTTGGGCGTCTCGGGTGGAACCGCTTGGGCGGCAATCTCATTATCTCGGGTGCGTTCGGTCTCTTCCGCCGAGAGTACATGCTCACGCTCGGCGGATATCAGACCGGCAATATCACCGAGGACATGGACCTCGTCGTGCGGCTGCACCGGTATCTCAAGGAGAACAAGCTTCCGGATACCATGCCGTTTGTGCCCGATCCGGTCGCGTGGACCGAGGTTCCGACGTCGATCGCTGCCCTTGGTCGGCAGCGGGAACGCTGGCATCGGGGTCTGATCGCGACGATGTGGGCGCATCGGGACATGCTGTTCAATCCCAAGTACGGGAAAGTCGGGATGGTGGCGGTCCCGTTCTACGTGTTTGGCGAGATGCTGGCGCCGGTCATCGAGTTGTTTGGGTATCTCGTGACGGTGCTCGGACTGTGTATCGGGGCCGTAAACGTGGAATTCGCCGCCGTGTTCTTCTCGGTCGCGCTCGGGTATGGCCTTTTACTGTCGTTATGGACGTTGGCCCTGGAGGAGATCAGTTATCGGCGTTATCCGAGGGTTACGGACTTTCTCAAGTTGTGCGCCTTTGCCGTCCTAGAGAACTTTGGCTATCGCCAACTGACGGTCTGGTTTCGTCTTCAGGCGTTTTGGAAGTACGCGCGCGGCAATCATTCGTGGGGCGTGCAGCGCCGGGAGGGGTTTGCGGTCGCGGCTCGGGCGAAGCCAGTTTAGGTTGTAATAACACCCTCTGACCTGGCGACCCTCGATGCCGAACCGACTTCAGCAACTTCACGCGCAAGGCCAGTCGATCTGGCTGGACTTCATTGACCGGACGATTCTCAAGAACGGCGAGTTGGCGCGCCGGATGCGGGACGATGCGCTCACGGGCGTGACGTCGAACCCGACGATATTCGAGAAAGCGTTGGCTGAGGGCAGCGCATACGACGAGCAGCTCTCGTCGTTGAGCGGCGAGGCGCTCGAGCCGGCGGCGGTGTTCGAGGCGGTGGAGACCGACGATGTGCGCGCCGCGTGCGACATTCTGCGTCCGGTCTACGACGCGACCGAGGGCCAGGACGGGTTCGTGTCCATCGAGGTCTCCCCGGGCGTGGCAAACGATACGGCCGGGACGCTTGTCGAGGCGCGTCGCCTCTGGAAGACGGTTGGCCGTCCGAACGTCATGGTCAAGGTCCCCGGAACGGACTCCGGTGCGGTCGCCGTCCGGCAACTGATCGCCGAGGGCGTGAACGTCAACATCACGCTGCTCTTCTCGCTCGAGGCCTATGGCAAAGTGATCGTGGCCTATCAGAACGGGCTCGCCGACCGGGTGAAGGCCGGCCAGCCGGTGCAGCGGGTCGCGTCGGTTGCCAGCTTCTTTGTGAGCCGGGTGGACACCGAAGTCGATAAGCGTCTGGACGCCAAGGGGCCGTCGGTCGCGCACCTCAAGGGCAAGGCCGCGGTGGCCAACGCGAAGCTGGCGTATGGGCTCTTTCTGGAGCGGTTCGCCGGTCCGGCGTGGGAGACGCTGCGTGGCGCGGGCGCGCGGGTGCAGCGGCCGTTGTGGGCCAGCACGAGCGCCAAGAACCCCGCCTATCGCGACGTCATGTACGTCGAGGACCTCATCGGGCCGGACACGGTCAACACGATGCCGCCGGCGACGATCGACGCATTTCGGGACCATGGCGAAGTCGCCCGGACGGTGGACCGCGATCTGGCCGGGGAGCGGCGGTTCATCGCCGAGCTGGAGGCGGCAGGCGTCTCCATGCAGGATGTAACCAAGACCCTGTTGGTCGATGGGCTGGCGAGCTTTCAGAAGTCGTTCGACACACTGCTCGGGCGGCTGGAGCACAAGACGCGGGTTGTGGCGGCGCGCTAGCGCCGCCAGCGGGGGGAGGGGGCCCAGGCGTGACGGTCGTGTCCGCCTGGGGAACCGTCGCCGCGTGAATTATCTTCGTGGCCGTGCCGCCAACCCCCCGAATACCGCGAACCAAGATCGTTTGCACGATCGGCCCTGCGACGTCGACCGAGGCGCAAATCGGCGACCTCATCGATGCAGGGATGAACGTTGCCCGGATCAACTTCTCGCATGGCACCCAAGCCGAGCACGCCCTCGTGATTGGGCGCGTGCGGCAGGCGGCCGGGTCCCGCGGCGTGCCTGTGGGGATTCTGGGCGACCTGCAGGGGCCGCGCATCCGGATCGGTGCGCTGGCGGCGCCGCTCGCGCTCGAGACTGGTAACGACCTCGTGCTGGCGCCTGAGGGGGACCTCGAGGCGGGCGAGGTGCCTGTCACGTACGATGCCCTCGCCAGCGACGTGCATGTCGGGGACCGGATTCTGGTCGACGACGGCCTGCTCGAGCTCATGGTGATGGACGTGCGCGGGGCGCGCGTCGACACCCGGGTGGTACATGGCGGGATGCTCCGGAGCCACAAGGGCATGAACCTGCCGGGCGTCCAGGTTTCGGCGCCGTCGATCACGGACAAGGACCGCGTCGATATCGCGTTCGCGGTCGAGCAAGGGCTCGATTTCCTGGCGCTCAGTTTTGTGCGCCGCGCCGAGGACATCGCCGAACTCCGGTCGATGATTCCCAAAGGGCTGTTGGTCATTGCCAAGATCGAGAAGGACGTCGCGTTGGAGCGGATCGAGTCGATCCTGCAGGCCGCGGACAGCGTCATGGTGGCCCGGGGCGACCTGGGTGTCGAGCTGCCGTTCGAGGAAGTGCCGCTTGCCCAGAAGCGGATCATTCGTCTGGCGAACCAGATCGGGCGTCCGGTGATCACGGCCACGCAGATGCTGGAGTCGATGGTCGAACATCCGCGGCCGACGCGGGCCGAGGCCAGCGACGTCGCCAACGCGATCCTCGATGGGACGGACGCGGTGATGTTGTCGGCCGAGACGGCCGCAGGGGCGTTCCCACGGCTGGCGGTGGAGGCGATGCGGCGCATTATCAGTGAGGTGGAGACGCATCCCCCGCGGCTCAGGCCTCGGAACGAGTCGGACGAGCGCCGGTCCCTGACGGTTGCCACGGAGGAGGCCATCGCCGCCGCGACCGTCGCCGCAGCGCGCATGATGGGCACGCCGTTGGTGATCGTGCTGACCAAGAGCGGATTCAGCGCGCGGGTGATCTCGTCGCGGCGGCCGGGGGTGCCGGTCTTGGCGCTCACCGACGATGAGCGGACGTACCGGCAGCTCGCGCTCGTCTGGGGCGTGGTGCCGCATCTCGTGCCGCACTGCGCGACGTACGAGGCGATGATCACGTTGGCGCGAGATGCCGCGCGGGGGCGCCATCTCGCGCGCACCGGAGACCGCGTGCTGGTGACGGCCGGTGTGCCGTTTGACGTGCCGGGGACCACCAACCTGCTCAAAGTCGAACTGATATGAGCCGGCGCATATGAAGCTGACGTTCCTGGGGACCGGAACGAGCTTTGGTGTGCCGATGATCGGCTGTCAGTGCAGGGTCTGCCGGTCACCCGATCCGCGCGACAAGCGGACACGGGTGGGGGCGGTGGTGGAGACGGATCGGGGGACGCGGCTGCTGCTCGACACGCCGCCCGAGCTGCGCATCCAGCTCATTGCGAACGGCATTGAGCGGGTCGATGCGGTGTTGTTCACGCATGATCATGCAGACCACACGCACGGGCTCGACGACCT
>Ga0210400_10004418_pt1 | contig 12176 bp, 16 predicted proteins | sample IncBWH26MmetaG_FD_155456 | JGI IMG/M metagenome (GOLD analysis project Ga0210400, IMG submission 155456) | Forest soil microbial communities from Barre Woods Harvard Forest LTER site, Petersham, Massachusetts, United States - Inc-BW-H-26-M | ecosystem: Environmental > Terrestrial > Soil >...
GCATCATGTCGATCTCGCCCGACAACACCACGGCATAATCGACGCTGCGGGTGCGGTGCATCAGCGGATGCGTTACCGGAACCCCTCGCGCCGGCGCGACGGCACCGACCGTCTTCATCAGAAACCCAGGTTCCATCTTTGCTTCGGTCGCAGCATCGAGCGGCGGAAACTCGACCACGCGGAATTTCGTGCCGTTGTCGAGCGGTGATACGCCGACCGGGATCGCCGAGGTATCTTCCTTGAATGAAAAACCGAGCGGATAGGTATTGGTGATCCACAAATTGGTTGAATTCAAACCGTATGGCCCCGTCTGGAGCGGCATCCGGTTGTCGAACATCACCACCGACCTGTTGTTGGCATCCAGGCCGGTGACGACGCGGCGAATATCGGACGCGTCGGCGCCAGTGCCTACGAGCAGAACGGCGCCGAGCGCGCAGATTGTGTTGCGGATCATCATCGAACTCGGCGATTAAGGCTGATCTTGACGTCAGCGCGGGCCGAGGCAGCGAAGATGGCAGCAGCAGTGCAAGCTGGTCAACTCGACGTATTGTTTTCCGACGAGCCGCGCTTAGCGCCCGTAGAGACCAGTCAATGTTGCCTTCGCCAAAGTGTGAAAGTGCAGATCGAAGCCGACCAGCGCGGCCGAAGCGTTGTGGTCCTTGGCATCCGGCAGCTTGTCGACATCGACCGCAAACACCGTGATCTGGTAACGGTGCGGCTTGTCGCCGGGTGGCGGACACGGACCGCCATAGCCATCCGCGCCGAAATCGGTTCGGCTCTGGATCGCACCCTTGGGCATCAACTTCTTTTTCACATCGCCGGCGCCCTTGGGCAACGACGTCGTGTCCGCCGGAAGGTTGAACACAACCCAGTGCCAGAAGCCGCTGCCGGTCGGCGCATCCGGATCATAGATGCTGAGAGCAAGGCTCTTGGTACCGCTCGGCGCGCCGCTCCAGCTCAAGGCCGGAGAAAGGTTGTCGCCGGTGCAGCCGAAGCCCTTGAATACCTGTACGTTGGCAATCGTGGCGCCCTCTTTGATGTCGGGGCTGGTTAAAGTCATACTCTGCGCGTTTGCTGCACTTGCACCCAACGCGCTTACGCCAAGCGCTGCAATCCAGACTGCCAGTCTCGTCATAATAATTCCTCTCCTGTGATGGCCGGGTTATTTTGCTTTCGTCCCGTCGCCGGATGCCATAGCAATTTTTGAGATGCCGGGGAAGCTCCCGCAACCACCGGGCGACGACTTACCCGGCCCTGCGCAATCGGTTATGGATATCCTCAAAGCCGGTTCGTCACGTGGCGAGCCGGCTGGTGCCACCGGAAATAATTCCGGGGCAATCATTGGGAGGAACGTCGAATGTCCAAATCAGTCCGGGTGTCCGCTGCCGCCATAGCACTGCTCGCTGCGGGCGCAATCCTGCTGCCAGCGCCGGGCCAGCGCGTCGCCGCGCAATCGGCCGGAATGTTTGTCAACGCCGTGGATCTCGATATCGTGCCGGCCGAGCGCGAAAAATATCTCGCCGCGATCAGGGAAAATGGCATGGCGGCGGTCACGGAGCCGGGTTGCCGCCGGTTCGATATACTTAACCTCTCGAGCGATCCGAACCACTTCCTGCTCTACGAAGTTTACGACAACGAAGCCGCATTTCAGGCGCACCGCGCCACCGACCATTTCAAGAAATATGCGGCAACCACAGCCAGCATGGTCGCCAAGCGCGAGGCGCGCCCGATGTCGGTGATCGCCTCAAACGCCCAATCCAAGTAACACACCAAGCGCGTCCGGCAGGACGCCAACACCAGTCATGCATCAGGCGGGTTTGCGGTTGCCGCCTGGGCATTTCTCGATTACGGCCAGATGCGCTTACTTGGCGCATCGACGGCCTTTGCGCGACGGCTTTTGACGCAAGAGCAGTCCGACATTCCCAGGAGAGCACGATGAACGAAGCCACTCGCATCCAGCCGGCGGCATCTGAGCTCGGCGCCAGTGCCGAAGAATTCCAGAATCTTCACGAATTCGTGCGCAAGGCCCGCGCCAACCTCAACCAGAATGCGTGGGATTATATCGTCGGTGCCGCCGAGACCGAGACCACCATGCGTCGCAACCGCATGGCTTTGGACGAGATTGCATTCCGGCCGCGGGTGCTGCGCAATGTCGCCCGGATCGACGCATCGGCCAATCTGTTCGGCCGTAAATTGCGCCTGCCGGTGATGATGGCGCCGGTCGGTGCGCTCGAAATCTTCGATCCCGCCGGTGCCGCCGCGAGCGTCGCGCGAGGTGTCGGCCGGTTCGGCGCCGCCCATATGCTGAGCTCGGTGTCCGAGCCGGGCCTCGAGAAGGTCGCCGAGGCAGCGCCTGATGCATTGCGGATTTACCAGCTCTATGTCCGCGGCGACGATGCCTTTGTCGAAGATCGCGTCAACCGCGCGATCGCCGGCGGTTATACGGCGTTCTGCCTGACCGTCGACACCGCGCATTACAGCCGGCGCGAGCGCGATATCGCCAAGCGCTATGTCCGCGAAAGCCGCTTGCGCGCCACCGGCGGCGACTTCCAGAAGGGGCTGGAATGGCGGACCGTCAAGCTCATCAAGGACAAGTATAAAATCCCGCTGATCCTCAAGGGCATCGCGACCGCGGAAGACACCGTGATTGCGCTCGATCACGGCGTTGAGTGGATCTATCTGTCGAACCATGGCGGCCGCCAGCTCGATCACGGCCGCGGCGCCATGCAGGTGCTGCCCGAGATCGTCGCCGCAGCGGCCGGCCGCGCCAAGATCATGGTCGACGGATCGTTCTGCCGCGGCACCGACATCGTCAAGGCCATCGTGATGGGCGCCGATCTCGTCGGCATCGGCCGCCTGCAATGCTGGGCGCTTGCGGCTGGGGGTGAAAGTGGAATCGTGCGGATGCTGGAGCTGCTCGAAGACGAAGTGATCCGCTGCCTCGGCCTGCTCGGCGTCACAAAGTTCGCCGAGCTCGACAAATCCTACCTGCATCCGGCCACCCCGACCAACCTGCCCCATGTCTTCAGCGCGTTCCCGCTTTTGGACATCGAGCCGTATCGTTATTGAGAGCGATGGGATCAGGGATCGCAGCATGCCGGATCGGTTGTTTCCCTTCGATTTTCGTGACCCGCCGCGATGACCCGCCCCCTGCTCGCCCCAGGCTCCGCCGATGCGCTGTTGTTCGATCTCGGCCGCGTGGTGATCGATATCGACTTCAACAGGACTCTGGCCTGCTGGGCCGGTCATGCCGGCTGCGAGGTAGCCGAGCTTGTTGGGCGATTTTGGCCGGACCAGACCTTCAGGCGCCATGAGACCGGCGAAATCAGCGACTCCGAATTCTTTGCAAGCCTGCGCGCCTCGCTCGGCATCAAATTGTCCGACGCCCAGTTCCTGGACGGCTGGAACTCGATCTTTGTCGGCGAAGTGCCCGGCATCGCCCGGCTGCTCGCGCGGGCCGCTAAACATCTGCCGCTCTATGCCTTCTCCAATACCAACGGCGCCCATATCGAACATTTCTCGCCAAGATACGCCGACGTGCTCGGCCATTTCCGCAAAATCTTTCTTTCCTCTGCGATCGGGCTTCGGAAACCGGACGCGAAAGCTTATGATCACGTGGTGCTGGCGATTGGCGTGCCCGCCTCGCGCGTCGTGTTCTTCGATGATCTCGCCGAGAACATTGAGGGTGCGAAAGCGCGGGGCTTGATCGGCGTTCACGTGACATCGCCTGACGATGTCGCCCATGCGCTGGCCGCGCTCGGAATTTAGGAGTTCCGGCTTTTGCGAACTTTGCTCAGGAGTTTAATTTGGCATTGATGCCGGTCACCGAGGCGCTGTCGGCGGTTCTGGAAGGCGCTGACCCGCTGCCCGAGGAAATAGTCGCTCTCGATGCTGCCCATCACCGGGTGCTGGCACGCGACATTGCCGCCTTGCGTACCCAGCCGCCACAGGCGATGTCGGCGATGGACGGCTACGCGGTGCGGTCGGCCGACGCCTCACGCGTGGCGGCGCAACTCAAGGTAATCGGCGAGGTCGCAGCCGGCCGGCCGTACGAGAAGGCCGTCGGCGCCGGTGAGGCGGTGCGGATCTTTACCGGCGGCGTAATTCCCGACGGCGCCGACGCGGTCATTATCCAGGAAGATACCGTCATCGAGGGGCCTGGTATTACCATCACTGAAGCGGCTATCCCGGGCCGGCATATCCGGCCCGCTGGCGTCGACTTCAGCAAGGGTGATGTGCTGCTGGCTAGAGGGTCCCGCCTCACCGATCGCGACCTCTCGCTGGCCGCCGCCATGAACCGTCCTTATCTCCCCGTGCGCCGCCGGCCCAAGGTCGCGATCCTGGCGACCGGCGACGAACTGGTGATGCCCGGCTCGAGCCCCGGCCCCGGACAGATCGTCTATTCCAACGGCTACGCGCTGCGGGCGCTGGCCCGGAACGAAGGCGCCGATGTCATCGACCTCGGCATCGCCGCCGATACCATCGAAGCCACCACGCAAGGCATCCGGCGCGCCCGCGACAGTGGCGCGGATATTCTCGCCACGACCGGCGGCGCGTCGGTCGGCGACCACGACCTCGTCAAGCGGTCGCTGGAGGCCGAAGGTGTCGCGATGGCGTTCTGGCGGATCGCGATGCGGCCCGGCAAACCGATGATGCACGGGCGCCTCGGCGCCATGCGGGTGATCGGCCTGCCCGGCAATCCCGTGTCGTCCTATGTCTGCGGCTTCCTGTTTCTGGTGCCGCTGATTCGCCAATTGTTGGGGCGATCCGCCGTCCACCACCTCCGTGAGACGGCGCTGCTCGGGCGCGAAGTCCCTGCTAACGACCAGCGCGAAGACTATCTGCGTGCCCGCCTTGAGGTGCGCGACGACCGCACCTTGATCGCCACACCCGTCAGCCATCAGGACAGTTCGTTGTTAGGGAATCTTGCTGCGGCACGGGCGCTTGTGATCCGTCCGCCGTTTGCACCCGCGGCAACGGCCGGCTCGCGTTGCGACATCCTGCGACTGCCGCACTGACCCGAAAAGGGCTCAGCGTCACAAAACCGGTTTGTTGACGAGAAATTAAGTAGTTGCGGAACACATATGGAACATATAGTGTTCGTTCATGATTTGTTTCTGACGTTGATGGCTACAAATGGGGTCCCCGACCTCACAGTCTCAAACTTAGACGTCTCGGAATCGAACGACACTGCAACCTGGGGACTGGTCGAGATGCTCACGCGCAAACAATACGAACTCCTGCGATTCATCAGCGAGCGCCTGAAGGAGTCGGGCGTGCCGCCCTCCTTCGACGAAATGAAGGACGCGCTCGACCTGCGCTCCAAGTCCGGTATTCATCGCCTCATCACCGCGCTGGAAGAGCGTGGCTTCATTCGCCGCCTCCCCAACCGCGCCCGCGCCATCGAAGTGATCAAGCTGCCGGAGTTGTCGGGCGGCGGCAATGGTAATGGCCGCCGCGGCTTCACGCCCAGCGTCATCGAAGGGACGCTCGGCAAGGTCCGCAGCGGCGGGAGCATTGGCTCCGAGGACGATGGCAGCCGGCCGGTCGCGGTGCCGGTCATGGGCCGCATCGCCGCCGGCACACCGATCGAAGCGCTGCAGACCCGGAGCCATACCATCAGCGTGCCGCCGGACATGCTGGGTTCGGGCGAGCATTATGCCCTCGAGGTACGCGGCGACTCCATGGTGGATGCTGGGATCCTCGACGGCGATATGGCGCTGATCCAGCGCAACGAGACCGCCGAGACCGGCGATATCGTGGTGGCCCTGATCGACGAAGAGGAAGCCACATTGAAGCGCTTCCGCCGCCGCGGCGCCTCAATCGCGCTCGAGCCGGCCAACACCTCCTACGAAGTGCGCATCCTGCCGCCGAACCGGGTCAAGATTCAGGGAAAGCTGATCGGGCTATATCGGAGGTACTGACGTATCGGGGGAATGTGCAGCTGCACAATCGATTCCGCCTGGCGTCGGAGCCTGAGATCGGGCCGTGTGATGCGCGGACCGGTTGGCGTATCCCGAACGACGCTGGTTCGAATTTAAGGCCGCCAAACGCATTTGTGATTTGGTTCGCCCGCCGGGAGCCGCACATTTGCCTTCAACGAGGCAAATGATGTGCTGCTACTGTCCACTCTGATAGAGGCCTGCGCCTCTTTCTTTTGCGCATGATGTCTTTGTAAGATCGGCTGCCATTCTCCCAGATCATGCGCGAAGCGGTGCGGGTTCGCTATCTCGAACGAGGAGCAATCCGATGTGTGACTATAGTCTGCACGCTGTGGCGTCGCGCCCTGCTCAGGTTGGGGAGACGTTGATCACTACGAGGTTTCGCGGCACCTCGACACGTGGCTTCGCATCAGAGCGCGAGCCCGAAGTCGCGGTCTGCATGCTGCCCGGAACCGAACTAGCATTCGCCGAAAACGTCCGATACGACAACCGATGGATTTGGACGCGGGAAATCAATTGCCGCGTGGGAAAATTCGGCGTCACAGATCAGCATGCGCCGGATCGCCACCATGATTCGATCGAATTTCCGGATGGAAGCCGCGTGCTGGTGACGCTGCTCTGTGAAGGCCAGCGCGTGAGCGTGTTGCAATTGCCCGTGGTCAAGCGCGCTGTGGAACCCGCAGCGTCCGTTACCGGCATCAACGTAGCGACACCGGTCTCCGCCCGTTAGAGGTCGCGTGGACGCCCGGGGTTCCAGCCGACGGGATGTCCACGCGCCGCGGCGATCGACAACGCTCGCCTCAAACCGCAGGCAAAATCGCGATGAAGCACGGGGACGACGCCCGGATCGAAGAACTGAATAATCTGAGGCTGGCGCTGGCGACGTTCGTCTTGCAACTCGATGCTTTCGAAATGCGGACGCATGAAGGGTTTCTCACGGCCAGTAAACCCGGGAAGCATGTCCCGCGGACCGCCGGCGGCCGCGGCTCTTCGGAAGGACAAAATGATTGGCGGTCAATAGAGTCACCTGGCGACAAGTGGGACACGTAACCGAACCGGGACGTTACATGTTCAGGTTCGGGTGGCTCACGATTGCGGCGGATGATCTTGCGGTCTGGGAGCAATACCCGGACGCAGCATTTGCGCTGGTCAAAACAGCGGCAATGACAGCGACAAACGTGGACACAGAGGTGGACGTGGCAGAGGAATTTCATCTCGGTACATTCGGACTGCCGGAAAAATCCACGCTTGAGGAGCATTGAGGCAGTTTTGTTCACGTGCCGGTTCGATGCCACCTCACTCATCAGCCTGCACATCCGCTTCCGACGGGGTCGCATCCATACCTTTCGCACCTGCCGGACGCGGTATCAGTGTGGTTTCGATGTCGGTTTCACCCGGCGGCGCCGGCGACCATGGCCGATCGACGCCTTTTGGTTTGACCGCGTCGACGGCAAATCCGGCACGGATTCGCCGTAGCGCCAACGCGCCTTGTCTTCGCAGACGTTCAAGGTCGATGACCGTGGCTGAACATGCTGACGGCGCCTGCTTCGCCGTCACCATCACCGCCGCACGTTCGCAATCGTCGCTCAGGGCGTCAGACTTGAGCGCCAGTGTGACGAACCCGCCATCAGCCATTTGCGTCACACACCCGGCATCATCGCACGAGACGCCGTCTTTGAGCGACGCGTCGCCGGCTGACCTCGCATCCGCATCGGCGGCGAGCCATTCTTTCAGCAGAAACGCATCCTTGGTTGTCCGCATCAGATGCAGATGCCCGTCCCGGCCACGGACGCCGACATTGTGGCCATCGGCAGAGATCAGGATATCCGGCTGGGGTACCGCCAGCGCCCAGACTACGGAAAGCAGCAGCACGGCTGCGCCAGACCAGCGCAGCGGCGTCCGCAACAACCCCAGCAGGACGATCCCGGCGCTCGCCGCGATCAGCGGCCCTGCGCCGAACGCGGCCATGCGGCCGATGGCACCGGGAAGCGCGGCGACCCATTCCGTCACCACGATCATCCAGTCGATGCCGACCCCCATCAGCCACCAGAAGAGGCCGTCGAAACCAAACGGCATCGCCACTAGGCCAAGCATGCCCGCGGGCATCACCACCGCCGACACCACGGGCATCGCCGCCAGATTGGCGAGCACGCCATAGGGCGTCACCCGGTGAAAGTGAAAGGCGGCATAGGGCGTCGTCGCCAGCCCCGCGACAAAGGAGGCCAGTGTCAGCATCATGATCTCCCGCCCGCCCCACAACGCGACCTTCGCCGTGATCGAATTGTCCGGCGAGGCAAACAGGCGTGGCATGCCGATCTGCACCAGCGCCACAAGCCCAAGCGTGGCCGCGAACGACATCTGGAAACTCTGACGCGGATTCCAAAAATCGTAATCGTGCCAGCACGTTAGCCTGCCTTCCGAACTTCGGTTCGGGACTTTTTCCGGGACTTTGCGACGGCTTCCACAGCGCTCGCGACATCCTGATCGAGGACATGGGCATAGCGCAGGGTGCTCTTGATGTCGCGGTGGTTCAGCGCCTTCTGCACTAGCTTGAGGTTGCCAGTCTCGCGCAGGAGCTTGGTCCCGAAATCGTGCCGGTAATCGTGGAAGCGGAAATCCTTGATGCCTGCCCTCTCCCGCAACCGCTGCCACGCCGTCTTGGTCCCGGTGATCGTCAATGGGTAGCGCTGGCCGCGCACCCTGCCGAGCCGCTTGTTGCCGTAGACGGCAACGTAGGTGAACACGAACTCGTGATGCTGGCCTTGCAACGGGAAAAGGATTTCGCGGATGGTGTCGGTGATTGGGAACACCACCCGCCTGCCGCCCTTCCCTATCCGGATAATCTGACGTGTACCGAAGTTCACCTCTGACCATCGCAGCGTCACGCATTCCTTCTGCCGCAGGCCGCTCGCCCGGACGAATTCGAAGAACGGCTCGTAATCGGCGCGCATGGCGGCATCGAACGCCGCCGTCTCATCGTCCTGCAGCTCGCGCACCCGCTCTAGCGGCTCCGGGAGCAAAAGGTTCGTCCAATCCGGTTCACGTTCGAACTGTGCACCTTCGGCCTTGGCGAACGTGAACAGCCGCTGCAAGACTTTCGTCGCCGAGCGGTTGACGGTCGCAGGCGAAATCAGCGACGCGTTCTTGCGACCCTTGATGTGATGACCGCGACGCCATGCCACCATCTTCTTGGCCTCGTTGTAGTCGATGTCGGTAAGCGATTTCGCCTTGCCGAAGTAATTGATGAGCCGGTCGAGATTGGTCGACGTGGCGACGGGGTCCGCATCGTGCTGCGCGCTCTCATTCCACAGACGGTCGGCAACATCGTCGAGAAGCAGCGAGACAGCGGAACGCTTCATGGCCTTACCAGCGCCTTGGCCCTCTCCCGCTCTACCGATTCGAATTTTTCGGCGTCTTTGCGAGTTGTGCATTCCGTCGAGCCGTGAAACCGATGACCGCTGAGCCAGAAGTCGTATTGGTAGAACGGCGACTTTTTGGGCTTGTAGACAGACATGCTTCCAGCCTCCGGTGCCGTGCAATGAACTCATCGAGGTCTTCGTCGGTGAACCTCATCCTCGGACGTTTCCGGCCGCGACCAACGTTGATGTACCGTAGCTCGCCATCCTGTACCAAGCCAGTCACCTGATCCTCAGAGATATTGAGCTTCTTTGCCGCCTGTTTTCGGTTAAGGAGTTCGGCCATGGGACTTACGCATTACGCACTTTAAACAGTCTATTTTCCGCCGGTGGTTCGGCACCTAACGGCGACCGGCTCAGGCTGTACAGCCGAGCGCGGCGTTGGTCGCCTCTCACCAGCGCCGGCCGGCCACCTTCGCGGATTCCGATTTCTGCGGCTGGCTCTGCGGGGCCGAATCAGCCTCCCGCTCATGTCATCGGTTCCGGCTTGGCGGCTTTGAACCGGAAACGGCCGTCGACCTGCTCGATCAACCCGAGGTTTTGAAGCCACCGGAAGGGCTTGCCGCCGCCAGGCACTCCCGTCGCCTTTGCGAGATGGAGGAGGCTTTTCAGCGCGTCGGCCTCGGCAAGATCAGCCTCGCCGCGCTCGCGGGCGATTCGCGCAGCGCGCGCCAGCACCGCGTTATAGTCGGGGACGTCGAGATGTCCGATCAGCGCGTTGATGCTGGCCATCGATAGCTCGAAGTCTGGCTCGGCCATCTGCACGGCGTAGGTTTCGATTTCCTTTTCAGAGATCAATTCCATCACTCCGCGGCAGGATGCTGGTAGCGCGATCCTTTCCGGCCTCGCGCTCCATGCGTTCGCGGGTACTCCGGACGACTTCGGCGCTCAGCGTCCCGCCGTGATATCTTGCGCGCTCCTCAAGCCATTCCCTGACATCGCGCGGAACGGTAACTAGGACTCTCTTGCTGTCGGCTACTGCCCTCATGATACGCACTCACTGATCGATGTAGTTTCGATCGCACAATGCCTTTCGGATTCACGGCGTCAAGTATCTACTTTTTATACGCGTTTTTGCAACCAACGATCAGCGATCAAAGATTTGCTCAACGGTGTTTGCCCCGGACCGGGAAGCGCCACGGCGAGGATTATCCACATCCAGTGTGTGAATCGGGCATAACCGCATTTCAAAATTTCGGGAAATAACGAGGCGTGTAGGTTTCGAATTGCTCTGTGAAAAGCAGAAGGCCGGAGCGCGAACTCCGGCCTTCCGGGCTCACAGAGATAGCTCCCCAGTGAGGTGGATCAGAGCAAAAGCCCTGATCCACATCCGGAGTGTGCACCAGCGCGTTGAAGGCCGCAACGCTGCCCGACTATGTATGGCTGTGGATGGCAAGGGTGGCCGCCTATTCGTTAGACATCTTCCTCTCCCCGTGGTTGTGTGCTCTCACAATAAAACCAACGGGGAGAAACTCGGAATGAAGCAGATCATTTTGGTTGCGGCGCTGGCGATCGTCGCCACGGCGGCACAGGCTCAAGGCACAAACCCGAACAGCCATCCGGTGCAGGGTTACACGACGAACAGCGGCACCTATGTGGCTCCGCATCAACAGACCAATCCGAACGGCACCCAGCGCGACAACTACAGCGCTACCGGGAATGTGAACCCGTACACCGGCGCCGTCGGCACCCGAAACCCGCAACACTGAGCGCAACAGTTAGACAGAGCGCACCGTGCTACAAGATTCCGTTCTGTTTTGGAATTGCTGCGGCATGCCGGCGGCTGCGACCTGGTACGATCGCCTTTTGCCCTATGCACCCTACGGGACCGCGCTGATAGCTCTCGGTGCTCTCGCAACGGCGATCATTGCCATCTGTACCCAAACGCGTACCGCCCGCAGGAGAGCAGCCATCGATTTTTTCCTAAAGACAGATCTCGATCACAATATGTTGGAAGCCCATCGAGACTACGGAGCAGCGGTCAAAGAGCTTAAATTGCACTTAGCGGCCGGACAGACGGTGAAGTCCTTCGAAGAAGCCAATGAGAAAGTCTATCGAAGCATTTTGAAGTATCTCAACATTCACGAATTGGCGGCGGTTGGCATAAGGAACCGAGTTTTTGACGACGATGTTTGTTACAATTTTTGGGCCGACGTCCTTGTGAAGCATGCCAATGAGACAAAGGCAGTCATCGACTATGAGATTGAAAGCGAGGGCAAGCCCTCCGCTGCGTTTATGGAGCTGCGTCGGCTAAGCGTCAAATGGAACAAAAGAGCGCAGCGTTGGCGGCGCAAGCAGGCTAAGCACAAAGCCACCGGCTAGATTGTGAAGCTCTCGTGTCCAAATCCGATCAGTCACCATGCGCAAATTAGAGCGTCACTCTGATAGTGCGCTCCATAATAAAAGCTAGCTCTCCGTACTCTTGGTTTTCGACGCCTAAAAGATTGTGAGAAATATCTTCCAGGCGGCCAAGTTTGCTTGACCACAAACCGCTGGCCAATTGCTTCGCTGCATGAGTAGGCTCGGGTCCATTCGCAAAAATGGCGATTTTTTCTCGGCCCGTTACCAACGATTCATCGCTCGACAGTCTATAGCCGAGAGTTTCAAACGCATGTTGAAACGCTTGAAATCTGACCGTCCTTTGAACACCTGGGGGCCAGTAACAAATCCCATCTGGATCCGGCCACCACCACCGGCGATGATCACCGGCCGCGTACGCGATGCAATTATAAGCAGGCGTCTGAGGGCTGGTGAGTCGAAAATCGACCGGATCGAGAGCCGGGAAGGTAGACCTGATTGCTTGCTCCCTCATTTTTGG
>Ga0210400_10004419_pt1 | contig 12175 bp, 14 predicted proteins | sample IncBWH26MmetaG_FD_155456 | JGI IMG/M metagenome (GOLD analysis project Ga0210400, IMG submission 155456) | Forest soil microbial communities from Barre Woods Harvard Forest LTER site, Petersham, Massachusetts, United States - Inc-BW-H-26-M | ecosystem: Environmental > Terrestrial > Soil >...
ACCGCGACAACACGGGACGAGGCCATTGCTCTGGAGCAAGCCGGTGTCGATGTGGTTGTAGCATCCGGATTCGAGGCCGGCGGACATCGCGGATCGTTCCTGCGCTCCTCGGAAGATTCCCTCACCGGCACAATCTCTCTGGTACCGCAGATCGTGGATGCTGTAGGGATACCCGTCGTAGCAGCCGGAGGAATCGCGGATGCCCGCGGCATCGCTGCAGCTTTCGCGCTCGGCGCCGAAGGTGTGCAGATGGGAACGGTCTTTCTTGCCTGCGAAGGGTCTGGAGCAAGCTCGTTGCACCGCGAGGCGATCCTGAGCGGAAAGGCGAACCGAACTTCGCTTACACGTGGGTTCACCGGACGCCTGGCACGCGGCATCCACAATCAACTTCTGGAGGAGATGAACCGGCCCGGCGTCGCCGTTCTCCCGTACCCGCTGCAACGGGCCCTCATGCGGAACCTTGCCGTGCCAGCGCAGCAGGCCGGACGGAGCGAATTGCTAGCCTTATGGGCCGGCCAAAGTGCCGGACTTGCCCAATGTCCAGACGTAGCAATGCTTCTGCAATCGCTCGTCAATGGAGTGTCAGAGAAACTTGGCTAATGGTCGAATGGTCAACGCCTACCGGGCTATGGATAGTGAGCTTCTGCTAATGCGCGCACACCTCCTGCACAGTCGTCTTTGGTTTGCCACCCGAGTCCCGTAAGTGCTACTAATTATTGAGGCGCCTTAGTTCGAATCCTATCGCGCCCACCATCGAACTCAATCTGGTAATCAAGGTTCGGCGAATTCAGTTTTGGGTTGGTTCGTGTTGGACTCAGAGGATCGTCGTGACACATGCTTTCGGGTCGCGAGTTTCCGTCTCTGTGGTTTTCGTAGTGATCTTCGCTTGCCCTGGTCGGATGTGGGGGTTCGAGCGGTTCTCCTCCGATCCTCCCGCCTGCAACGTCGTTGGGCGCGACGGTCGACGCGGTGGCACAGGCCGCAATGCAGCAGCAAGGGATGCCTGGAATGACAGTGGCTCTGGCCAAAAAGGGCACCGTGCTGTACGTCCAGGGATACGGCGTTTCTGACCTGACCACACACCAGACAACACAACCGAGTGTCCTGTTTGAAATCGGCTCCATAACCAAGCAGTTCACGGCTGCCTTGATCATGAAGTTGCAAGAGCAGGGACATTTGCACGTGGACGATTCGATCTCAACTTATTTGCCCGAGTATAATTTTCCATCTGCCATTACCCTTCGCATGATGTTGACCCACACCTCAGGTCTGGCTGATTTCACCAATTTCTCCCAACTCGGCGACTGGGTACGGCATGGAGTTTCGGAAGCGACAGTGCTGATGGCGGTCAGCCAATCGCCCCTGCAATTCCAGCCGGGCACACAGTACGCGTATTCCAACAGCAATTTTTTTGCCCTGGGTACCATTATTGAAAAGCTCAGCGGGCAGTCCTATGCGGCTGATCTTGAGCAGTACATTCTCCGCCCCGTCGGACTGACGAATATCTATTACGTGCTTCCTCCAGCCCCTCAGTCAGCGACCGGCTACACCAACAATGGATCGGGCTTGGTTCCCGCCATCCTTTGGGACCGTTCGGTCGCATTTGCCGCCGGGGCGCTGAGTTCGAACGTATACGATCTGGTGGCCTGGGACGACGCTCTGCTGAATGGGAAAATTGTCTCGCCGGCATCTTTCAAAGCCATGACGACTTCGAACGGCTTCGCAATCCCCGGGGGCGGTTCGTACGGGTTCGGGCTGGCTCTCGCGACGATCAACGGCCGACCGGTGATCTGGCATAACGGCCAAATCGGTGGATTTACCACGGAGAACGCAGTCTTTCTGGACAGCGGTTTTGCCGTAGTCGTGCTCACCAACGACCAGGATGCGAACCCCGATGATGTTGTCCTCAAGATCATAAATGCGGTCTGCGATTCGTCACAGCTAGCTGGAAATTGTTGAAGCGGGAGCTGAAACGTTCGATCCGCAACGCAGACTCCCAGAGTAAGCTTTTTCGGAAGATGAGGCTCGGACCGGGATGCCGCAACTTTCCCAGCGGCATGGGGTTTGACAAAGTGAAGAATCAGTCAAGTAGACACACGTCAGTGAAGGTGGATTAGGCAAAAATGAGCGAGAACACCAGTTTGCACCACCCGTCGGAAACGTTCCGTTCTGTACCGACGGCAAATCGCCAGAAGTTCCCCGTGAAGGCATTTGTCGGATGCTTCGTCCTGGTTTGCGCAGCGGCGGTCTTGTTTGCGCAAGAGGGCGGCATCCCCGCGGGCGGAAAATGGATGGAGTTCGACTCTCAGGACGAGATGACCCTGGTCAAGAAAGCCAGATTCGAACTCGATGCCGACAATTCATTGCCGGAGAGCAGGTCCAACCCCAAGATCATTTTGTTCTGTACCAATGGCAAACTGGATTTAGCCGACTTTCGTCCTAATGCCAGAATCGCGCCGCCAGACCATCCCAGCTTCTGGGGACGACCGCAGATGGAGGTGCTCGTCCGCGTAGATAATTCCCACAGCAAACACGGCTGGAATTGGGTCAACGGCCACTTCCTGTCTATGGATAAGGGAACCTCTCGCGAGATGCTCGGCGCGCAGGTATTCAAAGTCGAAATGCAAACTCCTCGAGGTCCAGAGATTGCAAGCTTTTCTCCGGCGGGAATCGACCTGAAGCGGGTGAAGCAGTCCTGTGGCTTGACTCCAAAGAAGCCTGACTAAGTCCGCGTAAATGTAGGCGAGGGCGTGTCCGCCCGTGCTTTATTCAGTGGAACCGCTGCTCCGGAAAGCGTCGCCCACCCCCGCCGGGATAGATCCCAAAAGATCAGATAGCCTGCAATCGCAGCGATCAGCAACAGCGCGACTCCCCAGAACCACTGCCGGAACACAAGTTTGCCGATCCCGAACAAGCATCCATACACCAGGATGACTCCCATCGCCCAGTTGAAGGTGTTGCCGGCCAAGTCCCGAACTTCGGGCAGTTCCGGCACGAGCCGGGCAACGTGTTTCCAGCCGTACACGGTCGGATGCACTCTTTTATAGAATGCCACCAGAGTCTGTTGCGACTCAGGTTCGGTCACAAAGGTCGCGATCACCCAGGCAATCGAAGTGACGAATCCGGTGATGAGCGCGGTTTTCGCATAAACCAGCGCACTGTTTCCAGAAAACGAAAGGCGGCTCAGCGCAATAGTCATGCCAGCCGCAACGGCCATCGCCGAAATTTCGCTCCACGCGTTAATCCGCCACCAATACCACCGCAGGATGTAAACCGCGCCCGTTCCAAAACCAATGTTCAACACCAACTGCCAGCCTTGATTGATCGAAGTCAACTGCATCGCGGTGTAGCCGCTGCCCAGCACCAGCAGCACGGTAAAGATCTTGCTGATCATCACGTAGTGTTTCTCACTCGCGCCCCGCACGAAAAAGCGCTTATAAAGATCATTCACCAAATAGGAACTGCCCCAATTCAACTGCGTTCCAATCGTAGACATAAACGCAGCCAGGAACGCCGCGACCATCAGCCCACGCAAAGCCGGTGGAAGATAGTCGCGCAACACCATGACGTAACCTTGCTCCGGGTTCTCCACAAAAGCCGCACTAGGATGAAGCCCTCCATTCGGCGAATAAACCACAATCGCCACCAGCCCCGTAACCACCCAAGGCCAGGGCCGCAACGCATAGTGCGCAATGTTGAACCAAAGGGTCGCACCCAGCGAATTTTTCTCGTCCTTGGCGCTGAACATCCGTTGTGCCACGTATCCGCCGCCGCCTGGCTCCGCTCCGGGATACCACGCCAGCCACCACTGCATCCCCAGGTACACGATGAAAGTCAGCACTGGCAAAGTCCAAAGCGCATTCGTGGTCAGTCCGCGATGAAAATCCGGTAAAAACGCGACGGGATCCGCGGCTTCAACCCCTGTCGCGCGAACATTGTTCTCGATCACCTGCAGATGCATTTGCAGAGCCTGCATCCCGCCAATTTTCCCGACCGCAACCCAGGCCAGCACGATGATCATGGTCATCTTTAAGGCAAACTGAAACAGGTCGGTCACCAACACGCCCCAAAGCCCGCCGATAAAGGTATAGAGCCCAGTGAACGGAATCAGGACGAAGATGCAAAGCAGCAACGACGTGTAACGAGGATCGCCCAGTGTGTGCTGAAAGACGTGACCGCCGATCGCCACTTGCAGTACGCGTCCTTGAGCAATCGCCGGACCTAGCAAAACCGTGATGATGCTGACCATTGCCTGGGTCACCCATCCCAGAATGAAGCAGTTCATGAAAAGCCCGAGATAGATAGCTTTGAAGCCTCGTAGAAACGCCGCAGGCTTTCCCCCATAACGAAGCTCGACCAACTGGACGTCCGTCAAGACCTCGGCCCTCCGCCAATAGCGCGCGAAGAAGAACACCGTCATCATTCCGCCGACGCACGAACCCCACCAGATCCAGTTCCCCGCGATGCCCTGCCGCGCCACCAGTCCGCAAACCAGCAGAGGCGTATCAGCCGCAAAAGTGGTGGCCACCATCGAAGTCCCCGCCAGCCACCAGGAAACATCGCGCCCAGAAATGAAAAACTCCTCAGTATTCCCGCTAGCGCGACGCCGGTAATAAAGCCCGATCAGAAGGTTGACCAGCAAATACCCGACAATGACAATCCAATCGGTAGAAGTCAGGGGCATGAGTTCTCCGTTTACCCGGACATTCTATCTGGTCGGACTCAAGCGCGAGAGTAATCGCAAGGGCGCGCGCGAAGTTAGAGCTTGAGTCAAGAGCGCGCTAGACCGATCAGCTCAGCTGCCCAGCAATCAGGAATGCCACTTTCGTTTGACAGACAAGGTAGGATGGGATAACTTCATTCGGTCAAGGTGGATTTGATGAAGTCGTGGCGTTGGATCCTGCTGAACTTCGAGCTTTTCCTGTTCGCGCTGATCCTTGTGTTGCCGCAAGTGGACCTCCCCGATTTCACCTTCCACGGGGGCACCGCTCCCGTCGTCGCCAAGGCGAAGGTTTCTTCTCCGCCCGTCCTGTCCACCATCACTACGCCGGGGCAGTCTCGTTTGGCACAACCCTTCCACGAAACGCGGAACCAGCCAGTTCGGCGCGCTATCCCGCTAAGACAGCACATTCTGCTCTCGCTGCTCTGCACACTCCTTTGTTAGTCGTGCGCCCCCCGTGCGTCAGCCCCTCTCAAATTGAATTGAACAGCAGGCTTGCTCCGCCAACAATCCGCGGAGCCTGGGGGCAGCCGCCTCAGCCACGTCGCTGGAGCTTAGAGGGGGTCCAGCCCATTCCTGAGTAGCGGCTGCTCCACGGATCAGTAAGAAGGATTCTATTCATGCCCCGAGACCCGAAGAAAGTATGGCAGTATTTCGCCCAAGCGCTGGTTCAGGAAGAAGACCCCGAAAAAATCAGCTATCTTACGCAAAAGCTTTTCGAAGCCCTGGCCGAAAATGAGGAACAAGCCAAGCCGAACATTTCGAGGTCCAGGAACGTCGCGTCGAGATGAGAATCGTTTGTGTCGTCCGTGCGACCAGCGCTCTATTCGGCTCCTGATTCGTCCGCGCGTGAAGTTACTGCGAGAAGATCAAAGCAGTCTTATCGCTCTGCATTCACCGTGATTAGCGGTCAGGGTGCTACCAGCGCGGTTCGCGAGGCTGACGGGCATGGCCCTGGTAGTCGTCGCGTCCACCGCCGCCACCGCCAGAACGTCCACCGCCGCCGGGACGCCCGCCACCGCCACGAGGCCCGCCCGGGCCGCGGTCGGTCTTGGGACGCGCTTCGTTGATATTCAATGCGCGGCCGCCAAGTTCCTTGCCATTCAAAGCCGCGATGGCTTTCTCGGCTTCGCCGGCATCGGACATTTCTACGAAGGCAAATCCGCGAGAGCGTCCGGTGTCACGGTCGGTGACCAGGCTGACTTGATCGACTTTGCCATGGGGCTCAAACAAGGTCCGCAGTTCCGCTTCCGTGGTGCTGTGAGGGAGATTCCCGACAAACAGTTTCTTCATGGATTTCCTTTTCCTGTAAGCCAACGCAAGACGTCAGATTTTCGTCGGCAGGTTTTGTTAAGTGAGTCGCGTCGGAATGCAGGACACGCGGTTCAGTAGAAACTGGTTTTCTCCAAATCGCGAATCCACAACGCAGCAAAAACACCAGCGCTGTTTTTCACGGTTGAAGGCCGGACTGATTATACCCGCTTGCTCTTAACTGCAAGAGAAAATATGAGATTCGCGCGTCAGGTAGGTTCCGAAGACACGGCCTGCGTCGCGCCGGCCTCGAGCGTTCTTCACAAAGTCACGTTACCTTGGATACAACCTCAGTGCCGGCTCAAGTTGACTCATCTGCTATACTGGAGCTGCGTTTGAACGAAATCGGTTGTTGAGCAGCATCTTGCAAACCAGCTAGCCTGCCCTCAGTACCTCCGACTCGCACCAACGTAAACTAATCTGAAAAGGATACAAGCAACAAAATGGCAGAACAAGGAACAGTAAAGTGGTTTAACGACGCCAAGGGCTACGGCTTTATCAGCCGGCAGACTGGCGAAGATGTATTTGTGCATTTCTCGGCCATCCAGGCGGGCGGCTTCCGCAGCCTGCAGGAGGGCCAGAGTGTGGAGTTCGAGGTCACCAAAGGACCAAAGGGCTGGCAAGCTGAGAACGTTCGTCCTCTGTAATTCGTAGAGGAACAACTAAGACCTCGTGCCCGCTAGCCGCAACAAGGGGCGGGCACGTTTCACAGAACGACAATCCACTCCCGGATGGAGTCTCTGAATGCACGCTGAATCCAAGGGTTCCTTCGCTGTAATCCGCTACAACTTACGTACTTATGAATCCGGCGGCGTCATGGCCGTCATCAAGGGCAAGGAAAGCGCCGAGTCCGTCCTGAAACAGTTCGAACAGAGCCAGACCTCGGACGACCGGCACATCGGCTGGCGCTACTTCCTCGAAAAGACCGACTTGAAAGCCGGGATGGATCCCGTCGAGGCCACCGCCCTCCGCCAATCACGCCTCGAAATCCGCGAAGCCGAAGCCTAGGTTTCAAGGTTTTCTTAACGCTTAAAATTTCCAAACTTATGGATTGGCACGTCTAGCTGAGCGGGAACGCGCCCCTTGCCATCAGTGTCGGGGTTTAGTCTCCAGCAAAATGGTAGCGAAATTTCGTCCCCCGAAGGCGAACCCCTGCTGGATAACTCCACTGACCGCTACCTTCGCACCACCGCCAGGAACACCATAGCCTTTGCTAAATATCCACATGGTTCCGGAGCCATCGTCAATTTGGAAAACGCCACTTCCCGCGGCTCCAAAGGAATCAGTGACCTGTCCCACGACGGAGATCTCTTTGCCCGCGAATCGTGCCGGATCCTGGTTAATCTTGGCGATGCTCTCATGGCGAGGGCATCCAGACATTAACAGACCCGCCAGACTTACCAGCAAGAGGAAAAAGACTCGGATCGGTAGTCTCGTCACACCATTCTCCTGCGACATCAGAAGTCTAAAACTGCAAACTGCAAACCCAAACCCTGGTTGGAAGTTGTCCAATCGGTCCGGGTTGCCAGCGACTGTCTGAGCGGCGATTTGCCGCAGCCTGATTTGCCGAACCATCGCTCCCCAACTTAAAGTATCTGGTTCAGGCTACCAAACAATGGAACCATCCCATGACGATGCTAGAACATATCCGAAGCCTTTTTTCCTACGACGACTGGGCGAATCGCGAAGTCGTGACTTCGTTGCAAGCTGTTGATGCCCCACCCGCACGCTCGATTAACTTACTGGCGCACATCATTTCTGCCGAGAGGTTGTGGCTGGAGCGGTTGCTGGCGCAGAATCAGACCTTGCCGGTTTGGCCGACCTTCACGCTCGAACAGTGTAAGACCGAAATCGATAAACAACCCGGCCTTTGGAAGAGTTACCTGACTGCGCTCGGCGAGGCAGGTCTTTCCAGTTCGCTCGCTTACAAGAACACTAAGGGCGAAGGCTTTACCAGCCGGAAGCAAGATATCCTACTGCACGTAGTCATGCATTCCGCGTATCATCGCGGCCAGATCGCGGCGGATATGCGCGCCGCAGGGTTCACCCCGGCCTCCACCGATTTCATTCATGCGGTACGGCAAGGGTTTGTCGAATAAACAAGTCTAGAAAGTTTGACTGCTGGCCGGCGCAAGTTTCTGGATTGGTCCAAGCCCGTGATATTTTGTCATAGCGCTTACCGGGTTCATTAGGAATTCATGAAAAAGCTTTCCGCTTCTCTGTCCTGTTTCTTGCTTCTGTTTAATGGGCTTTTGTTGGCCCAATCCGCGGTTGACCCGCTCCCCAATCCCATCTCCAACAATGCCGTCGCCATGCTCAAGGTCCACGGGCAGATGTTGCTCTTTTCTTTCATGGGAATTGGTTCGAAGAAGACCTCCGACGCCATTACCAATACAGCCTTCTCGCTGGAGACGAAGAACGGAACCTGGTCTGCGATCCGTGCGGTTCCGGGCACTGTAGGCCGTATCAGCGCTGTGGCTGCGACTGCCAATAATCAATTGTTCCTGTTCGGCGGCTACGTACTGGATGCGCAAGGTAGGGGGGTGACCGTTCCCGATGTCGGTCTATACGAACCAGCGAGGGACCGCTGGTATCGGGAAGCTGATCTTCCGCTGCCCCTTGGTGACTCGGTGGCCGGGGTTTATCACGATCGCTACATTTATCTGGTCAGCGGCCGTTCGAACGGCGAGGTGGTAAATAACGTTCAACTGTATGACGCCGAAAGAACAAGTGGTCGCAAGCCACGCCAATTCCGGGTTCGCCCGTATTCGGCCATGCCGGCGCGCTGGTTGGTGACACTATCGTCTATATCGACGGCGCTCGCACGAATCCGTCTGGTAGCCCCAGGTACGTTGCCTCCGACGAATGCTGGATGGGCAAGATCGACCATCACGATTCCAGCAAAATTCAATGGACAAAGCTGCCCAACCATCCTGGCGCAGGCAGGTATCGCATAGCAGCCGGTGCTTCGGAAAAAGATCAGAAGATTTATTTCTCGGGAGGAACCGACAATCCGTACGACTACACCGGCATCGGCTACGACGGCAAGCCATCCGAGCCTTCTCCCGTGACCTTCGATTTCAACCTCCACACGGGCAAATGGGAGACCATCGACGAGAACACTCCCGCTCCGACAATGGATCATCGCGGATTGCTGGTCACGCATGAGGGTCTGGTTCTCATTGGAGGCATGGAAAAGGGACAGAAGGTCACCGCTCGGGTTGTACTGTTGTCAAAGCAACCCAAAGCCAAGTAGGCAGGGAGACGCCGACGCGGAGTTACTGAACATCCAAGTTCGTGTTGTCACTTCGAGCGGAGTCGAGAAACCTCTTCTGCTTGCTGGGGCACCCCGGAACCAACAATCCTAACCACATCTTCGCCATCTTGCTGTAAACTGCCGACGAAGATATTCCTCAGACGGCACGCGAGCTGTCCCCACAGCCGGTCGTGTGACGTGTGTACTTTTTATGCAAAAAGACGTGAATGCTGACAAGAACAACGTGAGCGCCAGCGGTGGGAGGAAGAAGCCATATCAAAAACCTGAATTCCGCTACGAGAAGGTTTTTGAAACCATGGCCTTGTCTTGCGGCAAAGTCAACCCTACAGAATTCCAATGCCGCTTCAATCGGAAAAGTTCGTAATCTCGTTTGCCATGACCATCCCGGCCGAGGCTCGCGACAGTTACAAACTTGAGCTTGCCGCCGAAGTTCTCAGCTCGGGAGCCACCATTCGTCTGCAGGCATTTGGAACCAGTATGCTTCCCTCGATCTGGCCCGGCGATGTTCTGAGCGTAGAACACAAACCTGCCCCAGAGATCCTTCCTGGCGACATCGTGTTAGTGGCACGGCGAAACCGATTCTTCATCCATCGTCTGGTCGAGAAGCACAACTCACATTGGATCACGCGAGGCGACTCGCTTCCCCAAAAGGACGAACCGGTTGGCGAGGACCGGGTGCTGGGCAAGGTTTCCTTAATTCATAAAAAGACCGGGACCGTCGTTCCAACTCCGCAAGTCTCGCTGCTTACTTGCATGCTTGCCTGGATGCTTTGCCACTGGGACTCGTTGCGAAACGTTGTTCTGCGCATCCAATCGTTCCGGCAACGCCGCTCTACTCTCGCCAACACGAATGAGCCACACTTCTCAGCCTGCAGCGAGTGACGCGGTTGCCATCGAGATCGGTGGCATGGCGATCGCCTTGCACACCCAGGACACCGCATTTCGCGAACTGCTCGAGAATCGCTACGCAGGTTTCATCAAGTCTTCCGGTAATCCGCAATTCGAGTTCGATATCGAACTGTGCGAGCCCAGAGAAACAACGAAAGCTGACGAAGATGTTCAGGTGAAGCGGCACGCTGGCGAGTGGTTCTTTCAGCGTGGCGACTTCCATGCCCGCTGGGACCCAAAAGCCAGACGGGGTGACATTCGGCAGTCGCGCAACCCGTACGCCATCGACTCGGTACTGCGCATCGTCCACACCTTGATTCTGGCCAGGCAGGGCGGATTCCTGGTCCACGCCGCCAGCTCTATTCGCGGCGGGCGAGCGTTCTTGTTCGCGGGCGTATCCGGCGCGGGCAAGACTACGATCTCCCGCCTGGCACCGCCGGATGCCACGTTGCTCACCGACGAAATTTCCTACGTGCGATGTGACGGCGGCGAGTATCGCGCCTGCGGCACGCCCTTCGCGGGAGAGTTGGCCAGGGTCGGCGAAAACCAGTCGGCTCGGTTGAGTACGCTTTTCCTGCTGGAAAAGGGCCCGGAAAACCGGATCGAAACGGTTGCCAGTTCCGAGGCAATTCGCTTGCTGCTAAGAAACATCCTGTTTTTCGCCGAGGATGCAGAACTGGTGAACCTGGTCTTCCGCTCCGCGTGCGAGTTTGTAGAACGGGTACCTGTCCGCCGGTTGATATTTGTTCCCGATGAACGAGTCTGGGAGATGATAATGTAGGCGCGAGCGTCCACGCTCGCTGGAGAGAGTGTTATCGCAGCGAAGTACATCGCGCGGAGTGGTGCCATTGCGGCCCGCCTCGTCGGCGGCGAGATGATGATTATGTCGGCTGTGGACTCGACGTTTTTCACCCTCAACGAAATCGCTACGCTGATCTGGCAGGCGGCCGACGGCCGAACGGCGTTGTCAGATATCGTGACCAGCAAGATCTGTTCTGAGTTCGACATCGACCCGGACCAGGCTGGGCGCGATGCCGAGCAGTTCGTGAACGATCTTTCCCAGCACGGCATTCTCGTTGTATCAGAACAGCCCATCACAGCTTCTTCGGCCGCGCCGCCGGGGGTGCGATGAGCCTTCTGGCGGAGATGAATCAGAAGGCGCTGGCGCTCGGCATCCCCATCAGCGTGCATCTCGACATCACTTATCGTTGCAACGAGCGCTGCGTTCACTGCTATCTGGATCACGACGACCACGGCGAGATGACGACCGCCGAGATCGCAGACGTTCTGAACCAGCTCTCCGATGCCGGAGTCTTCTTCCTTACTCTAAGCGGCGGCGAAGTTCTCATGCGCCGCGATTTCTTCGAGATCGTGGAGCACGCGCGGCGCCTGCTGTTCAACGTCAAACTAAAGACTAACGGAGTCATGATCCGCGAGCCCGAAGCCAAGCGCATTCGTGAACTTGGCGTCGAACAAGTGCAGATCAGCGTCTACTCGCACCGTCCGGAGATTCACGACGCCATCACCAAATTGCCGGGATCGCTGAAGCGGACCGTCGAAGCAATCCGATTTCTCAAGTCGCAGGGTCTCAAGGTCGTGATCGCCAACGTGCTCATGTCCAGCAATCTGTTCGACAACACCGGCGTGATGGCGCTGGCGAAGGAGTTGGGAGTTGCTTACACTCTCGATCCGACCATCACCCCGAAGATGGACGGAGATGCGTCCATTCTCGCGCTGCGCATTCCTGGCGCTGAGCTCAAGCAAGTCTTCCGTAACCAGGAATTGGTGGGCAACGTGGAAGAGTTCTGCGCTCCACCGCCCGCGCCTGGCGACGACGTCATGGACGGTTTCCCGTGCAGCGCCGGTCATACTGCTTGTTACATTTCTCCTTATGGCGATGTCTTTCCCTGCGTCCAGTTTCCGCTGCCCAGCGGGAATCTGCGGCGGCAGAAGTTCGTCGAAATCTGGCGAAACTCGCC
>Ga0210400_10004420_pt1 | contig 12175 bp, 10 predicted proteins | sample IncBWH26MmetaG_FD_155456 | JGI IMG/M metagenome (GOLD analysis project Ga0210400, IMG submission 155456) | Forest soil microbial communities from Barre Woods Harvard Forest LTER site, Petersham, Massachusetts, United States - Inc-BW-H-26-M | ecosystem: Environmental > Terrestrial > Soil >...
GCCGGCCGGCGCGTCGTCTTCGGAGATGATTCGCCGGATGGAGGCGAGGATCTCCTCCATGGTCGGTTCTTGGGACGTCTGTTCGGACATAGGACCGGGCCGCTAAAGCGAGAGATGAATCCGTGAACGACCAGCGTAGCCCATTTTCAGCCGAAGGGGAGCCGCTTCAAATGCGCCTACCGTTTTGGGGGCGCCGACGGTTGCGCCGAAGGCGGTGAAAGACCAGGTCCGATCGCCGGCTCCGAGGTCATGGCGCGCGTCTGCGGAATCGCCGGGAAGGCCACGGCCCGGTCAACGATGCCGATCGGCTCTTCCCAGGGCACGTAGCCGAGGGCGAAGCGCAGCTTGCGGAAGTTCTTCTTCGAATCGTAGGGCGTCACCGCCGGGATCAGATTCTTGGCTTCCAGGCGGCCCATGGCCGACAGCACACTGGCGGCGGCGACGTATTCGTCGTGGCGGGCGGCCACCGCGGCGAGCTCGTCGTTGCGCAGCTCCTGCTCGGCGTTCAGAACGTCGATCGTGGTGCGCAGGCCCACCTTCTGCTCCTCGCCCGTGCCTTCGGCGGCGATCTTCGCGGCGCGCACCGACTCCTGCGTGGAGTCGATGCTGGCCCGCGCGGCGACGAGCTGGTTCCAGCCCTGGGTCACACTCTGCAGCACCGTACGGCGCTGGGTCTCGATGGTGATCCGGTCGGAGTTGTTGCGCTCCACCTGCTGGCGGATGCGCGAATTGTTCAACCCGCCGGTGAAGAGCGGCACGCTGACCACGGCCGCGCCGGTCATCTCGGTGGTCCATCTTGAGCTGTCAAACGGCGCCACGTTGCCCGTGAACCCATAGGTGGCGCGGAGCGAGACCGTGGGCATGCGCTCGGCGCGCGCGGCGGCCACCCGGGCGCGGCTGGCCTGCTCGGCATATTGCTGCGCGCGCAGCAGCGGACTGAACTTCTCGGCGACGCTGAACGCCTCGTCGGGATTGGTGGGCAGCAGGAAGGCCAGCGAAGGCTCCGGCTCTAACTCGCCGGGGTTCTGGCCGACGACGTTCGCATAGTTGGCGCGGCTGACGGCAAGCTGGGCGATGGAGCTCGACAGCAGGGCCTGGGCGGCGGCGAGGCGCGCCTGCGACTGGGCGACGTCGGTGCGGGTGATCTCGCCGACCTCGAAGCGGGCCTTGGATTCCTCAAGCTGCCTTTGCAGGACGCTGACGTTCTCCTGCCGGATGCGCACGCCTTCCTGGTCGCGTCGCACATCGGCGTAATATTGGATCACCAGCAGCATCACCTGGGCTTCCACCCGGCGCAGGTTCTCGCGGCCCGACAGGATGTCCGCCTCGGCGGCCGAAATGGCCGCCGACGTGCGCCCGCCGGTCCAGAGGGGCTGGGTGAGGTTGAGGCCCACGGTGCCGTTGTTGAGCCGCGAAACCCCCGAGCCCGTCGCGGGCACGAAGGTGTCGGGAATGCCGTCGCCGTTGGTGTCGATCACGGTGCCTCGGGCCGCCTTCGGGGTCCGCGTATCCAGCCAGTAGCTGTCGGCGTTGAAGGTGAGCTGCGGCCGAAAACCGGCGCGGGCTTGCACATAGGTTTCGTCGAGCGCCCGCTGGCCCGCGCGCTGGGCCAGCAGATTGGGGTTGGTCCCGTAGGCGAGCGCGATCGCATCGGCCAGGGTCTCGGCGGAAGCCGAGGCTGCGAATCCGCCGGCCACGCCGGCGGTGAAAATCGCGGCCAAAAGCCGTCCGCGAAGGATCTTCGACATCAGATATCCCCGTAGTGGCGAGCGACTTGTTCTCGTTGGCCGAACTTGTGCAGCCAACGCCCCCGCCGCGTCACCTTAAGCTTTTTTCACCCCGGACTTTGCATCCGTTTGCCTTGTGAAATCACTCGTGGTGAGTTTTGAAGACTATTCGAAGGCGAAACCGTGTTGAGCGGCGAAACCTCGCATGACCGGCGGCGTCGCGTCGAACACCTCCCGGCGGCCGATCCCGTCCTCGGCCCGGACATAGACGCAGGCCTTGCCCACCGGCCCGTCCCGCTCGACGACCCCCAGCCGTCCGCGCAGCGCCAGGGTCGCCGTCCAGCCGGCCGGGGCGCGGCCCACCGCGCCTTCGCAGACGATGACGTCATAGTCCGCGCCCGGGGGTTGCGACAGATCGCCCTCGTCCAGCCGGGTCACCGAAAGGCCGAGGTGCTCGAGCATGGCCGCCGCATAGGGCGCGGCGATCGCCAGCGCGCGCTCGCCCGGCATCGGGCGCACCGCCTGGACCAGCTTGGCCACGTCGCGCGGCTTCAGCAGGCTGCGGCCCGGCGCGTACTCCACCTCGATGTCGGCATAGGCCAGGTAGGCCTTGGCGGGCGGCATGAAGCTGTCGCGCGGCAGGGCGCGCATGGCGTCGTGGATGCGTATGTCGGTGACGTCGGCGGGGCGCACCTGGCTTTCCACCATGTTCAGCCGGGCGGCGGCGAAATCGGCCATACGGTCGTCCTTGAGCGCGCGAGGAATCTTGCCCGGCTTATAGGTCCCCGCCGCCTGACAAGGCAATCGCGCCCGTTGCCCCGCGGCGGGCCTTCTGTTAGCACCGCCCGCTCTAGGCGGCCTGATGGCGGAGTGGTGACGCACCGGACTGCAAATCCGTGAACCCGGGTTCGATTCCCGGTCAGGCCTCCAATCTTCCCTAGCCCGAACCCGCTGATGGATAGTCGCGCGATCTATGCCGATCTGTTGCGGGCCGCGGGCTTGCACCGCGCGGGGCAGTTGGAACCGGCGGAGGCGCTGTATCGGGAGATCCTGGGCCGCGCCCCCGATCACTTCGACACGCTCTGGCACCTCGGAATGCTCCATCACCAGACGGGGCGCCTGCCCTCGGCGATCGGCCTGCTGGAGCGCGCCATCGCGCTGCGGCCGGGCGAGGTCGATCGCCTGGTGATCCTGGGCGCCCTCCTGTTCCAGGCCGACCGCAAGGATGAGGCGCTCGCCATCGCCTCGGACGCGGTCGCCCGGGCGCCTCAGGACGCCGACGCGCGCAACCTCCTGGGCCTGGTCCTGGGCGGGATGGGCGAGCATGACGAGGCCCTCGCCGAACTGCGGCAGGCGGTCGCGATCAACCCCGACTTCACGGACGCCCAGAACAATCTCGCCCTGAACCTGAAGGCCGTCGGCCGTCTCGAAGACGCCGCGGCGGCCTTGCAGACGGCGCTGCGGCTCGACCCGGGCCTGGCTCAGTCGCACAAGAACCTCGGCGACGTACGACGCGACCTCGGGGACCTTCCGGGGGCGCTCGCCAGCTATGACGCCGCGATCCGCCTGCAGCCCGGCTACGAGGACGCCTTGAACGACCGCGGCGTCGCGCTCCTCGACCTGGGTCGGCTCGACGAGGCTCTGCAGGACTTTGAGCGCATCGCCGGTCTCAAGGCCGGCGGGGGATCCGGCCACTACAACGCGGGCCTCGCGCTTTCGAAGCTGAACCGCTTCGAGGACGCCGTCGCGCAGTTCGATCGCGCGATCGCCGCGCGTCCGGACCACGCCGACGCCCACTACAGCCGCGGCGTGGCCCTGGCCGAGCTGGACCGGCCGGAAGCGGCGCGTGAGGCCTTCACCGCGGCGATCTCGCTCCGCGCCTTCTTCCCGGAAGCCCACTTCGCCCGCAGCCTGAACAGTCTGCTGCTCGGCGACCTCGCCGAGGGCTTCGAGGGCTACGAGTGGCGCAAGAGGCTGCCCGATCCCCTGGGCGCCCGCGAGATCTCGGCGCGCGCCCTGGCGCCGGGCGACGACGTGGCCGGCGCGACCGTCTTCCTTCATCCCGAGCAGGGATTGGGGGACATCATCCAGTTCTCCCGCTACGTCCCCATGCTGGAAGCCAGGGGCGCGAAGGTGGTGATGGCCACGCCCGCGTCGCTGCGGCGGCTTATGGCGACGCTCAGCCCCACCGTCGAGATCATCGACGCCGCGAAGCACCCGCTGTTCTTCCGCGCCCACAGTTCGCTGCTCAGCCTGCCGCGGTTCTTCGGCACAACGGCGCAGACGATCCCCGCGCGGACCCCCTACCTCTCCGCCGACCCGGACCTCACCTCCGCCTGGCGACAGCGGCTGCCCGGCGCCGGCAGGGCGCGGGTCGGCCTGGTCTGGAAGTCGAACGTCCGCAACGTCGAACTCGCCAAGCGGTCGATGACCTTCGAGGACATGAGCCGGCTGATAACGCCGGACAGGACCTGGGTCAGCCTGCAGATGGACTGCACGCCCGCTGAGGCCCGCCAGATGGCGGCGCTGCCGAACCTGATCGCCTGCGAGGACCGGATCGCCGACTTCGCGGACACCGCGGCGATCATCGAGAACCTCGACCTGGTCATCACCGTGGACACCAGTGTCGCGCACCTGGCCGGCGCGCTGGGCAAGCCAGTCTGGGTGCTGGTGCAGCACATCGGCGAGTGGCGCTGGTTGCGCAGCGGCACGTCCTCGCCCTGGTACCCGACTGCGCGGGTCTATCGGCAGCCGCGGTTCATGGACTGGCGCGGGGCCCTCGACGACGTGGCCAACGACCTGGCGGCGCTTTGACGGCGCGCCCGGTAGGCGCCGCGGCCGCCTAGTCCATCAGCCGCTGGGCCAGGTAGGTGTATTCAAGCGCCACGCGCATGGCCCGCTCGTTGAGGTTGGCGGACGCGGCGTGCCCGCCGTCGACGTTCTCGTAATAGAGATAGTCGTAGCCGAGTTCTTTCAGCCGGGCCGCGGCCTTTCGGGCGTGCGCCGGGTGGACCCGGTCGTCCTTGGTCGAGGTTTCCAGGAAGACCCTCGGATAGGGCTTGCCGGCGGCCAGGAGCTGATAGGGCGAATAGCTGTCGAGGACCGCCCGCTCCGCCGGGACCGCCGGGTCGCCGTACTCGCCCACCCAGGAGGCGCCGGCGCCGATGTGGGTGTAGCCGATCATATCGAACAGCGGCACCTGGATGACGATGGCGTTGTAAAGCTCCGGGTGCTGGGTCAGGGCCACGCCCATCAGGAGGCCGCCGTTGGAGCCGCCCTCGATGCCGAGCTTCTTCGGGCTGGTGATCCTGCGTGCGATCAGGTCGCGGCTCACCGCGAAGAAGTCCTCGTAGACCCGCATGCGGTTCAGCTTCAGCCCGGCGTTGTGCCAGCGCGGCCCGAACTCGCCGCCGCCGCGGATATTGGCGAGCACATAGACCCCGCCCTTCTCCAGCCAGAGCTTGCCGGCCATGGCGGCGTAGGCCGGCGTCTGGCTGAGCTGGAAGCCGCCGTAGGCGGTGAGCAGGGTCGGCGCCGTCCCGTCGAGCTTCAAGCCTTTGGGCCGCACCACCCAGTAGGGGATCTTGGTCCCGTCCTTCGAGGTCGCCCAGAGCTGCTCGACCACATCCTTGGAGGCGTCGAACCGCGCCGGCGTGGTCTTCAGCATCTGCGCCTTGCCGCTGGCGTCGTCCGCCAGCCACTGGCTGGAGGGCGTCAGGAAGCTGGTCACGTTCGCGATCATGCTGTCGTCGAGATCGGCGGTCGAGGACACCGAGATGGTGGAATCCTTGGGCAGGGCGACCGCCGCGGAGGTCCAGCCCCCGCCGGCGTGGCGGAAGGTCAGGAGCTGGGCCTTGACGTTTTCGTACAGCACGACAGTCAGGCGGTGGCGGGTGCTCGCCACCTCGTCGATCGCCTGGCTGGCGCCGGGTCGCAGGACCAGGGTCCCCTTCAGGTCGCCGGGGTTGGCCTTCACCGCCGCCAGGTCGAAGGCGATCAGGTCGCCTTCCTTGAAGCCCTTCTGCGGCCAGTCCTGCTCCAGCGTGACCACGAGCTGGCCCTCGACATAGGCCTGGATCGTCGCCTTGGTCGGCAGGTCGATCTTCACCCCGCCGGTCGGGGTGATCAGCCGGTGCTCGGAATTGAAGAAGTCGAGCCCGCGCTGGGCCAGCAGGGCGGCCACCGCCCCGCCCGGCTCGCGAAGCACCACCGGGCTTACTGACACGTCGGTCTTCTCGCCGCGATAGACCTCGCGCGCGGCGCCCAGCGGCTGGCCGCGCTTCAGGATCTTCAGGATGTAGGGATAGCTCGACTGGGTGAGATCCCCGGGGGTCCATTCGGTGGCGATGGCCAGGGTGTCCTTGTCGATCCAGGCGACGTTCGCCTTGGCCTCGGGGAGCTGGAAGCCGCCCTCGACGAAGGCGCCGGACTGGGTGTCGAACTCGCGGATCTCGACAGCGTCCTTGCCCCCGTTGGACAGCGAGACCAGGCAATAGCGCTCGGCGGGCTTGAGGCACTGCGCGCCCTTGAACACCCAGTTCCTGCCCTCGGCCTTGGCCAGGGCGTCCACGTCGAGGATCGTCCGCCACTCCGGGGCGGCGGTCCGGTAGCTGGCCAGGGTGGTCGCGCGCCAGACGCCGCGCACGTGGTCGGCGTCCTGCCAGAAGTCCCGCAACGTCCCGTCGTTGGCCAGCGCCACACCGGGAATCCGGTCCTTGGCGGTGGCGATCTTCAGCGCGTCCGCATAGTGGCCGGCGTAGCGGGGGTCGTTCTGCAGTTGCGGCAGGGACCGCGCGTTCTCGGCCCGGGCGAAGGCCAGCGCCTTCGCGCCCTCCGCCTCTTCCATGTAGGCATAGGGGTCCGGGGTCGGGGCCGCGCCCATGAGGAATGCTCCTGCCAAAAGGGCGGCCGCCGCGCGCGCCACTATCATGTCGAAACTCCCCTGACCGGCGCCGATAGAGGGCGATGCGGGCGCGAAGCTCAAGCCCCCATTCGCTCTGCCCGCCCCGAGGCGAGCCCTTAGGTGTTTGCCCTGAATTGATCCGACGTCGGCGAGGCGCAGGATAGGCGATGCTCGAGACGCGGGCCGAAAGTATGGCCATGGACAGGTCGCGGTCCGCCGTCGAGGCGCCGCCCACGGAGGCCGCCGGCTCCCTGCGCCGCTTTTTCCTCGGACAGGCTCTCGCGCTGCTGGCCGCGGTGGCGGCCCTCGGCGCGCACCTGGCCGCCGGCGCGAGCTTCAGCCACTCGGTCTATCTGTTCTGCCTGCCGGCCCTCCTGGCCTGCGCGGCCCTGAGCGGCTTCTCCTCGGCGATGAGCGCGACGGGGATCCTGGCCGTCGGGGCCTTCGTCGCCGACGCCCAGGCGCTGCTGGACCGCCCTGAACGCCTCGGCCGCGTGGCGATCTTCCTGGCCCTGGGCGCGGCCATCGCCGCCCTGGGCGGATGGGCCCGAGCCTCCTTGGCCGACGGCCGCCGCCGGGTGGCGGAGATCGAAGCGCGTGAGGCGATCCTGCGCGCCAGCCTGGACGCGGTGGCCGAGGCCACCGTCATGATCGACGAGGAAGGCGTGGTGATCGGCTTCAGCCGCGCCGCGGAGCTGCTGTTCGGCTGGACGGCCCAGGAGATCGTCGGCCGCGACGTCTCCCTGCTGCTTCCCGACAGCCAGGCGGCGGCCCACGACGGTCATCTGCGCCGTTATGTCGAGACCGGCGAACGGCGGGTTATCGGGTCTTCCCGCCAGGTCGCGGGGCGGCGCAAGGACGGGGCGGAATTCCCCATGGAGTTGCGTATCGGGGAGGCCCGGGTCGGCCGGCGGCGCTGCTTCACCGGCGTGGTCCGCGACCTCTCCACCATGCGCGAGGCCGAGAGGCGATCCGATGAATTGCAGGCCCACCTGACCCAGGTCTGGAGCCTCAACTCCATGGGCGAGATGGCCTCGGTGTTGGCGCATGAACTCAACCAGCCATTGTCCGCCGTGGCCAACTATCTGCGCGCCGCGCGCACCCTGATCGCCCATCTGGAGATCGACGAGGACGACCTCATGGACGCCGTTTCGCGGGCCGGCGACCAGGCCGTCCGGGCGGGTGAAATCATCCGCACCATGCGCGATCTCGCGACGCGAGGTGGCGCCGAACAGAAGCCTGAGAGCCTCGCCGCGATCTTGGCGGAAATCGAATTCATCATAGGGTTAATGGTTAGAGATGCCGGCGCACGGGTATTTTATAATCTCTATAAAGGTTCAGACATAGTTCTTGCTGATCGAATTCAGATTCAACAGCTAATGGTTAACTTGGTGAGAAACGCCATTGATGCAGTCGCCAAGTTCCCGGATCGCGAAATCAAAATCTCAACACGACCCGACGCAGACCGAAAGATGTTGATAACAGTCGAGGATAGCGGGCCTGGCGTAGATATCGCGGTTATGGGTCGAGTCTTTCAACCATTGGCAAGCACCAAGCCCCTCGGAATGGGGCTAGGCCTTTCGATTTGCCGCGCTATAGTCGAGAACCATGGCGGGCGAATCTGGGTCGAATCCAGCCCGCTGGGAGGCGCTGCTTTTAGCTTTTTACTGGCGCGGACGGGTGTGAGCAGTGGTGACGTCGACGGCCAACCGGACCGTATTCGTCGTCGATGACGACGACGCCGCGCTGGACTCGCTTGTCATGCTGCTGAGGTCCGATGGACTCAACCCTAGCGGGTTTTCTTCCGCCCTGGAGTTCCTCGACGTCCTGACCCCCGACGCCCTCGGCTGCATCGTCAGCGACGTCCGCATGCCCGGCATGGACGGCGTCGAGCTGGTCAAGACCCTGAAGCAGCGCCAGTGCCTGCTGCCCGTCATCCTGATCACCGGACACGCCGACGTCACGGTGGCGGTCCAGGCGATGAAAGCCGGGGCCTCGGAGTTCGTCCAGAAGCCCTTCGAGAGCGAACTCATCCTGCGCCTGGTCCGCTCCGCCCTGGAGGAGAACGAGGAGGCCGTGGACGCCAGTTCGCGGCGCACCCGGGTGCTGCGCCGGATCGAGAGCCTCACCGCCCGCGAGCGCCAGGTGCTCGACATGATCATGGAGGGCGCGAGCAACAAGGCGATCGCGTCGGGGCTCACCATCAGCCCGCGCACGGTGGAGATCTATCGCGCCAACGTAATGTCGAAGATGCGGGCCGACAGCCTCTCCGAGCTGATCCGCATGACGCTGGCCAGCGGCGCGGCCTGACACACCCAGTCGCTCGATAGGGGTTTGTACCTAAGTATTGGCGCCGGAGTGCAAATGCGGCGCGAATATGTTTGATTCGCGACAGGATGAGCCGCACCGTTACAGCATTGCAGGGGGCCTCGGCCCGCCTGCCGGCCAACGAGGGCCACGCCGCGGGCGAGGCCCTGGCCGCCGAGCGGCTGGACGCCATCCACCGCAATTCCGGCGCCCTCATCCACGACTTCAACAACCTGCTGGGCGTGATCCTCAGCGCCAACGAGCGGCTGGCCGCCGAGCTGCCCGAGGGTAGCGAGGCGCAGGCGATCGCGCGCCTGGCCCTGGAGGCCGCCGAGCGGGGCGCGGAGCTGCTTCGCCGCACCCTGGCGCTCGGCCGCGGCGAGGCGGAAGCGCCGGAGGCCGTCGACGGCGCCGCCGTGCTGGACACCGTGCGGCGCCTCGCCCGCCAAGCCATCGCTCCCAACATCCGCCTGAAGGTGTCCCTGCCCAGCGCCCCGCTGGATTGCCTGGGCGACCGCACCGGCCTGGAAATGGCGCTGCTGAACCTCTGCCTCAACGCCGGCCAGGCGACCCCCGCCGGCGGCGGCGTCTTCGTCTTCGCCCACGACGTGCGGCTGAGCGGATCGGATGCGCGGTTGGCCGGCGTCACGCCCGGCGACTACGTGGCCTTCACGGTGCGCGACACCGGCGCGGGCATGTCGCCCGAAACCCTGGCGCGCGCCACGGACCCGCTCTTCACCACCAAGGCGACCGGCACCGGCCTCGGCCTCAGCGCCGTGGTCGACTTCGCCGCCGGCGCCGGCGGGGCGCTGTCGCTCTGGTCGCGCGAAGGCCAGGGCACGACGGCGACCCTCTACCTGCCCGCCGCCCTTCCCGGCCACAGCGCCGTCGCGGCGTAGGCCGCTTACCGCTTCCATTCAAACCTATGGCGAAGCCTCCTCTCCGCTTGCCCGGAGAAGGAAAACGGGCACAGAAAAAGGCCGGCCGCTTCACAGCGGCCGGCCCGTTTGGCGGCGATGATCTCGGGCGTCAGGCGGCGAGCGCCTGGCGCTCCTCGACCTGGCGTTCGTCGGAGGTGTCGCGCAGCATGTAGCCGCCGCCCCAGACGGTCTCGATCTGGTTGCCGCCGCCGGCGGCCGCGGCCAGCTTCTTGCGCAGCTTGCAGATGAACACGTCGATGATCTTCACCTCCGGCTCCCGCAGGCCGTTGTAGAGGTGATTGAGGCACATCTCCTTGGTCAGGACGGAGTTCTTCCGCAGGGAGAGCAGCTCCAGCACCTTGTACTCGCTGGGCGTCAGGTGAACCGGCGCGCCGCTGACCTCGGCGGAGCGGGTGTCGAGGTTGAGCGCGATATTGCCGGTGCGGATGATCGATTCCGAGTGGCCCCGCGAACGGCGCACCACCGCGTTGATCCGCGCGGCCAGCTCGGCCTTGTGGAATGGCTTGGTGATGAAATCGTCGGCCCCGCCGGACAGCGCCTTGACCTTGGTCTCGATATCGCCGGACGCGGTCAGGATGATCACCGGCGTACGGATCTTCTTGGCGCGGACCGCGCGCAGCACGTCCAGGCCTTCCATATCGGACAGGTCGAGGTCGAGCAGCATCAGGTCGTAGTCGTAGACGCTGGCCAGTTCGACGGCGTCCTCGCCCAGGTCGGTCGTGAACACATTGTGTCCCTCAGCCACGAGCTTCAGCTCGATGCTCTTGGCCGCAACCGGATTGTCTTCCACCAGAAGAATATGCATCTATTCAGCTCCCATGCCCAGCTAAGTGATTGGAATTGTTGACGAGAAGTCGCCCCGCAAGCGCCAGGATCTGCGACATGCGAAAGGGTTTGGCGAGGACCTCATCGGCCCCCAGGTGCTTGGCCCAGCTCAGGTAGTCGCGCCGCCCGCCCGGACCCGCGCCGGATATGGCGATGATCTTCGGGGGCCGCGGCCGGCGCTTGATCTGCAGGATGGCGCCGATGCCCTCCATCTCGGGCATGACGATGTCGGTGACCACCAGGTCGGGCCGGTAGCTGTCCAGCGCCAGGAGGCCCTTGCGGCCGTTCTCGGCAGTGCGCGTGATGTAGCCGGCGGCGGCGAACGCCTGGGCCATCAGGCCCAGCAACGCCTGGTCGTCATCGATCAGCAGGACCCTGCCGCTCGTGCGGCAATCGGCATCCTGCGGGACGAGGCGAAGGGCGGGCATTGCGGCGGGCCTCAGCAATTGACTTATGGTTAATGCTTTTAACCATGCTGATTCGCGCGAATCACCCTGAGGTGACTACCTACGGGGTTTCCCGTATGGGTAGAGCCCGTAGAATCCCCTAGTCGAACCTACGGAGCCGGCGGCGCCGGCTCCTCGACTATTCTCTGTAAATTCAGGCTTTTTCCCGCCAGATGGCCAGGGCCAGTCGCGGCCGGACGAGGAACAGCGCGGCCCACACGACGAGCACGGCGAGGCGCTTCAAACCCCGGCGGCGGGGCCGGATCTGGGTTTCATACAACTGAGCGTAGTCCGAAACGACGGTCATGAGCCTCTCCTCCTGGCGACGAGGAAAGGTCTAGGAGGCCGCCACGACAGTTCCGGACGCATGGGCGCGGCGGGCGATTTCGATCTGTTCGGCGAGCGTGGCCTTCAGCACCGGCGGCGTCAGCACCTGCACCTTGTCGCCCCAGGTGAAGAGGTGCCAGGCCAGCTCCAGCATGCCGCTGGCCCGAAAGCGGACGATCACCGAGCCGTCGGCCTGCGCCTCCACAGCCTGGTTGGCGTGGAAACGCCAGCGCAGCGCATCCTCCGCGCCCGCCGGGCTCACCCGCAGCGCCACGTCCTCGGTGTCGTCGTGGAAGATCCCGAAGCTCTCGTCGGCGTAGTCCTGCAGGGAGAAGCCTTCCGGCCGCGCCGCGGTGCGCCCGGTCACCTCCACGTCGCCGATCCGGTCGAGCCGCCAGTTGCGCGGCCCCTGCCCCTCGTCGGCCACCAGATAGTTGGAGCGCCCGAACAACAGGCCGAAGGGCGTCACCTCGCGCACCCGCCCGGGCGTCGCCCCGCCCTCGTAGCGGAACCTCAGGCGCCGCATGGAGAGCAGGCCCTCGCGTATGGCCGCCAGCACGGTCTCGTCCTCGAAGGGCCGCGGCCCAGCCTGGACGGCGATGGTCTCGGCCTGCAGCAGGGCCTCCAGGTCCGGGGCGAGCTTGCGCCGGGCCGCTGCGCGGGTCGCCGACAACACCTTGTGCTCCAGGGACCTCAGCG
>Ga0210400_10004421_pt1 | contig 12174 bp, 11 predicted proteins | sample IncBWH26MmetaG_FD_155456 | JGI IMG/M metagenome (GOLD analysis project Ga0210400, IMG submission 155456) | Forest soil microbial communities from Barre Woods Harvard Forest LTER site, Petersham, Massachusetts, United States - Inc-BW-H-26-M | ecosystem: Environmental > Terrestrial > Soil >...
GTGGCTTGCCTGGCGTACTTCCTGGACAAGCTCAAGAACACCCCGGACGGTGACGGCACGCTGCTCGATCACACCCTGGTGCTCTACGGGACCAACATGGGCGACTCCAACCAGCACCTCCATTACGACGTGCCCTATATCCTGGCCGGCGGAGCGGGCGGCAAGCTCAAGGGCGGACGCCACCTCAGCTTCCCCACCAAGACCGTGACCACATCGAATCTGCTGCTCAGCGTCCTGGATATGTTTGGCGTGCATCAGGACACGATTGGGGACGATAACACGGGCCGGCTCGCAGGGCTCCTCGTTTAGGCCGGCTCATTTCATCTTTATTGCTCATGCTCACCAGGAGAACATCGACGATGCGCATCCGACACGCCGTGGCAGCTTGTGCCGTAGTATTGGTTCCGGCAATCTATCTTACGGTTCTGAACGCGGCCGACAGCCCCGTGGCGGACGCCGCCATGAAGGGCGACAAAGCCGCGGTGCAGACGCTGGTCCGCCAAAAGGCGGACGTGAACCTGCCGCAGGCCGACGGAGCTACCGCGATCCAGTGGGCGGCCTACCGGGGCGACGTGGACATCGCCGACCTGCTGATCGCCGCCGGGGCAGATGTGAAGATGCCCAATCACGACGGCGCGACGGCGCTGCGCCTGGCCAGCATCAACGGAAATGCGCCCATGATCCAGAGACTGCTCAAGGCCGGTGCGGACGTAAATGAGCTCAGTCCCAACGGCGAGACACCTCTGATGTTTGCGGCCCGCAATGGCAACCCGGACGCCGTCAAGCTGCTCCTTGAGCAAAAAGCCGACGTGAACGCGAAAGAAAAGCTGCGTGGGACCACGCCGCTGATGTGGGCCGCCGAGCAGTCGCATCCCGAGGCGATCAAGCTGCTGCTCGCCAGCGGGGCGGATTACAAGGCTGCCTCATCGTTTGACACCAAAGGCAATCGGGCGTATCTCGCGCCCACCGTCCGCCAGAGAGCGGAATCGGCGCAGGGAGCGGGTGGCTTCGGGCAAGGCAAACAGGGCCGTGGTGGCCTTCCGGGCCAGGGCAAGCAAGGCGGCGCGGGCCGCGGGCAGGCCAAGCAAGCGAAACAGGCCAAGGCCGGCGATGGCGCCGCGGCCGAAGAAGATCTGGTCGCTGCCGCCGACGCAGCCGCCGCCGATTTCGCTTTTGGACGCACCCGCGACACCGATGGCGGCGGGATCACCCCGCTGGTGTTCGCCACCCGGCAGAACTGCATGGAGTGCGTGAAGGAGTTGCTCGACGCCGGAGCGGACGTCAATCAGGTGACGCATTACGGCTGGACGCCGCTGCTGACGGCCACGCAGAACCGGCACTACAAAATAGGCGCCTATCTGCTGGACCACGGCGCCAATCCGAATATCAAGAACAATGGCGGCTGGTCGCCTTTGTACCTGGCCACCGATAACCGCAATATCGAGGGCGGTGATTATCCGGTCCGCAAGCCCGATATGGACCACCTGGAGTTCATCAAGCTGCTGCTGGCCAAGAATGCCGACGTGAACGTGCGGGTGTGCGGAACCCAATCGACGCCCACTAACTGCGTCGGCGATAGCACCGAAACACGCACCAATTTCACCATGCAGTGGCTCAATGAGGACGGTGCGACGCCGTTCCTGCGGGCGGCGCAATCAAGCGACGTCGAGCTGATGAAGCTATTGCTGGCCCACGGAGCCGATCCCAAGATCGCCACCCAGCGCAACGTCACGGCGCTGGCCGTGGCCGCCGGCATCGCGTGGGTGGAAGGCGTCACTTACGAAACCTCACGACAGGAAAACGTAGAAACGGTGAAGATGCTGCTCGATCTGGGCCTCGACCCCAACATCCATGACGAAGACGGCCGCACGTCGCTGCACGGCGCCGCGCACAAGGGCCGCAACGAGATCGTCCAGATGCTGGTGGATCGCGGCGGCGATTTGACGGCTCATGACAACGGCAGCCGCGACACTGTCAACGGCGCCATGAAAGGCATGACCTGGGTTCCGCTGCACTACTCCGAGGGCCTGGTCCGCGTGGGCGTGCAGTCGGCTATCGCGCATCCGGAGACTACTACCTTCATCAAGAAGCTGATGGCGGACAAGGGGCTTCCGATCCCGCCCGATATCACGTCCTCCATCTGCTTGACCAAGGGCGTGAACGGCTGCCAGTAGGTCCGGCCACCGGGCCGGACGTTACCTCTCAGATCTGCAGCAGAACTTTCCCGCTCGTCTTGCGACCCTCAAGATCCTTGTGCGCCTGGGCCACGTCGGCGAACGCATATTCGCGGTCAATACGCAGGCGGAGCCTGCCTTCGGCGATCCAGCGGAACACGTCGCTCGCTCGCCAGGCCAGCTCCTTCGGGTCAGAGATATACATGTTCAGCCCGGGACGGGTCAGGAAGAGCGACCCGCGCGTCGTGAGTCCCCTTGTATCGAACGGATCGATCTGCCCGCTCGATACGCCGAAGTGGACCATCATGCCGCGCGGCTTTAGGCAGTCCAGCCCCTTCACGAATGTAGCCTGACCGACGGAGTCGTAGACCACATCGACGCCGACGCCTCCCGTCAGCCGCTTCACTTCCGCGACCCAGTCCTCTTGGTCATAGAGAATTCCGTCGCTGGCTCCGGCTTCGCGGGCCAGTTGAGCTTTCGCCGCAGTCCCCACCGTGCCGATCGCTCGTGCCCCCAGCATCACCGCCATCTGCACCAGTAACCGGCCAGTGCCGCCCGCGGCGGCGTGAACCAACGCGGTGTGGCCGCTCTTGAGCGGAAACGCCGAGTGCGATAGGTAGTGCGCGGTCATGCCCTGGAGCATGGCGGCGGCCGCCGTGCGGAAGTCGACGCCTTCGGGGATCCTAACCAGCGTCCGCGCGGGAACCGCTGCGTATTCGGCGTAGGATCCGCGGACCATACACCAGGCAACGCGGTCGCCAGGCTGAAATGACGAAGAGTTCGAGCGTTCCACAGTCCCAGCGCCTTCCGAACCCAGGACTGCCGGAACCGGAATCCTGTTGACACCGCTACGCTGGTTGAGATCGGTGAAGTTGACGCCCGACGCGGCGACCTTCACTAGCACTTCGTCCTTTTGTGGCTCAGGAACGGGGCGGTCGCCGAACTGCAGCACTTCGGGTCCGCCGGTTTGTTCGATGTAGATAGCTTTCATGGGAGTTAAATTCCGCGAAAAATAGGTTTGCGCTTTTCCATGAACGCCCTTCGGCCCTCGCGATAGTCGGCGCTCTCGAAACACTGCTTCACCAGCGCATTACACGCGGCAACATCGGGATCCTCACGGCGCAGCTCCCGGACGATCCTTTTGACTGCACGTATCGTCAAAGGAGCATTTCCAGCGATGGTTTCCGCCAGGTCGCGCACGTAGCTCTCGATTTCGGCGTCCGCGACCACGTGATTCACCAGACCGGTTTGCGCGGCATCGGCGGCATCGAACTGACGCGCAGTCAACAGCATCTCCGTCACGAACTGCGGACCGACCAGGTCCATGATTCGCCGCACATTGGCGTATCCGTAGCCCAGACCGAGCTTAGCCGCCGGCACGGCGAAGCGGGCCGCGTCGTTGGCGATGCGCAGGTCGCAGCACACCGCGATCCCGACGCCGCCGCCTATGCAGTAACCGCGGATCATGGCGACGGTGGGCTTGGAACACTCCACCAGCGCCTGAGCGAAGCGGTCCACTGCGGCGTTGTATTCGTTGACGGCATCGAGAGTATCGCGCTCGCTCTCGAATTTAGAGATGTCGGCGCCGGAGACGAAGGCTTTGCCGCCCGCGCCCGCGAGCACAATCACGCGCACCGCGGGATCTTTTTCGAACTGCTCCAGCACGGCTGTCGCGCCACGCCACATGTCGAGCGACATCGCATTGTGGCGCTCCGGATTGTTGAACGTCACCGTCCCGATCGGGCCGTTCGTCGCTGAAAGTATCTGGTCCACGGTTTACACGATTTCCCGGCTGCGCAGATCGGCGATTTCCGTGGGAGCGAAACCCAGCGACCCAAGAATCTCGTCAGTGTGTTCGCCAGGCTCGGGAGGCCGCCGGCGCAGCTCGTGCGGAGTGCGCGAGAGCCGCACTGCCTGCGCAACTACCTTCAGGGGATGAAAGTACGGCGAGTCGACTTCATCTACCATCTTCAGATGCTTTACCTGTGGGTCCGCGAAGACTTCATCGATCGAATAGATCCGCCCACAGGGCACGCCCGCGGCGTTCAACCGCTCAATCCAGGCGGCGCTGCCGGCCGATGCGAGACGCCGCTCGATCTCCGCGGTAAGCACATCGCGATTCTCCGAACGCTGGGCCGCGGTGGTATATCTCGGGTCATTCAAAAGCTCCGGCGCGCCGATCGCGGGGGCTAGTCGCTCCCACATCTTCTGGCCGCTGGCCCCGATATTGATGTGGCCGTCGGCGGTCTTGAACGCTCCGGTGGGAATGTACAACGGGTGATTGTTACCGGCCTGTTTCGGCACCTCGCCCGCGTTCAGCCAACGCGAAGCCTGGAAATCCAGCATGAAAATCTGGGCGGCCAGCAGCGACGTAGTGACCCACTGGCCCTCTCCCGAGGTCTGCCGCTCCACCAGCGCCAGCAGCACGCCTTGCGCGCACAGAATGCCGGCGCAAAGGTCCGCGATCGGGATTCCAGCGCGCACCGGACCCTGTCCAGGAAGCCCCGTGACCGACATGAATCCGCCCATGCCCTGTGCGATTTGATCGAACCCCGGCCGGTCGCGATAGGGGCCGTCTTCGCCGAATCCGGAAATGCTGGCATAGATCAGGCGCTTGTTGATCGCGCGCATGGCGGGGTAATCGATGCCCAGCCGCCATTTCACCTCGGGGCGATAGTTCTCGAGCATGACATCGGCGTTCTGAACCAGGCGCCTCAAAATCGCGATCCCTTCCGGAGCCTTCAAATTGAGCGTCAGGCTGCGCTTGTTCCGGTGCAGATTCTGGAAATCAGGGCTATGGCGCTCGCCGCCGCCGAACGGATCTATGTCGTCCTGCGCGGGCTGTTCAATTTTGATCACGTCGGCGCCCCAGTCGGCGAGCTGGCGAACCGCTGTCGGCCCGGAGCGCACGCGCGTCAGGTCCAGCACGCGAATGGAGGCGAGTGGTCCCATGCTTCGGCTATTATATAGGGTCGTACATCGATGGGCCGCCGTGTCAGCATCGAAATACCGGGGTTCGAGCACGATAATCCCATTCCCGCAGCGTGCCGCGTCGGACCATTTCTGATTACCAGCGGAGTATCAGGTAAGGAACCCTACACGGGAAAATATCCCGACGGCATCGAGGCGCAGTGCGCGCAAATGTTCGCTTCCATCCGTGAAATCCTCAAAGCCGCGGGAGCAGTTCCCGAAGACATAGCCAAGGTCAACGTCTGGCTCAAGGATCGCGCTCTGCGGCCGCACGTCAATAAGGAATGGCTGGCGATGTTTCCGGATCCGCACTCGCGTCCCGCACGCCACACGTTTCCCGCGCCCGATTTGCCGCCAGGGATGCTGGTGCAATGCGAAGTGATCGCGTTCGTGGACGATCACTAACTGTGAGACGATTCCTAGTGGAGATGACCGAATGATCATCGATATTCACGCCCACGTCTGTGCTGCGCCGGAGCTGTACCATTGGAAATCCGTGCAGATGTCGTCGCGCGGGGCGCACGGTTCCGCCCCCAAGAAGTTCACGGATGAGTGGGTGCGCGATCACCCCGACACCCAGCGCAATCTGCGAATCATGGATTCCGTCGGGACCGATGTGCAGTTCCTTTCCCCCCGGCCTTTCCAGCTCATGCACGCCGAGAAGCCCCTCAAGATCATGGAATCCTGGGCGGTAGCGAATCACAATTACATCGCCCAGCAGGTCAAGGCTTTCCCGAATCGCTTTCAGGGTGTGTGCGCGATCCCGCAGGCCCCCGGCGCACCCATCACTCTCGGCTTCCCGGAAATCGACCGCTGCGTCAAGGATCTCGGGTTCATCGGACTGTTGATCGACAGCGATCCGGGGGAAGGCGATAACACTACGCCCACGCTTGGCGACGAATACTGGTATCCGCTGTGGGAAAAGATGGTGCAGTTGGACCTCCCCGGGCTGATCCATTCCACCGGCTGCAAGCACGGGCGCGAGACCTACAGCCAGCACTTCATCAGCGAGGAAAGCCTCGCGGCGTTGTCGATCGTCAATTCGCGCGTGCTGGTGGATTTCCCCAAGCTGAAGATTATCGTGTCGCACGGCGGCGGGTCGGTACCCTACCAGATCGGGCGCTGGCAGGCCGACTACGTGCTCAAGGGCGGCGGCACGGTCGACGAGTTCAATCGCCGCCTGAGTATGCTGTACTTCGATACTTGCCTGCACGCGCGGAAGTCGCTCGAATTGCTGCTGGGTATCGCCGGCACCCAGCACGTGATGTTCGGAACCGAGAATCCAGGCTCGGGATCGGCCCCCAATCCGGAGACCGGGAAGCCATTCGACGACATCAAACCCCTCATCGATGCCATTCAAACGCTGACTGAAGAAGACCGCCGCAATATCTTCGAGGACAACGCGCGGCGGCTGTTCTCGCGGCTGAAAATTCCCCGCACTCAGGACGCCGCTCAGACCGTCTCGAGGTAACCACATGGCGAAGACCACCTTCGGACTCGGCACCTCGCATGGCCCCATGCTCTCGATCCCGCCCGAGTACTGGCAGGATCGAGTCTCGTTCGATCGGCAAGCCCGGCATTTCTACCAGGGCAAGACGTACACATTCGACGAAATGGTTGCGTTACGCAAGGACGCCCACCTGACCGAACAAATCACGCCCGAAGTCATGCTGGAAAGGCACAACCGGAATCAGAATGCGATCCGGCAGCTCGCCGATTTTTTCGATCAACACCGGCCGGATATCGCAATAGTAGTCGGCAACGACCAGATGGAGATTTTCACCGACCAGCACGTCCCCGCATTGGCCGTGTTCTGGGGAGGTCACGTGGAAGGGCACCCCCGGTCGCCCGAGTTTCTGGCCAAACTGAATCCGGCCGTGGCGCGAGCCGAAGCCGACCGTACGCCGTCCGTTCACACCGATTATCCCTGCTCGCCCGAGCTCGGCAGGCACATGATCGAGAGCGTGATCGCGGACGGTTTCGACGTCGCGCAACTGACCAAGCTGCCGACGGGAGAGATCGGATCTAACGCCGTGCCGCACGCCTACGGATTTGTGTACCGGCGCATCATGCGGGACAAAGTGCCGCTGCAGGTTCCGGTTTTGGTGAACACGTTCTATCCGCCCAACCAGCCCCCGGCGGGACGCTGTTTCCAGTTCGGACGCGCCCTCGCGCGAGCCGTCACATCATGGCCTAAAGATATTAAGGTTGCCTTCATCGCGTCGGGCGGCATGACGCATTTTGTCCTGGACGAATCTCTCGATCACGAGTTGCTCGACGCCATGCGGGCCGGCGACGCCTCCAAACTGGCCAGCATTCCCGAAAACCTGTTCCAGGCGGGCACCTCCGAGATCAAGAACTGGATCGTGGTGGCGGGGGTCATGGCCGAGGCCGGGCTCAAGATGAGCCTGGTGGACTACGTACCTTGTTATCGATCCGAGGCAGGCACCGGGAGCGCGATGGGTTTCGCGCGCTGGTGCTAGTATTGCTCCCATGAACCGGCGTATCGCATTGTTCGCGATCCTCCTGGCCGCCCACGCCGCGTCGGCCCAGCAACTCCAGAAAATCACCATCAATTACGCGACGCGAACTGGCCAGGTCTGGCCGCTCTACATCGCCAAAGAGGGCGGCTACTACCAGAAGTACGGGCTCGATGCGACGCTGGTCTTCGCCATTCATCCGGCCGGCATCGCCATGGTTGTCGGCGGCGAAGCGGTGATGACTCCCTACACCTTGGAACAGTCCATGACGGCCGCCTACAAAGATGGATCGCTGGTGGCCCTGGGGAGTCCCTTCAAGAAGAGTCTGTTCGCCCTGATGGCGACGAAGGACATCAAGCGCGTTCAGGATCTCAAGGGCAAGCGTATCGGCGTGAGCCAGGTAGGTGACGCGCCCTACAACTACACCAACGGCCTGCTCGCCAAGGCTGGATTGAAGCCCCGTGACGTGCAATGGATTCCCACGGGCGGCGACGTCAGCACCCGCGCCACGGCCTTGCTGAGCGGACGCGTCGACGCCACCATGATCACCGCACCGGTGTACTTCAAGATAGAGCAGGAAGGCTACACCAACCTGGGCAACATCAGCGACTACGAAGACATCTACGCCCCGTCTGTCTATCTGTTCAAGAAGTCGACCATCGCCGCCAATCCGAAGCTCCCCGAGCTTCTAATCAAGGCCCACGCGGAGGCTATCAAGCGTTTCTACGAAGACAAGGCTTTCGCGCTCAAGGCGTATCAAACCTGGGACAAGCAAGATCCCGCCGACCTCGAGCGCACTTACGATCATTACTCGAAGGTCAGTACCTACGAACGGGTGCCCTACATTCCCGCAGCCGCGGTGAAGTACATTCTTGACCACGTCGCCGATCCACAGATCTCGGCGCAGATGCGGGTGTACGATTTTCACAAGGTGATCGATAACAGCTTGGTGGACCGGCTGGTGAAAGAAGGGTTTTTCGAGAGCCTCTTCGGCCCTGAAATCAAGGCGGAAGAGGATCGCAAATCCAAACTCGCTTTCCGGTAAGTGTATCTTGTTCCATCTCCTTGAGGTCGTCAGCGCGGAGGCGCTGGATCGCGTGGCTCGACGCGAGATCATCGAGCTTTGCGAACTCGCCTATCAGGAAGACTTCAATCGGCTGTTTGAAACCATGCCGGGCTCGATACACGTGCTCGCCCGCGACGAGGATGGCGTGCTCATCAGTCACGCGGAATGGGTGACGCGCTGGCTGCAACCCGCTGAGCATCCGATTCTCCGCACGGCTTATATCGAAGCAGTAGCCACTAGGCCCAGCCATCAGCGGCGCGGGCTCGCCACCGCCGTGCTGCGCTGTGTGGGCGACGCAATCGCGGCCGATGCCACCTGGGAGCTTGGAGGCCTGTCGCCCTCCGATCCCGCCTTCTATGCCCGGCTCGGGTGGGAGCTATGGAGTGGTCCGTTGGCGATCCGCTGCGGAGAAGCCGTCGAGCTAACGCCCGCTTCAGAGCGGGTGATGATCCTGCGCCTGCCTCGGACGCCAGCCACGCTCGCAAAGACGGCACTCTTGACCGCGGAGTGGCGCGACGGCGAACCATGGTGAGGCGCACTCGCTACAATGTAGGACACGAGATGAGGATGGGTCGTATCCGAGTTGCCCTGATGGCGACAGGCCTTCTAGGGCTGGCCGCAGCGGCCTTTTCTCAACGGTTCGGCGGCTTGCGAGGCTTTGGCGAGGAAGCTCCCGCAACTGAGTTTTCGCCCAACGCCGAATTCCACTTTCTGCGCATGGAATATACCGACAATATGCGGCGTGGATTCGGAAACGTATCGCGCCGCGGACGAGCCTCCGGTTGGTGGGCGCAGGATTGGCCGGATGCGGACGAACACTTCACCAAAGGCGTGCAGCGGCTGACCCGGATCGATGTGGGCGATCCGCAGCACCTGTCCTTGACCGATGACAAGCTCTTCGATTATCCGTGGATCTACGCCACGCAGGTCGGTTATTGGGTGCTTTCCGACGAAGAAACCTCGCGGCTACGGGAGTATCTTCTGCGCGGCGGCTTCATCATGGTCGACGACTTTTGGGACCAGAACGGACCCCAGGAATGGGAAGTATTCACGGAGGCCATGAACCGGGCGCTTCCCGGCCAGCCGATTACAGACATCGGCCTGGACGATTCGGTGATGCACGTTCTTTACGACATCCAAGAGAAAGACCTCATGTTCATCCCCGGATCGCGCCATTTGAGAGGCGGAAGGGTTGTCCAGCCGGCGGGCACCAAGTCCGCATGGCTTGCCATGTATGACCCGAAGAACCGGATGGTAGTCTCCATCAATTTCGACACGGATATCGGCGACGCTTGGGAGTTCGCCGACGTGCCATATTATCCGGAGGGGATGACTACCTTGGCGTATCGCTACGGAATCAACTATCTGATGTACGCTATTACGCACTAGCCTGGAGCATCCGATAGAACGGGTACTGCGCCATGGGAGCCTGTTCCTTACTCATCAAAGAGCCTGACGGCAAGAAGCGGGTGGTGCCGATCGAGCGGCCGGTTTTGTCGCTGGGCCGGTCCCAGGACAACGACGTGGTGCTCACCGATAGCGAACTGCGCGTGTCCCGCCGCCACGCGGTGATCGAGTGGGATCCCGAACGGGGAGCCACGCTGCGGGATGAACGCGCGGTGAACGGCACCTTCGTCAATAAGCAGAAAGTCACCGCTCCCGTGGCGCTGCGCGGCGGCGATGTAATCAGCATCGGCCCGCATGAGCTGGTGTTCCGGGAGGAGAAACCGGGCGGACTGGCATGGGACATTGAGCCTGGGGCAGTCGACCTCGGCGCGTTGCAAAAACCGCCCGAGCCCGAGGCCAAGGGTCCTGAAGCGCCGCGGCTCAAGGCGCTGGAGCTATTGAATGAGGTCGGCCTGAAGCTGGCGGGCACGCATACGCCGTCGGAAGTGACCAAGGAAGCGATTCAGTTGCTTTTCAGGATCGAAGGCGTGCAGCGGGCGACGCTGTGGCCGTGGGACGAGAAGGAACGCTGCTTTCATCAGATGCCGCTTGAGACCCGCGCCGGCCTCGACCAGCTTTCCGCGCCGATGTTCGATCCGCAGAATCTGGTTCTCAGCAGCACCATCCTCAATCAGGTGCGGCAGCAGAACAAGCCTCTGCTCATCCGCGATATTAAATCGTCGGAGTTCAGTCTCTCGAAAAGTATTGTTCGCGCCGGGATCCAGGCCGCGTTCTGCTCGCCGGTCACCTCGCAAGGCCGCATGCTGGGAGTCCTGTACGCCGACAATCTAATGCGGTCCGATGCATTTTCGCAGGAGGACTTCCAGACTTTCACGATCATCGCCGCGCAAGCCGGCATGGCGCTGGCGAACAGCCTGGCGCGCGAGGAAATCTCGCGACAGGAGGTAGAGCGGGCGAACCTGAATCGCTACCTGCCGCCACAAGTGGTCGAATTGATTACCTCGAAAGGCGGGTCAGTAGAGCTGGGCGGGGTGGTACAGCCAGTGACTGTGCTGTTCGCCGACATCCGCGGTTTCACCCGCCTTTCCGAGCAGATGGACGCGCGCGAAGTAGTAGACCTGCTGAACGACTTTTTCGCCGTTATGACAGCGGCGATTTTCCAGTCGAATGGCACGCTCGACAAATTCATCGGCGATTGCGTGATGGCGCTGTTTGGCGCGCCGATCCCCTCCGAGCGCAGCCCCAGAAATGCGCTGGTGGCCGCGGTGCGCATGCAGCAACAAGTTGCGCGGCTGGGCGCGGAACGCGTCCAGCGCGGGTTGGCTCCCATGCGGATCGGCATCGGTCTGCACCATGGTCCGGCCGTGGTCGGCAACATCGGATCGACGGAGCGGATGCAATACACCGCGATCGGCGATACCGTAAACGTCGCAGCCAGGCTGGTGAGCCGGGCGGAGCCAGGTCAGATTCTGATTTCGGAAACCATGTTTGAGTCGGCCGGCGGCGGCGATCTGTTCCGCGACCTGGGCCAGATCAGCGTCAAGAATCGCGACGCGCAGTTACGAGTGTATTCGGTGGACTGGGAACGCATTGTGCAGGGGAAAGCGGAACGAACCCCGGCGGCCAGCTCCACGTCGTGATGAACCCCGTGGAAGCCGGCCACAAATTACGGTTGCGATTCTGGGGCGTTCGCGGATCTACGCCTGCGCCCGGGAAAGACAAGCTGGTGTATGGCGGCAACACTCCGTGCGTGGAAATCCGGACGGCGGGCAATCAGGTTTTAGTGTTCGACGCAGGGTCGGGAATACGCGAGCTGGGGAATCATTTGGCCACAGAGTTCGCCGGGCAGGATCTTTCGCTGAACCTGTTTCTTACGCATTTTCACTGGGATCATATTCAGGGCATTCCTTACTTTCAGCCGCTGTTTTCGCCGGCCACGCACCTCGACGTATTCGCCTGGACTTCGGCAGAGGAAACCCGGCGCGTACTCGAAGGTCAGATGCGAACGCCGTACTTTCCGGTGAACTTCGAAGATGTCCCGGCGCGGCTCGGCTTTACGCAGGTGAAGTCCGAGCGC
>Ga0210400_10004422_pt1 | contig 12173 bp, 16 predicted proteins | sample IncBWH26MmetaG_FD_155456 | JGI IMG/M metagenome (GOLD analysis project Ga0210400, IMG submission 155456) | Forest soil microbial communities from Barre Woods Harvard Forest LTER site, Petersham, Massachusetts, United States - Inc-BW-H-26-M | ecosystem: Environmental > Terrestrial > Soil >...
GGACCGCGGGCGGCTGCACATCTCGGCGGTCTGCGTCGGCGTCGCCGAGCGGCTGATCAAGGACTGCGTGGCCTACATGGGCGAGCGCAAGCAGTTCGGCCAAGCGCTGTCGAACTTCCAATTGCTGCAGGGGATGATCGCCGACTCCAAGACCGAGAGCCTGGCCGCCAAGGCGCTGACCCTGGAGACGGCGCGCAGGCGCGACGCCGGCCAGCCGGTGACCATGGAAGCCGCGGCCGCCAAGTACTTCGCCTCCGAGATGGTCGGCCGCGTCGCCGACCGGGCGGTGCAGATCTTCGGCGGCGCGGGCTATGTCGCCGACCACGGGATCGAGCGCCTCTACCGCGACGTGCGGATCTTCCGCATCTACGAGGGGACCAGCCAGATCCAGCAGGTGGTCATCGCCCGCGAGACCCTGAAGCGGGGCGGTTGATGTCGGCTGACGTCGAGACCGCCATCTTCGACCTGCTGAGCGCCAAGGTCGCGCCCGGCAAGTCGGTGTCGCCCGAGGAGGTGGCCCGCGCGGTCGACCCCGAGGGCTGGCGCCGCCTGCTGGGGCATGTCCGGGCGGTGGCCAGAGGCCTTGCCAGGCAAGGTAAACTGGTGATCCTGCGCCACAACAAGCCGGCCGATCCGGGCGATTTCAAGGGCGTTTATCGCCTGAGGCTGCCGATGCCCGGCGATCCCGCGGCGCCGGAATCCGCGCCGGAATCGGAAGAAGGAGACGCGCCATGATCATCTACGGGTCCACGATGTCGCCCTACGTTCGCAAGACCGCGGTCTTCGCCACCGAGAAGGGAATCGACTTCGAACTCGTCATGGCCGGCGGCCAAGGCGGTCCTCCGGAATTCAAGGAGGCTAGCCCGTTCGGCAAGATGCCGGGGTTCAAGGACGGCGACTTCCTGATCTCGGATTCCACCGCGATCATCACCTATCTGGACACGATCAAGCCGCAGCCGAACCTGATCCCGACCGAGGCCAAGGCCCGCGCCCGGACGATCTGGTACGAAGAGTTCGGCGACACCATCGTGGCGGCCTGTGGCGGCAAGATCTTCTTCAATCGCGTGGTCTCCCCGCGGTTCTTCGGGCGCCCCGGCGACCTGGCCGCGGCCGACGAGGCCCAGAAGATCGAGTTTCCGAAATTGATGGACTATCTGGAGACCGTGATCCCGGCCTCCGGCTATCTGGTCGAGGATCGTTTCACCCTGGCCGATATCGCCGTGGTGAGCCCGCTGCTGACCATGAGCCTCGCCGACTGCTCGGTCGATTGCGGCGCCCATCCGAAGGCGGCGGCCTATGTGGCCGCGATCGGGGCCCGACCGTCCTTCGCCAAGCTGATCGCCCAGGAGAAGGCGCAACTCGCCGCGTGAGGACACGGACGATCCGCCGCGCTCGCGAACGCGCCGGCGTCAGCTAGGATCGCGTCTCGATGATGCGTTTCCTCTCCGTCTTCCTCGCCGCCGCGATGCTCACCGCCTGCACCCCGCTGATGGTGCAGCGGGCCGGCCAGCCGCCGTTGGGTTTTTCCGGCGCGCACCTCGAACGCGACGCGATCGTCAGTTTCGACGGCGCCAAGCTTGGCCTGTCGGAGTGGGACGCCGCCACCGGCGATCCCTGGGCGGTGATCGTCGGCGTCCACGGCATGAACGACTACGCCAACGCCTTCCACATGGCCGCGCCCTGGTGGGCCGAGCAGGGGGTGACCACCATCGCCTATGACCAGCGCGGCTTCGGCCGCTCGCCGGGCCGCGGGGTCTGGGCGGGTGACGAGCTCATGGTCGAGGACCTGCGCACCGTGGCCGCGCTGGCCCGCGCCAAGTACCCGCAGGCCCTGATCGTGGTGGCCGGCGAGAGTCTGGGCGGGGCGGTGGCGGCGGAAGCCTTCGCCTCCGACCGGCCGCCGACCGCCGACCGGCTGGTGCTGCTGTCGCCCGCCGTCTGGGGCTGGCGCGAACAGCCGCTGCCCAACAAGACCCTTCTGTGGCTGGCGGCCAACTTCACCGGCCCCAAGGTCTACACCCCGCCCAGCTGGCTCACCTCCAAGGTCAGCCCGTCCGACAACCGCGACGAGCTGATCGCCATGGGCCGCGACCCCCTGATGATCTGGGGCGCGCGGTCCGACACCCTCTATGGCCTGGTCTCGACCATGGACAGGGCCGCCGACGAGGTCGGCAAGGCGAAGCTTCCGACCCTCTACCTCTACGGCGCCCACGACCAGATCATCCCCAAGAACGCGGCCTTCAGGGCGGCGGCCCAGCTCAAGCCCACCGACCGTTCGGCCTACTACGCCCACGGCTGGCACCTGATGATGCGCGACCGCGAAGGCCCGATGGTGTGGAAGGATATCCTGAGCTTCATCCGCGATCCGCGCGCGCCCTTGCCCTCTGGCGCGCCCAAGATCCCCACGGCGCCCACCGCGGCGAACGGCCAGGTCCAGGCCTCGGCCGGGTCCTAAAGCGGGTTGTCCCGTTAACCGGTCCGGCGTAGAGGCTTGCCCGCAAATCCTTCCCCAGCATCAGTGATGTACGCGGCATGACCTTGTTCGATTCCCCCGCCTTCGAGGGCCACGAAGGCGTCCATTCGTTCTTTGACGAAAAAACCGGCCTGAAATGCATTATCGCCGTGCATTCCACGGCCCGCGGGCCGGCCGCCGGCGGCTGCCGCATGTGGCCCTTCGCCAGCGCCGAGGCGGCGCTGGAGGACGCGCTCAAGCTGTCGCGCGCCATGTCCTACAAGAACGCCATGGCCGACCTGGAGCTGGGCGGCGGCAAGGCCGTGATCATCGGCGACAGCCGCACCATGAAGTCGCCGGCCCTGTTCGAAGCCTTCGGGCGCGCGGTCGAGGACGTGGGCGGCAGGTACTGGACGGCCGAGGATGTCGGCGTCTCGCCCGCCGACCTGATGCATGCGCGCAAGACCACCCGCTATGTCGCCGGCCTGACCGGCCACGCCGCCGCTTCGGGGGACCCCAGCCCGGTCACCGCCGAGGGCGTGTTCCGGGGCGTCACGCTCGGCGTCCAGCGCGCGCTCGGCCGCGACCTGGCGGGCGTCACCGTGGCGATCCAGGGCGTGGGCCACGTGGGCGCCTACCTGGCCGACAAGCTGCATGCCGCCGGCGCCAGGCTGATCATCACCGACGTCAACGAGGATGCCCTGCGCCAGGTCGCCGAGCGCACCGGCGCCCGGATCGTCCCGCCCGCCGCCATCTTCGATGCTGAGGCCGAGGTCTTCGCCCCCTGCGCGCTCGGCGGCGCGATCAATCCCGACACCCTGCCACGCCTGAAGGCCAAGGTGATCGCCGGCGGCGCCAACAACCAGCTCTCCGACCCGGAGACCGGCCGCGCCGTCTATGACCGCGGCATGCTCTACCTGCCGGACTATGTGATCAACGGCGGCGGCATCATCAACGTGGCCGGCGAGATCCGCGCCCTCGACCGGGGCGAAGCCTTCGACCCGGCCTGGGTCGAGATGAAGCTAGCGCGGCTGATGGAGACGCTGGGCGAAGTGCTCGACCGCTCCAAGGCCGACCACCGGCCCACCGACCAGGTGGCCACCGAAATGGCCAAGGCGCGGATCAGCCTGGCGGCGGAGCAGAAGGCGGCGGCTTAGGGATCCCGCGGCGCGGCGCCGAAAAACCTCGCGATCGGACCGGGCGTCTCGTCAGTCATCGATGTCGTTCAGCTTGGGGCTCGGGCCCTTGGTCAAGCCCCGCTTGATCCTCCGCCCGATCCACAGGCTCGCGCCGCCGGACGCCAGCATGCCGGCCGGCAGGCTCCAGTCTTCGAGGCTGGCGTGGCCGCCGCTATCGCCGACGCCGACCACGGACAGCACTCCGATCACTACGGTGCAGAGCCCGCCGAGCGTCAGCATCAGCCAGCCGATGGCGATGAAGGCGTTGGCGAAGAAGCGGACGACCGCGTCGTCGCGGCGGAGCTCGCTCACTGCGGGTCCTCGCCGCCGGAGGGCGGCCCAAGACCGCGCCACAGGCGAAAGCCCCATATCAGGAATACCAGCCCGACGATCACGCAGCCGCCGCCAATGACGATCGCGAAGCTCGCGAGTCCGGCGGGATGCTGCATGACATTGAAGGTGCACGTGCCGCAGAGCGTCATGATCAGGACGCCGACCGTCATCACGACAAGCGCATTGACCTTCTGCCGGCTCATCGCCCTTTCCCCCGCTTCAAAGCCCCTTCGCCGGCCGCGCCGGGCCGATAGAAGGTGTTGTAGGTGTCGAAGGGGATGATCCGCCCGTCGGGCTCGACGAAGTGCACGCAGGAGCGCTTCACGGTCCCCAGATCGAAATTGAACCGGTCGAGGAACTGGGAAATCACCACGCGGAAGGTGTTCTCATAGGCCACCGCCTGCGGGACCACGGCCTCGGGCAGGCAGCAGAGCAGTCCGGCGAGCTTGTCTGTGGTGTCGGCCTGGGCGGTGGCGAGCGAGAGCAGGTCGAAGACCGCCTTCTGCAGCTCCGGATAGGCCTCGAAAGTCACGGTGTTCGGGGCGGCGGCCACGAACAGCTCGCGCGGCAACATGGCGGTGATCGGCTGCACCTCGGCCCCGTTGCGCAGCCCATAGCCGATGCAGATCTGGTCGGGGTTGCAGGGCAGGGGGATCAGGTCTTCCAGGGCGAAGACGCCGGCCTCGGCGATTTTGCGGCGGACCTCGGTCAGGACCATGCGGTGGGCCTTGGGATCGAAGCCGTCGTTGCGGCCGGCGTCCTGGATCGGCTGGAAGGTGATCCCGCGCACGCAGCGCCATTGCAGAGCGTGGCGCACGATCTCGGCGATCTCGCCGTCGTTGACGCCCTTTTTCAGCGTCACCACCAGAGTGGTGGAGATGTTGTGGGCCTCCAGGGCCTCCAGCGCCTGCTGACGGATCGCCGTCAGGTCGGCGCCGCGCAGCTCCATGAGCGCGTCGCGCCTCAGGCTGTCGAACTGCAGATAGACCTCGAACCGCGGCATGTAGGCCGCCAGACGCGCAGCGAAGCCGGGCTCGCGGGCGATCCTCAGGCCGTTGGTGTTGATCATCAGGTGGCGGATCGGCCGGGCCCGGGCGGCGTCGAGGATCTCGAAGAACTGCGGGTGGAGGGTGGGCTCGCCGCCGGAGATCTGCACCAGGTCCGGCTCGCCCTCCGAAGCCACCAGCACGTCCAGCATCGCCTCGATCTCGGCCAGCGGCCGGTGCGCTGCGCGCTTCACCGAACTATCGGCGAAGCAGACCGGGCAGGAGAGGTTGCAGGCCTCGTTCACCTCGACGATGGCGAGGCAGGAATGCTGCTCGTGGTCGGGGCAGAGGCCGCAGTCGTAGGGGCAGCCGTGCTCGGTGCGGGTCTGAACGGACAGCGGCCGGTCGCCAGGCTTCAGCCAGTCCTTCTGGGCCTTCCAGTAGGCGAGGTCGTCGCTGATCAGGGTCTTCTGCACCCCATGCTCGCGGCAGCGCTTCAGGTAGAAGACGTCCGAGCCTTCGGAGATGATCTTGGCCGGAACCAGGCTAAGGCAGGTCTCGCACAGGCTCGTGGTCTGCCCCTGGAACAGGTAGGGCGCGACCTTGCGCGGCGCGCTCGCGACGCTGGTCGCCGAGCCAGTAAAGCCATCCATAGGCGACCAGTCCCCCGCACAGGATATGGAACAGGTTAAACGGCCCGATCAGCGTCGGATAGGGCTTCAGGAACTCCCAGGCGAAACGCTGCAGGCCGTACCAGACGCACATGGCGTAGAAGCCGCGCCGCATCGCCCAGGGGCTGCAGCGCTGAAGGCCCAGCAGATAGGCCGCCAGAAAGACGGCCATGGCCGCGCTCTCGTAGAGCGCCACGGGATGGCGGCCGACCCCGTCGCCCAGGTCGACGGCCCAGGGCAGGCGCGTCGGGGTCCCGTAGGTCCCGTCGGGGAGGCCGGCGAAGAAGCAGCCGAAGCGGCCGATCACCACGCCGAGCGAGAAGGAACCCACAAAGACCCCGCCGGTCGAGCCGGTGACGCCGCGCAGGCGCTTGTAGATCTCCACCGCCACGATCGCGCCCACCAGGGCGCCCACGACGCTGTGCGATAGGGCCGGGTGGGCGCCCCGCAGGGTGTTCAGCGAACCGGCCAGCCAGGCGCCCGGGATGGCGCCCGCTGTCAGGGCGGCGAAATAGCCGCCGTCCACCTTGCGCGCCACGTCCTGGGTCAGCTCCCGCAGCCGCCAGCGGTAGAGGAGGGCGGAGAGGCCAAGGCCGCCGGCCCAGGCGGCCAGGTCGAAGGCCGTGTGCGCCCAGGTCGCGGTGGGGACGTGGATCACCCGCCGCCTAGAGGGCGGCCAGCCGGGCCGTGCGGGGCTCCTTGACCATGCCGATCAGCACGAGCAGGCCCGCGGCCAGGACGCCGAGCGACAGGCCGAAGACCGTGCTGTAGCCGAACAGGTCGGCGACCTGGCCGCCGATCAGGGGCGCGAGCGTGGCGGTGATGCTCTCGGCCGTGGCGGAGACGGCGATGCGCATGGGCAGGTCGTCGCGCGCGCCGAACTCCAGGATCATGGTCTGCGCCGCCATCATGTAGCCGGCCTGCCCCGCGCCCAGGCCGAAGAAGGCCAGGAAGATGGCCCAGGTCGTGTGGACCTCCAGCAACAGCACCGTCGAGGCCGCCCAAGCCGCCAGCGAGAACAGCAGCACCAGGCGAAAGCCGGTCTTGTCGCCCAGATAGCCCCAGATCAGGTTGGATAGCGCGTCGGCGCCGATGTAGGCGAACGACAGGGCTCCCAGCAGCTTGCCGGTCATGTGCACCGACGTCCCGACGTAAAGGATGTAGAACGGCGTCGCGATGCGGGCCGAACTCGACAGCATCTGAACCACCAGAAACCAGGCGTAGGCGCGGTCCTCGGTGATCAGGCGGGGAAACTCCCGCAGCCGGTCGCGGAACTTGGCCTGGGTGCGCGTGGTGGGCGGCTCCGGCTCCCTCAGCAGCATTTGCAGGGCCGAGAGGCCGAGGCTCGTCAGGATGAAGGCGAAGACGAAGGTCGTGCCGTAGCCGTTGCCGAACAGGTTCGGCCCGATGAAGTAGGTTCCGGCGAGCGAGGCCATGCCTGCCGCGATCAGGCTGCCGGTGAAGTTGCGCCAGGCCTGCAACCGGCCGCGCCGGCTGATGGGGATCACCTTGGCCATCAGCAGGGAGAACACCACCCGCTGCGCGCCCATGAAGATGCCGAACATCAGCATGAACCCGAGGATCGACCCGACCAGCGCATTGCCCTTGAGCAGCCAGCCCGAGAGCGCGATGCCGAGCACGGCCATGCGCGCCAGGCCGCCCATCCACATGGCCGCGGGCATCACCTTGGTGCGGTGCTCGATGCGGCTGGCGCCGAAGATCGGCGAGATCACGCCGCCCACCTGCTGCAACGCCAGGCCCAGGCCCACGATGGCGTTGGAGCCGGAGATCATGTGCAGGTAGGCCGGCAGGAAGGTGGGTGTGTTGACCAGGCGAAAGCCGGTCATCCCGAGCATGCCGTGCAGATAGTTGCCCAGGTAGTTCCGCTTCAGGTTGTCCCAGACGAACTTCTCATAGGCCGCCTCGCGCGCGGCGAGATCGGTGGCGGCGGCCGGATCGGCAGGTTCAATCTTGGCGTCCAAATGGCCCACGCCGCGGGGATCCGACCAACAGACAGCCGGCTACGGCGTCCTTCAGCAAAAGGGAGAAATTCAATGATCCTGGTCTATCAGAGTCTGACCTGCCTACAAAAGCTCCGTCAAACGCGGCGGTATTCCACCTTGGAGCCGTCGTCGAGCTTGCCGGTCAGCGACTGCCAGGCGCCGGCGTCGTCGTAGAAGTCGTCGATCTCGGCCTCGCCGCGGATGGTGACGTGGCCGGGGGTCACCTTGGCGGTGCGGACCTTCAGGATCTTGCCGGTCTGCGGATTGAACAGCGGCGGCCCGCCGAAGATCTGCGGGTTCCAGTGGGTCATCGGATTGGCCTCGGCGGCGAGGGTGGTCTTGCCGTAGGAGCAGTCGATGCGCACGCCGCCGCCGGTCCGCTCGGCGGCCACGCGCTCGTCCTTGCCGTTGGTGGTGGTGGCGGTCTCCAGCGAGGCGAAGGCCCCGTCGGTGCGCCTCTCGACGGCGTGGTGGTGGTACTTGAACACCGGCACCGGGCCCAGCTTGACGACCATGACCGCGTCGGTGGTGGCGGTCAGCGTCGCGCCGTCGCCGGAGAAGCTGACCTGATGTTCGCCGATCCGGGTCCCGTTGCGGAACACCGCGAAGGTGAGGTTGCGGTTCGCGGCGTGGACCAGCCCGGGCGCCAGCGGCAACAGGAGCCCGCCGGCCAGGATCGTGCGGCGGGACAGGGCTGAAACCTCGGGCATCGGGAACCTCGCAGCGGACATCGCAACCGCGGCGCCGGGGCGCCGGGTCGCGGGGATTACGAAGCCCGAACCCTTAAGGATGCGCTAGGGATGCCGCCGATTTGCCGCAGGGGGCCAAAACGCCCGGCCGGCAGGGCGGTCAGTGGCCCGGTCGCGGCTCGAACGAGCGCGCGGGTTTCGCCGGCTGGGCGCCCTTGCGGTCGGCCTTGCCGCCGTGCTGCGGCGAGGGCGCGGACTTGGGGAAGCTGAAGTTCAACCCGGGGTCCTGTTGCTGGAAGCCGTGCGTCATGGTCGCATCTCCCTTGCGTCTTCTTATTGCCCCCCGGCCTTCGAAACCTTGCCTCAGGCCGCGGCCGGAATCGACTCGGCCGGACGCACGTCTACGTGAACCCGAAGCTCGGCCTTGCCGCCGTCGCCGTAGATGGCGCCGGAGACCGGGGCGGCCTCGGTCGGGGTCCGGGTGACGGCCACCGGGATCAGGGCCGGGCTTTCGGCCAGGGCGTTGGTCGGGTCGAATTCGGTCCAGCCCAGCTCCGGCAGGAACACCTCGCACCAGGCGTGGGTGGCGCCGGCGCCGCGCACGGCCGAGGCCGCGGCCTTGGGCGAATAGAGGTAGCCGGTGACGAAACGGGCGGCATAGCCCAGCCGCCGCAGCGCCTCGACCATCAGCCAGGCGAAGTCCCGGCAGGTTCCGGACCCGACGGTCACGGTGTGTCCGGGCTCCTGGGCCGCGCCCTGGTCGCGGGCCGAATAGTCGAAGCTCGCGCGGATCGTGCGGTTCATGCGCAGCAGGAATTCCAGCGCCGGCTCGCGCGGACTGCCCACCTGGTCGCGCAACCAGGCCAGCAGGCGGCCTTCGCGGTCCTCGCTCACCGGGTCGATGAACGGCGCCAGCACGGCGCGGTCGGCGGGGGAATAGTAGATCGGCGTCACGGTCTGCGGGTCGGCCACGTCGCGGCGGGTCAGGGAGGCGGGAAACCGCTCGATGACCAGTTCGCTGACGATCGACAGCGCCCGGCTCTCGCCGCCCGGCGTGAAGCAGCAGACCGAATTGCCCAGGGCGTCGTAGAGCCAGCGCGTCTGGCCCGGCGGCGACAGCGTCAGGTGGGCGTCCAGCACCCGGGTAGCGTGACTGTCGCGCGGCCGCACCAGCAGGCGGTGCGGGGCGAACCGGACGGGCCGCTCATAGGTGTAGAGCGTCTCGTGGCGGATGCTGAGGCGGGCCATGGCATCCGGAACCGCCGGGCGCGCCGCCGGTTCCCGCGCCCGAAGGCGTCAGGCCGTGGCCGACTCGGCCTGGGCCATCTCGGGATAGAAGCGCGCCAGCATCCGGGCGTGATAGGCCACCAGGTTCGGGCGCTCGAGGATCGCGTCGCGCACGGGGTGTTCGAAGTGTGGCGCGAGCGCCGCGGCGAGGCCCGCGAACAGGGTCGCGTCGGCGCCGCAGATCAGCTCGCCCGACAGGTAGGGCCCCTCGCCCACGATCTCCGCCAGGGCGGCCACCGAGCGGGTGGCGAGGTCGCCCACTTCCTCCAGCAGGTGCCGTCCGAAGCCCTGGCCGCGCAGCACGGCGGCCATGTTGTCACGCGCGGCCTCGCGCACCTCTTCCGGGGCGCCGGCGAAGAAGATCGCGGGACCCTTGTCGAAGTTCTCCGGCACCGCCCAGCGGAAATAGACGATGCCCCAGTAGAGGTGGTCCTCCACAACCCGCTCGACCGCCCAGGCCAGCGCGCGCTGGCGCGGCGAGAGCCCCGCGTCGAGGTCCAGGCCGTGCTTCTCCTCGATATGGTCGCGGATGAAGGTCGAGTCGCCGATCCGGATCCCGCCGTCCTCGATGAACGGCACCTTCCCCTTGGGGCCTTCCGTGGGGCGCGCCTTGAACGTCCTGTAGGGCAGGCCGGCCATTTTCAGTTGCACTTCGGTCTTGATGACGAAGGGGCTGGGATCGGGCGCGCCCCAAAGGGGGCCGAAGGCGGACAGGGTGATCATGGGGACGCTCCGCGTCGAAGAGGGAGCGGCACTGTGGCCCGCGCCTGCTGACAGCCTGTTGTCAGCAGAGCGACGGCGACGTGACGTTGCGCAGACCGTGCGGCCAGCGGTTCCTCAGGCGTCGTCGCGCTCGCCGGTCGGGCTGACCGGCAGCAGCACGCCGCAGTCGGAGCAGATGAAGCCGACCACCGTGGGCACGCGGCCCTTCCAGGCCAGCGAGTCCGGGTCGGAGGCGATCCGCACCGGCCTCACCTTGTAGATCTCGGCCTTGCAGTTGGGACACAGGGGGGCAGCCATGCCCCGACCCTAGGCCCTATCGCGGCCCGGCGCGATGGCCACGGACCGCCACGATTGGGTCACACAACCGCCGCGGGTCCATAGCCCAGCTTGCGACGGCTATGGGGGCGGGCGATGCGGGGTGCGGCGATCCTGGGCGTGGGGCTGTTGTGCGCGGGCTGCGGGCAGGTTGCCGACGCCCAGGCCAGGCTGATCGACAGCCTGCGGATCAGGGACGCCGTCGCCGGCTACCAGAAGGCCGCCAATCCGCTGGACCGATGCGTCAAGGCCAAGGCGGTGGCGATCGCCTATTCCGACGCCCGCGACGGGCCGGAGACCCAGGCCTGGTCGGCGCGCGAGCACGAGGATTGCCAGGCCGCGCTGACCGCGATGCACGCGGCCCTCCCGGCCAAGCCGTAGGCCTCGCCGCTCGGCGACGCCAGGTTGCGGGCCGCAACCTTTCGGCGATGTAACTTGCCGCGTTCTGTCGCGACCGCGATCGTGGCCCAGGGACGGGGGACGGATCATGCTGCGCAGATTCATTTTCACGATCGTGGCGGCGGCCGCCTGCGCCGGGGCCGCGCAGGCCGCAGGCGACAGCCTGACCGACAGGACCCGCGCCTTCCTCGACGCCTATGCCCGCGGCGACGAAGCCGCCGTCATGGCGATGGTTGAGCCGGGGATAACGGCCTTCGGCGGCGACGTGGCGGAGGTGGCCCAGGGCCGGGAGGGCGTCTCCGAAATGCTGGCCAACGACCAGAAGCTTTGGGGCGGCCAGGCGCGGATCGGCGAGATCGAGCATCTCGCCGTGGTCGGCGATGCGGCGCTCAGCGCGATGACGTTCGATGCGCCCTTCACCCTGGCCGGGCGCCCGCCGGTCATGGTCCGCTTCTCCCTGGTCTGGCGGAAGGGCGCCTCGGGCTGGCGGCTCGCGCAGAGCGCCAATGCGACGCCCACGACCGGACAGAGCGCCGCGGAGCTGTTGCGGAAATCGCGTTAGGCCGCGTTGAAGCCGGCCTCGGCGAAGTCGAGCATGCGGCCCAGCAGGCCGGCCACGTCGCCCTCGCGGGTCAGGCCGCCCGACAGGTGGTGCAGCCGGTCGAACTCCACGAAGCGGTTGTTGTGGACCATGCCCAACACGAAGTGCAGCCGCCAGTAGACGGTCTCGGCCGGCAGGTCGGGGCGGGCCTTCTTCAGGGCCTCGGCGAAACGCGCCAGGTGGGAGACGTCGTTCTGCAGCGCCTCGCGCATCTCCGCGGTGCCCTCGGAGCGGGCGCGGATGATGAACTGCACGCTGATCCGCCGGTCGTTGGCCGGGTCGGCCCAGCGCAGGGGCGGGGCGAACAGGGCCTCCAGGATCTCGCGCACCGGCGGGCTGCCGCCATGGCGGTCGGAGGCCTCGTGGAGCATGCGCGCCCGCTCGCGGTTCAACTCGCCGGTGCGGCGGCGGAAGATCTCGAACAGCAGGGCGTCCTTGGAGCCGAAATGGTAGTTCACGCTGGCGAGGTTGACGCCCGCCTCGGCGGTGATGTCGCGCACCGAGACGTTCTGGAAGCCGTGCAGGGCGAACAGCCG
>Ga0210400_10004423_pt1 | contig 12172 bp, 9 predicted proteins | sample IncBWH26MmetaG_FD_155456 | JGI IMG/M metagenome (GOLD analysis project Ga0210400, IMG submission 155456) | Forest soil microbial communities from Barre Woods Harvard Forest LTER site, Petersham, Massachusetts, United States - Inc-BW-H-26-M | ecosystem: Environmental > Terrestrial > Soil >...
ACACCCAAATCGACATCATGGTTTAATTTTTTCTTGAAAGTCCGGGCTTGCCCTCTTAAGGCGACGGACGGAAGCTTCTAATGGGAGCCACTGTCCTGCCTGGAGGCCTTCCAGACCGGCAGGTAGTCATACGTCGCATAAAATTCTGTTCGATAAGCTCCCCAGGCTCCATGTTCAATGGCCAGGTTCACCTCCCTTAGTCTTTCCGCGGGAAAGCGCAGCGTAACCACCTGGCCGATTCCCATCATCACATACCAGGACACAACCTCCACGCCCGCTGGAGGAAAGTTTTTTCTGAATCCAGTTTGCTGCAGATGCTGCTCAATTTCGTCCAGGCTCTTGGATTGATCGTGCTTTAAGAAGATGGTCAACATCATCATGCCCTTATCGGTTGCGGCCTGGGCGGGCTTGGTGTCCTGGGCGCCGCCAGTCATCGCAAGCAGGCACAGCGTAAGGATCGGCATTACATTTTTCCATGACGGCATATTGGTCCTCGCATAAAAATGCGCCGAAGGATTGCTCCGGCGCATGGTTCAAAACAGCGGTTCAAAAACAGCGGCTAAAACAAAAACCCAATTCACTTCGCGCAAGCGCGTGAAGGCCCGGTAAGCAAGGTCTCGTCGGGGAAGCTGAAAGCTCCATCAATGGCGGTTGAACTTGGCGTGCGTTCGAACCATTGCAACAGCGCCTCAGTTTGCGGGTGGAAGGTCGTGCCGTCTATCACCACCGGAAAGGCTGAATTGGCAAAGACTTCGAGCGGATCGCCCGTCTCCAGGTTGTCCTGGCATCCGCCTGCGCCATTCCCGAATTGCCACGGCGGAACAACGTTGTTGCCAAAGGGATCGTTCATCCACTCGGAGATTTCATGACTGACCGGCGTAACGTCGGCCACGTTGCCTCCAAAGATGCTCGCGCCTACCCAGCTGGCCCAGGCAAAGGTCTGCACCCACTGCGTGTCTCCGCGCGTGCCGGCATCGAATGCGGTATGGAAGCCGAGAATGCAACACTGAGCGACATTAGCCGCGGGCGCGAGAAATACGTTGTTGGTAAGAGCGATGGACAGAGCATCGACTTCCAGACGCTGCAACTGGATGATGGTGTTGAGCTGGGAAATGAAGAATCCGGTATCAACCACCGCGAAAACCTGATGGGTGGTGCGGCTGCGGAAAAGGTTTGCGGCGCCTTTGGGCACGTCAATCGTCACAGCCGGCAATACGCGGGGAGCGCTGATCAGGGTATGCCAATCCAGTTCCATTGTGTGGAAAAACTCAGCGCGTTGAACCGCATCGCCAAATTGGGTAAAGCCTGAACGGTAATAAGCGCGCCGGAAGTTGGGAGAGTTCCGGAGCTGATCAATCAGAGGGGTAACATCAAGAACGATCGGATTGCCCTGCTGATCGACAAACCCTTCAAAGAACATGGAGATGGGAATGAGCAGGGTTTCCACCCGGGTTGTCTCGCCCCGTTCGGGAGCTCTTCCTACCATCGTGAATGGAAAGTTTTGTCCCTGGAAGGCGAATGACTTAGTAAAGGTGGGCACCGAGAATATTCGATTTTGTTCCTGCGCCCGCTTGGCCGCCTCCGACATCGACATCGCAGTCTTCTCCGCCTCAATTCCAAATTGCGGCTTGGCGCCAAGACCCTGCAGAAAATTGTCATCCACTTCGACTGGCTGCTTCAGACCCTGGTCGGGCTGTGGTGCGGGAGCCTGGGCCAAACCAGTGATCGAAACGAACAGGAGAACTGCCGACAAAAAAATGGAATAGCGGGACACCCTGAGCATACCTCCTGGTCCTTTCACTCCGGTCGAAGGGAAAAACAATGATGAATGCAGTCGCTGTTCTTAAAACATGGCTCCCAAGAGAGTTAATGGAGACAATTTACGATCCAGCGGCTCTCAAGAGCAGCATCCATTCTCCCGCGAGTTAGTGGCTTTGTCGAGGCGATTTATGTAAAGGAAATGTCAAAACGTGGTCTCTTGGCAGATCGTAGTGCTTGAGAACCAGGAGCGACCATAGAATTTACCCCTTAATTCGTGGTGGAATACGACCGGAGCCCTTATGGCATTTTTAAGAAATGGTGTTACGCAGGAAAACATAATTCCAAAAATGCACAGACCTCCAAAAGTAGCCGCTACGCCGCTACATTTCTTCTGGTTTTTTCAAGAAACTGCAAAATATTGCACCCCAACCGGGCACATTTTGAACAGGCGCGTTGAAAACATTGGGGTTATGGGTAACAAGCGGCTTTTTGTGCCGACTCAAGGCGATTTGTGCAAATTGAAGGCCGTTTATGACGCCCTGAGTGCGATTTCTGGCGACCTGATTTAGAAGCACTCAGCACTCTGCTTTGAACTGAGACATTGAGACAAGCCGCATTTTTATTGGCTTGGAAGCAGCATCGTCGCCCACCCTCGCAAAAAACGCGAGGATGGGCACCCGACCACGTACGCGCGACCATCTTCGAATTCGTGCTCCTTCGCGCTCAATGGACACACGAAGACCAACCTGAAAATGACCACGAATTTTAACGTCCTCGCGGATGACAGCAGGTTGTTAATCGGGCTTGCACTGGGCACGCCTCTTTGATTATACAGATATTACTAAAGCGGCGACCAGGAGAATTTACCCCTTAATGTTTGGCGGGATAGGACTGGACCATTACGGCAAGCAAGATTACGGCCCCTGAGCGTCACATGATCACGAAACGGCAAAGAAAAAAACGCACCGGTCAGGCCGGTGCGTTTTAAGTCTTTCCAGTTGGTTTATAAGCTAGAACAGCAGCTTAATCGCAAACTGCAATTGCCGCGCCGAGCCGGAATCACCGGGCTGGAAGCGCGTGCTGCTGATCAGGCCGAAGGTCGGGTTCACAATCAGCGGATTCGTTGGGCTTTGCGGCAGTGACGCATTCTTGAGAATCAGTTGCGCTCCGCGTCCGGGCTGGCCAAAGTTCGGATGATTGAACACGTCAAAGGCTTCAATACGAAACTCGTTGCTGAACCTTTCGGTGATTTTCGTCCTCTTGATGATAGAGAAATCTACGTTGTTAAATCCCGGCCCGATGATGACATTGCGTCCAAAGTTTCCGAAATGCAAACCACCTGCTGTGGGCAGGGCAAATGTGGCTCCGGTGCAACTGGGTGCATTCGTAGTTTTCGTCGGATCGCAAAGTGAGGGGGCAAACCATTGAATGCCTCCCGGTACCGTCTGCTTGACAATCTGGATCGCCCCGATTTGATCCGGACGGAGCGTTCCTACACCGGTGAGCCCGGTAATGTTGGTATCCACCAGGTTCACGGGGTTGCCGCTTTGCACCTGGAAGATGCTTCCCAATTGCCACCCGTCAAACACGCGATTGTGACGGAACGACGGGACTGAATAAATAAAGTTCGTGGAAAAACGGTTGCGAGCGTCGTAATCGGAGAGGCCTTTGTCGCCCGCCGGATTTAAGCTGTTCTGAAGCACGATGCCCTGGCCGCTTTGTGAAGTGTAGTCCAACGATTTCGAGTAGGTGTAAGAAGCATTGAACTGCAGTCCATGCCAGGAGCTCAGGTTGGAGGTGATCCACAAAGCGTTATAGCTGGAGTTGCCGTTGCTCACGTTTGCGGAAATGTTACCGATAGCCGCACCTGGGAGAACCGGACTGGTGGGTGACAGAGTGGGAAATGGACGCGCGCCATTTACCAACTGGTTCAGGTTCTCGCGCGTCCGCAAGTCCCGTCCCACTGAACCGAAGTATCCAACCATCACGCTCCACTTGCTGGCCAGCTGCTGCTGAATGTTGAAGTTATACGACTGGATATACGAGTTCTTGAAGTTCGGATCCACCACGGTTGGCGACAAGCTAGCATTCTTAAAAGGATTTCCGTAAGTAGTGGTGCTGGTGGTGCCACCGCTAAAGTTCTGGGGATTGCCCAGCGGCGGATTATTCGTCAGGGGAGTTACCAGGTTCGTGATGGGCTGGTCCGTCATCAAAGCATATCCCGCGCGGACCACAGTCTTGCCGCTCCCAAACAGGTCCCAGGCAAAACCAAGCCGAGGTTGGAAATTCAGGTTGTTCTGTTTGTAGGGTGAATTTGTCCTGACCAGGGAATCGGTCGCCGCAATGAAGTTGGCAAAACGGTTCAACGCCTCGGTTGGCGTCTGGTTCCAGTCATAGCGCAGACCGAGTTCCAGGGTAAATCTGGGAAATAGCTTCCAGCTATCCTGGGCGAAGAAGCCTAATTCTCCGGTGCCAATGCGGCTGGGGTTGTTGCCGGGGTTGATGGCAAAAGCATTAGGAGTGCCGTTAATAAACTGGGTCACGTTGAGGAATCCGAGCGTTCCAACGTCACCGTTGAAATTATTGTTGTAGAAGCGCCGGAACTCCCCGCCGAACTTAAACGAGTGCTTGCCGTATAGGTAATTGAGAGTATCGGACAGGACAGCAGTAGTATCGCCACGGCCCTGAGGGAATCCACCCGGCCCCCCGAAGTTGACGCCAGTTCCGCCGATGGAAATCTGCGGCAAGCCCACAGGTCCGCTAAGTCCGTCGTTGATGCCAAAGCTGGCGGGGTCCTGCTTGGCGTTAGGAGTGAAGGTGATGTGGATGCGATTGAAGCCCACGCGAACTTCATTGACCAGATTTGCCGAGATGGTTTGATCAACGCTGAATGTGGCGATCTGGCGTTTGGACTCGCGAGTGTCCCCGAAGCCCGGAACGCTGTTTCCTTGCAAGGTGGGCTCCTGGCGCAAGTCGTGCTGTCCCGCATAATAACCGTGTAGCCTCACATTAGCGCTCAGGTTGTGGCTGAAATCAGCCGTTCCCTGGTCAATGTCCACGGGAGCGGTGGCCGAGCCCACGAAATTGGCGCCCGAATTGGCCGAGGGAATTAATTGCAGCAGTTTTATGCTCGTAGGATTGCCGCCGGCAACTACTTGCTGGCGCTGAGTGTCAGACAGTACTGGAGTGTTGATGACAATTCCCTGGCGCTGGCGAAGCCCTTCATAACTTAAGAAGAAGAAAGTCTTGTCCTTGATGATTGGCCCGCCGAAGTTTGCGCCAAATTGATTGCGCTTGAAGCTGGCCTGCTGATTAGGCGTCTGGGCGCCCGTAACCGGATCTGTGTTGAACCTAGTATTGAAGAAGTTTCTCGCATCCAGAGCATTGTTGCGCAGGAACTCAAACAACTCACCGTGATAGGCATTGGTGCCTGAACGGGTGGCGATATTCACGATCGCGCCGGAGTTACGGCCGTATTCGGCGCTATAAGTCGAGTTATCAACTTTGAACTCAGAGACCGTGTTGATCGAGGGCTGGAAGGTAATCTGGTTTTGCACCATGTCGTTCAGGTTGATGCCGTTCACCATGAAGTTGACGGTGTCTTCGCGATTGCCTGCCGTGTTGAAGGCAAATGAGCCCTGGCCACGCAGAGGCGCCGTAAGGAAACCGTTCTGAGGCGGGGTGACCGAACCAGGAATCAGCAGGCCCAAGTCCACAAAATGGCGTCCATTGAGTGGAATTTCCTGCACGGTGCGCTGATCAATCGTTTGGCCGACCGTCATGGTCGTAGCTTCAATGATGGGAGCGGAGGCTTCTACCGTGACTACCTCAGTGGAATTCGCAACCTTAAGACTGAAGTTCTGGACAGAGTTCTGGCTCACAGCCAGGACAAGACTGTTGGCCTGCTGGGGTTGGAAGCCGGTCATCTGGATTTCAACACTATAGGTCCCAGGCGGCAGGGCAGGAACTTCATAGTCACCGCCGGAATTGGTTTGGGCGTTCCGTTCAATGCCCAATGCGGTGTTCTTGATCGTTACCTTGGCGCCAACGACGGCCGCGCCGGTTTGATCTGTGACAGTACCTTTGATACTGGAAGTAGTTTGGGCGAAAGCCGCCACGGTGAACATGCCCATCAGTAGCAGCAGCATCCATAGGGGAAAGGACACCTTCTTAGTCATCTAACTCCCTCCTAAGAAACAGAACAACAAGATTTGGTGAATAAAGTCAGCGTCAAAAGTCGCTTCGGACATCAGCCAGACGCTACGTTAAATATTGAACCAGCTAAGATACCTCTTTGCATTCGGTATTCCACGAGGAAGTATGTTTATTTTCAATAGATTACAGTCAAAACAAGGCGGAATATTCTAAATTTCATAGACTGAAGGGAGGGTGGTCTACTGATTACGGGAGTCTTAGAGACACTCCTTGAAATAGAACGAAGAAGTGTAGTTTTAATTTATTAACATAATATGATTACTGGAAACAGCCATAAATAAGAAAAGCCGAACAAGAAATTCGTCTTCGCAATCCACAGTAGTCAGCTTATGTCCTGGTCTTCTTCTCTCAGAGCTTATCGGACATGCATGGAAGAATTCTGATTCACACGAGGTCTTAAATTGGTCCTGGTATCTTGACTGACGTCCACAGTCAAAGGACGCTGAAGCACCATTTCCAATGACGTACCTGTCGGCAGCCGCACTTCCTGGCCTCGACTCACTAATACTCCAATCAGGCCAATCCCTGCACCAATGCCGCCACCGATGCTTGCTCCCTTAAGAGTTCCTGTGGCTAAGCCCCCAACGGCTGCACCGGCTCCTCCGGTCTTGGCCACTGTCGCGGCGTCTTTCCCTTTCTGTCCGTTGGCTTTCACCGTGCCTTCGTTGTCGGCTATGCTACTGTTTTCAGCGCCCGGAGTATTTTGGAGCGCGCCCGGCAGATCCACCGTGTAGCCACTTGGGAAGATCATCGTGGTGAAATGTACCTGGAGTTCCGCCCTGCCTTTAATTCTTCCAGACCGCTCGACCCGCGTAATGCGCCCTTTGACGTAAGTTCCGGCCGGAATCGCCATGAAGTTCGCGATGGTCACAGGAAAGCTGGTCTCGCAATAGACGCCGTCACCCACACGTGCGCTGTGGGTATCAAGGGGACTCTTCAAATGGAGCAACACCGTGGTGCCCGCCGGTACCGTGACTTGTCTGTTTGAATCCGAGTTCTGGCCAGAGCCGCTCTCAGCCGTGGTCTGGGCACTATTTGATTGAATACGGTCTTGAGCGCTTGCTCCGGTCACAAGTGCTGCAGCGATTAGAATAGCGATGAACCGGCCCATAGGAAACACCTCTCTTCTGAAATTGTAGTACTCCGGCTCCCGTAGTGTAAGCAGAAACTTGAAGCAGTGTCGCCGGCTGGTTAGACTTGCCTAGTCAAGGAACGCCTGAGAACAGAATTCTTGCACTCTCTGTGATGGAATTGCCGGGCATTGGCGGAACGCTCTTCTGAGGATGTGACGGCGTCGGGGCTTATTCGATCATTTCGGCAAGAATTGCCTCAACCGCCTGAGCGGGATCATTCGCGTCGCTGATCGGCCGGCCCACAACCAGGTGACTGGCGCCTGCCCGGATGGCCTCTCTGGGAGTGGCAATCCTTTGTTGATCGTTCTTGTCTGCCCCTGAAGGCCGGATTCCCGGGCTTACAATGGCCAGTCCATTCCCTAATGCCTGCCTCAACTGAGATACCTCCTGCGGAGAGGCAACCACCCCTCGGCAGCCGGTGGTCTGGGCCAGTGCCGCCAGGAGCAAGACCTGGTCTGTGGTTCGTCCAGCAACGCCAATTTCCCGAAGTCGCTGGTCGTTCAAGCTGGTTAAGACTGTCACGGCCAAGACACCAAGTTGGGGGCCTGCCGCCTCGACTGCGGCTTTCAGCATCTCGGCGCCGCCACTGGCATGCACCGTCAACATGCTTGCCCCCAATCCTCTGACCGACTGGACGGCATGGGCAACGGTGTTGGGAATATCGTGAAGTTTCAGATCCAGGAACACCTTGCGCCCCGAACGGGCAAGCTCGGCCACAAAGCCGGGGCCTTCCGCAGTAAAGAGCTGCAGGCCAACCTTATAAAAGACGGCCGAATCCCCTATGCGCCCCATCAAATCCTGGGCCGCCTTGGCGTTGGGAACGTCCAAGGCGACAATCAGGCGCTCCCGCATATCTTGCGCAGCAGCTATAGGCATCGCTTTGATTATAGAGTTAAATGCGACCCGGTTCAGTCAGAGAATTTGACCTATTCCGAGCCGGCGGCGCTTTCCTTGGCGGAAGCCACGGTCTCCGGCACAACCAGGTCCAGCCGGACCCGCTCTACCCCACGATGGAAATCCAGCATCCGGGCTGCCCCGTAGCTAAGATCGAGTATCCGGCCTTTCACAAATGGACCCCGGTCATTGACCCGCACGACCACCGATTTGCCGTTGTGGAGGTTGGTGACCCTGACAAGGCTCCCCAACCGCAGTTCGCGGTGCGCGGCGGTGAGCTCGAACATGTCAAAATCTTCGCCGCTGGCCGTTGCCCTTCCGTGGAAGCTCTTACCGTACCAGGAGGCATTCCCAACCTGGCAGGCGGTGCGGGTAGGTTTAGAAATCTTGGGAGTTACTTTGGACGTTACTTTAGTCGTTACTTTCGTTGTGGACCTAGTGTGGTCTGGAACTGGAGTCGCCCCCACGCTGGCTCCCAGGATTAAGGTCGCCATCAGAATGGACAGTACTCGGTTCATTGACACTTCCTTCTTCTCCATACAAGTTACGAGTTTCGTGCAACGTTCTCTGTAATTGTATGTATTTGAAGGGCAAAACGGCAACTTCATTTATTGCTGGCCGAACAAAACTGTTGCTTTTTTGCCACGGCTGTGGTAGATAATTGCACTCCAGAGCTGGCACAATCACCTTAACACGCCCCTGTTTCGATGCACCGGGTTTGCCTGACAGTTGCAGGTTCAGAGACAAAACTTACGTGCTCAGTGAAAAACCTACACTGCCGGTAACCGGGTTGCCCAGGGACTGGTTAGGGGCGACTTCCCTGCTAGACTGGGCTTGGCATGGCTCTTGAAGTCGAAATCAAGTTCAAAATAGAGGACCTCAAAGCCCTTAATAGCAAGTTGCGGGCCGCAGGGTTTCATCTGATCACCAAACGGACCCCCGAAACCAACACCTTATATGACCTGCCAGGGTATCCTCTTCGCCAAAAAGGCGAAATCCTCCGGCTTCGAGCTTACGGAGACCGCTGGACGGTCACTTTCAAGGCCAAGGGCAAGGCCGGACGCCATAAGTCCCGCAAAGAGATCGAAACCCGGGTTGAAGACGGCCAGTCCATGGCCGGAATTCTGGAAGCAACAGGCTTTGCCCCGAGCTTTCGCTATGAAAAGTTCCGTACCGAATGGGCCGATGCCAAGGGACACGTGGTAGTGGATGAAACCCCAATCGGCAATTTTGGGGAAATCGAAGGGCCGGCCAGGTGGATCGACGCCGTGGCTCGCCTCCTGGAAATCACCCCGGATCAATACATTACCGACTCCTACGCAGTACTCTTTCTGAAATGGAAGCAGGAAACCGGCAGCAAAGCCACAGATATGCTGTTTAAGGCCGTGGGGGCGCGCCGGTAATTTCCCGGCGCCTCACCTACGGACAAGGAAACCCAAAGCCCGCACAGCCTGCCCTCGGGTGTTACATGGGTCTACGGCCCACCGAAAGAGGATGAAAATCGGAGCTGTCGACCTGCAGCTGTCGAGGAACCAGTCCCCGGCAGGGGATGGATGAGAGTAGCCCAGTACGTTGAGAGATCCCGCGAATGGAATGATTGTCCAGGCATGTGTCGTCGCCTTTGGCGACTCGGGAATCGCAATTACCCCACCCCGCACTTACCCTTCGCTACGCTCGAGAGCAGGCTGTGCGGGTCTACTCTCTGACGTGCCTGCGGCACTGCTTCAATGTCCTACGAAAATGGGTTTTCCCGCACGAGAGTAATACGTATACTTGGTTCGCTTCAGTTTGGCGGTTGGGCGTAAAAAGAGACAGCCACTAGGAGGCCTGCCATGGAAAGGTACGATTACATCATCATTGGCGCCGGTTCAGCCGGGTGTGTCCTGGCAAATCGTCTTACGGAAGATCCCGCAGTCAAAGTCCTGCTGTTGGAAGCTGGAGGCCCCGATACCCCGAAGGACATCCATATGCCAATCGCCTTTGGCAAGTTATTCCAGACACCCTGCGATTGGAATTTCCATACCGAGCCGGAACCCTACATGTCGGACCGGAAGCTCTACTGGCCGCGAGGCAAAGTGCTCGGCGGAAGCAGCTCCATCAATGCCATGATCTATATCCGTGGCAATCACAAAGATTACGATCAGTGGCGCGATCTGGGGAACCCTGGCTGGGGATTCTCTGACGTTTTGCCGTATTTCAAGAAAGCCGAAAACCAGGAGCGCGGACCCTCCGAATACCATGGCGTTGGTGGCCCGCTGAATGTGAGCGATCCTCGCTGCCCCAATCCGCTGGCCGAGACCTTTATTGAAGCAGCGCAGGAAGCCGGCTTTTCCCGCAATCAGGATTTCAACGGAGCCTCCCAGGAAGGATTCGGTCTCTACCAGGTCACGCAAAAAGGAGGCAAGCGGTGCAGCGCAGCCGTTGCTTATTTGCATCCAGCGATGTCTCGTCCCAACCTCACGGTGCGGACCGGCCTGCATGTCTGCCGAATCCTGTTCGACGGAAAGCGGGCGCAGGGTGTTAGTTTCGTGGACGAGGGCAAGCTCCTTGAGGCCCATGCGGACCGCGAGGTGATTCTCTCGGCCGGGGCCATTGGTTCACCCCAGTTGTTGATGCTCTCCGGCATTGGCTCCGCCGATCAACTTCGGCAATTTGATATACCGGTGGTATGCAACCTTCCTGGCGTGGGAGAGAACCTGCAGGACCACCCGGCAACTCCCGTGGCCTATGAATGTACTCAGCCGGTGAGCCTGGCTTCGGCCGAGACCCTGGCCAACGTGCTCCGCTATCTTCTCTTTAAGCAAGGTCCGCTTACTTCCAACGTGGGTGAAGGCGGCGGATTTATCAGGACATCTCTCGCGGGCGCCACGCCCGATGTTCAATTCCACTTTGGCCCGGCCTTCTTCATCAACCATGGGCTCACGCCCATCAAAGAGCACGGCTTCACATCGGGGCCAACGCTGGTTCGTCCCAGGAGTATTGGCCGCATCGCGCTGCGCTCCGGCAGTCCCGTGGACGCACCGCGCATCTTTGCCAATTACTTTTCCGATCCCTACGACCTGGATGTGATGGTGGAAGGCATCAAGATAACCCGCATGATTACCCATTCCAAGGCCTTTGCCAAATACCGCGGCCGTGAAACTCATCCCGGCGATGACGTTCTGAGCAACCAGGAATTGCGAGCTCACGTCTGCAAAATGAGCGAGACCCTGTACCATCCGGTCGGCACCTGCAAGATGGGCTCCAACAAAGACGCGAACGCAGTGGTCGATTCCGAACTACGCGTGCATGGCGTGGAGGGGCTGCGCGTGATCGATGCATCCGTTATGCCCACAGTCCCCGGCGGCAATACCAATGCGCCCACCATCATGATCGCCGAAAAAGCGGCAGACCTGATCAGGAAGGGACCCAAACCGGCGAAAACCGAAGAAGCGGTTCTCAGCGGAGCGGCGCGCTAATTGCACCAAGTTTTACTGCACTTTACCGCGGATTTACGCGGATGAGCGCGGATTTCTGCTTCTTGTGGCGAGCGTATCTCAATGCAAAGCAGGTGGTATCCTGTGATTCAATAGCTGCTCCCGAATGAGGTAGAAGGATGGCTTTACGCGATCTGGCATTCGCAGCAAGGGTCCTCTGGAAGAATCCAGTCTTTACGCTAACCGCCGCTCTGACCATTGCCTTGGGCGTGGGGGCCAGCACCGCCATCTTCAGTGTTACCAACGCGGTGCTGCTGCGGCCGCTCCCCTATAAGGATCCAGGCCGCCTGGTGATCGCCTGCGCCGACCTGCGCAAGCGCAACGTCCGCGACTTCCCGCTCTCCAACGCCGACTACATTGACTTGCGCGAAGGCACCAAGAGCGCGTTCCAGGACATGGCTGGAGTCTTCACCTTCCCCAACATCCTGCCCATGGAGGATGGCACTCCGGAGCAAGTCCACTTCGCCGTAGTCACAACCAACTTCTTTCGCCTGATGGGCAGCAGGATCCTGCACGGCCGTGATTTTACCGACGAAGACGGAATACCGCAGCCTCCTGCGCCGGCTGCGGGCGTCCAGCAGGGCGCTCCACCTCCGCCGGGCCTGCCTACCGTGGCCATTCTCAGCTACGAATATTTCCAGCGGCGCTATGGCGGCGATACCTCCGTCATCGGACATACGATGGTCGCCAACG
>Ga0210400_10004424_pt1 | contig 12172 bp, 12 predicted proteins | sample IncBWH26MmetaG_FD_155456 | JGI IMG/M metagenome (GOLD analysis project Ga0210400, IMG submission 155456) | Forest soil microbial communities from Barre Woods Harvard Forest LTER site, Petersham, Massachusetts, United States - Inc-BW-H-26-M | ecosystem: Environmental > Terrestrial > Soil >...
TGCCGATGAGCTGACGTATCCGGTGCACATCATGCTGCGCTACGATCTGGAGAAGAAAATGCTCGAAGGTTCGCTGCCGGTGGCGGATTTGCCGGAGGCCTGGAATGCGAATCTCGAGCAGCGCCTGAACATCCGTCCGCCCAACGACGTCGAAGGTTGCTTGCAGGACATCCACTGGGCCGTCGGCCACTTCGGCTACTTTCCTTCCTACGCCCTGGGAGCGGTCATCGCGGGACAGCTCAACGAAGCGATGCGCGCCGCGCTTCCCCAACTCGACGAGGAAATCGCCGCCGGCCGGTTCGGCGGCGTGATGGAATGGCTGCGCGACAACGTGCATGGCATCGGTGCGCGATTGCCGGTGCAGGAACTCATCAAGCAAGCGACGGGTAAGCCGCTGACGGCCGCCGCTTACCTGAGATACTTGGAAGCCAAGTATCTCGAAGTCCCATGAGCGAGATCTTGAGTTCCGTGAGCAACACCTTCAAAAAACTCCAGGCACAGCTGCGCGGCTCGGTCGGCAAGGCCATCGCCGATTACGCCATGATCGCGCACGGCGATCACGTCATGGTGTGCCTATCCGGGGGCAAGGATTCCTATACCTTGCTCGACATGCTCTTGAGCCTGCAGCGCGCCGCCCCGGTGAGCTTTGAAATCACCGCGGTGAATCTCGATCAAAAGCAGCCGGGCTTCCCGGTCGAGGTGCTGCCGCGATATCTGGAAGATCTCGGTGTGCGCTACCGTATCATCGAGCAGGACACCTACGCAGTGGTCAAGCGCGTCATTCCGGAAGGCAAGACGATGTGCGGTCTGTGCTCCAGGCTGCGGCGGGGCGCGCTGTATCGATTTGCCGCCGAGAACGGCATCACCAAGATCGCGCTCGGCCACCACCGCGACGACATCGTCGAGACCCTGTTCTTGAACCTGTTTTTCGGCGGGAAATTGAAGGCGATGCCGCCGAAATTACTCAGCGAGGATCGCCGCCACATCGTGATTCGGCCGCTGTGCTACGTGCCGGAAAGAATGATTGCCCGCTATGCGACCGCGCGCGGCTTTCCCATCATTCCCTGCACGCTGTGCGGATCGCAGACGAATATGCAGCGCCTGGCGGTGAAAAAAATGCTGAAGCAATGGGAACTGGAATTCCCGGGGCGCATTGAAGCGATTTTCTCCGGCATCTGCAACGTGTCCGGCTCGCAGCTGGCTGACCCCAAGCTGTTCGACTTCGCCGGACTGGAAGGCCGGCGGATCATCTCGGCCATGACGGACGCCGATGAGGACGAAATGGCGGCGGAACTCGAGATGGGGCGCGCTTAAATGGGCCGTGCGCTTATGATGGGCCGCGCGCCGAGGGTGGGTCGGAGGCGCTCGCGAACTTTGGCTCCGGCGTGGGAAAGGCTGTCCGACGAGCAGCTCTTGAGCCTGCGATTCTGCGACTTGAAGCTGGCGATAGCCGGCACCGAACTGCAGGACGCCATCGAGCGTCTGTATCGCGAACTGGCGCTGCGAGGCATACGTTTTCGCCCGCATTGCTGGCTGGCACAGGAATGGTTCTCGCCCGATGGCATCCCGGGCATCGCCATCCCTTTTTACCTCGCGCACAAGCGGCTCATCAGCCTCGAGCGCCGCATGATGCGCGAAGTGGAGGGCGGCAATCGCAACTGGCTCATGCGCATCCTGCGCCACGAGGCCGGACACGCTCTGGATTCGGCTTACCGGCTGCGCCGGTTGAAAGCCTGGCGCGCGGCATTCGGACCTGCCTCGCTCCCCTATCCCGACACGTATCGGCCGCGGCCCGGCAGCCGCCGCTTCGTGCAGCATCTGGGCGCATGGTATGCCCAGGCGCATCCCACCGAAGATTTCGCCGAAACCTTCGCGGTCTGGCTCAAGCCGCATTCCCCCTGGCGGCGCGAGTATGTGGGCTGGCCGGCCTATGCGAAGCTACAGTACATCGATCAGCTCGCACAGCAGATCGGCGCTCAGAAACCGCCGATCGCCGACCGCAGCACCGTCGAGGACGTGACGCATGAGACCGGCACGCTGCGCGAGCACTATGAGCAGAAGCTCGCGCGCTACCGCTTGCCGCGCCGCTCGGGCGCCGACGAGCTGCTGCTCAAGGTGTTTACCAGCACGCCGCGCACGCGCTCAGCGCCGAAGGCGGCGAGCGTGCTGCGCGAGATGCGCGCAACGCTGCGTCAGCAGACTCAGCGCTCGGGCGCATTCAGCGAGTATCTCGTGCATCAGGTGCTGCGTTTGTTGATCGCGCGATCTGAGGCGCTGAACCTCTATGTCCGCGGTTCGCGGCGCGAGCTCAAGGGACAGCTCAAGTGGATGGTGGCGCGACTGGCGGAATCGTACGAAGAGCGCAAATTGCCGCGGGTGGCGCTGTGAGGGCAAGGCGGTGAAAAAGGTCCGTGCCCTGGTACTGGTCCACTCCACGCTGGTGCCGCCCGACTCGCTCAAAGGGTCGACCGAAAAAGAAATCGAAGAGTGGCGCACGGAATACGATGTGATCTCGCACTTGAAGAAGGCCGGCCACGAAGTCATGCCCTTGGGATTGAGCGACAGTCTGTCGGAACTGCGCCGCGCCATCACCGAGTGGAAACCGAGCGTCGTTTTCAACCTGTTGGAGGAATTCGACGGCATCGTCACCTACGATCAGCATGTCGTGGCGTTTCTCGAGCTCATGCACCAGCCCTACACGGGCTGCAACCCGCGCGGCATGCTGCTATCGCGCGACAAGGTGCTCTCGAAGCAGTTGCTGTCCTATCACCGCGTGCCCACGCCGCAATTCATGGTGTTTCCGCGCGGTAAAAAGGCGCGCATTCCGAAGAATCTGCGTTTCCCGCTGTTCGTGAAATCCTCCACCGAGGATGCATCCTTGGGGATAGCGCAGGCCTCCGTGGTCGCCGACCCGAAGCAGCTCACCGAGCGTATCGCCTTCATCCACGAGCAAACGCACTCCGACGCGTTGGTCGAGGAATACATCGAAGGCCGCGAGCTGTACGTGGGCGTCATGGGCAACGATCGCCTTACGGTGCTGCCGGTATGGGAAATGACCTTCGGCTCGCTGCCGGAAAATCTGCCGGCCATCGCCACCCGCAAGGTGAAATGGGATCGCGGCTATCAGCAGAGGTACGGCATCACCACCGCGGCCGCCGAAGCACTGCCCGACGGCACGGTGGCGCGGCTGGAGCAACTGTCGAAGCGCATTTTTAGAGCGCTGCATTTGACCGGCTACGCGCGCATGGACTTTCGACTCAGGTCCGATGGCGAACTGTTCGTGCTGGAGGCGAACGCCAACCCGAATATCTCGGCCGCGGAGGATTTCTCAGCCTCCGCGCTCAAGGCCGGCATGAATTACGATGACCTGCTGCACCGGATCATGCAGCTCGGCGAAAACTATCCCGCAGCCTGGCGCGCGGCAGAGCCTTGAGGCGCTTTGGGCGCCTGGGCGCATAGGCGCCGACGGCTCAGGGACGCGTCCACCGATTCAGCCAGGCAAGCACCGTGTCGTACCATTCGATGCTGTCGGCCGGCTTCAACACCCAGTGATTCTCGTTCGGGAAGTACAACAGTTCGCTCGGGATGCCGCGGCGTTGCAGCGCCGTAAACACCGATAAACCCTGCGAGTCCGGCACGCGATAGTCCTGTTGTCCGTGAATCACCAGCATCGGCGTCTTCCACTTGGCGACGTAGTCGATAGGATTGAACTTGGCGTAGGCGGCCGGGTTTTCGTATTCAGGGCCCGAGAACTCGTGTTCGGGAAACCAGAGTTCCTCGGTCGAGTAGTACATGCTGCGGTTGTCGAGGATGCCGTCGTGGCTCACCAGGCACTTGAAGCCATCCGGCCACTGGCCGGCAATCCAGTTGATCATGAAGCCACCGTAGGATCCGCCCAGCGCGCACATGCGATCGGGGTCGAGCCAGGCATTGGCTTTGAGTGCCTCGCTCAGGCCGAGCTTCAGATCTTCGAGCGGTTTGCCGCCCCAATCGCCGCTGATGGAATCGGTGAAGGCCTGGCCGTAGCCGGTGGAGCCGTGAAAATCGACCATGACCACGCCATACCCCGCGCCGGCAAAGGCTTGGGGATTCCAGCGCCAGCTCCAGGCATTGCCGAAGCTGCCCTGCGGTCCGCCGTGAATCAGAAATGCCACCGGGTATTTGCGGTCCGGCTTGAAATCCACCGGCTTGACCACGTAACCGAATACATTTTCATTGTTCCAGCCGGGAAAACTGAACTGCTGGTATTCGCCGAATTTGCGCAGCTCCTGCAGCGCCTGGTTGAGGCGAGTCCACTGTGTCGGCTTACCGCCGCTGAAGCTGACCGAATACAAATCGGCCGGGGCACCCAAGTTGCTGGCGGTATAAAACACTTTCGAGGTGCCCACACTGAATCCTTCGACTTCGCCCGCGCCGGTGATGGCCGATGCCCGGCCCGTGGCGACATCGACCGCCCAGAGCGGGCGCTGGCCCAAATGGTCCGCGGTCGCAAATATCGTTTTGCCGTCGCGCGACCACGCAAAACTATTGATCGAACGATCCCAATTCTGAGTGAGCGCCCGTTTCACGCCAGACTGCAGGTTGAGCAACACCAGATGAAATCGATCGGCTTCGAAACCGGGCCGATCCATCGCCGCGTAGGCGAGCTGCGAGCCGTCCGGAGAGAATGCGGGTTGTCCGTCCCACGCTTTGTTGTCGGCGGTGAGATTTTTCGGCAGCGCGCTGCCGTCGGCGGGGACCACATAAACGTCAAAATTTGTCGACCACGCTTCGCCTGCCATGCTTCGCACCGAGAAAGCCACGGAACTGCCGTCGGGACTGAATGCATAGTCCTCCCGGCCGCCGAACGGTTTGCCCGGCACATCACCGATCCCGCCGCTTAAATTGCGCGGCATGCCAAGCGCCACGCCGTTGTCGTCCAGGCCTAAGGCGAAAACCTGCGAGCGCCGGCCGTCGCTCCATGCGTCCCAGTGCCTGACGAACAGCTGCGTGTGCAGTACGCCGGTCGCGGCGGTGTGAGCGGCGGTTTCCAGGCGTTTTTTGGTGCAGGGTAGGTCCACGCAATCGAGGTATACCTCGACGCTCACCAAAATCCGATCGCCCTTGGGCGAGACACGAAAGCTGCCGACATCGAGCGGCAGGGCGGTCACCTGGGTGGAGTCGGCCACCGGCGTGTCGCCGCGCGGACCTGTGCCGTTCGAGCTGACCCGCCAGACTTGGCTGGTGCCGCTGCGATTGGACAGAAAGTAAATGAACTTGCCGTCCTTGCTCCACTCCGGATTGTTGGAGTTCGGGCCCCCGTCCGTCAGGCGCAGCGGCGTCGCGCCGCGCTTGGCAGTGTCCAGCATCCAAACGCTGGTGCGGCCTTTGTTCGCCTCCATGTCGGTCGTGCGCTCGGTGTACGCCACGTGCTTGCCGTCCGGCGCGACGGCGACGTCGGAAATTCGCTCCATGCGTACCATGTCTTGGATGGTGAAGGGCGGCGCCGGCTCTGCGGCAGGCGCGCCGGCCGCGGCACAGGTTCCGGCGACACAGACGAGGCTTAAGGTTAGGCTCACGCGTTCGGCAAACATGGGTTGCTCTCTTAGAGGAGGTACGCCTGGAGGAGGTACGCCGCGATTATACTAGGGATGGCTCCTCAAGTGCCGATCCGGTCGACCAGCGGCAATGGGTGGCCTTCCTTCGATGCTGCATCTTGCCACTCGCGCGATGCGGCATCCGCAAGCGCATGGCTCAAGTACGCTTGCGATGCCGGGCTCAAGGCGGCGCCGTAGGTCTGAAACCGAAAAAACACCGGCGCGAACATCGCATCGGCCATGCTGAAATCGCCGAACAACCAGTTGCCGCCGCCGCCATATTCCTCGCGGCACTCGGACCAGATCGCGTCGATGCGTGCAATATCAGCCCGCAACTCCGGCGTCAGCGCTACGCTGCGATTCCTGGCGCGCACATTCATCGGGCACTCATTGCGCAAAGCCTGAAATCCGGAGTGCATTTCCGCGGCGATGGAGCGCGCGCGAGCGCGCGCCGGCCGATTGCGCGGCAGACCTTGGCCGGTCAAGTCGGCGGCATATTCACAAATAGCGAGCGAATCCCAGATCTTGACGCCATCGTCGATGAGCAGGGGAACGCGCTTCGACGGCGACAAGGCCGCGATCTGTGCCTGATATCCGGCTGCGTCAAAATGCACGATCTGTTCTACGAACTGAAAGTCCACTTTGCGCAAGAATAGCCACGGACGCAGCGACCAACTCGAATAGTTCTTGCTGCCGATCAGCAGGGTGCTCATGGCGCAATTCTAACAGGCTAAGATTGGCGAATGAATGAACCGTCGGTGTTGAGCTTCGATTTGGACGACACGCTGTGGGCGGTGGAGCCGGTCATACTCGCCGCCGAAACCGCGATGCTCGAATGGCTCAATGAACGGCATCCGCAAATGATGCGCGGCCACGATCGGGAATCGCTGCGCGCCATGCGCGCGAGAATTGCGCAACAGTTTCCCGAACGCAGCCATGACATGACATTCCTGCGGCATCGCGCCTTGTCGGAAATGTTCGCCGCCGCCGGGCATCCGGCGAGTCACGCCGACGAGGCATTCGAGGTGTTCTATGCCGCGCGCAACCGCGTAAAGCTCTACGATGAGGTGGAGGACTCGCTCGAGCGCCTGAGCATGCGCTATCGGTTGTTTGCCATGAGCAACGGCAATGCGGATCTGCAGCGTTGCGGAATCGCGCGTTGGTTCGAAGGCCACATCACCGCGATTTCCGCCGGCGCTGCGAAGCCCGATATTCGGATATTTACCCGATTGCTCGATGAAGCGGGTGTCGAAGCGGCGCAGGTGCTGCATGTCGGCGATGATCCGCTTCTCGATGTCATCGGCGCGATGCATGCGGGAATGCAGGCGGCGTGGATGAATCGCGGCGCGAAACTCTGGCCTCCGCATCTGCCGCCGCCGCCGCGCACCATCTTGTCGCTCGAAGAAATCAATTAGCCCCACCCCGGTGCACATATTGCATTAGCAGCCTACGCATGCGACTGCTGATTGAAAAATCCCTATAAATATAGGCATTTTCTGACTGCAGTTCGCGCTTTTTGCGTTCACTTCAGCGTAGCGTAGTCGATAGGATGGTGTCAGTCCGAATAAGGATGCCATATGCAAGCGTTGACGGCGGGACCTCTGGTGGCAGTAAGTTCGCTGCGCGAATTTTTTCGTGACGCGTTTCACACCGCGAGCCAGCACCAGCATCTGGACATCGACGAGCAGGCCGAGCAATACGTCGTCAATCTGCTCACGATGTTTTCCCGCGCCGATGCGTTGTACGAGCGGACCCCGGACGGGCTGCGCATCAAGCCTCTGGCGCACATGCTGGCAGATGCCCTGGAGGCGCCCAGCGCGAGCGCGCGGCAGCGCGGCCTGCAGCGTCTCGGCGATGTGTCGCTGTTCATCGCCGGATTCTTCGCGCGCAGCTTCGCGCGCAAATTGATCGACATCGACTACCACATTGCCATGGGCGGAAATGCCTACAGCTCCCTGGCCGATACGCTGCAGCGCTCCTTGTCCGGACGCTGCGTCGCGGCCGTGTACGCGCAACTGGCGCAGAAGTTCCAAGGTCTGGTCGATGCGCTCAATGAAGTAAGCGACATGTCGTATCGATACAGCGACGCGGATATCCTGCGCCTGTACGAAATATGGATGAAGACCGGCAGCCCTCGGGCGCGCGGCCTGCTGCGTCAATTGGGCGTGCAGCCGGTCACGGCGGCGGGCGCGCGCCGCGAGCATTAGCGCATGGTCGAGCACTAACGTATGGTGCTGCGCGGCCTGCAGACCTTGTTGGGACGCTTGTACGACGTCGACCTGCCTTACGATGTGTACGATTTTCTCGTCACGGATCGCCGCGCCGTCGGCGAATCAACGAATGAGCGGCGTGCGCTCGATGAAGAATTGCTGCTGGCGGAAACGGCGGACGGCGCCGGTGTGGCGTTGTATCTTGACCCGGAAATCTTGAGCCGCTTGGAAGCTGCAGATCCGCATCAGGCGCTGACTGAGAACAATCTGGCCGATTATTGCACGGCGCTTGAAGGCGTGAGCCATTTCGTCTATTCAACCTGGGGGTTGGAACGGGACATGCCGGTGTCGCTGCTAGAGCTCGAAACGCAGGCCGAAGTGGACAAATACGCGATTACGGTTTTTCTTCTGGCTGGTCAGCACGGAGGCGAGTCCTACCCGGCGCAAGTACATGCGCGCCTGTTTGACCGGGTCAACTTCGATGCGCGCCTGGAGCCCGATCAATATGAGCGCTACCGCACCGCGCACCGCTGCGCGGCACACTATTGCCGGCGGTTGGAACGGCGTTTCGTGAACCGGGGTAGGCTTAAGATCGAGGCGATGGTGCGCGAGCTGCGCAGTTTCTATCGTCTAAGACATGCCGCGAAGCTGCGCCACGCGCTAGCTTGAATGGCGCGGCACCAGTTGGTAGCCGGAAACCACGCTGCCGGAGGCGGTTTCGGTCCACAGCCACACGACGTCTTCGTCTTCGGCACACTCCACGTCAAGCACTAGCGCGCGTAAACCCGGATGGGTAGGTGGAGGTGCGGGAACGATGCGCCGCGGGCGCGACTCAGCAGAACTCATCGAAGTCATTCCTGGGGCTCTTCATCCTTGTTGGATTCTGCCTGCTTCTTCAATTTCAGCCATTCGCTCAACTTGCGCAGATCCTTTTTCACCGGAGGCGCCTTCTTGCCAAGCTTGCCGCTATCGTAGGGATCGTAGCCTTTTTTTGTGCCGAGCGGGTTGGAACGGACGGTCTCGGATGGCGTCGTCCCGTCGTCGGCGATCGACAGAGCCGGATGCTCGAGCTTATGCAGCCGCTGGGTCGAGACTTCCACCCCGAAGGCGCCCGTCGCCAACTGCCATTCCCATACGGCATTGCCGCGCTCGTCGAATTTGACACGGCCGGTGGATTTGTCGCCGGTCCTCTTTGAGGACGGCTCCGCAGGCTCGCTGCGGGCGGGCTGGGCGGCGGGTTTTGACTTCTCGTTGCTCACGATACCCTTTTAGGCGCTGCGGAGGCTAAGTCAAGGAAAAGGCTTTTAAAAGCGGCGCAGCGTCACATTTGCAGCCAACCCGGTGTCACATTTTGCCGTAAAACCGGCGTCACATTTGCAGCTGATATTGAGTCCGCCACAATGCCATCGCGGTTTTACCGTCATTCCAGTCCCCCTTAAGGACATGGCTGATGGCCTCATCCAGGGGGAGCCACTTGAGTTCCAGTTCCTCGTCCGCGTCGGGACTCGCCGCACCGACGTCAAGCTCGCGCGCCAAATAGAGGTGGATCAGCTCCGTGAAGATGCCCGGCGCCGGGATGTATAGTCCCAGCGACGTCCAGCGATTTGCCGTCACACCGGTTTCCTCCCGAAGTTCTCTTACGGCGCAAACCTCCGGCTGCTCGCCGGCATCCAGCTTGCCCGCGGGAATCTCCCACAAAAAATCTTGAATACCGTGCCGATATTGCCGCACCAGGCACACGCGATTCGCGCCATCGACCGCGACGACTGCAGCGGCGCCCGGATGGCGCACATAATCGATGTCGTATTCGCGCCCGTTCGAATAGCGCAGCCGCTCCGTTGACACTTGGATGACGCGGCCGCGATGCGCCGGATTGCTGGCGACGATGAGGGGTTTCAGCATGAATTGCTTCCGTAAAGCCTTCAGGATGCGGGAATCATCGCTGATCGCCGCTTAAGTGTGTGATCTGTCTCCTCGCGGAGTTAGGTACGAAGCGCGATGCTCCGTGCAGTCTTAAGTTGTGTTGCTTCTCGATCTGGATATACGTACAGTATTGAATCGCCATGATGAAAGTTAAGCCAAACGCATTCGACACCCTGAATCCCGGTCAGCGCCGTGCGGCGACGTTTGGCACCGTGGTCCCGGACCAGGGCGTGAGCGCCGGCCCGCTGCTCATTTTGGCGGGCGCGGGGACCGGTAAAACGAACACGTTGGCTCACCGCACCGCGCACCTGGTGCTGAACGGCACGGACCCCTCGCGGATCATGATGCTGACGTTCACGCGCCGCGCGGCGCAGGAAATGATCAAGCGCACGCAGACGATTGTCACCGAAGTGCTGTCGGATCGCGGCAAGGGAGGCGATCGCAGCGTCGTGTCGCGTTTGACCTGGAGCGGCACCTTTCATTCGGTCGGCGGCCGCATTTTGCGGCTCTACGCCAAGCACCTTGGGCTCGAGCCGAATTTCACCGTGTTCGACCGCGCGGACGCCGCGGATCTCATGGACGTCATCCGCACTGATTTGGGCTATTCCGGCAGACCGAAACGTTTTCCACGCAAGGACACCTGCCTCGCGATTTATTCCTATCGGGTCAACACCCGGCTATCGCTGAAACAGACTCTCGAGGAGCAGTTTCCCTGGTGCAAGGAGTGGGAAGAGGATCTGACCAAGCTCTATCGCGAGTACGTGGCCCGCAAGCAGAAAAACCGCGGGTTGGATTTCGATGACCTGCTGCTTTACTGGCACGTGATGATGAAGACGCCGGCCCTCGCTGCAAGCCTTGCAAAGAATTTCGACCATGTTCTCGTCGATGAATACCAGGACACCAGCAGCCTGCAGGGCGACATCGTCCAGGCGCTCAAACCCGACGGACAGGGCATCACGGTGGTGGGCGACGATGCGCAGGCCATCTACTCGTTCCGTGCCGCCGCCGTGGAGAACATTCTCGGGTTCGCGGATCGGTACAAGCCGAAGGCCGAGATCGTGGTGCTGGCGCAGAATTATCGGTCGACGCAGCAGATATTGGATTCCGCCAATGCGCTGATGGCCGACGGCGCGCGCCAACATCGCAAGACATTGCTTGGGACCCGCCAATCGCCGCAGAAGCCTTTCTACGTGGCCTTGGACGACGCACAAGCTCAAGCGGAATACATTTGCGGCAAAATATTGCATACACGCGAGATCGGCGGCTCTCTGAAGCGCCACGCGATTCTGTTCCGCAGCTCGCACCACAGCGATGTGCTGGAAGTCGAGCTCACCAAGAAAAACATTCCCTTCGTGAAATATGGCGGACTCAAATTCTTGGAAGCCGCACACGTCAAAGACATGATGTCGGTGCTGCGTTGGGCCGACAATCCGCGCAATGCAGTGGCGGGTTTCAGAGTATTGAAGCTGCAGCCCGGTTTCGGGCCGGCGAATGCGAAACAGGCATTGGAGCATTTTGAGTCGCGCGGCTTCGAGGTCAAAGCGCTCGCGGACTACGACGCGCCGCAGCCGGCTAAAATGGATTGGAAGCGATTCTGCGCCTTGTTCGAAAAGCTCGCCGATCCGGCGACGCCCTGGGCGGGTCAGGTCGGTCTGGTCAAGGACTGGTACAAGCCGCAGCTCGAGCGCATCTACGACGCGGGCTGGACGCGCCTGGGCGACCTGGAACAGCTGGAAACGCTGGCCGTGCAGCAGCCCAGCCGCGAGCGCTTTCTAACGGAACTGACCTTGGATCCGCCGGTCGCCTCGAGCGATCAATCGCAGGGAGCTTCCAAGGACGAAGATTTCGTGATTCTTTCGACCATTCACTCCGCAAAAGGACAGGAGTGGGACATCGTCTATGTGCTCAACGTCTCGGACGGCAATTTCCCGTCGGAGTTCTCGACCGGCAAGCCGGAGATGATCGAGGAAGAACGCCGGCTGCTCTATGTGGCCATGACCCGTGCGCGCAACGAGCTGCATCTGTGCGCGCCCCTCAAATACGCGGTGACCCAGCAGGCCAAGAATGGGGACGCCCACGTGTACGGCGCCAAGAGCCGCTTCATGACAGACAAGGTATTGGAGAGCCTGGAAAAGGTTTCCGTTCGAACCAGTATGGGAGTGGAAGGCCTAAAAGCCGACGATACGACGACGGTAAACGTCGTCGCCCAACTCAAAGAAATGTGGTGAGTACCTTCGGGTAGCTGTACTACCCGTTGGCGCTTACCAGCGGCGTGATCCGCCGCCGCCCCCGCCGCCACCACCCCCGCCGCCTCCACCGCCCCCGCCGCCGGGTTTTCGCGGAGCGCGCTCCTGAGCTTCGTTCACGCGCAGCGGCCGACCACCCATCTGGAAGCCATTGGTCTGTTGTATGGCGTTTTGCGCTTCACCGGCAGCCATATCGACGAATGCGAATCCGCGGGGC
>Ga0210400_10004425_pt1 | contig 12172 bp, 12 predicted proteins | sample IncBWH26MmetaG_FD_155456 | JGI IMG/M metagenome (GOLD analysis project Ga0210400, IMG submission 155456) | Forest soil microbial communities from Barre Woods Harvard Forest LTER site, Petersham, Massachusetts, United States - Inc-BW-H-26-M | ecosystem: Environmental > Terrestrial > Soil >...
CGACGGGTTCTCATACGGGTAGCCGGACCACAACCACTCGGCACACGAACCTAGAGACAGCCCGCCGAACAACGTTGCGCCAAGCTGCAGTCCGGGCGCCCCGTCGGGAATCACGATACCGCCGGAGCTTCCCACATGCATTGACAGGACGGTGTCGGTCTCGACACAGGCCTCGATGATCGGATCCCAATGCGACCGGTCCCACAAGGTCGGGAGCCCGATCAAATGAGGACGCTCCGGCATGCTGATGGCAGTGAACCCGCGCTGGGCGTTACGGTGGATCTCCGCCACTGCCACCTTCGGGTCACGGAGAAAGGCAATCCCGAGGGGGATAATCCGGGTCGGGTGTGCGCTGTACCACTCCTCGTAGAGCCAATCGTTCCAGGCCCGAATGCAAGCTTGACCGAGCTCTGGATCCTTGGCGTTGAAGAAGACTCGTCCGCAAAAACCCGCGATCATGGACGGGAAGTTGACGGCGGCCCATATGCCATTGATGTCCATGTCGCGGACGCGTGCATCGACGTCGTAACAACTTGGGCGCATCTGGTCGAAGCGGACGGGCTCAAAGTTTTGCGTCGGGCGGCGTCCGGCGATCGCGTTCATACCCGGTTGGGTAAACAGCTCCTCTTCAAACTCCCAAATCTGCTTTCCCTGAGGCGTATCGGTCACGTGGGGTGCACGGTCTTGGAGATGTGCCGGGAGACGGCCTTCGAACGCGTGTGGGGGCTCAACGACATGGTCATCCACCGATATCACGGTGTACTTCAGTTCCCGAGGTAACGGCTCAGGCAAGAACAATTCTTTAGATAGTTCAGGTATGAGTTTCACGCCTGCTCCTTACGGTAGACCGGCAAACTTCCATGGGATTCCATAGTTCCCAAAATCATCTGATAGGGCAATCTCGGTCGTGGTCGGAGGCGTAAACGACCGGACCCCCCTCACTGGGGCGAGGGGTGGAAGTCGGTCCTTTGCGCTGGTTGGCGCTTACCCTTACTCGCACATGACCCCAAGCGAGAGCGGCGGAGGTGGCCTGAGCCATGGCGAATCCAGGTGAGTAATGGGCGGACATCACTCGCCTCGCATTTTACAGCGATGGTCAAAGTATGCGCAGCCCACTGGGGCGAACTCGTAGAGCGCTGAGCGCGACTAGTTCCTGGCTCAACAAGGTCGAAGACCATGGGGCCTTTCGCACTCAGTGCTGAGCCGTCGCCGTGCCGGGGATGTAGGACCCGCACACCGGCGTGGAGGAAAGCGGCACGAACCCGTTCTTCCCCGCCTGCAGATACCACGAGCACTGCTTGGGAAGGTTGTGACCAAAGATGGTCGAGAAATTGATGGACTGTGGCAGGAGTCCGTTGGCGTTGTAGGACTTGATCCCCCGAAGCGCCTTAACCACCGAGCCACGGGTCGGATTGTTCCCGGCCAGCTGCAGCCCTTTGATCATGAGATCGGCGCCCGCCCACGATTCGTCCACGATGTAGGTGGGGAAGTTCGCCGGCGAGCGGTGCTGGTACTTCTGCAGGGCGCTCGCCAGTTGACGGGTACCGGCGTTGGGCAGGACGGTGGGTCGGAACTGAGCACCGAAGTACATCCCCTGCAAGGACCGCCATGCCGGTGTGTGGATCACGTCAGCCTCATAGCCGGTGGGGAACACGACAGCCTTGAGATTGACGCCAGCCTGCTTTAAGGCGGTGGCAAGAGCGAAGTTCTGGTTGTTTCCCATCCCGGCGTAGACGGCGTTGATCTTATTGGACTTGGCAGTCAAAGCGGCCGAGGTGAAGTCAACCGAGCCGAAGGGGACGGATGTGTCGAGTACGCCCACTTTGCCGCCGGCGTGGGTGAAGGAGATCCCGGTGGCGATAGCCGAAGAGATGGATGAAGGCGAGATGCTGATCCCATAGGTGCCGACATTCGTTCCTCCATGAGCCTTAAGGAACGCGCCGATGGCGGTGTTGGCAGGGTACTTAGGATCGACGCTGCCGGTATCAGAGGCAAACATATTGGTGTTGGGCTGCTGACCCCATTCCGGACCGTCGAGGCTGCTTCCGGTGACCGGGACGCCGGCCTGTTGGGCGTACTTATAGCCGCTGTAGAAGAGCGCACTGTCGTTCACGATGCCGATTGCACCGCGCGAGATCGCCAACTGAACGCCGGTGGCGTCGAGTGAGGGGTTGGTCTGGTCATCAATGACGAGTGGGATCAGCTTGTGACCGTTCACCCCGCCGTTGGCGTTCTGCAGGGCGATGCGGGCCAGGAACCCCTGAGGTGCCTCCTGGAAGAGTGGAGCGGCCAACCCGGTCTTGGAAGTAATGAGGGCAATGGTCAGGGGGGCACCCATGAATTTCTGTCCACCGCCGGATCCGGCCGCACCGGCAGGCCCGGTAAGCGGGGCGGAGGCGAGAATCGCCGTCGCCATCAGAATTCCGGCCATCCCACCAACTGTTTTGCGCATGCCTACCCCCCAATTCGGCCAACGTCATTCTCCGAAGTCGGGGTCGACAATGACGTCGAGAATCGAGAAAACTCTATGCGAAGATCCGAGAAAGCACCAGGGAGGTGACCGGACCCCGATAGCTGATCGACTCGCTATGCGAGTTGTGGCTGCTGTTGTCGGTGAAGCCAGCCCTCAACTGTTGTCGGTGAAGCCAGCCCTCAACGAACTCGACCGGCGTGAGCCAGCCGTGTGCACTGTGGGGGCAGTTCTCTTGTTGTAGTCGATCCGCCAGTCCTCGGTGAAGACCTGAGCCTCGAGGAGGCTGTCGAAGAGCTGGCCGTTCAGGTGCTCATCGGGCATCCGTGAAGGGTGTCATGACAGTGTCGGTCCATTTGCCATGGTGAGCGACCTGCCTCCTCTTTTGATGAATAAGTCCCCCGCCATGGCCAAACTTAGGCAATGGTCATTTGCGTCGTCGCATTGCTCAGCCGGCAACTCTTCCGCCTCCTTCTCCTTTGCTGTCGAACCAGTAGGTCGAAGAACATCGAGCTACTCGTTCTCCGACAAGAATTGGACATCCTCCGCCGTCAGGTGAACCGTCCACAGGCGAAGCCTGAAGAACGCATAGTCCTAGCGGTGGTGCAGCGATTACGACCAGTGTGGGAGCGGACCTCGTCGCTGGTGACCCCGGACACGCTGCGACGTTGGCATCGAGAGCTCATCCGGCGGAAATGGACCCAGCCCCATCGGGTGAATCCGAAGCGGGCGGTGTCCCAACAGACCCAGCTGCTGGTGTGGCGCCTGTCCAAGGAGAATCCCTTGTGGGGCTACCAGCGCATCCAAGGTGAGCTGCTCAAGCTGGGCATCGAGATCTCGGCATCCAGCATCCGCCGGGTCATTGCCCCGAAGCGACGGCCTGGTCCCAAACGTGACACCTGGAGCAAGTTCATGCGGACCCAGGCCGCATCGATCATTGCTTGTGACCTCTTCACCGTCGAGACGGTGCGACTGAAAACCCTCCATGTGCTGTTCTTCATCGAACTCCACAGCCGAAGAGTCCTGATAGGCGGGGTCACTGACGGTGCGACCAACGTGAAGTGGTGTACCCAGATCGCCCGCAACCTGTCCGAGGAGAGAGAGTCCCGGTCGACACCGTTGCGTTTCCTCGTCCACGACCGAGACCATCGATTCGGTGAGCCGTTCGACGAAGTGTTCAAAGCGGAGGGTGTGGAGATCATTCGCACCCCGTGGCGAGCCCCCAGGGCGAATGCCTATGCCGAGCGCTTCGTCCGGACGGTCCGCACCGAGTGCCTCGACCGGATCTTTATCCTCAGCGAACGTCATCTCGAGTCAGTGTTGAAGACCTACGTCAACCATTACAACCAGGAGCGACCCCACCGCGGCCTAGACCTGCGAATTCCCGAGGGCGGACCACCACTCACCATCGCAGAGGCCACTGGGTCGATCGTGCGCCGCGACCGCCTTGGTGGCCTTATCCACGAATACCACCGGAAGGCTGCCTTAGCCCCTCCACGGGTGCCGCCACTGCGGTGCTTGACACGGCGCCAATCGAAGTTCAGGGGTCTATCGAGGCGCGCCCATGCTTCTTTGAGTCACAGCGACAGGCCATTTTCGCTATTTCGAGGACATACTCGTGAGGTCATTTTCCGCGCAGCCAGTGACCGATTCTCGGATGACACCCTTCAGCACCACATCAGCGCCGGTTCGTTCGAGATCAAGGTTCGGTTCGAGGGGGCACTCAGCCTGGGCAAGCTGGGGCATAACACTCCGAGTTACTGGCTCTGCAACGCGTCGGCTCACCAATTCAGCGGCGAAACCCGGGGCCCGCTCACCCGCGGGGCTCCCCCGCCTGTTCAAGGTCGCGGACGTACGACCAAGATAGGGGATCCTGCATGTGCGACTACTGCCGCGGCCACGCTGCCGGCCAGGTGCCCCATCAGACCACTGTGGCGGTGGGAGCCAATGACGATCAAGCTCGCATGGCTGTCTTTGGCAGTCTGGACGATCCCTTTCCATGTGGGCTCGGCCTCGACCGCCATCCTCTGTGCCCGGAAGCCTGCCTTCTCTGCCAGCGATGCTCCGTATGCGGCGGTCTCATCGGCCGCCCGATGCACTTCCGTAGCTGCGGCGGCGTCGAAGTGGCGATTGTTGACTGGCGCAAAGCCGACATCGGACGGCTGCCATACGCAGACGACCAGCGCGTCCCGCCCGGTCGCGAGCTGCCTCCCGGCCTGGTCGATCGCGAGGGCCGCGAGCTCGGAGCCGTCATAGGCGAACAGCACGGGGCCAACAGGCACGGGAACATCGGGATCGATCGCTCGAGTCATGTCAGGGATGTCACGTCGGTCGGCTTCCTCGCTCACCGGGGTAGTCACGATCAGGCCAGACCTCAACCTCGCCAGCAGCGGCGGCGAGTACCACGCGGAGTCCGAACCGGCCAAGAAGCGATCGAGATCGGCCGCCTGCGGACGCGCCCCGCTGAGCGCGTAGATGGCGATGCCGATGACAGCACCGGCGACCGCGAGCCCAAGCCCGACCCAGAGCGCGGTGGCCGTGCCCGCATCGACGCCGCCGGGGCCGATCGAGACGAAGTACACGAAGATTGGTGCTACCAGAAACGCGGCCACAGCTCGCAGGAGTTCGACGATCGCAAGCACACGCTGGAGGTTTGCGGCGGCAAGCGAAAACCCGGTCACAAAGAGCGCCGGCGCCACGGTGGCCCCGAGCCCGATTCCCGTCAATCCCGAACCGACCAGCGTAAGCGCCTGGCTGGAGGGCACCTCGATCCGGAACACCACGATCCCGGCCGCCAACGCGATCATGCCGACCAGTGGAAGATAGTGCAGCGACCGCCTATTGATGACCATCCCGAGCGCGAGCGCCGTGATGATCGCACCGCCCACCTCCGGGAGGTAGAGCAGACCGACATGCAGGGGGGTGTACCGTGCAGCCAGCACGCTCGCGGTGAGAACCGTCGCCGACACCGACGCCGCCGCCGCGAACAAGGCCACTGCGATCCCGGCAACCGGTATCGAGCTGGTCAGCATGGTACGGATCGTCAGCAGCGGCCGCTTTGCCCGGTATTGATAGATGACCAGGACGACGATCGCAGCCAGGCCGCCGAATAGTGGGATGATCGTCGCCGGGTTCAGGAAGCGGTGAGTCGTGAGCTCCGAGGCGCCGAAGAAGGCGGCGAAGCAACCGACCGTTGCCAGCCCGATGGCCCGGATGTCACGCGGCGAGTCGAGATTGGCGGGTGGCGAGTCCTCGAACGTCAACACGGTCAGGACGAGGGCCACAGCTGCGATCCCGGCGACGATCCAGAACAACGGCCGCCAGGCATGCGACTGCGCCTGCAGGCCGCCGACAAAGGGGCCGAGTGCGACCGCCCCGAAGATGCACATATTCATGATCACAACCGTGATGCGCAGCTTGTCCTTCGAAAAGCCAATGGCCAGCGGCGGCACGGCCGCGATCAACAACAGGCTGGTGCAGAGGCCCTGGATCACGTGGCCGACGATGAACATGGCTGGATCCTGCGCTCCCGCCGCTAATACGGACCCGATCAACAGCAGCATCGCGTAGGCGACGACCATCCTGCGCTGTGGGAGGTGCTGGGCGAACTGGACTGCCAACACCGTGCCGACCGCGTATCCGGCATTCGCCAAGCCCGAGCCCAGGCTCAGCGTCTGCAGGCTCGTGTGGAGATCCTTCGCGATGAACGGCGTAATCGGGCCAAGTGCGGAAGACAACGCCAGGTAGGGGATCAGAGCGAACATGACCATGGCCGCTACCGCTGGGTACCGACCGGCCAGCGGGCCCTGGCGCATTAGTTGGTCTCTCCCTTGGACGCCGGTGTTTCACCGCTGTCGCCCACCTCCAGAGCGCACCACTGGGCCGGGCAGGTCACCGCGCCGCACGGGGATTGGTGGTAAGAGCGGTGCATCGGTCTCCTCATAGCGTTGGACTGACGAAGCGGCGATTGGGAGGTCGCCTTGCCTGCTGTCGGGTTTAGCAATAATCGGACAGCTCTGTCCACTTGAATTGGGGCTAACTACCTGCATCAATGGTAGAGACCTTCTTGTTGCGGATCAGCTTGTCCGGTTGTACACTGCTCAAAGGGGGTTTGTAGTGGCCAACAGTCAGCTCCGTAGGGATGCCGTACGAAATCGCGACAGGATTGTCGATGCCGCCCGCGAGTTGTTCTCTAACTCAGCGGACGTTTCCATGTGCGAGGTAGCGCGTCGTGCCGGAGTCGGACAGGCGACGCTCTATCGCAACTTTCCCGACCTCCGGGCGCTGACCGCGGAAGTCCTCGTCGAGCAGATCGAGCGCTTCTCCGACGTTGCGGCCGAGCGCGCTGGCGATCCGGACGCGTTCTTTGTTCTTCTACGGAGCCTTGTCGAGGACATAGCCGACCTTTATGCCCTGGGTGAACTGGCGCGGAGCGACGCCTGCGTTGGATCCCAGCTCGAGCGCCACCGAGAGCGCATCGCCGAGCTAATGAAACGCCCTCTGTCCGATGCCAAGGCCGCCGGCGCACTGCGCCGCGATACGTCGCTCGACGACGTCTTCTTGGTTCTGCTCATGGCCAGGGGCGCCATGACGAGGGCGTACGGGGCTGCCGCACGCGCGGCCGCAGCCAATCGCGCTCTAACCCTGACCCTGGAGGGCCTGATACCGCCCAGCGCTCGGGCCTGACTCGCAGTGCGTCGACTCGGTTGAACGACATCAAACACCCTGTGGGTACGGTCAGATCATGACCACAATCGCAAAGTACGGACCGCCCTTCGCCAGTTGCGCGTAGTCAGAAGAAATAGGCGAGATCGTGCAATCGGGATTCCCACTCTTAGGCCTCTGAACTGGGCTTTCAGTGGAGGGAAGGACTCGAACCTTCGACTTCGAACGTAGCAGCGGCACCCCTGATGAGCTGGGCGGCCGCATGCAGCCGCCGGTCAGAGTCAACAAGGACGTGCACCAAGGGGCATCGAGAGTCGTGCTCGGCCAGCACTTGAGTCCCAGTTGAGTCCCGTACGAAACCCGACTACTACCCCCCTCGTTCGCACGCCCCTGAGCTGTCGCTCCGCTCAGTTTGAGGCTGCCTCCTGACCCAACGCCAGCTAGTCATCACTGAGGACCTGTGTTTGACTGTTGCAACGTGTATCGGGCTGGACAAGCGACCGTCGATCGTCTCCGCTGGGTCGACGTCGGTCAGAACGGTGTCGCAATTGCCTTTCGCGGGTCGTGGTTCCGCCCCACACGCCGACCAGCGTTGGATCATCCATAGCGGTAGCCAAACATTCGGCCTGCACGAGGCACTCAGCGCAGATCGCCTTAGCCGCTCTCACTTTGGGACCCGAGTTGTCCGAGCCGACCCAACGAACTTCGGGGTGTTCCCGACAGGCAGCGTCGGCATACCAGGCTGGGCCGGCAAACAGCTCTAGCCAGGTGGCGACCGACGCCTGACCGGTCGGCCATATCAGCTCGCCTTTGGGCGTTGACTCCTGGTGTCTTACGACCATCGGCGGAGGGGGATCGTCGTTCGCTTCATCGTTGCGCTGCCACATTGAGAGACGGCGGTCTCGAAAGCATGGGAGATGTGTAGGGGACAGACGAATTGTCCACTGGAATTGAAACGAAGCTCCTGCTCGCCAGCGGGGCTTCGTTTGTCAGCCACAGGATTGTTCGCTGATAGGCGGCTTTGGCCAGAGCAGCGCTTCTCCGAAAGTCAAACGGTCCCGGCGCTGGTGGCTGTGGGGACGGAACGACCAAGACCCGGCCGCCAGTGTCTGTCGCATGCTTGGCCGCGACCGCAAGCTGGTTGTGATCCGCCCGGGCGGTCACGAGTGACACGGAGTTCATGGCCATGGCCACCGCTCCTCGTGGGGGGCGGAGCCGAGGGGCGGTCCTCGTCGTGATCACGTATACGTCGTCCGCCCCCAGCTCCTGAGCTTGGAGGACGGGTCGGTTGGCCGACAGGCCGCCATCGATCAACCAGCGACCCTCGATGCGGACCGGGGGAAAGAGACCAGGGATGGCGGAGCTAGCCGCAAGGGCATCGCCGATGGCGCCAGTGGTCAACACGACTGGCTCACCGGTCAGCGCATCGGTGGTGGTGACCGCGAGCCTGATGGCTGCCTGTTCGATCCGATCGATCTCGACCCACCGTCGAATCAAGCCGCGTAGGTGCTGGGCAGAGACCAGGTTGTCCCGCACCCCGAAGAAGCCGGCCAGCACGGTGAGCACGTGGAAGCGGAACGCCTCCCGGCGGCGGAGCGCAGCAGAAGCCGCCACCAGTGTCCGGGCCCCCTCAATACCCGGACGGGTCGAAAGGAAGGCTGCGTTGAGGGAGCCCACCGAGGTCCCGACCAATAGATCGGGCTTGATCCCGGCTTCCATCAGGGCCAGGATGGTTCCCGCCTGCATGGGACCCAGGTTGCCGCCACCGGAGAGCGCGAATGCGACGGTCATGACCGGCTCCCGGTGCAGCGGACGACGCTGGCGTCCACCGTCCCGTCGTCATTGCTGTCGCTGGCCCGTTGGGCTTCCAGGTGGCCACGCAGGTAGTCCAGATCGTTCACGAGTTCTCTGGTCACGGTCTCGACCTCGGCCAGCTCGTGGCGCTGCTGTTCCATGCGGGTGAGCAGAGCGTCCCGTTGTTCGCCGAGGGACTGATAGATCATCCGGATGGCGGACAGAGACAAACGCTGGGTCCCGTCTCCGTCGGGCTGGGCTGGGTACCGGAGGATTTCTTCGATGGTGGCCATCGAGAGGCCGAATCCCCGCAGCTGGAGGATTCGCTCCAGTCGCTCCAGATCGGCCTGACCGTAGAGCCGGTAATCGGATTGGCCACGGGCCGGCTGGATTAGGCCTCGCTCCTCGTAGTACTTGATGGTCCGTGCGCTGACCCCGGTCCGGCGGGCCATCTCTCCCACTCGGATCATCGCCTCCTCTCGACTTTCAGTGCCCACAATCGTCCTCCCTTCCTGGCCGGCGGGGTGTCAAAACCTCCTTCTCGAGGCTCGCCCCTAGGTCGGCGGCTCCTCAAAAGGTGACTCGTTCACACCAAACGATCTCATCCCTCACGCCGCCGACTTCATCTCAGCCAGGCGTGGATGGTTGCGCCTCCACAAACCGATGGAACGGGCATCCGCCTTCCAGGGTGAGCGACTGCCGCATACACAGACAGCACGCCAGAGGCCGAGACGGTTACGACGGATGACGATGAGATGACCGTTCATGACGGTATGTGCCCGTGCATCGTGTCCTCGTGGTCAGTGGCGGCGCACTCAGCGTCACGATGCGTAGCCAGGTCGGGGCTCGACCATCCGCACCTATAGCACCTCGCGGAGTACTGAGTTGTCTCGTAGATCCTGCAGGTCAGGGCCATCAAAGGTTCCCGACCAATCGGGCGACGGCCACCTGGGGGTCGCGAACGAGGTAGGGGAGCTCACGTCCCAGCCAGGCGCGGGCGATGGTTCTCCTGAGATCAACCCCCGATGCCGCCGCAATGGGAACGTGGAGCGTGGGCCTTTTTGAAGCCAGACGGCAAATGGCCAGCGAGAATCGGGATCTCTCGAGGAACGTTTCCCCGTCGATCAGAAAACCGAGGGTGGGGAATGCGGACCTATCTTTCTCGGCGATTGGCATGTTTATCCCCTCCTTTGTTCTGTTGTTCAACCTCTTTGGTGAATTGGAGTCCGCTGCTTCGACGCCGCCGGACAACCGCTCCGGCCCTGAGTTTGCGATCCAAGGGGCGAATCGGGAGCCGTACAAACTTTCGACTCAGACTCGAAGTTCAAGGTACAGCCGACCACAACGAACGCGATCGGTCTTGAGTAGTCCCTACTTCGTTTCGAGGGCGTGACTACTCTCGGGCTCGGTCCCAGCACCTCGGGAAGTGCAGCGCCGCGAGCGCTGAACCCAGGCGATCAGTGCGCGGACCAACCGGGTCAAGGCCGTGGTCGATGGTTAGGCGGTTGGCTCGACAGCAGCGCATCTGCAAGCTCATGGCGCCCAGAGACCCCGAGCTTCTCGTAGACCCGTTGAAGGTGGTTTTCGACGGTTCGAACGGAGAGATTCATGTCGCTGGCTATCTGTCTGTTAGTGCGACCTGCCGCGGCCTGCAAGGCGGTGTCGAGCTCGCCGGGCGAGAGGCGCACCTGCGCCGCGATCGTCTGGACCGGGAGCGTGGCAGCCCCTTCGCATCGGGCAAGGAAGCGCGCCGCCTTCTGCTCAGCAGCGGCGGCTTGGCGGGTCTTGCCGGCCCGGCGGAGTAGGACCGCAGCTTCGGCTCGGGCTTCAGCGGCGTAGAGGATCGCGCCCATATCCTCGAAGTCCAGGGAGACCTTGTCGAGGGCTTCGGCGTCTCGGGCGGCGACGGCATTGGCGTAGGCGGCTCGGCCCGCTACCAGATCGCCGTCGACGTCTTGGGCCAGAGCGGAAAGTCGGGAGGCCACGTGGCGAGCCCGGCCGAGGCGGGCTTGACTGTGCAGCGCGCTGGTCGCGCCGATGAGGTCGCCGATCTCTTCGCCGACGTCCGCCGCAGCTTCGAGTTGGGCACGGGCGCCAGGAATGTCACCGGCGGCTGCCGCCGTCCAGGCCCGGGCCTGGAGGAGGTCGGATTCGATAATCGGCCAGGTCGGAAGGCCGAGGGCGTCGAGTGCAGCAAGCGTCTCGGCCGCGCGGTCAGCTTGTCCCATAAGCGCCAGTGCTTGCGCGGCGGCGACGTAGGGCCACCGGGCGGGAAACGTACGCCCGATCTGTTGGAAATGGACGGAGGACTCGCTCGCTCGCAGAAACGCGCGTTGCAGGCGGCCTTGCTCGAGGTGCAACACGGCAAGTCGACGTGAGACGAGTGCCTTTGCTTCGGCCAGTGGTTCCACTACGACCTGGTCATAAGCACGGGTGAGTAGCTCCTCGGCCTCGACTAAGCGACCAGCGTAGACGAGCGCAAGAGTGCGGATGTCGAATAGGGTCCACCGATCCCAAGGCTCGTCGGTCGCTGGTACCTCTGGGCTACCGGGAGGTGGAGTGAGCAGCTGGATAGCGTCGTCGAGACGACCGATCCGGACCAAGCTGTAGGACACCGCAGTGTCGGCGGCGGTGAGCGGTCTTGAGCCGGGACGCTCCAGCAAGGTCGATGCGACCTCAATCCCAGCCCGAGGCCCGTAGCTTGCGATCGTAACTAACGCACGTCTGGTTAGCAGCTCGTCTCGCCAGGATGGATCGGTAATGGCATCGACCGCGTCGTCGATGAGCCGCAAGTCCGTTTCTCGGCCCTGAAGGCGGTAGGCATTGTCGAAGCGAAGCAAGGCGACGCGGGCCCGCTCGGCGTCGCTAGTCGCTTGCACGGCAAGGGCGGCCAGCTCATGCTCGGACTGATCGGGCCGGCCTTGGACGTGGGCGGCCTCGGCGGCCATAAAGCGGGCTTCGAATCCCGATCCTTCGTCGATGGCGGCGCGAGCCAGTCGTTCGGTGAGGAAGTAGTCGTGGCGGGTCCGGGCGGCCATCGCCCCGGACACAAAGAGCTCGGCGCTCCCACCACCGCTGACCAGACGTAGCGATGCCAACAGCAAGGTGTCCTCTCGGCGCCGTCCGCCGGTCGCCTCGATCACCTCGGCCAAGGACCGGGCCAGGGCCCGCTCGCGGATTGCGCTGATGCCGATTCGCACCACATCTCCGTAGACGGGATGGGCGAGCCATACCTGGACCCGG
>Ga0210400_10004426_pt1 | contig 12170 bp, 11 predicted proteins | sample IncBWH26MmetaG_FD_155456 | JGI IMG/M metagenome (GOLD analysis project Ga0210400, IMG submission 155456) | Forest soil microbial communities from Barre Woods Harvard Forest LTER site, Petersham, Massachusetts, United States - Inc-BW-H-26-M | ecosystem: Environmental > Terrestrial > Soil >...
AAGCCATATGGCTGGGTATCTTTTGCCGCTTCGAAGGTCTTTCTGTCGGAATTGGCCGAGAGATATATAAAGGCGATATTTTTTTCTTTCAGCACTTTTGCTATATCGATCCCCGTAAGTCTGCCTTTGAGGAAGATATCCAACAACACGAGATCAGGTGATAGTTCTTCGCTTGTTTTCAACGCTTCTGCGCCTGAACGAGCGATAGGGCAGACCTCATGTCCTGCATTTTCCAACATTATCTGGAGGTTATTCGCTTCGATGAATTGGTCCTCTACAACAAGAATCCTTTTTTTCATAGCTTCTGTTTTATGCCAGACTGAAGGCTCTGTTACCCATATAATTCCCGGATATATTCAAGTCGAGGGTAATGGACGTTCCATTTTTGTTTTCGATTAGCAATATTGCATCCATATCCGCGCTAAGGCCCCGGATGAGCTTGATTCCAAGTGACCGGCTTTTACCGGAGCCAAAATCTTCGGGCAAGCCGATCCCATTATCTGATATTGTCAATTTCAGGTGTTCGCCATCAATTAATTCCGTCTTTATTGAAATCACTCCTTTTCCTTCTCCCGGAAAAGCGTATTTCACCGAATTGGTGATCGCTTCGCTTATAATCAGGCCTATGGGGATCGCCTGTGATACGTCCAGCTCGACTGGTACTATCTCCAGCACAAAGGAAATATGTGAACCCGTATCAAAGCTATCCTGCAGATAAATAACCAAGTCGTTGATATAGTCCAGGATATTGAGTTTTTGTGGATTGTCGAAATTATACAGTTTTTGATGAATAAGCGACATGGCATATACGCGATGCCTTAGACTTTGCAAAGTAAAAAGAGGATCCTGTTGCTGGAGGGTGGATTGCGACTCCAATAAGCTGATGATTATTTGCAAGTTATTTTTGACTCTGTGATGAACTTCTTTCAGGAGGTACTCCTTCTCATTGAGCAGATGCTCCAAAGTTTGATTCTTTCTGGCGTTTTCCAGGGAGTTGAGACGACTTACCCTGTACTGTTTGTAGATTAGGAATATGATAGCGATTAGGACGACAATGCCAATGAACGTGATATTCTTTAGTGAATTTGCCCTTGCCAGGCGCATCGCCTGAATTTTAGACTGACTGCTCAACAGTTGACTGTCCTTTTCTTTCCTTTCCCTTTCCATTTGAAGCATCAGTGTGCTATATTCGCGAATTTTGCTTGGTCCGAAGGCAGAATCGTGCAAAGCACTATATCGTTGATAGTCTCTTAGCGCCATCAGGTAGTTGTTCTTTGCGGAATCTATTTTGTATTCCGTAAATGGTAGATATTCTTTTCCGAAATAGGTTAATTTGCCGGGAACTATCTTTTTGGCTTTTCCAAGATAGTAACCCGCCAGGTCATATTTGCCGGTTTGGATGTAGAAACCCGACAACACAATATAGGTATCAGCCAAATCTTTGTCCATCGCCGGCTGATCGATCCCGGCGGTGATGTTAACCAGTTCGATGCAGTATTTTGAGGCCTCTTTTATGTTACCCATGCGTTGCAGCGAACTTACAGTCAGTTGTACAACCTTGAGTTTTGCCACTATGGAAGGAGGCGGGTACCGTCCGGTGATTGTTTGGATCAAGTTCAGGGCTTCCCTGGTTTGACCTACATCCAACAAAGACTCGGCAGTCATCATAAATAGGTTATACCAGATCAGCGGGCCGCCCTTGTATTGCCTGAGTACCTTATCGAAAATCGCCAGCGTTTCTTCCACCCTGCCAATGTTCGAATAGGCTTGAGCCTGCTGCATATAGCAATACGTTGATGCCAGGGTGTCGCCCGTCGCTTCCATTATGTTAACGCCGGTATCGGCCTCTCTCACCGCATCTGCCAGTTGCCCGTTGATAATATCGACATAAGTCATCGCAATATAGGAGTAGTGCAGATGACGGAAGCCAATGGCCTTTTCCATGGTAATCAATTGCTGCTCAATATCCCGGAATTGTTTCATTTGCCCCCGGCTAAAATAGACGATGGACAAGTTTTCTACCACCTCTATTTGCTTTTCCGGTTCTTTCAGTTGCGCATACAAAGCCAGGCATCGCTCAAACAACGGTATTTTCAGCGAGTCATTATTTTTTAAAACGACTGCCTCGTGGTTAAGTGTATTGGCGAGCATTTCATTATCGCCAACCCGCTCACAACTGTCTGTTGTTTCATAAAAACAGGTCCTACTTTCTTTATCTCTCCCGGCTTGCGCAAACCAGTCTCCAAGCATATTTCCTGCCGCTGCAAAAAGCTGAAAATCCTTTATTTTTTGGCTTTCGAGCCTTGCCTTTTGCAAAAAGCCGAAAGCGTTTCTCAAATCCTCCTGTCGGGCCCCGGTGCGATGCAGATACCATGAACCTAGCTGTAACAGCACCAATACTCTGTCCTTTCCGGAGAGGCTTTGGGCCAGTGTAACAGCAGCTTTAATATCCCATTTCCCGATCAAATCAGCACCGGGCAGATCACCGCCATTATAATAATCTGAATTATAGGCAAGGGCTTCGCTAACATGCTCCAGTTTGCCCGCAAATATTACGGCGCTGTCCATATCTATCGTCCCCTGGTGTGCTGCAAAAATATATAGCGCGCTTGTATGCAACAACAGGCGCGCCTGCTGAACGTCATATTGTGCAGATGGCGTTTGCGTCTGCGAAAGACAACAAAGGGGAATGCCATAAAGCAAAATCAGCCAGGAATACTCCTTACAGGCGCGGCTTACCTTTTTGCAAAGCATATTATTACTTCATTTTACACTGTACTGATGCCTGGATTTTATCTTTAGCTTTTTTATCCTTGAATTCAAAGTCGAGGGTGGAAGGTCTAGTATTTCGGCTGCTCCCCCGGCTCCAAATATCTTTCCCCTGCATTTTTCCAACACGAAAAGTATATGGTCCCGCTCAGCCTCTGCGGCGGTTTGGATATATTCAGACGCCAGCGAATGCAAGGCGACCCGTTTGCTCTTTGCCGGCAACTGGACGTCTTTCAGCAGGCCGTGCTTTGCACCAATCAGGGCTCTTTCAATTACGTGCTCCAATTCACGAACATTACCCGGCCAGTCATACTGCATCAATTGCCGTATTACTTTTTCCCCTATTTCCTCCACTTTTCCGACCGCCTTTTTTGCATGTTTATTCAAAAAATGCTGTGAAAGCAGAGGGATATCTTCTTTACGCTCGCGCAATGGAGGCACTTCGATGGGGAAAACATTGAGACGATAATATAGATCACTTCGGAATTTGCCTTCTTCCGTTTCTTTTTGCAGATCCCGGTTGGTAGCGGCAACGATGCGGATATCGGTCTTAATTATAGACTTCCCACCCAGTCTCTCAATCTCTTTTTCCTGTAACGCCCTTAATATCTTTGTCTGCAAATGGACCGGCATTTCTCCGATTTCGTCCAGGAACAGGGTGCTATGGTTAGCAAGTTCGAATTTGCCGATTTTCGCTTCGAAGGCGTTTGTAAATGCCCCCTTTTCATGCCCAAACAATTCACTTTCGATCATTTCAGCGGGCAACGCCGAGCAATTCACTTTAACCATTAGTCTATCCCTGCGATGAGAAGCCTGATGAACTGCCCTTGCAACCAATTCCTTCCCGGTTCCCGTTTCACCTAAAATCAATACAGTGGTGTTTGTTTTTGCAACCTGTGATATTGATGAAAAGATTGTTTGCATTCCAGCACTCGCCCCAATCAACGCGTCCCCATAAATCGAGTTGATCTGCTCCTGTAAATATTCGTTCTCGTTTTCAAGCTGCCGTTTATAAAAATTGATTTTTTCCAGCAAGAGAACATTGGAAATGGCAATGGAAATTTGCGCGCTTATGCCCATAAACAGGGCATCATTGATCTGGTGCGGTTGAGTCCAAATGATTCCTATATCATCTTTTGCTACCCGCAGCCGCATTCCACGGATTTGCGTGGCCCCTGCCCTTTGCCAGAATGAAGCGCTGGGAAAGGAAAATCCGGCCGTCCTGACCTTTGACACTTCAAAAATAACGGGGTCCGGTGATCGAAGAACGGCCCCCGTCATGGCTCCTTCGATAGGCATTTTGGGGCCGGTTATAATTCTGAACCCTTCATCATCCGGATCTTTTCCCCCCGAGTCATGCAGAAAATACCTGTACGTTTGATTATCGTCATTTCTAAGCGTGATTATATATTCCGTCAGCTTAAATCTTTCTTTCAGAAATCTTTTTAATACGCTCTTCATTCCTGACTCAGTGTGGACAGAAGCAAGATCGTTGCTGAACGCCAGCAAAAGATCCTTTTCATTTTCGACGCTCGCTGACATTTCGTACGTTTTACCAGGTGCGATTTCAAAGGCAATTCAATTTCGAATTTAAGAGAATTAAAAAAATTGATATGAAGTAATTAGACTAATTAGCGAAATATCGCTAATTAAGAACTTTAGTATGTCTTTAATCGGCAGATAATCAATCCATTGCTGGATCAAAAAGGTGGAAAATGTATCGGGTAGGGACCGGGCCCGATGAACTTGACAAATATCAAGCGCACTTTTTGACAAGTATCAAGACGCACCTTATGGCGAGCAAGGAACTTTGCATCTTGGAAAACCAAAATACAATTATCGAAGGGAGAAATGTCAAGGTTGGGGACATGCTGGTTAACCGGCTGGTCCCTTCGGATTATGTTGATAACGTTGGCCCTTTTCTTTTGTTGGACCATACCTATCCCATTGGCTTCAAGAAAGGCGGGCGGTTCTCGCCGCATCTCAATGAACATCCGCACCGGGGGCTTGCGGCCTTTACCTACGTAATCGATGGAGAGGTCGAGCACTTTGACAGCCTTGGCAATCGTGAAACCGTGCCTGAGGGTGGTGCGCATTGGCTCAGTGCCGGGAGAGGGGTTATTCACGGGGATCGTGTAAGCGACCGCCTGGTGCGCTCGGGCGGCATTCTTCATGTCATTCAATTTTGGACGAATATTCCCGCTGCGCACAAAGGCGACCTTCCGCAATATAAGGCTTTGAAAGCCGAGGTTTTTCCTGTTGCACCGTTGTCAAATCACGGCGGGGTGATCCGCATTTTGCTGGGCAAATGCGGATCGTACGAATCGCCCGTTCAATCCTTTTCGGAAGCTTTTCTCTATCGTGTTACATTAAATGCTAAGTCTGAATTTAGAACTTCGGTCCGCGGGGAAATGAAAACTGCAATTTTCGTCCCGGACGATCTGGTCATTGTTAATGGAAGCCCTGTTGGAAAAAGCCAATTATTGATCCTTGGAAACGACTGCGAGGAAATCGTTCTTCGCAATCCGGGGATATCCAATGCCGATGCGTATATGCTGGGTGGCCCCGAACCCGCCGAACCGGTGGTCGTCCAGGGACCATTTGCAATGAACTCCCAAAAAGAGATTGCGGATGCATACCGGGATTTTTTTGCGGGGGAATATGGTAAGATACCCTTGACAAATATCAATTTTCTTTTTTGATTAAAATCAAGGTGAGTACAATGTCGTCGGGATAGTTTTGGCAGCCAATCATAACAAGCGTAATCAATAAAAAAATAAATATATGAAAGCAACATCGAGTTCAAATTCAAAAAATGAAAAAGTAATTCGTGAACTATACCGTACTGCCGAAGTAAGAGATATAAAGGCGTTTGTGTCGATATTTACTGATGACGGTTACTTCTACGATGTTTCCGCAGGAGTCAAATACTACGGAGACGATATTGGTAAAGCCGTTGAAATTTATGCCAAGGCATTTCCCGATATGCATCGTGAGCTTCTGGAAGTTTATGTAAAGGATGATGAGAATGTAGTCGTTGTAGAGCTCACGCTGAATGGGACTCATAAAGGACCGCTTGCTTTGCCTTTCGGGAACATCCCGGCAACCAATAAGGTGATGAGTACACCCTGTTGCGATGTGTTCCATTTGGAAAATGGCAAGGTAAAAACATTTCACTGTTATACAGCAGCAACTATTTTGTTTGGCCAGTTGGGTGTTTTGGAAAATATCAGCGCAGCGATCAAAAAATGACCATGAAAAAGAACAACGTTGCAGGGATCTGGCGTTTGACTTCCGCCTACATGGATGATCATGGAACGCGATTGTATGTATTTGGTTCGCACCCAAGCGGGATGCTGATTTTCACGGAAGATCTGCAATTTATTGTCGTCATCAATAACCCTGATATACCAAAGTTTGTTTCAGGAGATCGTTTGGCGGGAACACCAGAAGAATACAAAACTGCGGTAGTTAATAGTCTTGGGGTATACGGAACATATACAATAGATGAAAACGGTGATTTTGTTGAAGAACATGTTTTAGGTTCAACCTTTCCGAATATGAACGGTACCAGCAGAGGCAGGAATGAACTCACTGAAAAGGTCGATGGGAACCGGATAATGGAAAGCCTGAAGGTTGCCGATGGGGTTAGCCTTAATGTCGTTTGGCAGCGAGCTAATTGGCAATGAGCTAAATGAATAAAAAATAACAATATGGAAATGGAATCAAAGAGATTGGCAGACCAAAAGGTCGCTCACTCTATCCGGATCGGCTATAGTCTGTCACTCAGCGGCATTTTGGCCCCCAACGGCAAAACAGCGTATGTAGCGCACAAACTTTGGGAAGAGAGCATCAACAATAAGGGAGGGCTGCTTGGGCGACCTGTTGAGTTGGTGTGCATGGATGATCAGACAAATCCGAATGTAGTTCCGGAAATTTACCGGAAACTACTCCTCGAAGAAAAAGTAGACCTGGTCATCGGAGGATATGGCGACAATTCTATCAAACCCGCCATGCCACTGGTCATTGAAAATAAACGATTTTTTGTTGGGCTCATGGGATTGGCTGTAAACCAGGAATTCAACTATGAAAATTATTTTGCGATGATTCCCACGGGGCCCGATCCGGGAATTGGACTGACGGAAGGCTTTTTTTTGGTGGCTGCAAAGCAACAGCCAAAGCCGGAGACGGTGGCCATCCTTGCTGCAGACGCCCCTTTTTCCAAAAGCCCGGTACAAGGCGCAAAACAGCATTGTACCAAACATGGAATAGAAGTCGTCTTCGAAGAGAACTATCCCCTGTCCACGACCGATTTCACTCCATTTATACGGAAGGTGCAGCAAGCAGGCGCCGATATCCTGTTTATGTGTTCCTATGTAGGGGATTCGGTTGGGCTTATTCGTGCCATTAACAAGGAAGGCTTAAAGGTTAAGCTGGTGGGCGGAGCCATGATCGGCCCGCAAAATGGATCGGTAAAATTGGAACTGGGCCCACTCCTGAATGGTCTCGTAAATTATGAATACTGGTTGCCGGTAGAGAGACTGATGTACCCGGGAGTGAAAGAAATGATTGAAAAATACCAGGGGCGTGCCGAACAGGAAGGGACGATCCCCTCGGGTTACTATGTTGCACCGATGGCGTATGCACAACTGCAAATTGTAGAGCAGGCCATTACAGCCACACAAAGTCTCGATGACAATACGCTTTCGGCGTATACCCGCGATGCCGTTTTTCATACAGTTGTCGGCGAGGTGAAATTTGGAAAGGGTGGTGGATGGACGGCGGCCCGTGTGCTGACGGTGCAGTTCCAGCATATCAGTAACAACCAGGTTGAGACCTTTCGGGATAGTCGTGTGGAGGTGGTTGTTTCCCCCGCTGAATACGCGTCCGGTACGCTTATTTATCCTTATGCTCCTGAAACGTAGGAAGTTCAGTCAAAATGATAGCGAGTTATGGATATGAACATTAAGGAGATCCGATCTGATTTCGAAAAAATCGGCAGTCTATACAGTCTTGCAGACGATATAGAGATTGAAAAGGAGTCGATCGAAACAGTGACTTGTTATTGGTTCTATAAAGCGAAAGCCAAATCGACCAGTAGAGTAATATTGTACTTGCATGGTGGTTGTTATGTTTTTGGCTCAATTGATTCGCACAAGGCGCTTGTATCTCATCTTGCCAATGAAACGAATTCGACTATTCTTTTTATTGAATATAGCCTGGCTCCGGAAAGTGTTTTTCCTACCGCAGTTAACGAGGTTTTAAAAGTTTACAATTATCTGGTAAGCAAGATTAAAGGCCTCGCTATATCTTTTATGGGAGATAGTGCCGGACCCGGGTTAATCATTTCGGTGCTGTCAATTTTAAATAGAGAGAAGAACAACGCAAACCTCAGGCATTGTATAATGCTTTCCCCATGGGTTGACTTAAGAAATAATAGCGGGTCGATAACTGATAATAGAAGTATAGACCCCATCCTCACTAAAGAGGGATTAGATTTTTTCGCGTCTCTTTATATTGGCAACAATAAAATATCGGAAATAAATCCGATTGAAACGCTATTTGGGACTTTCCCGCCAACGCTCATTTTAGTGGGGACAAATGAGATATTGCTTGATGACAGTCGAATGCTATTTTCAAAAATAGTTACGGAACAACCTGTAACGGAATTGACAATTTACGAAAACCAGACACACGTATGGTTAACGAACGACATTCATAGCGAGTCCTCAATAAAAGCTATTAAACAAATAAAACAATTTATTTATGAACACGCGTAGAAAGTTTATAGGAGATGTGCTGACGCTGTCAGCCGGTGCAGTGGTTTCTTCCCCCGTATTAGGTGAAACATCAAAGGTTACCGGCAGCAAGCGGAAAAGAAAACCCGGATCGGACTATGATTTCATCATCGTTGGTGGCGGCTCTGCGGGCGCGGTTCTAGCTAGTCGCCTTACCGAAAAGCCTGGCGTAAAAGTTTTGCTGTTGGAAGCAGGGGCGGTTTATGAGCCGGGGAATTATCCGGACTTAATTTCCAACAGTAATATAGTTGCTGCAAATTATGACAGTCGTTTTGATTGGGGGTACAATTCAATACCCGGTTATATTGGTCATCCTGTTCATGCTGTTCACGGAAAAGTGCTTGGCGGAAGCTCGGCCATTAATGGCGCCGTCGCTGTCCGTGCACTCCCCAGCGACTTTTCAAGGTGGACCGCTGCAGGGTTAAAAGACTGGAATTGGAAAGACGTATTGCCCTACTATAAAAAGATGGAAACTTCGAATGTTCCAAATAGTAAATGGCATGGATATTCCGGCCCATTCCCTATCACTCAAATGACGAAAAGTGATGTTTCCACCATGCAGTTAGCCTTTATTAATGCTGCGATAGAAAATGGGTTCAAGGAGATCGATGATTTCAATGCGGGCGAGCAACATGGGGTTGCGCCTCTTTCTATGAACATCGTAAATGGAAAGCGGATGAATACAGGGATGACATACCTGAATGATGCGGTTAGAAAACGAGAAAATCTGGCTATTATCGGGGGCGCTCTGGTTGATAAGGTCCTTTTTAACGACAGCACTGCCTATGGTATTCAACTTTCGGATGGGAGGCAGTTCAAATCTGATGAAGTTATTCTTTCAGCCGGAGCCTATGGCAGCGTTCAAATACTGTTGCGTTCCGGAATAGGTCCTCAAAAACAATTGGCAGAATTGGAAATTCCACTTGTAGCGGAACTGCCGGTAGGTGAAAATTTGGTAGAACATCCATTGTATTATAATGCTTATGCCGCTGATCCAAATTCTATTGGCCGACAAATTCCGGTTATTGCTGCCAATGTCTGGACAAAATCTTCTTTTGCTAAAGACGGAGAGCTTGATTTACATATTACGGCGACACACTTATTTCCTTCCAATCAAAGTCCTACCAAGGTAGGATTTGTTTTGGGCGTTTCTGTGACTAATCCAAAGTCCAGGGGTACAGTGAAACTGGCTTCCAAAGATCCCAATACAGCACCAATTATTGACTTGAATTACCTGGCAGAGGAAGAAGATCGTAAACGAATGCTGGAAGGTGTTAAGTTATCGAGACAACTTGCAAGGTCGGAAAACCTGAAAAAGATGATCGTTAAAGAGCTCAATCCGCCGGGGGCAGAAACAGATGAGCAAATTATAACTTCTATGAAAAATACGGTCAATACCTATGGGCATCCATTTGCAACAGCACCAATGGGTGTTCTTGGCAGTAAGAATGCTGTGGTGGATTCTCAAGGGAAGGTTTACAAGGTGAAGGGGTTGAGAATAGTTGACGCCTCCATATTTCCGGATTTTGTGTCTGCCGCTCCAAACCCTACCGTGATCATGGCAGCGGAAAAAATAGCGGATCAAATAAAGGCTTCTATGTGATTTATTATGACGGGCCCGCTTAAAATGTCTTACTTATGTATTGCGTTCTTGCGAATTCTGCTGAGTGTTTCCGGGGAAAGGCCTAAATAGGATGCGATCATGTTCATAGGAAAACGTTCCAGGAATTCGGGGTAGGTAGTCGATAGATCACAGTACTTTTCTTCAGCGGTCATGCCGATGGCGGCGTGAATTCTCTTTTGCATGGCAATCGCCTGGTATTTGTCAAGTACGTTCAAGGTTAAATTGAAGCATCGGCTTTTATGTCGAAGCTCCCGTGCGTCGGGAAGGGAAATCGTAAGAAGCTCTGAGTCCTCAAGCATTTCGATAAAATAGGGCGAAGGGGTCAGATTAACTAAACTCTCGTGATCGCTGATCCACCAGGATTCCAGCCCGAAACGGATGATATGCTCATGCCCTTTATCGTCAACCGTGAACATTCGCGCGGAGCCTTTTACGATAAATCCTATATACTTGCAGACATCACCCTCCCTGAGAAAGTATTGCCTTTTTTTGATTCGTTTTTGGTGAAATGCAGCCAGTATAAAATTTCGCTCATCATCTGGTAGTTTTTGACCGGATTTCAATTCGATATGATCAAAAAGAGCATCGTACATAGTATAAGGGTGATTTGTTAAATGTCAATTGGATGAATGACAATTGGATTGGCGAACAAGTGTTTTTTTCTTAAACTCGGTGAACCTCATTCCAGTTGCATTCTTGAAGTACTTACTGAAATGTGACAAATCCTCGAATCCAAGCGTGTAAGCCACCATTTTCATATTGACGTCGTTGTACATCAACATTCTTTTGGCTTCTTGCACCGTGCGCTGTCTGATATGATAACTTGCAGAATGGCCCGTCACCTTTTTTATCACGTCGGTAAGGTAACCCGGGGAGACAAAAAGCTCATTGGCATAGTCAGTCACCTGTTTCCTCGCCCTGAAATTGTTGTCGAGTTTTGCGTAGAAACTGTTGAAAAGCCGCATGCTACGGCGGCTGACGCCCTGTTGCAGGACGGTGGCAGAATTTCTATGCATATATAAAAGAAATAGTTTTAAAAGCCCGCTGAGAATTTCCAATCTTAAGATCAGATGGGCATTGAATTCCCTGCAGATGTTGGTCAGAACATTTTGCAGTGCCCGGCCCCCCGGCTTCGGAAAGTATATATTTACCCGATTCAGGCTGGAATTGATTTCTTCGAAAAGAGGTCGTCCCGAGCCCCCGATGGCCAAATAAAGAAAATCGATATTAAATGAAAGCACATAGCCCGAGATCCGACCGTCGGGCATAATTTGGTGAAACTGTCCGGGCGGTATCGTGTAGATGGCGTTGTCCTTAATCCGGTATTTTTTCAGGTCAATGGAAAAATACCCGCACCCCTTCGTGACCCAGACAATTTGGTAGTTAGGCCGTCGGACAGGTTCAGTAGCCAGATCACGATTGAGAGTCAATAATTCTATGGTCGAGATTTCAAAGGAATAATTCACGTCGTCGGGAAATACAGGTTTTTTTTCGCTCGTTTGCATCATTGCTTATTTTGATATGAAAACACTATTTTTCTAAGGCCTGTAGGATATTTGTTCGAAGATCAGGCCAATGAATCTCCTCCAGGGTTGGATCGTGCATTTGCATCATCACTACCGGGTCTTCGTACGCGACCCTGCAAACACCGTCTTGCCAGGCAATGATCTTCATTGGAAAGCCGAGTGCGAGGATCGGATATTTTTCAACCAGGTAACAGGACAATTTAGGATCGTCAAAGATGATGTATTGTATGGACTGTGACCGGGGTCCGCAGCGTTTGGATTCGGGCTGTCGGTTAATTCTGGCGTAGATAGTCATTTTGAGACCTTCCAATAAAATGACCAACCTATCTATCGTTTCGTTTACGGTATACTTGCTCGTTAAGACAATAAGCGCTTCCAAGGAATTATTTTTGAAGAATACTTGTCATAATATTGTGCCAATTGATAATCTATTCACTATCAGCATTGTACATC
>Ga0210400_10004427_pt1 | contig 12168 bp, 7 predicted proteins | sample IncBWH26MmetaG_FD_155456 | JGI IMG/M metagenome (GOLD analysis project Ga0210400, IMG submission 155456) | Forest soil microbial communities from Barre Woods Harvard Forest LTER site, Petersham, Massachusetts, United States - Inc-BW-H-26-M | ecosystem: Environmental > Terrestrial > Soil >...
CCGGCATCCTTCGGCTTCCGCTGGCAGCATCTGCCGCCGGCCGGGTCGGACCCGAGCACGCCGGGCACGCAGGGAGCCGAAAATGCCTACAACGAGGTGGATTTCTTCACGCGCTATGCGCTGACCGAGGCACTGGAGCTGCGGGGCGGCATCGACAACCTGATGAACGCCTGGCCGGTTTGGGTGGGTGCGAATGCCTCCACCACTGCGATCGGCAGCACCAACGCCAACTACGACACCATCGGCCGCCGCTTCTACCTCGGGGTGAAGGCCAAGCTGTAAAAACGATCGTCAGGCAGACCTGAATCAAAGGCGGGTACGCGAAGCGTCCCGCCTTTTTTTCATCCGGTACAATGGGCGCCACCCCTGTACGGAACCCTCCGATGTGCTACTCAGCCCAGGTCGAAGCGAAATGGCGGCGGTACGTCCACGAGATGGAAGCGCAGATGCATCTGCCCGCGTTCCAGGAGCTGCTGGAGCAGCGCCTGGCCGACCCGTCCCAGTACCGCGTGCCGCGCGGGTTCGATCTGGAGTTCGCCGATCCGAAGACGACCGAGGAGCGGGCCATCAAGGCCCTGGTGGACCAGTTCCGCAGCACTCAGCGAACCAAGCTCGAGACCGATATTTTCACGCAGCGCAAACGCCTGGCCGATGCCGAGCGCAAACTCGCCGTGAAGGAAACCAAGGCGGCCGCCGAAAGCCAGCGCATCGCCCGCACCAAGGTCCAACAGGCCATGGGCAAGCTGTCGCGCCTCGCCGATGACCGGCCCCACGCCAATGACTACCGGATCTTCCCCCGCAGTTACGCGCCGATCATCCTGATGCGCGAGGGCAAGAAGGTCCTGGTGCCGGCGCGCTACCTGCTCCGCCAGCCCGGCAAGCCCGCGTTCATGGACGACAAGCTGTCCGGCAACTACAACGCCAGACGCGACAATCTCACGAAGTTCTGGCGCCAGCAGTTCGGCACGACCCATGCGGTGATGGCCATCGAGCGCTTTTACGAGAACGTCACCGGCAAGGATGGTCAGAACCTGGTCCTGCAATTCAATCCGCGGCCGGCGGGCGTGATGCTGATTGCCTGCCTGTTCGCGGAATGGTCGGATCCGAAAACCGGTGAGACGCTGCTGTCCTTTGCCGCTGTCACGGATGACCCGCCGCAGGAGGTCGCGGCGGCCGGCCATGACCGCATGGTCATCCGGCTGACGCCGCAGAACGTCGATCCCTGGCTCACGCCTCAGGGCCGTTCAGATGAGGATCTGCAGGCGATTCTGAGTGATCGCCAGCCGGCGTACTACGAACACCAGGTCGCGGCGTGACGTCCGCTTGCCGGGCGTTATGATGGGCCGTGGACATACTCATCAACCTCACGGACCAACCGGACGCCGCGGCCCGCGCGGCCATCGCCAGGGGCCTGATGGCCTTCAATCGGCAACAGACCAAAACGGACGATTACCGTCCCCTGATTGCGCTGCTCAGCAACGCCGACAGCGAAGTGATCGGGGGTCTGTGGGGATACACCGGCTACGGGTGGTTGTTTGTGGAGCTGCTGTTCGTCCCGGAATCGCTGCGGGGGCGGCGGCTTGGCACGGAGCTGTTGCAGCGCGCCGAAGCGGAGGCCATGAGCCGGGGTTGCCACGGCGCCTGGCTGGACACCTTCCAATTCCAGGCGCGCGGCTTCTATGAGCGCAACGGTTATCGTTGCTTCGGGGAGCTTCAAGACTTCCCGCGTGGCCACGCGCGGTATTTCATGCGGAAGGATCTTGGGGACGATGGCGCGGCGAACTGAGCGTCATGCCGGCCATCTCGGGGAGTGAGGTCATGGATCAGACCCGCATCTACGCGCCGTTCGTGGGAGTCATGCTGCTGACTTTGGCGGTATGGATATACATGTACTCCCGCCGTCTGCCTTTCGTCCTGAGAAGCAAGCTGACGCCGCAGCAGCTGACGCCCTGGGAATTCGCCCGGCTGTCGCCGCCGGCGGTGTCAAACCCTTCAGATAACCTGAGAAACCTGCTCGAGCTGCCCACGCTGTTCTATGCGGCAGTCCTGTTCCTGGCCGTGACCCATCGGGTCGATGCGCCATACCTGGTGGCGGCATGGATATTCTTCGGCTTCCGGGTCCTTCACAGCATCGTCCATTGCACCTTCAATTTCGTGCCTCTGCGCTTCTGGCTCTATGCCGTCTCGGCGGCGGCATTGTGGTTCATGGTGATTCGAATGGCGTTATTGCTCGTTCAAGGATAGCCACCATCCGTTCCGGTCTTACAGAATAGGAGCAGCCTGTTTTTTGGCGTTGTTCTCGATGGATTTGCCGGCCGCGCTTGCCGCTGCTTGCTGAAATTGGGCCAAAGTCCGGGCGGCCTCTGATGCAATCGTAAAACTTAGGGCGTTGACAGTAAACTGCGTAACGATGCGTTGTTCAGGCGGCACAGTCTCATTCACCACTTGATGAGTCTCGCGAATTTCCGACGTCTCGCAGCCGATGCCGGTTCTCCAGCCAGTCGATGAATACATGAGCACGGGATTAGTAGGCTGCGAATAGCCGTATACAAGTCCTGTACTCAGGTTGGAGACACTGGGGGGGCTGAAGGGATGGTTGTCCCATTGCAGGGTTGCTTGACATGTGAGGGGGCGACTGAGGTTTTGCGCAGCGCGAAATCGCCATTCCAAAATTGAACTCTTGCCTCCTCCAGCGGCGTACCAAAGATTCTGGTACTTATCGGTGAGACCTTTCCTTAAATCGACTTCACGGACCGCGTGAGGTAACGAATAATTCACCGTGCGAACGATTTGGGCTGCCCGCTCATGGCCGGGGTCCGGGGTGAACATGACGTAAACTAGTTCCCAGTCTTCCTGCAAGTCGAAGCGACCGCTGCCTTTCCACGCCAGAATGCCGCTGGTAAAGGTGGTATTTGGAATGGGAACTGTCGCCTGTGAGACAGGATCCGAATAACCGAGATTTGGTTGAAATTCGCGATGAACGAACAAACCTTTCGCGCTGAGGATCGCGCGGGTTTCTTTCAAAGTCATTCCAAGTTTGATGCTGTCTACATCAATAGGATCCACCCAACCGGGCGGTACAGATGTGGTGAGCGCGGCTGTCGGTGAGGCTGTGGTACTTGATGTCGTATTAACCGATGCCGAACTGGACCCTCCAGTTGCGGCGGCGATTTTTTCGGAGAGCCAATTGCGCGCATCAGCGGCGATTGCAGCGTTCCGGGCCGTGACGTCCTGATAGATCCACTTATTCAGAATCTTCAGCTGTGACGCTTCAACGGCCGGCGTGATGGTCACGCTGGATTGACCCGGTCCGCCTTTTGAAACCGAGACATCAAATTGATAGCGAATATGCGTCTCTTTGCCCGTGTTGGTAAGGGTAGGCCCGTCGATGAATCCTGTGTGGATGATTCCCGAATTCATGTCAGAGGACGTGATGGCGATGGCGTTGTCCGACAACGTCTTGAGCACCGCCGTCCACGTGGCATCGAATGCGAGTGGGTAGGATTCCAGGGACACAAAGCCAGCGGTCGCGCGTAAGTAGTTCGGATCCGCTGCTCCGACGATCTGTGAGAGGCCAAGAAGAGCACCGGCAATGATCGTTGCAGTGCACGAGCTGTTCAGGGTTCGCATAGTTCGTCCCAGGGTTCGTTCTTGTTGCAATGCCGCGCGAAAGTCTGAGCTGGTACTTTATCGAAGCCGGTGCGAGAGTGCTACACGTCGGCAGACTTCAATGCGATAGCGCCGGATTGGCGTTCATTGATCGCGTGGCGGAACTGGCCATTCACAACCTTATAATTGTGCCCTGCGCCTTCGGCTCTATGCGATCTCAGCCGCGGGGTCATGGTTCACAGTGGTCCAAATCGCATTGCGGACGCTCTTCTAGCGCGCGAACACAGAACTCGCCTGAATGTGGTATCTCAGGCGTAAGCGGCGTGACCGGGAATTCGATTATGAGATACCTCGTTCGAATCATGAGACTTGCTCTGGGTCTGACGATGATGATCTACGCGCTTTCCGCGGGCGCCGCTCCGCACGCATGTCCGGACGCGGTCGCGGTATGCCTGCACGGCGGTAACGGCAGCCTGGCGCTGATTCAGAACCATCAGCCGGTAGGCATTTTGATCGATGCGGCCGCGGATTCTGCCGTGCGCCATGTTGCGGAGAGTTTCGCGGCCGATCTGCAGCGCGTGAGCGGGCGCGTTGCGGACCGCATCGCAGACCCCGCTCAGGCGCACGAGGATCTCGTGATTATCGGCGTCCTGGGGCAAAGCCCGGTCATCGATGGTTTGGCGGCCCAAGGGAAGCTCAAGGCAGGCGACCTTGCGGGGGAGTGGGAGGCGTACCGGCAAATTGTCGTCGATCATCCCTTTGCGGGAGTATCACGCGCACTGGTGATTGTGGGGTCGGACCGGCGGGGCGCCGTATTCGGCGTCTATGATCTGTCCGAGAAGATCGGCGTCTCGCCCTGGTACTGGTTCGCCGATGTCCCGGTTCCGCAGCAGTCGAATGTCTTTATCACGGCCGGATCGCGGCGCGATCAGCCCAAGGTCAAATATCGCGGCTTCTTCATCAACGACGAGGATCCGAGTTTCAACAGCTGGGCGAAGGAGCATTTCGGCGGGATCAACGCCCGCATGTACGAACACGTCTTCGAGCTCGAACTGCGCCTCAAGGGAAATTATCTCTGGCCGGCGATGTGGGCGCCCAAGGCGTTCAATGACGATGATCCACAAAACATGGTGCTGGCCGATGCGATGGGAATTGTCATGGGTACCTCGCATCAGGAACCGATGACCCGGGCCCAGGATGAATGGCACCGCCATACCGACCGCGGCGTGACCGGGGGCAAGTGGGATTACACGACCAATGCCGCGAACCTGCGTACGTTCTGGCGCGGCGGCATCGAGCGCATGATGTCCAAAGGCGCAGGTCAGGCCTACGACGCCCTGGTCACGATCGGCATGCGCGGCGATGGCGATGAGCCGATGACCGAAGGCACCGCCACGCAACTTCTGGAAACCATCGTCGCGGATCAGCGCCGGATCATCGCCGAGGTCACCGGCAAGCCGGCGGATCAGACACCGCAGATGTGGGCCCTGTACAAGGAAGTCCAGGATTACTACGACCACGGCATGCGGGTGCCGGACGATGTGACGCTGCTGTTCTCCGATGACAACTGGGGACAGATCCGGCGCCTGCCGGCAGCCCATAGCGAGCGCCAGGGTGGGTACGGGGTCTACTATCATTTCGATTACGTCGGCGGGCCCCGCAATTACAAGTGGATCAACACCAACCAGATTGAAAAAACCTGGCAGCAGATGGACTTGGCCTACGCGCGCGGTGCAAGGGCCGTGTGGATCGTCAACGTTGGCGACATCAAGCCGATGGAATTTCCGCTCAGCTTCTTTCTGAAGCAGGCCTGGAATCCGGAGGCGATGACGCTGGATGCGATGGTGCGGTTTCCCGAACAGTGGGCACGGGAGACTTTCGGGCCGGCGCAGGCACAGGAGATTGCGCATCTGATCACCCGCTACGACCAGCTTGCGGCACGGCGGAAACCCGAACTCATCGATGCCGGCAGTTTTCAGCTGGGTGCGACCACTGCCGACAAGTTGGATGGTGGCGAATTCGGCGAGCGGGTCGCCGAGTGGCAGATGCTCGAGCAGCAGATGCTGAAGGTGAAGGCCACATTGCCGTCGGAGGAGCGCGATGCCTACTTCCAACTCGTCGAGCATCCGATCCTGGCGCTCTCCAATCTCTATCAGCTCTATTACGCCGTGGCATGGAACCGGCGGCTCGCTGCGATGAATGATCCGCGCGCCAATGTCTTTGCAAACCAGGCGCAGGCGGCATTCCGGCGTGACCAGGAGATTACCGAGGCCTATCACGCGCTCAATGGCGGAAAGTGGAACGGCATGATGCTGCAAACGCACATCGGCTACACGACCTGGCAACAGCCGGACCGGCAGGTCATGCCTGAGGTGAATCGGATACCCACGCAGGAAGAACCTAAACCGATCGTGTTCTCCGTCCGGCGAGCGGACTCCGCGGCGGCTGGCCAGAAAGAGGTCATTGGCATTGAGGCGCCGCACTTCACCCGCGCGCTCAACGGCGCTGGCCTGAGGTGGCGTGTCATACCGAATCTGGGTCGCACACTGGGCGCCGTTACCGCCTTCCCGCAGGGCCGGGCGCCGACCAGTGAACGGGACGGCGTGCGTCTTGAATATGCATTCACCTTGCGGGAGGCCGGCGAGCTTGCGGTAAAGCTAATCCTGGTCCCGACGCTTGATACAACCGGGCAGGGTGCCTTGCAAACGGGGATCTCCATAGATGGCGGACCCCTGCAGGTTCTGACCGACCGGCTGATGCCTGCGCCGTCCGCGACCACCACCCAGGCGCAGCGCGACTGGACCAGGGCCGTGGAAGACAATGCACGTTCATTGGAGGGCCACTTCCCGGACATCGGGGCCGGGCGGCACGTCCTCAGCGTTTGGCGCCTGGATGGAAATTGCGTGCTCCAGAAGCTCGTGTTGAGCACGGGCTCTGTGCCGCCAACGTACTTGGGGCCGTAGATCTCAGGGGGGGCCGGACCGCGCCGGCAGACTTGCGGTAGTGCTGGTGACGCCCGCTGCTGCAAGCCCACGGTCACATTGGCTGAGCAAGTCGGCGATTTGCCGGGACTCCGCCAGCGCTTCGGCCGATCCGGCACTCAATGCCTGGAACATTCCCAGTGACTTCTGATACCAGTCGCGTGCGTTCAGCCAATCCTGCTGGTGCTGGATCCGGCTGCGCTGCGGATCCGTGGCGAGCTCCCGGTAGGCTTCGCCCAGCAGCTCTTCGCGGGTCGCGGTGGCGTACTCGAAGTAGGAGTTGGTCGAAGCGCCTCTCGTCAGCGGCGGACTTTCCCGGAAGGAGACCTGCAAGAGCGCGGCCGCCTGCCCGGGCTGATGTTGACGTTCGAGGATATGGGCCATGCCCGCACGGGCCAGCGCCAGATCGACATGGTATTCGGCAACCCCGGGGTCGGCCGCCACCAGGCCCTGGAAAACGCCGGCCGCGTCATTCTCGGCCTGCTGGGCATCGGCAAGCCGGTTCATCTTCATGAGCATCGCGGCAATATCGTGATCTGCGAATCCCTCAAGGTGGGCATAGTCGGTGCTATTTGGATTTGCCGTGCGCAGCGAGTGCAGCAGCCGCTGGGCGTTCTGATTCATTGCCAGGGCGTCGCCGTAGGTCGCTGTCGTGACGCCGAGCATTTCCGCCGCGCGCGTGTACGCCAGCGACAGGGCGCGCGCGCAGGGTTGATCGGCCGGAGCGGCGTTCAAGGCGGCCCGCAGGCCGGCCAATCCTTCGCGCATGTAGGGCAGGGCCTGTGCCGGATTATTGCGTATCTTGTAGAGCTTGTAGCTGTAGTTCGTCCGGGCGTTGGCGAGCAATAGCTGGTACGCCCTTCTGCCGGGCTCTGTGGCCACGAGTGCTTCAGCGCCCGTGAGAGCCTGCTTGAGGTAGGCGAGGGCACGCTCGCCATCTCCGGATAGCCACAGCAAATCACCCAGGTGATTGGCGCTCGCGACGATGTCACTGCGGGCGGCGGCGTTGTGGGGATCGTTCTGAATGCCCGCCAGTCGCAGTTCGAGGGCACGTTGATAACTCTGGCGTGCGCCGGCGTAATCCCCTTCGCTGGCCTCCAGTGGCTGGCCTTGCAGATCACCCAGCCTTTCATACCCCACCGCCAGCTCACGCTGCAGAGCGACATCTCCGGTCGCTTCCTGCGACAGACTGTCAAGATAGTGCAAAGCCGTCTCGATCAGCAGGCGTCGACTGCGGCCGGCGCCGGGCAGGTCCCGAATGGCGTCGTGAATATCGAATATGAGGGAGTTGGCGAGTTTGCGCACATCATCAAAGCGCTGCTCTGCGCGCGCCCGTTGTTCGCGGGCAATGCGCGCTTCGGCGGTCGCGATGAGGATGCCGCCGAGCAGGGCCAGTGCGGCGACGGCCACGACGGCGACGCCTAAGGTATGGCGGGTGACGAAGGTCGAGACGCGATAGCTGAGGGTATCGCGCCGGGCGGTCACCGGCAGGTGCTGCAGATGTCGGCGGATGTCCTCGGCGAATCGCTCCACGGAGGCATAGCGGCGCTCGATCTGCGGGTGCAGCGCCATCCGCAGTATGGTGTCGAGGTCGCCGCGCAGCGCCCGTTCCCGTTCTTTGGGCAGGCGATGGGGAACAGCACCTGATGCTTCCTTGGAGTCCTGCGCCCCGTTGCTGCGGCCTGGGCCGCGGCGCGATCCGGTGAGAAGCTCATAGAGCACCACGCCCAGTGAGTACACGTCGCTGGCGGCGGTGACACTCTCGCCGCGCAGCTGTTCGGGGCTGGCGTAATTGGGAGTCAGCAGCGGTACCGCATTCACCGTGGCATCGGCGGATTCGGCCGCAGCGCCGGTCTGCAGCAGTTTCGCGATCCCGAAGTCCAGGAGCTTCGGTACGCCCGCGGCCGTGACGAGAATATTGCTGGGTTTCAGATCTCGGTGAACAATCATGTGCTGGTGCGCATACTCGACGGCCGCGCACACCAGCATGAACAGATTCAGGCGCGCGTTCGTATTCAGGGCCTGTTCATCGCAGAATTGCGTGATCGGCACGCCCACGATGAGTTCCATGACGATGTAGGGCACGCCCTCATCGGTGCTGCCCCCATCCAGCAATCGCGCAATATTCGGGTGCTCGAGCCCGGCGAGAATCTGCCGCTCGGTGCGCAGGCGGCGGCTGACCAGTCGCGGATCAAGCCCGGTACGCACGATTTTGATGGCCACCTCCTGGCGATACTCGTCATCCGCCCGCACGGCGCGGTAGACCTCTCCCATGCCGCCGGCGCCGATTTCCTCGATCAGCTGGTAGTTTCCGAGGCGCCGTCCGGCGAGGGAGTTGTGCGGCAGCTCAGCGTAGAGCAGTGCCGGTACCGGTGTGCTCAGGAAGCTCGTGCCCGCATCCGCGTGCGCCGCCAATAAGGATTCGACCTCGATGCGCAGGAGGGGGTCATCGACGGCAAGCCGCTCAAGATAGGTGGTGCGCGCTGGAGCATCGAGATCGAGCGCCTGGTGCAGCGCGGCCTTGACCTCCTGCCAGCGCTCGGGCGTCATGGGGAGACCGGATGCTGCATCTCGCGGTGCAGCCAGGCGCGGGCACTGGCCCAGTCTCTTTTGACGGTCGCGGCCGACAAGCCGAGCGCGTCCGAGGTCTCGCGGATGGACAGTCCGCCGAAGTAACGCAGTTCGATGATGCGCGCCTGCTGGGGGTCCAGTTCGGCGAGCCGCGAGAGCGCTTCATCCACCGCCAGGACATCGATTTCGGCAAATTGAGTCGCGGCCAAGTGCTCGGAGAGCGTGACGCGGTTGCCGCCGCTGCGTTTATCGGCCAGGCGTGCGCGCGCATGGTCCACGAGGATCTGGCGCATCAGGTGGGAACTGAGGGCGATGAAGTGCGCGCGATTGCTGACGGCCTTCGGGCCCTGATCGACCAGGCGCAGGTAGGTTTCGTGAATCAGCGCGGTGGTTTGCAAGGTGTGGTTGGCCCGTTCGCCGCGCAGATGACGCTGCGCCACCCGGTGCAGTTCCTGATACACCACCGGCAGCAGGTCGCGCAGCGCGAGGGCGTCTCCGGCGCGCCAGCGATGGAATAACTCATCCGGGGTGGCGGGGGCTGCAGCCGGCATGCAATCAGCACTTCTCTTAAAGGAGTTCACCCGATCCTATCCCAACAGTTATTAAGCTTGAGCTTCATGTAACCGAAGTGACATTGATCTGATTCAGTAAGGTTCCCGAAGGTTATTGCGATGCGGCAAATGACCTCTCCCGCAGGAGTTGAATTCACGCTGAGCTACTTCGACGGCGAATTCCGCCTCTTAGAGCATCAGAAGAGAAAGACCAACGCTTTGCGGGGATACATAATGTTTGATTCAACAGGACGAGCCGTGCGTTCCGCGGCTCGCGCACTGGCTGTAACGCTGGTTCTGCTCGCTGCCTCCGCCGCGGCGCACGCCGGATTATTGACCTTCAACTCGATCGCCGGCGATACCAATGCACAAATCGCCTTCATCCAGGGCCAAACCGGGACTTTTCTGCAGACCACCTGCCCCGGGTGCGTGACGGTCACTTCCCCGGCGGCAGCGGCCGGTACCTACGACATCTCGGTGGACGGATTCAATATCGGTCCGATCAATTTCGTGCCGACACCGCCGCAACAGGCGGTCTATTCCCAATCATTTCAAGGCGACATCGAGATATCCATCAGCAGCGGTGCCTCGGTGCTGGTGGGCGGCTCGTGCAGTACGTTCACGATATTCGCGGAGCCCGGCGCGAGCAATGCCGTATTCCAGTGCCAGATCACGCCGACCGGCGCCAATGTGGTCACTTTTCCGTCGGGCCCGCTGTACCTCATCTTCGCCGGCTCGACGGCCGCTGCGGTGAGCACCACGACCAGCTCGATTCCCGTCGCCCCCTTCAATGTCACGTCGTTCAATGGCATGACCCTTGACTGGAACGGGACGCTGTCGACCACGCCCTATTCGCCGCAAGGCGTAAACCCCGTCACGGTACCCCCGTTAACGGGCGACACCCAGGCCACCGCAGTCAGCACGCTCACTGCATTCGGCCTGACGACCGGGACCGTGACGACGCAAAGCAGCGCCACCGTCGCTGCCGGCATCGTCCTGAGCCAGAACCCGACCGCGGGCGCCACGGTTCCGGCGGGCTGGTCGGTCGATCTGGTGGTCTCCTCAGGTCCGCCGCTGGTCGCGGTGCCGAACCTGCTGGTCCCAAGCACCACAGAGGCTGCGGCGATTGCGGCGATTCAGGGTGCCGGATTGAAGGTCACGACCGTTACCAGTATCCCCAGCAGCTCGATCCCGGCCGGGACGGTCACCGCGCAGTCGCCGGCGGCCGGCACCATGGTCGCATTGAACACAGCGGTCACGTTCACGATCAGCAGCGGGGTCGCGACGGCGACCCCCACCATCAACTATTCGGGCGATGGCTTCTCGTCTTTCAATTACACCCTGTACCCCGGTTCTGCTTCGTTCGTCGAAGCCTTCATCAATCCGGAGGAGAACGGCGGCTCCACGCTGTACTCCGCATTCGGCGGCGCAGGCGGCTTTGACGCCAACAACAGCCCGGCGCTGTTCATCGAGAATTACGTCGATCAGACGACGCCCGTGGTGTGCGCCACCGGCTCGCAATGCGCACAGCCGGTCAACGGCGCGGGAACCCTGCTGATCTACAATGTGGGCAGCTGTCCTGCAGGCTCCAGCGGACCGCAAATCAGCACCGTGCAATGCGATTGGACCGAAGGCAAGTTGGGCGCCGGCTTCATCTACGCCGGCAACAGCCTCGCGGATTTGAACAACAATCTGGTGAACACGGCGACGTTCCAGCTGAGCTTCACGCCCACGGAGTCATTCTCGGCCGCGACCGGCCTCACGACCCTGACCCCGGCGGCGGCTGCGGCGTACTTCATCGTCTCGGGCGCCTCGGCGGTCACGGCGCCCGGCGCCGCACCGGTGCCCGGCCCCGTGCAGGTGTGTTATCTGCCCACACAGGGACAGCAGTGCGGTCCCCTGGGCCAGACCGGCTTCTTCGGGGTCTTCACGATCGGACCCTACTTCCAGGAGTTCGGCATTGACTGGACGGCGAAGCTGACCGCCACCCCGTTCACGCCACCGACGGATTCGATCAGCGTGCCGAACGTGGTGGGGGATAGCCAGTCGGTGGCGACGGCGGCGCTGGTGGGGGCGGGCCTCACTGCGGGAAGCGTGTCGACCGAGAGCAGCACTACGGTGAGCGTCGGGACGGTGTTGAGCGAATCACCGCTTGCCGGTACAGCCGTGACGGCCGGCACAGCGGTCAATCTCACGGTGTCCTCAGGTCCGCCGCAGGTCGTGGTACCGAATGTGACCGGTGAGACGCAGGCCGCGGCGAGCAGCGCCTTGACCACGGCGGGTCTGGTCCTCGGTACCGTCACTACGGCCTCGAGCATCTTGGTCGCCGCCGGCAATGTGATCAGCGAAAGCCCCGTCGCTGGCAGCAGCGTTGCCGCCGGGCTGGCGGTCAGTTTGACCATCAGCAGCGGGCCCATGCGGGGCGACATCAATGCGGATGGGCAGGTCAACAAGCT
>Ga0210400_10004429_pt1 | contig 12167 bp, 12 predicted proteins | sample IncBWH26MmetaG_FD_155456 | JGI IMG/M metagenome (GOLD analysis project Ga0210400, IMG submission 155456) | Forest soil microbial communities from Barre Woods Harvard Forest LTER site, Petersham, Massachusetts, United States - Inc-BW-H-26-M | ecosystem: Environmental > Terrestrial > Soil >...
AGGGCTTCAAGGTATCAAATGCCTTTGCTGCCCGCTCAAGCTCCCGACGTTGCGAGGGCGTCGAGGAACGGGATATAAATATTCTGAAGTCCGGGTCTGGCGGCGCACCAGATGATTTACATAAGTGCTCATAAGCATTTAAAGCGTCTGCCACACTTGGAGCACGGCTTTGGCTGCTTTTCAAAGCAGTGTCATGACGGCGCCCAGAATGATGATGATTTCGTTTAGTCATAAATCCATCCCCCTATTACGATATTTGTTGTCGAACATTTTATATAATACACACTACTTAAGTATTAAGTACAATGGAATTCAGCCAATAAAGCATTTGTGACAATTGGGCTAACAAAATTTGAAACATAATTTTGCATTTGATTACTTGAGCAAAACTTTTGTTCAATTAGGTAGAGTGCTACATCTCCTGCCATAGATTGAAGCCATCTCTTTATGACATAAGGCGTTCCTTCATCTTTATAACGAATCCATATACCAACAAGGTTGACGCCTTCTTTTTTGACTAGCGCCCACTCCTCTGGAGTGAGAGACCTTCCGTTAGCTGACGGAGTAGATGGTGGAGGGGTCGGTCCGGCTGAGGATGTGTCCCTCTGGCGGTTGTTCAGGAACGTAGGGAGAAGGGGCATTGGGTGGAGGCGTATAAGGTTGCGGGGTATAGACGTATTGTGGCGCCCCAGGCCAAATTGTGCCGTCCGGGAGCCGCACGTCGTTGTGCAAGATATGCATGCATTGGGCATAGGCGGCCACATGATTAGGCGAGTAGGCCGTCCGCCTATCGCAAAGATTGGCTTCGGAATCCAACTGGACCTGGCTCTTGCCGGGCGGCCCGAAGGTCTCGACGTTAGTGTACGGGGCGCATGCTCCGAGCGTCAGGAGGCCAGCAAGCGGGGCGGCTGTTCGTAGAACCACAGCAATGCAGGAGCGGGCGGCCAATTCGTGATTCTCTGACCCAGCCATCCGATGGCCCTTCTTGTAAGGGTAACCCGAGATCATGAGGAAGAGAAGCCGAAGGGCCAGCCGGTTGCCCGACTGGCCGCATTCCTTGACGGTCATCGGCTCTCCAGCCTGTACCGTCGCACGGGTTCAGCCCTCAGGGGACGAATTCCAGTGCACGAGGCCCGGATGCTGCAAAAATCAAAAATATGCACCAAATTTAGACCGTTGAAGCGATGCGCTTTTTTGGTGCGGAAGTTTGGTGCAAAATAAACCCATGATTTATGGCTATGCGCGGGTATCGACGGACGGCCAGAGCGTCACGGCTCAGGTAGCGGAATTGAGGAAACGCCGGGAGGGCAAGGTGTTCCGCGAAGTGGCGAGCGGAGCCAAGACCGACCGGGCGCAGCTTCGCCGCGTGCTCGACCAGATCGACGCCAGCGACGTGCTGATGGTCACGCGGCTCGACCAGCTGGCGCGATCCACCCGTGACCTGTTGAACACGCTCGCTACGATCACCGGCAGGAAAGCCGGTTTCCGCTCCCTCGGCGATGCATGGGCCGACACCACCACGGCGCACGGCCGCTTGATGCTGACCTTCTTAGGCGGGCTGGCGGAGTTCGAGAGGGATTTAATCTGCACCCGCACCGGCGAGGGACGCGAACGTGCCAAGGCGCGCGGCGTCAAGCTCGGCCGCAAACCGAGATTGACCGGACACCAGAAGCGCGAGGCGATCCGCTGCCGCGACCAAGACGGCGAGCCGGTGCGCGAGGTTGCCCGCACCTACAACGTCAGCCACAGCACGATTTCACGCCTCACGGCATAGCCTGCCGCTAATCGTAGCAAAGGGCTAGCCGGTCTCCTCAGTATATGGGTGGGGGAATATACGTGCGGCACAGATCATTGCTTATATTTGCCACTACGGCTGTTTCGTTATTCTTGTTATTTATCGCTCTAGAGCGCGGTTTTTCATCATCTTTTGAAGCTTGCATAAATCACGAAGGCGAGAAGACCGCTGAAGAACACTCCGGTCTCGGTTCCACCGTCGGTGCTTACGTCCATTGCACTGGATCCTTCATTGACAACAATAACGGTGGAATCACTGCCCTCGCTACACTCGTTATCGCCGCTTTCACGGCGACGTTGTGGCTCGCGACCAGCCGACAAGCCGAACTGACCAAAGAGGCGTTTATTGCAGATAGACGCGCCTTCATATTCGCGACGGGATTCACTCAGACATGGGAAGAGGATAAAGCAACCGGACTGTATAACTGGCGATTTAGACCAATATTGCGTAACAGTGGCGAGACACCTACTAAAAACATGGAAATGTATGTCGCTTGCGAGGTTCGGAATACTGTGCTGCCGCTCGGATATCCATTCACCCCGCAAATACATAATGTTGCTACCGCAATGATGCCTCCGAAGTTCGATCTTCAGGGCGGACTTGCTCCACAATTTCTAGGGCTGCGATCACGCCGCAAGACATTGTTGACGCCCAAGCGGGCAAGAAATTTATATATCTCTGGGGATGGATGAAATATAGGGATGTTTTTCCTAAACCCCCCCAGCACACCACACACTATCGCTGGTTGATTGTCACGGCAGGTGACCCAATGAAATTCGCTCCTAATACTCCCGGGCAGCCCCCTACACCAGGCACCCTCTCCTTTCACAACGTGTATCACGCAGAAGGCAATAGTATAGACGATGGGCACGGCTAATTTGCGCGTGGTCATGGCTCACAGCAGTGATTTTCCAGAACACCGACTATGCGATTTTTCAGCGCCTTTCAGTTGTAGATGGAGTGGGCCTTCGCCAGCCTCGCGCTGCCGGTGTCGTCGTCATTGTCGTCGACGAGGTGCCTCCTGAACCGGCATTCACGCAAGCATTGACCATGGTCGTCAATCGGGCAGGTCAAAAAATTTGCACCAGCCGGCAGGGCTGATATCGCCTTCTACGATTTCGCAGGAGCGGGGCTTACGGAACAGGCCGCATGCGGCGCAGGTCAGCCCGTTATTCGGCCGGTCCTGATATTCCGCGGCGGCTTGCGACATTTTCTGCCACGCCGGCGCCGGCGTGGCCGCCCAGCCGAGGACCACGCCGGGGAGCGCCGCCCGGACCAGGGTGCGGCGTAACACACGCCGCCTAGGTCAAACCGGGTTGCGGACCCAGCCGTAGCGCAGGTTGCTGCGCCCCGGGCCGTTCTTGGCATAATCGGCCTTGATCTCGGCAAAGCGGTCGGACTTGGCGAGTTCGGCGCGCTTGTCGAAATTGTAGAGGCGCACCGTATTCTCGCCGAAGATCGCGTTCTTGACTTGGCCGTCGGCCGGACCCAGCGGCTTGAAGCCGTACCGCTTCTGCATCTCCTCCGGGATTTCGAGACGGCGCAGCCCCTCGATTTGCCATTGTGGCGCGCCGGTCCATACCGCGTCGGTGCCCCACAGGATGTGGTCGGCGCCGAGCCCCTTGACCAGCATGCCCATCAATGCCGCCGCGAGGCGTGGCTCGGCGGCCGCCGTCCAGGCGAAGAGCTGCCCCAAATCGCCGTAAACGTTGGTGACGCCGTATTTCTCGGGGATCTCGGCGAGATCGGTCGTCCACGAGCTGCGGCCGGTCCGGTCGAATTCCGCCATGCCCTCGGCCGGGGTGGCGCCGATCCAGCGATAGCCCGAGTGGTAGATCAGGAAGTTGAGCTGCGGCCAGTCCTTCGCCGCCTTGCCGACATCGCTTACATCGGCATAGGGCCGCAGCCGCGGGAATTTCTCCTCGACGGCGGGTGCGAACAACCCCTTATGGATGCAGACGTTCCGGATGCCCGATTTGACCGCCTTCTCATAGAAGGGGTACATCAGCTTTTCGTCATCGAGATGGTAAGGGTAGTTGGCCAGCTCCTTGTGGGTATTGTCGCCGACCGTGTAGCCCTTCCATGAATCGGGCTTGTGGACTTCGATCGCCTTGTCCACCTGATCGAGCCAGCCCGGCCAGCCCGGGGTGATCGTGAAATGCGCCATCATCCGCCGCGAGCCGGCCTCTCTGTTCACCTGCTCGCGGGTCTTGAACACCTGCTCCTGCGGGATGAACCAGTCTTCGGGCACCTCTGACGGAGAATTCGACAACAGCGCCACCTTGGTGTCGCTGTCCATGTAGATTTCTTTGACGTAGTTCGAATATTTGAGATCGTCGATCGTCTGTTCCTTGTCGCCGATCTCTTTGTTCCAGCCGGCTTTGCCGACCGCTTCGCGCGCCTTGATAAAGCCCATCAGCCGCGTGTCATCGCGTAGGAAATGGGTGTGGCCGTCGATGATGAACTGCTTCGACAAGGCGTCGGCACGCTCGGCTGCCATATCCGGCGTCGCCGCCTCCGCTTCGCTGACCTCGAAGAGAGGCCCGAAGACCTGGTTCATGACCAGGAACGAGGCCGCCATGCCCGAGGCGGTCTGAAAGAACCGTCGGCGCGACACGCCCTGCCGCCGAGCCAGCCGGTCACTCAGAACCCCGAGCCGCGCTTCGACCTCGCGTTGCTTCTCGGTCTGCGGCACCGGCATGTATTCCTCACTTGACACGATCTGCGTCGGCACCGGCGATGGAAACGAAGCCGTCTCTGCCGGCAACAATTCCCTCAGTTGCTCTTCAGTCAGAAATTTCATCGGCCTCTCCAATCAGCGTAAGTGGTCGTGTCGCAACTATGGTCCGTGGCCCCTCAACAGCATGCCCAGGATAGCGATGGTCGCCGCGGCGTTGATCCCGACCGCCCAAGTCAGCATCGTGAACCGGGCATTGACGTCTGCTCGAAATTGGGTGAGCCCATTTTCTACATTTGTGATGCGCGCTCAACTGCCGCTAGGCGTCCTTCAATCAGCGCCAACCGACCGTCTATAGAGGTCAGGCGGTTTTCGTAATCAGCAAGTTTCTCCGCTGCGGCGATGGCATCATCCTCTAGCGCACCAGCTGCTTTGAAAGCAGCGTAGGTTTTAGCCATGATCACCATCCCGCGAAACCTCTACCGCGGGATTGAGGGCATTTCGAGGTTGAGCAGCCGAGCGGCATTGCGGCCGAGGATCGCGCGGCGCTCGACATCGTCGAGCCCCGGCGTGCCTTCGATCATGCCGATCGGGTCCACCTCACCCATATCGGCCGGATAGTCGGTGCCCATCAGGATGTGGTCGGCGCCGTATTCTTCGACGAGGTATTCGAGCTGGTGGTGGGTGTAGACGAGCGCGTCGAAATAGATCCGCTTCAGATAAGTAGTCGGCATCCGGTGGATGCGCTCGCAGCAATCCGGACGCGCTGCTGCGGCATGGTCGATGCGCCCGGAATAGGCCGGCAGAAACCCGCCACCATGCGCCACGACCAGCTTTAGGTTGGGGTGGTCGGCGAGCACGCCGCCAAAGATCAGATGATGCAGAGCCACTGTCGAATCGAGCGGGTTGCCGATCACATTGTTGAAGTAATGGTCGGCAAGCCGCCGCGCTTCGGTAAACCCGTCCGGGTGCATGAAGACGAGGACGCCCAATTCCTCACAGCGCGCAAAGATCTTGCGAAAGCGATCCGCCGACAGGTCGTCGCCGGCGACATGGGTCATGATCTCGATGCCGCGGAAGCCAAGCGATTTATGCAATCGGTCGAGCTCGGCGAGCGCCAGCTCGGGGGCCTGGAACGGCACTGTGCCGAGACCGACAAAGCGGTCGGGATAGCGGCCGCAGATATCCGCGATAAAATCATTGATGGCGCGTGAGGCTTCCAGCCCGAGATCGGGGTCGGCGCCGTAATAGGTCTGGCGCGGCGCCGGTGAAATCGCCTGGATGTCGATCCCCATCCGGTCCATGTCCTCGATCCGCTTCTCGGGCGAAGAGCCTTGAGCCGCCGTCCTCACGCCGTTTTGCCGATTGATCTCGCGGCTGCGCGGGTTGGCCGAAGTTTCGAGAAACCACCGCGAAACTTCGGAATTGCCTTCGACCATGGCTGCCGCCTTTTCGCAGCGGACATGGCAGTGGATGTCGATCGTGAACCATTTGCCGCGGGCGTGGGCGGGGCCGGGAAACCGCCCGGCCAACGGCTCCGTTCCCGGCGGCAGGCATTTGAACAGAATGTCCTCGCCAGGGCGGCTCATTGCGGCCTCCTCGGAATCTCGATGCCCAACAGCCGTGCGGCATTGCCGCCGAGGATTGCTCGTCGCTCGTTGTCATCGAGCCCGCGGGCGCCCTCGACAAACCCGATCGGGTCGACCTCGCCCATATCAGCGGGGTAATCGGTGCCCACCAGCGCATGATCGGCGCCATATTGCTCGACCAGATATTCGAGCTGATGGTGGGTAAAGACGATCGTGTCGAAATAGAGCCGCTTCAGATACGTGGTCGGCATTCGGTTGATCATCTCGCAGCAGTCGGGACGCGCCGCTGCCGCATGATCGATTCGGCCGGAATAGGCCGGCAAATAACCGCCGCCATGGGCTATGACTAGTTTCAAGTTGGGGTGGTCGTGCAGCACGCCGCCGAAGATCAGGTGATGGACGGCAACCGTCGAATCGAGCGGGTTGCCGATCACGTTGACCAGATAATGGTCGGCGAACCGCCGCGCCTCGGGGAATCCGGTGGGGTGCATGAAAATGAGCAAGCCGAGTTCCTCGATGCGGGCGAAGATCTTGCGGAACCGCTCGGCCGAGAAATCCTCGCCGGCGACATTGGTCGCGATCTCGATGCCGAGGAAACCGAGCGATTTGTGGATTCGGTCGAGTTCGGCTACGGCGAGGTCAGGCGCCTGAAACGGCACCGTGCCGAGCGGCACAAAACGGTCAGGATGGCGGGCTGCTATATCGGCGAGATTGTCGTTGACGATACGCGCTGTGGCGATGCCGAGATCGGGGTCGGCACCGTAATAGGTCTGGTTCGGCGAGGGCGAGATCGCCTGGATGTCGATCCCCATCCGGTCCATATCGGCGAGCCGCTTTTCGACCGACGTGAATTGAATGCGGGTGCGCTCGGCCTGCTCGCGGTTGACTTGCCGCGTACGCTCGTTGGCGTATTCCTCCCGGGGATGCCGCGTCGCAGCCGCGTGGCCGGCGACCATTTCAGCGGCCTTCGGGGTCAGCACATGGCAATGAATATCGACGGTGAACCATTTGCCCCGCGCATGGGCCGGCCCTGGAAAGCGCCCCGGAATTTCTGCCCCGGGCGGCAGGCATTTGAACAGCATCTCGGGTTTCTCCCTCGGTTTCGAGCATTTTAGGCGCTTTCTCGCGATGCTGCGAGTAAGAGGCGTGGGACGCGCTCATGCGCGGATGCGCGCCGAGGGCGCCACTGATACCGCTGTTAATGCGAAAAAAATAACAGCCAAAAGGCCGGCCTTCGCCGCAGAGACCCTCAGTTTTTGGCGAGAGCAGTGGCCATGATCTCGCTGTTATCGCTGGCTGTTCCTGGCTGTTATTTAGCCGTTTTGGGCCTCGCCAAAATTTGGAACGCGGCGGGACCCTTGGCGGTTACGCGGCCTCGGCCTCTTCGCCCTCGGTTCCGGTCGGACCGGAATCCTTGCCCTTGGCTTCGGGGTCGCGGTCGACCAGCTCGATGACCGCCATCGCGGCGTTGTCGCCGTAGCGGTAGCCTGCCTTGATGATGCGGGTATAGCCGCCGGGCCGGTTCGCGTAGCGCTCTGCCAGGGTCGTCAGCAGCTTGTCGGCCAAGCCCGCATCCTGCAGCGCGGCGATCGCCCGGCGCCGGTTGGCGAGACCGCCATGCTTGCCGAGGGTGATCAGCCGCTCGACGATCGGGCGCAGATCCTTGGCCTTGGGCAGGGTCGTCTTGATCTGCTCATGCTTGATCAAGGCCGCCGCGAGGTTTTCGAACATCGCCTTGCGATGGGCGGATTTGCGGCTGAAGCCGCGACCGTGAAGGCGATGGCGCATTGGATCGGGTCCTCAATACGGCTCGTCGAGGCGCTTGGCCAATTCTTCGATGTTCTCCGGCGGCCAGTTCGGGATCTCCATGCCGAGATGAAGCCCCATCTGGGCCAACACTTCCTTGATTTCATTGAGAGATTTGCGGCCGAAATTCGGGGTCCGCAGCATTTCGGCTTCGGACTTCTGAACGAGGTCGCCGATATAGACGATGTTGTCGTTCTTCAGGCAGTTGGCCGAGCGCACCGACAGCTCCAGCTCGTCGACCTTGCGCAGCAGGTTCTTGTTGAACGGCAGCTCGCTCGGACGGACATCTTCCGAGGGGTGGCGCGGCTCTTCGAAATTGATAAAAAGCTGCAGCTGATCCTGCAGGATGCGCGCGGCGAGCGCCACAGCATCTTCGGGGGTGACGGCGCCGTTAGTCTCGACCCTGAGAGCCAGCCGGTCATAATCGGTGACTTGCCCGACGCGGGTGTTCTCGACCCGGTACGACACCTTGCGAACCGGGCTGAACAGTGCGTCGACCGGAATGAGGCCGATCGGCGCATCCTCCGGCCGGTTTTGCGTCGCCGGAACGTAGCCCTTGCCGTTCTCGACAGTCAGCTCCATCGCGATCCTGATACCGCTGTCGAGCGTGCAGATCACGAGGTCGGGGTTCATGATGTCGATGTCGTGCCCGGTCTCGATCGCGGCGGCGCGGACTTCGCCGGGTCCGCTGGCGCGCAGCCGCATGCGCTTCGGACCTTCGCCATACATCCGCAGATCGATGCTCTTGACGTTCAGTACGATGTCGGTCACGTCTTCGAGCACGCCGGGGAGCGAGGAAAATTCGTGCAATACGCCCTCGATCTGCATCGAAGTCACCGCCGCACCCTGCAGCGACGACATCAGCACGCGGCGCAGCGCATTTCCCAATGTCAGACCGAAGCCGCGTTCCAGCGGCTCGGCGACTACCGTGGCCACGCGCTTGGGGTCGTCGCCCGGCTCAACCGACAGCTGTTTCGGTTTGATTAGTGTTTGCCAATTTCTCTGAAGCACCAGTCGTACCTCGGTCATTAATGCGGATTTGGACCCGCAACATCAGCCGCCGGCCGTCAAAGGGCGGCCGGCGTTCTCTCGAGCGGCCCGCCTCAACCGGCGGGCTGGCGTCTCGCGTCAGACTCGACGCCGCTTGGGCGGACGGCAGCCGTTATGGGGGATCGGCGTCACATCGCGAATCGAAGTGACCGCAAACCCGACCGACTGTAGCGCACGCAACGCAGATTCGCGCCCCGAGCCGGGTCCCTTGACCTCGATATCTAGGGTGCGCATGCCGTGCTCCATGGCTTTGCGTCCCGCGTCCTCGGCGGCGACCTGTGCGGCGTAGGGAGTCGATTTCCGCGACCCTTTGAAGCCCTGGCTGCCCGATGAGGACCACGCGATCGTATTGCCCTGCGCATCGGTGATCGTGATCATCGTATTGTTGAACGTGGCGTTCACATGGGCCGTGCCCGACGTGATGTTCTTACGCTCGCGCCTGCGCAGCCGCGGTGCCGCTGCCGCCGTTCTCGCCATGTATTCCTTTCCGCCGGTTGGTTCGAGCTGTGGCCCTTATTTCTTCTTGCCGGCGATCGGCCGGGCCGGACCCTTGCGCGTCCGCGCATTCGTATGCGTGCGCTGGCCCCGCACCGGCAAACCCTTGCGGTGGCGCAGCCCGCGGTAGCAGCCGAGATCCATCAGCCGCTTGATGTTCATCGCAACCTGCCGCCGCAGGTCGCCCTCGACCGTGTATTCGCGGTCGATCACCTCGCGGACGCGGAGGACCTCGTCATCGGTCATCTCATGCACGCGCCGCTCGATCGGAATGCCGACCCGGCTACATATTTGGAGAGCCTTGGTCCGCCCGATGCCGTGGATGTAGGTGAGCCCGATCGGGACCCGCTTTTGGTTGGGAATATTGACGCCAGCAATGCGCGCCACCAGCGCTTCTCCTCAAAAGAACAAAGATGTGGGTTGCTTCGCACTTTTCGCAAGGGCGGACAGTATAGGCATCGAATCAGTCACGTCAACCCCAACCGCGGAGCAGCGTCCTCTCCGGATCACCCGAGAGCCTCTACTCGGCAGCGACCCGCGGCAGGTTGGCGAACGCGACGTCGAGCTGGGCCTCGTCGTAGGGACGGTCCTCGAGTTTGCCCGCCTGGAAGTCGATATAGGCCTGCATGTCGAAATGACCGTGACCGCACAGATTGAACAGAATCGTGCGGGTTACGCCCTCCGACTTGCAGCGCAGCGCCTCCTCGATCGCCCCGCGCACCGCATGGTTAGCTTCCGGGGCGGGCAGGATGCCCTCGGCGCGCGCAAATTGGATCCCGGCTTCGAAGCAACTCGATTGCGCGTAAGCGCGGGATTGGATGAGCCCGAGTTCCTGTAGGAGGCTAACCAGCGGGGCCATTCCGTGGTACCGCAGCCCGCCGGCGTGAAAGCCCGGCGGCACAAAAGTCGAACCGAGCGTGTGCATCTTTACCAGCGGCGTCAGATGCCCCGTGTCGCCGAAATCATAGGCGTATTTGCCGCGCGTCAGGCTCGGGCAGGCCGACGGCTCGCAGGCGATGACGCGCGGCTTGGGACCGCCACGCAGGCCCGCGCCGATAAACGGGAAGGCGATGCCGGCGAAATTGCTGCCTCCGCCGGTGCAGCCGACGATGATGTCGGGATAGTCCCCGGCCATCTCGAGCTGCGCCATCGCCTCCTGCCCGATGACGGTCTGATGCAGCAGTACATGGTTGAGGACGCTGCCGAGGGCGTATTTGGTGTCGGCGTGCTGCGCGGCGACTTCGACCGCCTCGCTGATAGCGATCCCCAGGCTCCCCGGCGAGTTCGGATGTTCCGCCAAATTTTGCCGCCCGGCATTTGTTTCCTCGCTGGGGCTCGCCACGCATTGGGCGCCCCAGGCCTCCATCAGCGCCTTGCGGTAGGGCTTCTGCGCGAAACTGACGCGCACCATATAGACGCGCACCTCGAGCCCGAACAAGGCGCCGGCAAAGGCCAGCGCCGAACCCCATTGCCCGGCGCCGGTTTCGGTCGTGAGCCGTTTGACGCCGGCCTCCTTGTTATAGAAGGCCTGCGCGACGGCGGTGTTCGGCTTGTGACTGCCGGCCGGACTGACACCCTCATATTTGTAATAAATCTTCGCCGGAGTATCGAGCGCCCGCTCCAGCCGGCGGGCTCGGTACAGCGGCGACGGGCGCCACTGCCGGTAGATCTCGCGGACCGACTCGGGAATTTCGATCGTCCGCTCCGTCGCCACTTCCTGCGCGATCAGCGCCATCGGGAACAGCGGTTCCAGATCCGCAGGCCCGACGGGCTGCAAGGTGCCGGGGTGAAGTACTGGGTCCGGCGGACGCGGCAGATCGGCCACGATGTTATACCACTCCTTTGGCAGCCGGCTCTCATCGAGCAGATATTTCGCGGTGTCGGACATCGGTTTCCTCAAATCTCAATCCGCGTAATCGTCACCCCCGCGAAAGCGGGGGTCCAGGGTTAGCGCCACAGGTGCTTGCCGGCTCTGGATTCCCGCTTTCGCGGGAATGACGAGATTGATACAGCCGCCCGTTATCAGCTTGCCGGCGGCTTCCAGATGCCGCGCTCCTGCATCAGCCGAATTTGCCGGTCGATCACCTCCCGCTTGTATTCGGCGTGCCTCCCGGGGAATTTGTCGAGGTAGAGGTTCTTCGGATAGATCGGCTGCTCGTAGATGATCTGGGCCAGCTCGGTGCGGATGTCCTTGGGCCAGTTCGTCACCTGCGCCGATTGGCGATGATGCCGCAGCGCCTCGATGTTGATAACTCCGGCGACAAAGGTCGAGCCGTTCGTGTCGCGCTGCTTGCCGACGATCGCGCCGCGGTAGTCGACGATCATCGACTGACCTCCGCCGGCGTCGATCGGCGTCTCGCTGTCGGGATAGAGGTGATAGCCGCCGATATTGGGGGCAACGACGTACATGTTGTTTTCGAGCGCCCGCGCCCGGTTCGAGATCTCGAAAAAATCGTTCTCGGTGAAAGGCGCGGGGAGGGAAGCGCGATAGACCACCTCGGCGCCGTTGAGCGCGAGACCGCGGCCGTTCTCGGGGTAGCTGCCCTCCATCGCCATCATGATCCCGAGGCGCCCGATCGCGGTGTCGGCGACCGGCCAGAAGGCCTGCAATGTGCGGCCGTATTTCTCCACCCACCAGTCGAATAGATCGTGCGGCGAGATCGAGCGCTCGCACGGCAACAGCGCCGAGATCTTGTAATGCTTCAGAACGACCGCGCCTTCCGGATCGATGACGAAACCGACATTGAAGAAGCGG
>Ga0210400_10004430_pt1 | contig 12165 bp, 14 predicted proteins | sample IncBWH26MmetaG_FD_155456 | JGI IMG/M metagenome (GOLD analysis project Ga0210400, IMG submission 155456) | Forest soil microbial communities from Barre Woods Harvard Forest LTER site, Petersham, Massachusetts, United States - Inc-BW-H-26-M | ecosystem: Environmental > Terrestrial > Soil >...
ATGTGGTGACTGTCCCGGGCGGTGCGCAGGGCGGAGGTGGCCAGCCGTCGTTCAGCGCCGCTGGCCTCGGTGGCCAGGCGCTCGAATATCGCCACGGACTCCTGCTGCACGAGCAGGGATTCAGCCCGCTGCAGCGGCATGCAGAAGTACAGCCGCTCGGTCAGGGTGAGTGCGGCGTCGGCGCCGGACTGGATGCCGCCGAAGGCGGTCTCGAGCGCCAGTGCGTCACCGGCGTACGCCCGGGCGCTGCCCTGGTGGATGATGCGTGAGAACTGGTCCAGCAGAATGATCAGGCTCAGGCAGCGGCGCGGACTGTTGGTCCAGGCCATCAGGGCGCCGGCCGCCGCCTGTTCGAGCAGCGGACCGAAGCGCTCGCGCACCCGCTGTGCGCTGTGCGCCGCAGTTCGCGAGAGCCGCTCGGGGTCCAGCCAGAATTCGCGGACCTCCCGTGCCAGCGGCTCGCTCATCGCCTCATGCTACTCGCAGAGACTTTCCATGTAGCCCTGCGCGACCGGTGACAGTCGCTTGCGGGCCAGTTCACGCGCCTTGGGTGCGTCCACGATGTATTCCAGGGGGCCTGTGACCAGGATCTGGCGGATTCGTGGATTTCTGGCCGACGCGCGGGCCATCTTGTTGAGGACGGTGAAGCCCCGCGCGATCTTGCCGGGGGAGGCCCGGTTGGTCTCGATGACGCGGGCGAGGTACTGCCCGAAACGGGAGTACAGGAAAAAATCATCATCCCCGACCAGGAAGCGGGCTTCCGCAAAAAAATCGGGAAAGTTCTTCTCTAGATATTGAGAAACTCGTAGAAGACGGGGCCCAGGGTCGCTCGTGGTCGACGCTTTGCGGTTCTTCATCACTGTTCTCGCTACACCTCCAAAGGGTCCGGACGTCCATTTCTGGGCGTCACGAGCGGTACCACACCTCGCAACGCGGCGCGAAAGTTACGGCAGTTCACCGGGTGATGCAATAGTTTTGATTGAGAACTTCTCCGCGCTTTGTGTAAGAAGACGCCGCCGGTGCGCCGGCGGGGCCGCAGCCGTGAGTTTGGCGCGGCGCCGAAGTGCCATAATGTTCCGCAAAATCGCCGACCCAAAGCCTTGCCGACTTCCAGCTTCAACCCCTGCGCCATTGTTCCGGTGTTCGACCACGAGCACGCCGTGGCGCGAGTGGTGGACGCCGTGCGGGCGGCCGGCCTGCCCTGTCTGCTGGTGGATGACGGCTCGGGTCCGGCCTGCGCCCGCGAACTGGACCGGCTGGCGGCGAGCGTGCCGCAGACCGTCGTGCTGCGCCTGCCGGTGAACAGCGGCAAGGGTGCGGCGATGCTGGCCGGCTTCGAAGCGGCGTGGCAGCGCGGCTACAGCCACGGCTTGCAGGTGGACGCTGACGGACAGCACGCCCTCGCGGATATCCCGGCTTTCATCGCGGCCGCGCGGCGCGAAACGCAGGCGCTGATCTGCGGTCGCCCGCTCTTTGACCGCAGCATCCCGGCCGTGCGGCACTATGGCCGGTACCTGACCCATGGCCTGGTCTGGCTGAATACCCTGTCTTTTTCGATACCCGATTCCATGTGCGGTTTCCGGGTCTATCCGCTGGCGGCCGTCATGAGCCTGATGTCACAGGAGTACATTGGTCGGCGCATGGACTTTGATGTCGAAATCATCGTGCGCCTGTACTGGCGGGAGGTGCCGATGTGCTGGCTGCCCACGGCCGTCACCTACCCGCTGGATGGAATCTCCCACTTTCGCATGTTCCGGGACAATGCCCGCATGGTGGGACTGCAGCTGCGGCTGCTGGGCGGCATGCTGGGACGGTTGCCGCGGCTGCTGCGGCGGAGCGCCCGTTGAATCGCCCGCAGGCCATACCAAACGCGACGCCGGCCGCGTGGGCGGCGGGGCGCGAACGCGGCGCGCTGATCATGATGTGGCTGATGTTCCATGGCGTGAAGCTCCTGTCGCGCCCCCTCGCGATGCCGTTCGTGTATCTGTCGACCGCGTATTTCTTCGTCTTCAGCCGCCGCGCCCGGGCCGCGTCCCGCGACTATCTGGCACGCGTGGCCGCCGCGGCGCCCGACGGCGAGGTCGACGCGGGGCCCAGATGCGTGTATCGGCACTTCCTCAGTTTCGCGCGGGCCATCGTCGACAAGCAGAATGCCTGGCTGGGACGCATCGATTACAGCCAGGTCGGAATCGAGGACCACGCGCGCATGCGGGTCATGGCGCAGGGCGCGCGCGGGGTACTGCTGATCGGGTCCCACCTCGGAAATCTTGAGCTGTGCCGTGCACTGGCGACGTTGAATCGCCGCGTCCGGCTGAATGTCCTGGTGCACACGCGTCACTCCCGGAGCTTCAATCAGGTCCTGCGCATGGCCGGGGCCACGCAGGTGGAACTGATCCAGGTCACCGAGCTGTCGGCGGCGACGGCGCTGATGCTGAAAACCCGCATCGACCAGGGCGAATGGGTGGTCATCTCCGGGGACCGGGTCCCGGTCCACGGCGGCCGTACGGTTGATGTGCAGCTGCTGGGCGCCGCGGCCGCCCTGCCGGTCGGGCCCTATGTGCTGGCTTCGGTCCTGGAATGTCCGGTCCATCTGCTGTTCTGCCTGCGCCGGCCCACCGGGTATCGGGTGTTCTTCGAACCGTTCTGCACCCAGGTGCGCTGGCAGCGCTCGCAGCGGGATGCAATCATTGCCGACCTGGCACAACGCTTTGCCGCCCGTCTGGAGCACTATCTGCTGATGGAACCGTTGCAATGGTTCAACTTCTACCCGTTCTGGCGTAGCGCCGCGCCGGTGCGGGATGCGCGTGGGCCAGCATGACCGACACCGTCCTGGTCACCGGGTCCAGCCGCGGCATTGGCCGCGCCATCGCGCTGCGCCTGGCCAATGATGGCTACGACGTGGTGGTCCATTGCCGGTCACGCCGCGGGGAGGCCGAGCAGGTCGCCGAAGGCGTCCGGCATATGGGCCGGCGCGCCCGGGTGCTGCAGTTTGATGTGGCCAACCGCATGGCCTGCGCCAGCGCGCTCGCCGAGGATATCGAAACCAATGGCACCTACTACGGCGTGATCTGCAATGCCGGACACGCCCAGGATGACGCCTTTCCGGCCATGACCGGCGACACCTGGGACAGTGTGGTCCATGGCAACCTGGACGGCTTCTACAATGTGCTGCATCCGCTGGTCATGGCGATGGTGCGACGGCGCGCGCCGGGCCGCATCGTCACCCTGTCGTCGGCCTCCGGCGTGATGGGCAATCGCGGCCAGACCAACTACAGCGCCGCCAAAGCCGGGATCATCGGCGCCACCAAGGCGCTGGCCCTGGAACTGGCCAAGCGCCAGATCACCGTCAACTGCGTGGCGCCGGGCTTCATCCACACCGACATGCTGCAGGCCCACCCGCCCCTGGAAGAGGTCGTGAAGAGCATTCCGATGCAGCGGGCCGGAACTGTGGAGGAGGTGGCCGCGGTAGTGGGCTTTCTGGTGTCGCCCGAGGCGTCCTACATCACGCGGCAAGTGATCGACGTCAACGGCGGCCTCTACTGAACCCGCGCGTGCCGCAACCGTTGCCGCTGATCGCCGGATTCGAGGCCGCGTCGCCGCTGATCCGGCAACGCGGCGCGGTGGTCACCGCCGGGGAGTTCCTCGGCCAGGTGCTGGCGCTGGCGGCTGCGCTGCCCGACCCGCCGTACCTGGTCAATCTGTGTGAGCAGCGCGCGAACTTCCTGGTCGCCTGGTGTGCCGCGGCCGTGCGCGGTCAGACCAATCTGCTGCCGGCCTCGCGTGCACCGCAGGTGATCGCCGACGCCCAGGCCAGCTATGGCGACAACCACATCGTCGATGACGCGGTGGTGCAGGCGGTGCTGGCGCGTCGACCCGCCGCCGCCGGCCGCGCCGACCTGCCGCACATCGCCGCGGATCATATCGTCCAGATCGCCTTTACCTCGGGTTCCACCGGGACGCCGACGGCTCACGCCAAGCGCTGGGGGAGCCTGCAGTTCAACACGCGCTTCAATGCCGAGCGCATCCGCGAATGTCTGGGGCAGGCACCCCTCGATACCCAGCCCACCCTCATCGCCACCGTGCCGCCGCAGCACATGTACGGCACGGAGACTTCCGTCCTGCTGCCGCTGCTGGCGGGTATGGCCGTGCACGCGGACCGACCGCTGTTTCCAGGCGATGTGGCGGTGGCCCTGGCGCAAGTGCCCGCGCCGCGGATCCTGGTCACGACACCGGTGCACCTGCGGACGCTGCTGGCCTCGAGCCTGGATTTTCCCGCGCTCGCCGCAGTGCTCTCGGCTACGGCACCGCTGGATGCGCCCCTGGCGCTGCGGGTGGCGGCCGGATTGCGGGCGCCGCTGCTGGAAATGTTCGGCTCGACCGAAACCTGTGTAATCGCCACGCGCCTGACGGCCAGCGAGAGCCGCTGGCGACTCTACCCGGGCATCACCCTGGAGCCCGCGGCGGATCACACCTGGGTGCACGCGCCCTGGTTCGACCAACCCACCCGGCTGCAGGACGTGGTGGAGCTCACCGCCGATGGGCACATGCTGCTGCGGGGCCGTAATGTGGACATGGTCGAGATTGCCGGCAAGCGCGCCTCGTTGTCGGACCTCACCCGCCGGCTCTTGGCGATCCCCGGCGTGCGCGACGCGGTGGTGTTCCAGCCTTCGGACGGGGAGGCCGAGGCTCAGGGCGTGGGGAAGGTACAACGCCTGGCGGCGGCGGTGGTGGCGCCGACCTTGAACGCCGCGCAGATCCTCACGCTGTTGGCGCAGAGCGTGGATCCGGCCTTCCTGCCGCGGCCGCTGCTGTTGCTCGCCGAGCTGCCGCGCAACGAATTGGGCAAGACCGCGCGCGCGCAGCTGCTGCAGCTGCTGCGTTAGGCGCCGTGGCCCAGGTGCGCCGCATCGATTTCCACCAGCAGCTCGTGCCGGCAGATATCCGCACCCAGCACCAGCATCTGGGTCTGGGCCGGCACCTGCTCACGCAGGTAGGTGGCCACGAAGCCGGCCTGGGCGGCCTCACGCAGGTAGATCTTGAGCAAGGTCCCGCGGCCTGCGGGCGCCAGCGGCGTGCCGCCGCCGGCCTGGCGCAGACTGGCGAGATTGCGCAGCACCTCGGCCAATTGCGCGGGCAGATCATCGGCGTGATGCGAGGCGTGCCCGAGCACACTGGCAGTGCCTGAGATGAGCATTCCGCCGCGCACCTGCATCGCCCGCGAGAAGGTCGGCGCTGCCGGCCCGTACTCGCGCGGATAGTGGAAGGCGCTCATCTGGCGAGGGTTTTCCAGGGGTCGGCCGGGCTCCTCGCCGGCCAGCCAGTAGACCTGCAGGAGGGGACTGTGATCCTGGCGCCCGATCGCGGTCGCCGCCGGCCACGATGGGTTGACGAGACCCTGAAATCCGGCGGCCCGCCCGCTGCAGAACAGCTTGTAGCGTTGGGCGTCGCCGACGCCGGCGTTGATGTCGGAGAAATAGTTGTACATGCGCAGCAGGTGCCGGTGACCGCTGCGCCGGGTGAAGCCGCTGATGGCCGCGTACGCCGCGCGGGCCGCGGCGACCAGGCCGCCCGCCTCCCGTTCGTCGATCTCCACCCGGCCGGCGAGATAGCGTCCGCCGCTGGCAAAGTGCACGGCGCCGTCACGGCCGGCTTCGAGCTTGCCGTCGGCATGCCAAAGCTCGGTGAGTCCGGTACCGACCAGCGCCTGCAGATTCACCTGCACGCCCAAACCCGGCGGCGGGCCGGCGAACCCGGGCGGCTGGGCGCCGAAGCTGATCGCGCACAGCGCCGTCGGCGGCAGCGCTTCAGTGGCACCGAGCCGCCGATACTCCATCCGGGGCGGTCCGTCCAATACCGCACTGGCTGCGGCCCGTGGGCGGTTCAAATCAGATCCTCGCCGTCAAAAACGACACCCAGCTGCCGCCGGCGCGTCCGCCGGTTGCGCAGCGACCGCCGCCACAGCGTGACCCAGGTCGACAGGTACAGCAGTTTGAACAGCTGCAGGCGCCACCACACCCGCGGACTGTTGAAGACATCGCCGGCCAGCATCGAAACCATGGCCTGCTCCACCTGCAGCAGGTCCCGGGGGTGGGCGAACAGGCGCGACATGGCCGGTGAGGTGAAGCGGAAGATGAACCAGGCCAGCTGCCGCAGTCCGCGTCGGGTAAAGCGCGCGTAGGCGCGCTGCAGGGCCGCCTCGCGCCGGGGCTGGCGCAGGCTGCCGGCCACGACCTCGGCGGCGCGCGCCGCGCTGTCCATGGCAAGGTACACGCCGGTGGAAAATATCGGGTCCAGGAAGCCGAGCGCATCGCCCACCATGATCCAGCGATGCCCGCTCATCCGGCGGCAGGTATAGGAGTAATTGCCGGTGGCGTGCAGATTGCCGACGATATGCGCGCCCTTGATGCGATCACGCGCGCCCGGGATGCGCTGTAGAGTGGCCAGCAGGAAATCCGCATTGCTGCCGCGGCGCTCCCGCAGGTATTCCGGATAGCACACGGCGCCGATACTCATGCAATCTCCGGGCAGCGGGATCATCCACACCCAGCCGGCGGGAAAGCGGTAGATGCTGATGTTGCCGGCGTCCTCACCCAAGCGGCGCGCGACCCCCGCGAAATGGGCGAACAGGGCTGCGCTCTGATGATGCGGGTCCTTGCGCTTCAGCCGCAATGCCTTGCCCAGCAGGGTATCCCGGCCGGTGGCGTCCACCACATAATCGGCGTGCAGCACCGACTCGCCGCCATCCGCCGCGCGCAACCGTGCGTGCACGCCGGCCGCGCCGAACTCGACGCCCAGCACCTCGGTATCCTGGAGGGTGTGCGCGCCGCAGGCCGCCGCATGGTTGAACAGCAGCTGATCCAGCGCTTCGCGGTGGACGTGCACGGCATAGCCGGTACCCGGGTTCAGGGTCCGGGTAAAGCGGAACACCCCGTAGCCGCGCTCGTTGGTCGCCGGAAAATCGGCCCCGAGCTTGCGCTGCCCCATCGCCATGACCTGCTCGAGCAGTCCCAGTCGCTCGAAAATGGGCATGTTCATCGGCAACAGCGATTCGCCGATGTGGAAGCGCGGATGACGGCACTTTTCCACCAGTGTGACGCGCAGCCCCTTGCCCGCCAGCAGCGCCGCGGCCGTGGACCCCCCGGGACCCCCGCCGACTACCAGGACATGGGCGCTATCGGGCTGCACTGACAAGTACGAACTCCTTCGAACCGGTGGGCGCCCACCCTACACCCGGCCGGCCCGGGCGGCCTCCATGTTAGGATTTGCAACGACGACCCGCCGTACCGGACGGGGCCGCACATTTTATCTTGCGATCCGCCATGCCTGCCATACAGACCACCGCCGAAACCGAACTTGCCGAGCTGATCATCGCCGCTGTCAATCTTGAAGGCGTGCGTCCGGCCGACATCGACCCCGAGGCGCCGCTGTTCGGCGCCGGCCTTGGGCTGGATTCCATTGACGCCCTGGAGATCGCGCTGGAAGTCTCGCGGCGCCATGGCCTGCAGCTACGCTCCGATGATGCGGACAACCGCCGCATTTTCGCGTCCCTGCGTTCACTCGCCGCCTATATTCAGCTGCACAGTCAGCTGCACCGCCAGCCGTGACCGGCTGATGCTGCCGCTGGCCATCACCGCGTATTCGGTGGTTTGCGCGACGGGCTACGGACACCGGGAACTGCTTGCCGCGCTGCAGGAGCGACGCGGGTCGCTGCGGCCCAATGATTTCACCGCGGAGGCCTTGCCCACTTGGATCGGTCGTGTCGCGGGCCTGGAGGCCCCCGAGTGGAATCTGCCCGGCAATCTGGCCCCCTGGGAGTGTCGCAACAATCGCCTCGCCTGGGCCGGGCTCAACACCGATGATTTCGCGGCGGCCGTCGCCGCCGTCCGCGAGCGTTATGGCGCGCGGCGCATCGGGCTGGTGATGGGGACCTCCACGGCCGCCATTGATGCGACCGAGGCGTTTTATCGGCAGCTGGACGCGCCCGCCGGCCCATCCCCGCACCTGTTTCAGGTCGAGCTGCATACGCCACACTCACTGGGCGACTTCGTGCAGCGGGCCCTGGGGCTGGAAGGGCCGTGCTTCACCATCGCCACCGCCTGTTCGTCCAGCGCCAAGGTGTTCTGCCAGGCCGAACGGCTGATGCGGCTGGGGTTGTGCGATGCCGTGGTCGTAGGCGGCGTGGATTCGCTGTGCAACAGCGTGTTGTATGGATTCGGCGCCCTCGAATTGCTCTCGCCGCTGGCCTGCCGGCCGTTCGGGGTGGATCGTCGCGGGCTGAACCTGGGTGAGGCCGCCGCGTTTGTCTTGCTGGAGCGCGGCGGTTCGAAGCTGCAGCTGCTGGGCTACGGCGAGACCAGCGACGCACATCATATGTCGGCGCCGCATCCGGAAGGACTGGGTGCGCGTCTGGCCATCGAGCAGGCCCTGGCGCGCGCCGGTCGCGGCGCCGAGCAGATCCAGTACATCAACCTGCACGGCACGGCGACGCCCAAGAACGACGCGGTCGAGGCCCGGGTGGTGGCCGAAATGTTTTCCCGAACGACCCGGGCGAGCTCCACCAAGGGCTGGACCGGGCATGCGTTGGGCGCGGCTGGTGCTCTCGAAGCCATCATCACCCTGCTGACCCTGCAGACGGGGTTGATACCCGGCACCCTCAATACGACCCAACTGGATCCGCAGTGCGGCCCGCAGATCCGGCTTGAGAACTCCCAGGGCGATGTCCGCTACGCGCTCAGCAACTCTTTCGGCTTTGGCGGCAGCAACTGTGTGCTGCTGTTCGGACGCGAGGCCGGATGAGCACCCTGCCGGAAGTCGGCGTGGCCGGGCTGGCCGTCTGCACGCCTGACCAGGGCACCCGGCCGCAGCCCGCGATCCTGCCGCCGAACGAGCGCCGCCGCGCACCCGACACCGTCGCCATCGCCCTGGAGGTCGCGCAGGCCGCCTGTGTCAATGCCGGACGCGATCCGGCGCGCTTGCCGGCGGTGTTTGCCTCGACCTACGGTGATCTGGCGATCACCGACTATATGTGCGGCACGCTCGCCCGTGCGCCGCTGACGCTCTCGCCCACGCGGTTCCACAACTCCGTGCACAACGCCGCCGCCGGCTACTGGAGTATCGCCACCGGCTGCCGCCAACCCTACTGCGCGCTCGGCGCCGGGGCGTACACCTTTGCGGCCGGACTGTTCGCAGCAGCGCTGCAGGTGTGTGCCGACCACACCGACGTCCTGTTCGTGGCCTACGACATCGAGGCCCGCGGCCCGCTGGCCCGGATCGCCCACAGCCGCGGCATCCTGGGTGTTGCGCTGGTGCTGAGCGCTGCGCCGGCCGGCGCGGCCTTGGGTCTGCAGCTGGGGGTGACCGAAACCGCCGCGCCGCAGGATCAGGCGGCTGCCCCGGCCAATGCCATGGCGGCCGCGCTGCCGCTGGTGGCGGCACTGGAGCGCAAGATCGCGGCGGTCCTGTGTCTGCCCCTGGGTCCGGACTGCGCGCTGGAAGTGCGCGTGCGACACCTTTAGCCGCGCGGCTGGCTCAGGAGCGCGGACTCGAAAAGATGCCTTCCAGGTCCTGCCGGGATGCGGCTTCGGCCGTAAAATCGAAGGTCCCACGGGTCTGGATTTCGTTCACGGCCCGGAACAGGGCGCCATACGCAGCCCGCGCCAGGCTGCCACCGAGGCTGATTCGGGTCACGCCGAGCTCCTGCAGGTCCGACACCGAGAGCGACATGCCCGGCAGGCCCGCCAACACATTCAGCGGCCGATCGATGGCGCTGAGAATGAGCCGGATGTCGTCCTTCGTTTTGATCCCCGGCGCGAACAGCACATCGGCACCGGCCTCCTGAAAGGCTTGCAGGCGCCGTATGGTGTCGCGGATATCCGGGCGGCCGTAGAGGTGATTTTCGGCGCGTGCGGTCAGCGTGAATGGGAAACCGAGGGAGCGCGCCGCAACGGCGGCATGACGGATGCGCTCCGCGGCCAGTTCCAGTGGATAGACCGGATTGCCGCTGTCGCCCGAGGCATCCTCGATCGAGCCCCCGACGATGCCGGTCTTGGCGGCCTGCAGGATGGTCACGGCCATGTCTTCCGGGTCGTTGCCGAAGCCGTTCTGCAGGTCCGCGCTGACCGGGAGCCGTGTGACCTGACACACCGCGGCCAGGTGCGTCATCAGGCCGCTCTTGCTGATGCTCAGGTCGCTCTTCGCAATTGAAAACGCGAATCCCGCGCTGGAGGTGGCGAGGGCCTTGAAGCCCAGATGCTCGAGCAAGCGCGCGGAGCCCTGATCCCAGGGATTCGGAATGACAAAGCACGAGCCCCGCTCGTGCAGTTTGCGAAACGACTCGGCTTTCTCGCCTTGGGTGGTCATGCCTTTACCTTCCAAACCATGCGGGTTGCACGTCGGCCCTTGGATTCGACTATAGCCCCGGCGACAAAACCGATTTTCAGATAAAACCCTATCGCGAAAGCCGAGGCATTGAGGTCCACGGCTTCGATCGGTGGCGTGACCTTCAGTACGAACTGGCGCGCTTCTTCCCACAGATTCCGGGCGATGCCGCGACCAAACCAGTCGGGCTCGACGAACAACAGCGCGAGCCAGGCGGGGTTCGGCATGATGATCAATCCGAGCAGCTCACCGCCTTCACTGAATGTCCCGGCGGCAAATGCGGATTCGACGATCAGCCGCTGCATCCGTTCCAGGCCGATGTCGGACTGAACAAACTCCTCGGCCGCCTGGGGCTCCCATTCGGGCGCGACGTAGGCCTCGAAGCCGCGACGCAGCAGGTCCGAAGCGGCCTGCGTGTCAGGTGCCGCCAGCCGCCGCGTCATCATCCAGCGGACGCCTTTTTCCGGCCTGCCCGGGAGATCCGGTGGGCGCGACTGCGGGTCATGGACCTGATGTGTTCCACCCGCCGAAACCGCAAGGCCGACCAGTCCTCATCCACGGCCACCATGCGCACCGGTTCGAAGCCGGCCGCGCCGAGAACCGGCCAGCCGGAATCACGGTTGAATTCACACCGGTACTTTTTGGATGTGCCCTTCGGATACACCATCCACAGGACCGCATCGCCAACGCAGGCCGCCGCGAGCTTGCGGCTGGCAGCATCGAGCTGCGCCTGGGTGATGACAAACGCCATGGCAAAGGTCGAAGGACCTGAGACGGAGCGTCTCACGGTCACGCCCTTGAGCAACGCCAGTTCAGGTGCAAAGGATTGCGGTGCATTCAGCACGTGCATGACCTCCTGGCTGCCGAGATTCAGTTTCTTGAATAGCGGCGACATGATCAGCTTTCGTCAACGGGTTTTGCAGACGGAAGGCGATTCCAGCCGAGCAGCAGCAGAATGAACCCGAGGGTCAAAATAACATCGGCGACGTTGAAGATTCCGGTGCGCAGTGAACCAATGCCCAGGTTCAAGAAATCCGTGACCGTCCCTTCAAACCGAATGCGATCGAGCAGATTGCTGGCGCCTCCCGCGCCGATGGCGGCGATCGCGATGCGCTGAGGCCACCGCAGGCGACTCGACAATACCGCCCATGCCAGCAGGACCAGGAGGAACGCACCAACGCCGATCACCAGGCCGTCATAGCGAACTGTCGACGGCCATGACTCGCCCAGGCTGAGAAAGGCACCGGGATTCTCCGCGTATTCAAGGCGAAAGGTATCGCCGAGATAGGAGTGGATGCCGGTGCCGGGCAGGTACTCCCGCGCGGCACCCTTCGAGATCTGGTCACAGGCGACGCAGCCGATCAGCACCAGCGCAACCAGGGCGCAACGCGTAATGGCTCGCACTACTTTCTCCGGATAATCGCCAGTCGACCGCTGGCGAGTATCGCAGCCTCGTGGGAAGCCGTGAACCGGTACTGCCAGCTGCCGCTGTCCTGCAGCAGCAATTCAGCGCGGATCTGCAGATCGCCGGCCAGATCATCGATGCGGCGGCAGGCGAGGCTGACATCGCGCAGGGAAACCAGGTACCCCGGCTCGGCGACGGCCCCGGCCGCGCGCGCGACCAGACCGCCATGCAGGGCCGCGGCCTGGGCGCCGTATTCGCACAGATGCACGGCACGCAGGCAGCCGTTGGCGCGCAGCGGGTGATCGCCGGCGCGGTGGCTGGTGGCTACGGCGACAATGCTTGAGGCATCCCAGCCGGCCACCCGCGCCAGCAGCGACGTGGCG
>Ga0210400_10004432_pt1 | contig 12163 bp, 8 predicted proteins | sample IncBWH26MmetaG_FD_155456 | JGI IMG/M metagenome (GOLD analysis project Ga0210400, IMG submission 155456) | Forest soil microbial communities from Barre Woods Harvard Forest LTER site, Petersham, Massachusetts, United States - Inc-BW-H-26-M | ecosystem: Environmental > Terrestrial > Soil >...
AGCGCGAGAATGGCATGGCGCTGGGCGGTCCGCTACTCCTCGTCCTCGGTCTCCACTTCTTCCTCTTCTTCCACATATCCGGCCTCGATCGCCTTAAGCTCGAGCGGGCTCGTAGTGATTACTTCAAAATCGGTGCCACACTCGGGACAGGAGACGATCTCACCTTCGTCGACTTCTTCTTCTTCGACATCCAGATTCGTTTCGCATTCAGGACAAAGAACCATGATTCCTCCGGGCATTTCGACGCCGTTATTAGACGCCATTGATAATATTTAGATTCTACCCGCCCACGAGGTCAAGGGGCGAATGCTGTAGGGGCTCGGTAGTGGTGCAGTTTCTGGCTGGCGCTCCGGACCGTTTAAGCGGGAGATCCTTCACTCCGCCTGAAAAACGGCTGCGCTCAGGATGACATAGTCAGCGAAAAAACGGCCTGCACCACTAGGGCTCCGAGCCCCTTCCTCTTTGTCTCCGATCGGTCGAAGCATAGAATCAAAATTCCACAGGCCCCGCAACTTGGAGGGTTTCCTTCATGAAAACACCTTGGATTGTCGCCGCGTCATTCTTGTTGGCCTTGTTGCTGGCCTTGGGCAAAGCGGCGTCCGCGGAAGGGCCGCGCGAAGACAAGCCAGTCGACTCCATGGCCGCGGACAGCCGTATTTCTGCTGCGCTGCAGCAGGTGTCTGCCGAGCGCATTCGCGTCAATATCGAAAAACTGGTCAGCTTTGGGACACGATCGACAATCTCGGCGCAGGATCCGGCAGCGATCGCTTCTGGGCGCGGGATCGGCGCAGCGCGCGATTGGATCCGGTCGGAGTTTGAGCGGTATTCCAAAGATTGCGGCGGCTGCCTGGAAGTGAAGACGGACAGCTTCACCGAACCGCCCGCCGACCGTATTCCCCAGGCAACCGAAATCACCAATGTGTATGCGGTTTTGAGAGGCACGGACGCGGAGAACGCGAAACGCGTCGTGCTGGTGACCGGGCACTATGATTCGCGCAATAGCGAGATTCTCGACACCAAAGGGGATGCTCCTGGGGCCAACGACGATGCCAGCGGAGCGGCCGTCAGCCTGGAATGCGCGCGAGTCTTAAGCAAGCTGAAGTTTCCCGCGACGATTATTTTCCTGACGGTCGCGGGCGAGGAACAAGGGCTGAACGGCAGCCGTCACTTCGCCAAGCTTGCCCCGGAACGGATGGTCAAAGAAAAAACGGCGAAGGAACAGGGCTGGATGCTCGAGGCCGTACTCAACAACGACATTGTCGGCGGGGATAAGAGCGCCGAGCAGGACCACTCCGTGGTGCGAGTTTTTTCCGAAGGCTTGCCCGCCGCGGCAACAGAGAAGGAAATCGAGCGGATTCGCGGCCTGGGCGGAGAGAACGATTCCACCTCGCGGCAACTGGCGCGCTACATTGCGGACGTGGGCCGGGCTTATCAGGATGCCGTGGGAGTGAAGCCAATGCTGGTGTTCCGACTGGACCGCTATTTGCGCGGCGGCGACCATTATTCTTTCAATCAGCAGGGCTTCGCCGCAGTGCGCTTCACAGAATTTCGAGAGGATTTTCACCACCAGCATCAGAATGTTCGAACCGAGAGCGGCGTCGAGTATGGCGACCTGGCAAAGTTTGTGGATTTCGACTATGTAGCGCGCGTGGCCCGGTTGAATGCGGCGACCCTGGCAGAGCTGGCGACGGCACCAGCGCATCCGGTCAATGTTCATCTGCTGACGAAGAGTCTGGAAAACGACTCGACCTTAACATGGGAAGTCGCGCCCGGAAGTCTGGCCTCGGCCTACGAGATTATCTGGCGTGGGACTACCAGCCCGGAATGGGAGCACGTCCAAAGGGTCGGCAATGTTCAGCGCGCTACCATGAAACTTTCGAAAGATAATGTCATCTTTGCAGTGAGAGCGGTCGATGCCCAGGGGCATCGCAGCCTCCCCGTCGTACCCTTGCCGGAACGTTGAGTTCGGGTGTTTACTGCTAACAGGAGCCTACCTTGCGCGGTCGTGAGATGACGTTGAGTTTTCCGCCTTTTACCAAGGCGGTGATATGGCTGCTGGGAATCAACACGGCGGTCTTCCTGTTCCTGTGGGCTTTCGGCTCGCGCGCGATCATCACCTGGGTGTATTTGAATCTCGGCCTCGTACCGAAGACTACAGTTTTCCACTTCGCGATCTGGCAGATCGTCACCTACAGTTTTATTCACTACGAGTTTTGGCACTGGTTCGGCAACATGCTGGGGATCTGGATGTTCGGCTCCACGTTTGAAAGCTCCTGGGGCTCGCGGCGATTCCTTGAATTATTTTTTGCCGGCGTCATCGGAGCCGCGCTCACGACGGTAGTGCTGTCATTCGCTCACATTCTCAGCACGCCCGGTACAGTCACGATCGGCGCCTCCGGCGGCGTCTTTGCCATCCTGATGGCGTTTGGCCTGGTCTTCGGCGAGAACGAAATCATGATGATTCCGTTCCCCTTCCTGATCAAAGCAAAATATTTTGTGCTGATTCTGATTGTGGTGACGGTGGCATTTGCCATCGGCGGCGGCGGGAGCACGGCCTATTTGGCCCATCTCGGCGGCCTGCTCTTTGGATATCTGTATGTGAAATTCGCTCCGCGGAAGGGAATGTCAGGGCGATTCTCGATCTCGGAGTGGTGGTACGGGTTGAACAATTCTTACTACCGGTGGAGGCGCCGGCAGGCGGCAAAGAAGTTCGAAGTCTACATGCGCAAGCATGACCGCGACGTTCACTTCGACGAGCACGGCAACTACATTCCACCGGATGATGATCCACGCAAGGGAAATGGGGGATCGAAGTCGGGGTGGGTGAATTGAATTTAGCGGCCACTGATATTCGCGTGCCGTACTCTATCTACGAAAAAGCAGGTCGCTCCACTCCTTTCGCGTTCGCTTCGGTCGGGATGACAGTGTTTTATGTACTTGAGGCGGTTTGCTTTGTCCGTTCCTGAATCTTCAAGCCGCGAAAAACTTTTGGAATTCCGACACCACGCTGGGCAATAAATCTTCTCGTTTCGCTTTTCCTTTGAAGCCCAGGTCGTGGCCTGCGCCCTCCACCGTCATTAGCTTGGTCTTGGCTGGAATCAATTTCAACGCCTGCTCGAGTTCCGCGATGGTTCCGAAGGGATCACGCGTGCCTTGCACGAACAACGAAGGCGTCCGAAGATTGAAGAAATGCTGCGTACGCATTTGGTCAGGTTTGCGCGGTGGATGCAGCGGATAGGAAAACAACAGGAGCCCAGCCGCCAGCTCCGGCGTCTCCGCATTTTCGGCGCAGAGCATGCTGGCCTGCCTTCCGCCATAGGACTGACCACCAAGATAAATACGGCCTGTGGCCAGGTTTTTAAGCGCCGCGACAGCGTTCCTGAGCCCCGCGCGATCGCGCTTGGCATCGCCAGGGCCGGGAGGGCCGTAAGGACGATCCTGACGGAAAGGAAGGTCGCATCGCAGAACGAGATATCCGGCGGCGCAAAACGCATCCGCCGCGGCGACCAGCAAGGGCGCCTGGCAATTCGATCCGGAGCCGTGAGTGAGAACCAGTCCGCCGTGGTTCGGCTTGGAGGGGCGGTGCAGAAATCCGCGTACAAACGGGTCAGACAAGACTTCCGTAAAAACTTGCGGAGAGGATTCAGCCGGGGCGTGCGACGGCTCGATCTCGCGTTTCGATTGCTTGAGAAACACTGGAAGTTTCACGCGCCCACCTCTTCCAGCTTCTCATAAACCTTGAGGATTTTAATTTCATTTCCCAGACGCGCCCAACAGCGAAGCATCTCGGGATCCTCCTGAGCGGCGCGCTGAGCCTCTTCGGAATTCCAGTAACGAAGCAGCACGTACGAATTGCCGCTGCGATAAAGCAGATCGCGACCGTAGGATTTCTTCGCGATGATCGCGTTCAGTTCGCGGATGGTGGCCAGCGACGCAGACTCCATCTCAGGCAGCGGCTGCCAAATCGCGACGGAGAGATATGCCTGCGACATATTCCGCGATTATAGCTTCTGTCGCGATACACGGGGCGCGCGTACGGGATGCGTAGCTCCGGCTTCTTCCGCGGTGACTGTGTGCAGGCGCATAAAGTTGGTGGAACCGGAAGACTGTCGCGTGCCCGCAACCACTCCCAGAACGTCTCCGGCTTTCAGCAATCCCCGAATCAGCAGTTCATACTCCGCCGCGTCAACCATGCCGTCGGTGGAGTGCGCCCGATCCGTTTTGATTGGATGTACGCCCCAGTAAAGGTTTGTGCGTTGGGCCACGGTGGGGTTGTGCGTAAAGGCATGGATGGGTGCCTGGGGACGATACTTGGAAATCATGCGAGCAGTATTGCCGGTCTCTGTAAAAACAGCAATCGCCCCCATCGGCAGGTCTTCGGCTGCGTGGGCGATGGATTCGCAGATCGTCTCAGCCACGGAGAGTCCGTGACGGTCGCGGCGACGGCGGGGCAGAGTGAACTCTCCCATATTGCTCTCCGCCTCGATCACGATGCGCGACATCATGGCGACGGCCTCACGAGGATAGCGGCCGCTGGCAGTCTCGGCGGAAAGCATGACGGAATCGGAGCCATCGAAAATCGCATTTGCCACGTCGCTGGCTTCCGCTCGTGTGGGACGCGGGTTTTCGATCATCGACTCAAGCATCTGCGTAGCCGTGATCACCGGCTTCCGCCATTCTGAGGCGCGGCGAATGATGTGCTTTTGAATGACCGGGACTTTTTCAGGCGCCATCTCGACACCCAGATCGCCGCGCGCGACCATGATTCCGTCGGAAGCCTCGAGAATTTCTTCCAACCGGTCCACGCCTTGCGGCTTTTCGAGCTTCGCGATGAGCGGAGTGTCATAGCCAAGATTGCTCACGATCTCGCGGACCATATTCACGTCAGCGGCGGAGCGCACGAATGAGAGCGCAACCGCATCTACGCCGTGCTTCAGGCCGAACTCGAGATCTTTGCGGTCTTTTTCCGTCATCGCCGGAATTGACAATGCAGTGCCGGGCAGGTTGATGCCTTTGTGCTCGCCAACCATGCCGCCGTTCAGAATGTCGCAGACTACATCGTCGCCGCGAACGGTGCGGACGCGTAGTTCGATCAATCCATCGCACAGCAGAATCCTAGTCCCGGCGGAAACTTCGCGGGCGAGATCGGGAAATGTGGTCGCGATGCGTGTGGCGGTTCCGGCAATGTCGCGCGGGGTAATCACCACGCTGTCGCCGGTCTTCAGCAGAACGGGTTCGTGCCCTTGCAGCAGCCCGGTGCGGATCTTGGGCCCTTGCAGGTCCTGAAGTATGCAGACGGTCCGGTTTTCTTTTTCGGCAGCGCTGCGCAGCCGTTCGATGTTCTGTTCGTGATCTTCGTGCGTTCCATGGGAGAAATTCAGCCGGGCAACGTCCATGCCAAGGCGAAGCAGATCTCGCATCGCTGCCTCGGTATGGCAGGCCGGACCGATGGTGCAGATAATTTTTGCGCGGCGCGGAGCGGGAGTCCCGTTAGGCGCCATGGGCAAACCAGTCTCCTCGCTGGAACTTTCCATTACCGCTTCGGCGTTGCGATGTTTCATAAGTCGAGGGTGGGATCCATTCGATGCTTCTGAGTCCATTGTAAATGGTGAAACGTTAATATCCGTTGAATGCCCCTCCTGAATGCCGACGAAGAATACGATGCCATTCATTTGAAATTCCTCTCCACCAGTTAAGATCGGCAGATGCGCTTTTTTCTGCAGAGCTTTCTTTCGGAAAGTTCAGGCTTTGGCGTGATTGATGGCGGTGAGTTCTTTCCCCAGCATGGCTCGCGGGAAGAGCATGGCATTGAATTCCGCGCCTACCAGGACGACCAGAGAGACCATATACATCCATACGAGCAAGGCGATGGCCGCGCCCAGCGATCCGTAAATAATGCTGTAGTCCGCGTAATGCCGTAGATAGAAGCCGAACAGCAAGGTTGAGGAGAACCACATGCCGGTGGCGAGGGTTGCGCCGGGTATCACCGTGTGCCAGGGCTGAGTGCGCGGAACCGCGTTGTGATAGATGAGCGCGATCACGGCGATGCTGGTCAGAGTAGCAATGATCCAGCGGATCACGGTCCACATGAGCAGGATGTAGACGCTGAATTCGCGAGCCGTGTAGAACAGAATATCGGTCTCGATCTTGCTGCCGAAAGCCACCAACAGTGTGGCGAAAGTCATGGGAAGAAGAGCGAATATGACAAGAAGGAATGCAATGAGCCGCTCCTTCACCAGTCCCCAGATTTTTGGCAGTTCGTAACAGCGACGGAAGCCTTCCATCCAGGAAATCATGACACCGGAGGCAGTCCACAGAGTCAGAAGCGAAGCAGTAAATAGCAGGCCAACCGGGCGTTGCGCCGCGCTGCGCAGAAAGTTCAATGCAGTGGTCGAGCCCGTAGGAAGAATTCGTGACAGCGCGTAGGTGATCTCGCGCATGTAGGGAGCGCCCTTGCGCCAGGTTGCTAGAACCGAACCAACGACTAAGAGTGCAGGGAAAAAAGTAAGAATGGAAGAGTAAGCGGAAGCTTTGGCAATGGAAAACGCGTCGTGCTGAAAAGCACGCCAGAACGCCAGCCGCAGAAGGCGCAGGAATCGAAGCATCGCTGGCCCTAGCTTATGTCGCACGGACGCAGGTTGCAACGAGGGAAGCCGTATAGGTTCCTCGATCGGCAATCGCTGGGGTTGGGCACTCATTCGCTTATATGGGTTGCTGTCGCCTCGATCGAAGTTGCCGTTGCCGGAGCCGGCGACGAGGGAAACGAATCCCCTGTCCCGTCAAAATTAGCGGCCTCGTGAGAATTCCCCTACGCGGCGTGCTGTGCGTTGCTGATAGGGGTCCTTCGACTACAGTTATGCTTCGCTTCGCGAAGCATAACCTCCGCTCAGGATGACAAAACGAAAACTGGATGACAAAACGAAACCGATAAACAAATCGGGGGCGAACTGATTCGCCCCCGAAATCTACTTTAGGTTGTCCTACTCCGCCGCCAGTTCCTCGGTTTCGCCCTCGTGGCGCATCATTTCGAGAGCGCGCTCGGCCTCTTCGTATGCCGCCGAGACTTCCGCCTGTACCTTGGCTGCGGCCTCTTCCATTTCTGGCGAGAGGCGCACGTTGCGGTAGTACTCCATGCCGGTTCCGGCAGGGATGAGGCGGCCGACGATGACGTTTTCTTTCAGGCCCCGCAGGTGATCGACCGCGCCCTGAATGGAAGCTTCGGTGAGCACGCGCGTGGTTTCCTGGAAGGACGCCGCCGAGATGAACGAGTCGGTCGAGAGCGAAGCCTTCGTGATGCCGAGGAGCAGCGGGCGTCCGGTAGCCGGCTTGCCGCCCTCCTTGATCACGCGCTCGTTCTCTTCGCGGAAGCGGAACTTATCCAGTTGCTGCTCCAGCAGGAACGTGGTGTCGCCCACGTCCTCGACCTTCACCCAGCGCATCATCTGGCGGACAATCACTTCAATGTGCTTGTCCGAGATGTTGACGCCCTGCAAGCGGTAGACTTCCTGGATTTCGTTCACCAGGTAAGACTGCAGCTCTTTTTCTCCCAGCACGGCGAGGATGTCGTGCGGGTTGAGCGGGCCGTCCATTAAAGGTTCGCCCGCCTTGACGCGCTCGCCTTCCTGCACGTTGATGTGAACGCCGCGCGGCACCGAGTATTCTTTTTCGGTTCCGTTGTCGGCCTGCACATACAGTTTGCGTTGACCCTTCGAAACTTCGCCGAACTTCACCGTGCCATCGATCTCGCTGATGACCGCGGTTTCGTGCGGTTTGCGCGCTTCGAAAAGTTCGACCACACGCGGTAGACCACCGGTGATGTCCTTGGTCTTGGTGGTTTCGCGCGGGATTTTGGCCAGCACGTCGCCGGGGTGAACCGTGTCGCCGTCCTGCACCATCAAGTGAGCGCGCGAAGGCATGAGGTAGCGCTTGCTCGCTTTGCCTTTGATCACGACGGCGGGCTGGCGCTTCTCATCGGGAGAATCGCCGACCACATGACGAGACAAGCCGGTGACTTCGTCTACCTCTTCATGTAAAGTCACGCCTTCCTGCAAGTCCTTGAACTGCGCCGTGCCGCCGATTTCAGTAAGGATGGCGAAAGTGTAAGGATCCCACTCGACCATGACCTTGCCTTGCTCGACCCGATCGCCTTCGTTGACCTTGAGCTTGGCGCCGTAGATCACGGAGTAGCGCTCACGCTCGCGGTTCTTTTCGTCGACGACCGCGATCGAACCCTGGCGGTTCATGACCACCAGATCACCAGACTTCGACTTGACCGTCTGCAATCCGATGAAGCGAACCACGCCGGCATTTTTGGCGTCGAGCCGCGACTGCTCCGAGACTCGGGATGCCGTACCGCCGATGTGGAACGTACGCATGGTGAGCTGGGTTCCGGGCTCTCCGATCGACTGCGCGGCGATGACTCCCGTGGCTTCGCCGAGTTCCACCAACCGTCCAGACGAGAGGTTACGGCCGTAGCACATCACGCAGACGCCGCGCTTCGATTCGCAGGTCAGCACCGAGCGGATTTTCACCCGCTCAATTCCAGCCGCTTGAATCGAAACCGCGAGATCTTCGGTAATCTCGTTGTTGATGTCGACGATTACGTTGCCGTCGTAGTCTTTGATCTTCTCAAGCGATACGCGGCCCACAATGCGGTCGCGCAACGGCTCGATAATCTCGCCGGCTTCGACGATACCCTGGACGTAGATGCCATCCACGGTGCCGCAATCGTATTCGCTGATGATGACGTCCTGCGCCACGTCGACCAGACGCCGCGTGAGGTAGCCGGAATCTGCGGTCTTGAGCGCGGTGTCGGCCAATCCCTTGCGGGCGCCATGGGTTGACACGAAATATTCGAGCACCGTCAAGCCTTCACGGAAGTTCGCCGTGATGGGAGACTCGATGATTTCGCCGGAAGGCTTGGCCATCAGTCCGCGCATGCCGGAGAGCTGGCGAATCTGCTGTTTCGATCCGCGAGCGCCGGAATCGGCCATGACGTAAATCGGATTGATGAAGCCTTCCTTGTCGCGCCGCTGCATCTGCCCGAACATCTCGTCGGCAACCTTTTCGGTAATCGCCGACCAGATTTCGATGACCTTGTTGTAGCGTTCGCCGTTGGTGATGGCGCCGTCGAGATATTGCTGTTGCACGGCGACGACCTGTTTTTCCGCATCCTTGACCAGCGTTTTCTTGCTGTCAGGGATGACCATGTCGTCGATGCCGATGGAGAGGCCGGCGCGGGTTGCGTATTTGAAGCCGAACTCTTTTACTTCATCGAGCATCTTGACCGTGGTCTCGAGGCCAAAGCGCAGGTAGCCGTAGTTGACCAATGCGCCGATACCCTTCTTCTTCAGCAAGCCGTTGATGTAAGGCATGCCTTCGGGGAGGTGATCGTTCAGAATGGCGCGGCCCACGGTCGTATTGACGAAGGCACGATCCACCTGGACGGGCTCGGTGTGAATGATGTCCTGATCGTCATAGGCGGTGGTCAGGTCGATGAGTTCGCCGCTATAGCGCAAGCGAATCGGCGTGAGCGTTTCCACTTCGCCGGCCTCCAGCGCCATCAAAACTTCTTCGATATTGGCGAACACGCGGCCTTCGCCCTTTGCGCCGGGCTTGCCTTTGGTCAGGTAGTAGAGACCGAGCACCATGTCCTGTGTAGGAACGGTGATCGGCTGGCCTGACGCGGGCGAAAGAATGTTGTGCGAGGCCAGCATCAGCACGCTGGCTTCGACCTGTGCTTCGGGCGACAGCGGAATGTGCACCGCCATCTGATCGCCGTCGAAGTCGGCGTTGAAGGCAGTGCAGACCAGCGGATGGATCTTGATGGCCTTCCCTTCCACGAGCACCGGCTCGAACGCCTGGATGCCCAGGCGATGCAGCGTGGGAGCGCGGTTCAGCAGCACCGGGTGATCCTTGATGACTTCTTCAAGAATGTCCCAGACGATGGGCTCCTGCTGCTCCACCATTTCTTTGGCCTGCTTGATAGTGGTGACATTGCCGGTCTGCTCTAGCCGGTGATAGATGAAGGGCTTGAACAGCTCGAGCGCCATCTTTTTAGGCAGACCGCACTGGTGCAGCTTGAGTTCGGGGCCGACCACGATGACGGAACGTCCGGAGTAGTCGACGCGCTTGCCCAGCAGGTTCTGACGGAACCGTCCTTGCTTGCCTTTCAGCGTATCGGACAGAGACTTCAGCGGACGATTGTTGGCGCCGCGCAGTACCCGCCCGCGGCGGCCATTGTCGAATAGCGCGTCGACCGCTTCCTGCAACATGCGCTTTTCGTTTCGGACGATGACTTCCGGCGCGTGCAGGTCCATCAGCTTCTTCAACCGGTTGTTGCGGTTGATGACGCGGCGGTAAAGATCGTTCAAATCGGAGGTGGCAAAGCGGCCGCCGTCGAGTGGGACCAGCGGGCGCAGCTCCGGCGGAATGACCGGGATCACATCGAGGATCATCCAGCTGGGCTTGTTACCGCTGCGGCGAAAGGCCTCAACCACTTTCAGGCGCTTTGTATACTTGAGCCGCTTCTGCAGCGAGCTCTCGTTCTTCATCTTCTCGCGCAGTTCGATCGACAAGCCGTCGGTGTCGATGCGCTTGAGCAGTTCCTTGATCGCCTCGGCGCCCATCATGGCCTTGAAACCGGCGGGACGGTATTGCTGATCGAGTTCGCGGAACTTGGCCTCGTCCTTGATGACTTCGCGCTCTTTTACGGGAGCGTCACCGGGCTCGACTACTACGTAGGCCTCGAAGTACAGCACGGACTCAAGGTCGCGCAGCGAAATGTCGAGCAGGTGCCCGATGCGGCTGGGCAGGCCCTTGAAGAACCACACGTGCGAGCAGGGCGAAGCCAGCTCGATGTGGCCGAGGCGTTCGCGGCGGACTTTGGAGAGCGTAACTTCCACGCCGCACTTGTCGCAGATAACTCCGCGGTGCTTCATGCGCTTGTACTTGCCGCAGAGGCACTCCCAATCGGTTACCGGGCCGAAGATGCGGGCGCAGAACAGGCCGTCCCGCTCCGGCTTGAAGGTGCGGTAGTTGATGGTCTCAGGCTTGGTGACTTCGCCATGCGACCAGCTCCGGATTTTTTCGGGCGAGGCGAGGCTGATGCGGATGGCATCGAAGTCAGCAATCGTGTTTTGCATTTCGAACGGGCTCGAACGAAACAAGGTGTTCCTCCGCTTTCCTCGGCAGTGTCGTTGCCGCTTACGGCACCCGGGAGAAAGTGGCCAGTGGTCAGTGACCAGTGGCCAGCATTCCTGATGGGCCAAACTGCGCAGGTGCTTCGCAGCCGGCCATTATTTCAAGAGATCAAATTCCAGAGCCGGGACCTGTCAGCGCCGTACTGGCCGCTGATCAACTGGCCACTGGCCACTGTTTTTAGTCGGCTGCCGCGCTGGCCGCCGGCCGCTTCTCCCCGGTCTTGATCAGCTCCACGTCGAGGCAGAGCGATTGCAATTCGCGGATCAGCACGTTGAACGATTCCGGCACGCCCGGCTCCATGGCAGCTTCGCCCTTGACGATGGCCTCGTAAATCTTGGTGCGGCCGTATACGTCGTCGGACTTCGCCGTTAGCAGCTCCTGCAGAATGAAGGCTGCACCGTAAGCTTCGAGCGCCCAGACTTCCATTTCTCCGAAGCGCTGGCCGCCGAACTGCGCCTTGCCGCCCAAGGGTTGTTGGGTGATAAGTGAATAAGGTCCGATGGAGCGCGCGTGAATCTTATCGTCCACCAGGTGCGAGAGCTTCAGCATGTAGATGTAGCCCACGCAGACTGGCTGTTCGAACTGGTCGCCGGTCATGCCGTCATGCAGCGTCGTCTTGCCAGAAGTCGGCAGGCCCGCATGCTCGAGCAGAGCCTTGATCTCGCCTTCTTTGGCGCCGTCGAATACCGGCGAGCCCATGTACACCCCGCGAGCCAGCGTGGGCGCGAGAGCATCCAGTTCCTCGTCGCTCGTTTCCGCGATGATGTCGGCGAGCTGCGAATCTTTGAACAGGGCCTTCAACTCGCGACGAACCGATTCCGTGCGGTTGTTTTCCTTGAGCAGGTTGCCAATCTTCTCGCCCAGAACATAACCAGCCCATCCGAGGTGGGTCTCGAGAATCTGCCCCACGTTCATACGGCTGGGTACACCGAGAGGATTGAGAACGATCTCGACCGGCGTT
>Ga0210400_10004433_pt1 | contig 12163 bp, 10 predicted proteins | sample IncBWH26MmetaG_FD_155456 | JGI IMG/M metagenome (GOLD analysis project Ga0210400, IMG submission 155456) | Forest soil microbial communities from Barre Woods Harvard Forest LTER site, Petersham, Massachusetts, United States - Inc-BW-H-26-M | ecosystem: Environmental > Terrestrial > Soil >...
CCTCTTCTCAGAGGTACTGGACGGTCCAGAGGCAGCCAGGGTTGGATTGGCATTTCGATGCGTACCAGATGACGCACTACTTGAGACAGCTCAGGCTATGGCCTCCAAAGCGGCATCTGCACCTAGAGATCTGGCCGTGAGGGCAAAGCAGACCATACGGCAAATCGGATCGGCTACGGACATCGACCAGGCCGTAGACCTTGAGATCCACGCTCAACGTTGGTCGATGAAACAACCCTTCTTCATTGAGGGAATCAAACGAATGCAGCAAAGAATCGGAGTCGACGCCGACAGCAGAGATGCTGAACGATGACGCCGACTACTAGGCACCTCAATGTTCGTGAGGAGGGTGCAGGCCGTCTTCTCGTCTTTACGCATGGCATTGGCGACACGTCAGCCACATGGGATGCTCAAGTCGAGCATTGTGTGTCTCACGGTCAGACGGTAGTTACTTGGGACTTACGCGGACACGGGAGTTCGGATGCTCCGGCTAACCCCGCCTATTACTCGCGTACAAATGCTCTTCGCGACATGGAGGCGATTCTCAATGGGCGCAAGGCAATACTGGTCGGTCATTCGCTGGGTGGGTACTTCTCGATGTCCTACGCCATTAGCCACCCTGATCAAATCGACGGATTGATTCTCGTCGCTTCTGGCCCGGGCTTCCGCAATTCCGAGCATCGCGAGAAGTGGAATTCCCTCGCGTCGAGTGCTGTTCAGAAGTTCGGGCTGGTCGACGGAACTGCCGGGTTGTTGATGCAAGAGGATTCCTTCGTGATCGATCATCTCGGCGAGATCACGGTGCCGGTGCTGCAAGTAGTGGGATCACATGATCAGCGATTTGTACGAACCTTGCCAGTGCTAGAAAGAAATGCACAGGGCCCAGTCCGTAGCGCTGTAATTCCTGATGCTGGCCACATGGTGCACCGGCGTCATGCCGAAGAGGTCAATGCTTTGATTGACGTGTTCCTGAATGCGCTCGACGGAGGGGACCTCTCGGAGTCTTTGCTGAACACTCCTCCGCACAGGGTGTAGCAATGACAACGAAGATCCGGCTCGCGACCGGTACGTAGTGGTCAGAACTCCCAAGGCTTGCAGCGACCGGATCAACCCGTTCGTCACTGCTGGTGCGGACGCATTCACTCTGCCCCGACATGGGATGGCAAGCAGCGCGAAGATATGGAGGAGTGTCTGGCAAGGTAAGTTCTACCGGCACTTAGGCCCTCGGGCCCACGGGTTGGTTGAGCGCTGAGCCTCTATCGCTTACCGCATAGGTAGGGAATAGGGCGAATGGCAAGGAGCGAGACGAGTCGGTTCGACCCGACGTTCTCGATTTGACTCGCCGTGGCCCTCCCTGGATCGCCCGCAGAACAGGCGCTTTGTTTTCAGGGAAGAAACTGGCCGAGGTGGATACCACTTCGATTCCGGGGTGTTTCTTCGGGGTCCATGGTTCCAAGCTGTTCGCAGGCCAGAGGTCCGGAAAAATCCAAGGCGGCTCGATTTACCCGGTCGCGATCAATTTCTGGACCGGAACTTGGACCAACTGGCCGAAATGACTGGACACGCGTCCTAATTAGCCGTATCATTCGCGAACAAGCTCCACAGGGGGCTGGACTATCCCAGGGGGGATTCAAATGTCATTGAAAAGATCCGTGGTTCGTGCTCTGACGTTGAGTGCAACAGGTGCGGTCGCTCTGGCGGGAACGGTCGCAATCGGTTCTGCAAACCTTGCTAGCGCCAGCACCAAAGCGACCGGCAAGCCACTCGTCGTCATGGAGCCCGAGGGATTCCCCAATGATGCTGGGGCCACAGGTGCCTCTGGCGTCACCGCGGCAGTGGCCAAGATCAATTCGGCAGGAGGGATCGGTGGGCGACCGATCAAGGTGATCACCTGCTCGGCCATGACCGCTTCGACAACCGAGTCATGTGCCAGGGCAGCAGTTGCGAACCCATCGATTGTTGCCGTGATCAATTCAACACTCATATTCGGCCAGTTCGACAGTGTGGCCAACGCCGCAGGTTTGGCGATGATAGGCGACCCACTGACGACTCAAGACTTCAGCAGTCCAAACTTCTTCGCATTGACCGCCGGATCGCTCGGGGTCGGCGGTGCCGCGGCCGTTCTGAACGACTCGCTGAAGGCGAAGAACCTAGCAATGACGTACGTCGACGTTCCAGCTGCTCAGACGCTAAGCACCCTTATCAATCTCGCTATCCTGGCTCCACGTGGATCTCAGCTTGGAGCTAAAATACCAGTGCCGCCAACGGCATCCGACGTTGCACCCTATATTGCAGCGGTTCCGTCCAATGCTGGCGGATTGGTTCTGGCTAACACGCAAAACCAAGCGGTGCAGCTTATCCTTCAGGCGAAGAACTCGGGAGCAACCTATCCCATAGCCGCACCCACATCCACTCTTTCGCAGTTTTCTGTGAATAAGTACATAGGGAATGCAGCGAAGAACCTCTATGTGGCATCTACTACCAAGCTGTCGGGATCTGGTTTCAATAACTACGAGGCAGCCATGAGGACAATCGGGAAGAGCGGTACCGAGGCCGACACATCACAGGCCATTAACGGTTGGCTGGCTGTCAGCTTGTTCAAGTCCGTTGTCCTGTCGATTGGTGCCGGAAATGTGACGAGGCAGCAGATATTGGGCAAGTTGCCAACTATAAGTAACTTCTCCACAGGGGGCCTCACTCCGACGCTTAACTTCACGAAGAAGCAGACAGTATTCGGAGGAGCTGTGGCCAATATCATCAACCCGACGGTGGTGGCGTACAAGTACAACCCTCAGTCGAAGAAGTTCGTTCAGCAGGGGAGCGGCGCTTTCATCAACATGTTTGCTGCATCCTGAACCCGGTGAAACGTTCGTAGCATGACAGACTTCATTCGATTGCTGATCGCCGGACTCGGCGCCGGAGGCATTTACGGCCTCTTGGCGCTTGGTTCGGTGATCGTGTATCGAGGATCAGGAATCGTGAACTTCGCGAGCGGTGGTTTCGCCCTTATCGGTGGGTCCGTCTATTTCGAACTCGTGACGCAGCATGGTTTATCGCCGGCGATTGGAATCATTGGCGGAGTAGCGGCGTCCTCGTTGGCCGGTATCATCGTCCACGTCGCCGTCATGGTGCCCATGCAGCGGTCCGCTCCGCTTGCTCGCGTGATAGCGACCCTTGCCGTTCTTGCGGTGATTCAAGGTGCAGCCACCGTCCGATACGGAGATAATCCCCAAAACTTTATCACGTCGTTTCTACCCACGGGAGCCTTTAGAGTCGACGGGTACGCAATACAAACGGCTATCTTTTATATATTCCTGTTCACCATCGCCCTGAGTGTGTTGCTCTTTCTCTTCTATCGATTTACCCGGTTTGGGAAGGCGACAACCGGTGTTGCTCAAAATGAACATGCCATGGCGGCTATGGGTTGGTCACCGAGCTTCATATCGGGCGTGAACTGGGCTATTGGGGGAGCCTTGTCTGGCATCGCCGGTATCCTGCTTTGCACTGTTGTCGACAATGGTTTGGTACCCACCGTTCTCACTCTGACAATTGTTCCGGCACTGTCCGCCGCCGTCGTCGGAGACTTCTCGTCCTTTCCACTTGCGGTGGTCGGCGGACTGACCATCGGTGTCCTCGAGTCAATGTCACTGAAGTACATTTCGGCTCCGGGTTGGCCATCCGCCGTACCCTTCTTGATCATCGTCGTTGTCCTAGTTGTGCGCGGGCGCGCCATTCCGTTGCGGGGACATCGAACTGACCGACTCCCCAAAGTGGGAACTGGTCAAGTGAAGTGGACTCCAATACTCGTAGTCGGGATCGCTACGGCTGTTCTGGCGATTCTCTTGAATCCGAACGGCGCCACTGCCCTCACGACTTCGTTGGAGTATGGGCTAATGTGCCTGTCCGTAGTGGTAGTGCTCGGTTACGGGGGCCAGCTGAGCCTGGCACAGTTCACGATTGCTGGTATCGGTGCGTTGCTTACCTCACGATTCGCATCGCTTGGCCACCTCCCCCTGCCTCTTGTCTTCGTACTCGTGATATTGCTCACTGTGCCCATCGGGGTGCTCGTAGCCTTGCCCGCAGTACGAGTACGCGGAGTGAGCCTCGCTGTTCTCACCCTGGGTCTCGGACTTGCCATCGGTGGCGTCGTGTTTTCCAATCCATCGTTCACCATGGGCAAGGTCATCAATGGTTCCCCCCAACAGATCCTCATGCCTCCGGCTAAAATTGGTGGTTACAAGTTCGATGCGATTAACCATCCGCAGCGCTACGCGATCTTCTGTCTTATTGTGCTGGTATTCGGATGCCTGATAGTGCTCAATGTACGTCGAGGTCGCAGTGGGAGGCGCCTCTTGGCTGTCCGAAACAATGAACGAGGAGCGATGAGTCTCGGCGTCAGCGTTGTCGGGGCGAAGCTCTACGCATTTGGACTCGCGTCTGCAATCGCTGCTGCTGCTGGTGTTCTCATTGCCTATGGCAACACGTACGTTGACTATGGCCAGTTCGGCGGTATCGCCTCGGTTCAGCTCGTTCTCCTCTCCGTTGTCGGCGGGGTGGGATCGGTCGTTGGTGCGATCTTGGGAGGAATCTTTGGTTCTGGTGGATTGCTTCAAGATGCATTTGGCTCCGTCGCCAACGGGGACTGGTTTGCCTTCCTGACGGCGATCGGTGTGGTCATGACTGTGGTTCTCTATCCCGATGGATTAGCCATAGGGGTCGTTCGCCGGTCCGCTGGGATAATCAAAGCCACTCGCCATCGGCTGAAGAAGACAGCTGTACGCGTCGAGCGGAATTTGAACGCCGGGATAATCCCGAAGATCAGTCCCAAACAGTTGGTCATCTCCGAAATCAGCGTTGCTTTCGGAGCGACGCAGGTGCTTTCGGATCTATCGATCACAGTCAGTCCTGGGGAGGTGGTGGGACTAATCGGTCCGAATGGAGCTGGAAAGACCACATTGATCGATGTTGCCAGCGGCTTCGTGCGATCACAGTCCGGTTCGGTGTCGTTAGGTGGAAAGGCGCTCGGTCGTTTCGGCCCGGCGCGTCGGTGTCGCGAGGGGCTTGCCCGTTCGTTCCAGTCGCTTGAGCTGTTTGATGACCTCACTGTCGAGGACAACCTGCGAGCGGCGTCGGAGAGCCACAGTCCATGGACGTACTTCTGCGATCTAATTTGGCCGAGGCGTATGGGTCTGAGCCCAGGAGCGGTAGCGAGCATCGTGGAGTTCGGACTCGAGCCGGTGCTTGATCAGTATCCTTCGGATCTCTCGTACGCGCAGCGTCGGCTGGCAGCGGTTGCACGGTCCGTTTCCTGCGCACCATCTGTGCTGTTACTAGATGAGCCAGCGGCGGGGCTCGATAGCACAAGCAGGGACGAGCTCGCAGCACTGATTCAGAAACTGGCAAGGGGATGGGGTATCGGCGTACTACTGATCGAACACGACGTCCAAATGGTGATGTCAACGTGTGATCGAGTGGTGGCGATCGACTTCGGATTGGAAATCGCCAGCGGAGCGCCCGATGCGGTCCGCCATAACGCCTCCGTTGTCGATGCATATCTTGGGGGTGAGTCGGATCCCGTCAATATCGCAGGTTGAAGCAGCTAGTAGCGCAAAGGCGTGCTCGGCCGGCCCGCCGCTCATGGAGGCGATCGGGATCTACGCAGGGTACGGTGACGTCGCTGTCGTGCGAGACGTCTCGATGGAGGTCCTTCCGGGCGAGATAGTCGCCCTACTGGGTCCGAACGGAGCTGGCAAAACGACGACGCTTCTTACGTTGGCGGGTGACCTACAGACCTCCGCTGGCGAGGTTCGTTTGTACGGCCGAACTGTTACTGACTCGCTTTACCGGCGCGCTAGGCAAGGCCTAGCCATGGTCCCCGAGGAGCGGGCAGTGATTCCAGGCCTATCGGTCCGTGACAATCTTAAAGTTGGACGCGGGTCGATCGACGATGCGTTTGACGTCTTTCCGATGTTGCGAAGTCTCAGCAAGCGGAAGGCGGCCCTGCTTTCGGGCGGTGAACAGCAAATGCTCGGATTGGCTCGGGCGATTGCTGCACGCCCAAAAGTGATGCTCATCGATGAGGTATCGATGGGCTTGGCGCCTCTTGTAGTCCAGCACATCCTTGACACTCTTCGTACCGTGGTCGACGAAACGGCAATCGGCGTAATCCTCGTTGAGCAGCAGATTCGCCGGGCTCTCGCCGTTGCCGATCGCGGGTACGTGCTAGCTCGCGGCCAAATCGTACTTCAAGGCGATGCCGCCAATCTTTCGCAACGATCCTCGGAGATCGAGTCGTCCTACCTTGCCGGCCCAAGTGCCGCTACCCCCCTGTCGAGCGCCATGTCCAATCCAAGGAGCGAAGCTGTTGTGCGACCAAACGATCGACCGCACTAGGCGACTTACCCACCGTTAGCTCAGCCAGGTTGCGCGAGCTGGTGAGGACCAGTCGCAATGCGTGACATCGGATAGTTGTCGGGAACGATCGGATTGCCATAGCCGTTGTTAGTTTCATTTATCAGGAGGTTGGATTGTGAGTTCATTGCTCAAAGGGATACGAGTGCTCGAATTCGGACAGCTACTCAATCCCGCTTCTCTTGGAATGTATTTGGCAGACCTTGGTGCAGATGTCATCAAAGTGGAAAGCCCATTCCTTGGTGACTACATGCGCGATGTTGGATTTCTGGTCAAGCCAGGAGTGGCAATCCTGCACCTGCAAGCGAGCAAGAACAAACGGAGCGTGAGCATCGATCTGCGTGATCCAGATGGTCGCGATACCTTCTGGCGCCTCCTCGAATCAAGTGATGTCTTCATTGAGGGCGCTGTGGCCGGTGCTGCCGATCGACTGGGAATCGGCTACGAGCACAAGAAGCTCCACAAGCCAGACATTGTCTTTTGCCACTTCAGTGGGTTTGGCGGCACTGGTCCTTACGCGCAGGTCCCGACGCACGGTCTGATGATGGGCGCATTGGTTGGACAGATGCCGTACGAGCGTGGCCCCGATGGTCTTGTGCATCCATTTGAACCGGAGGAGCCGGGAACTGAAAGGGGCGGCGACGCCAGTGCGGCCGGAGCGGTGAACGCAGCTCTTGGAGTTGCCGCTGCGCTCGTTCAACGTGAGCGAACCGGAGAAGGTGCATTCATCGATGTCGCCAGTAGCGACGGCGTAATGGCTCAAGCCTGGTTCGTCCTCAGTGCTCACCTGAATAGGGAAATAGTCAATGCAAGGGTCGTCCCGCCGCGCAAAGGAGGAGAGCTCACCGGTGCGCGTTACTCTTGCTACGAGACGCGGGACGGCCACATCGCTCTACTCTGCGCGATCGAACCGAAGTTCTGGCGAAAGTTCTGTGCAGCAATCGAGCGACCCGAGCTCGAGGTGCAAGGCGATGGAACCGATTTCCTCGATTACGGATCCAGTCAGTCGCTGCGTCATGAGCTCACTGAGATATTTCTAGAGCGCGACCTGGAAGAGTGGATGCGTATAGCTAGCGAGCACGACATCCCGCTCGGGCCCGCTTCTAAAACTATTGAGGAGGTCGTTGCCAACGAACATGTTCGGGCTCGAGGACTAATCGTCGAGGCTCAAGAACGTGACGCCGGTCCGTTCACTTACGTTACGAGCGCTATTCATGTTGAAGGCCAGTCAAATGCCGTTCGGCTTCCCGCCCCTCATCTCGGTGAACATACCCGAGAGGTTCTTCATTCGCTTGGCATCGATGATGCGGAATTGTTGAGGATGGAAGCCGATGGAGTCATTGGGTTTGAGCGCATGGTTCCCAATGACAATGCTGGCTCCTAACGAAGTGGATATCGGAGCTATTGTATATAGCCTCGGAATACCAAGCCCGTTGCCTCCCTCGGGGAAGTGGGCGTAAACGGCGGTGCATCGACTTGCTTATGTGTGAGCTTCAACGGCTCATGTGGACTGTGGGGACGCCGATAGGGGGCCCGCGCTATGCGAGCGCTGGATCCTGTTGGTGAAGCCAACTCGACCGGCGAATGCGAACCGCAGACTGCCCGAGGCTCGGCCAGTCTCGGGGCGACGTAACCGTGGTCACTCTCTGAGTTGTCAAAGCGCGGCTTGTCCTTTGGTCTTGCGCTAATCAGATCTTCAACCGGCTGGAGCCAGGCCGGCTTGAGGGCGAGGTGCTAGAGAGACTGTCAGGAATGGGCTACTCCGATCCAGCATCAACGACGAATGATGCAGAGCTCTTGTCCTGCGGCCTCGATTGTCCACGAACCGTCTCCGTTCCGGAGGCCAAGCAGCGTAGCGTTTCGGGCCAATCTGTGAATCTCTTGGTGCCGCTCCGAAGGCACCTCGTTCAGAACATCATTCAACGTGGGCACATCGTCCGTGTTTTGGCGTGTGGCCAATCGTTTCATCTCGGGAATCCAATGTTCAGGAACGTGATGAGTCACATCTCCTAGGAAGTCGAGGTAGGAGACTCGCTCAATAAAACTCCACACACCACTGATGCACTCGAATTGATCGTGGTAGCGCCCGGCAGCGATGCACTGCAGCGGTAGAGATTCCGTTGCTTGCCAAAGTTGGTAGTGGCAGCGGGACCGGACCACTCGAGCTGGCTCCACGATATCGACCGTTATGTTATTGATGATGTGTTTCGTTCGAGGGGTGCCGTCGGCATACATTGTGAGTGAGTTCAGGTACCCCATAACTCCTCGTGCGCCAACGTCCTCGCGCCCAATGATTCCTGACGCTGAACGCCTTCCATTTCGGAAGAGCTCAGCCATGTCTTCGAATCTGCCGGCATCGACCAACTCTGAGTACGAATAGATTAATCGAATGATTTGCCGCTCTGTCTCTATCGCCAAGGGCATTTCGCTCATAATTGAGTACTAACCTGTCTGGTCACTTCCGGGCGTCTCTGACGGCGGCTTCGCAACGGCGGAGCGCCTGCATCGGCGTTCCCATTTCGGGCGCCAATACGATACTGGCGTGAGACCCTCCCAGCTCTGCCCACAGTGAAATTTTTCGGGGGAGTTCGTCCAACCGGTCGGTCAGGATCACTTCTGTCCCGAAGCCTTCGATATTACGCCCCTCTTCCTCGAGCAGTTTGTGAGCAAGTCTGATGTCCGAACTTGTCGCTCTAGAGAGTTGAAACCAGATGAATCCATCCCCGATCCGGCATGCTCGCTTGACCTGGACGGACGAGCCTCCAAACCACAGGGGTATGTTGTGACCGGTGGGTCTCGGACAGATCCCAGCGCGATCGATACGGTGGAACGTTCCGGTGAAATCAATCGTGGGGTCCCGCCAGAGTTGTCGGAGAACCTCAACCTGCTCTTCGATCCGGCGGCCTCGAGACTCATAGTCGGCTCCCATCGCTTGGTATTCGACATGGTTATAGCCGACACCGATCCCGAGGCGAAGTCTCCCTCCGCTCAGAAGTTGAACATCAGCCGCCTGTTTAGCCACGAGAGCCGTGGGCCGCTGCGGCAAGACCATCACGCCTGTCGAGAACTGGATCTCTTCCGTTCGGGCTGCCAAGAATCCGAACAGAACAAACGGATCACGAAATGGAGTCTTCTCATTATGAATACCATGAGGGATCGGTGGATTCCGACCTGAGAGATCAGCACCCAAGACGTGGTCGTATCCAATGATGTGGGAGAACCCAAGCCGTTCCGCTTCTTGGGCAAATGCGCTGATTGCTGCGGGATTCGTCCCAATGCTCTCGTGGGGGAATACGACACCAATCCTCATAAGAGTTCACCTCCCGGCATGCGGGGGATCGCGTTCTTCAAGCCGAATGGATTGTTCATTTTAGCTATCGCAGCGTTCACTTTCCTGCCTCCTCGCGCCCAACGTTCGCCAGTGATGCCTTGCTCGCTGTCAATGGATGAGCCATGTAAGGAGCCATCTAGGGAGGACCGAGCTGTGTACCGGGCTGGTGGCGGTCGAATGAACCACGAAGGAACTCTGCCAGGGGTAAGCGCATCGTTCCGGTAACGGGCTCGCTCGTATCCGCCTCGTGAACACAGATTCGTTCCGATATCCTCCATTCACCTCCGCGCTCCTCGTAGCGGTCAAGGACCCGGCCGTACCACGAGTCGATGATCGAACCTCGCTGACCGTCGCGGAACATATAGGTGATCATGTAAATCTCTCCTCGAGCCGACCTTCCTCCCTCGTCAAATTCAATCAGGTGGTTGAGTACGCACTCCATCGTTGCTCGCCAGCGATCGTGTTCATCCATGATGAAGTCGACCAGCTGATCGCGGTTCCCGCGAAAGAGTCCATGAGAGTCAACTGCGTCTTCCCAGTACACGGAGCGCAGGAGCTCGGGATCCATTCGATCTATGCCGCGAGAGTATCGAAGAGCTAGTTCCCGGATCTCCTCGAGATCGCTGAGCTGGCGCACGTTATATGGCACGGGGTGGGCTGGCTCCTACCTGGGTGCCCAAAGCGGAACTCGAACCTCGAAGCCGGGCGCCTGACCCCACTTGTTCCTAAATGTCACCTCATGTGCGGGCTCGCGTGGAGCGACTCCCCATCGACCTAATGGGTACCCGAATGTGACCCCTCCCTTAAGAGCCCAGCCTTCATCAGGCACCTCGAGTCGCTGCATGATCAATTCGGCGAGATCGGGCTTTCTGAAGAGAACGGTAAGGGTCGAGCCGATATCGAATGACCGGGCTACGAGTTGAGCGCTCCACAACGAAGGGTAGATCGACGACCCTCCGGTTTGGTCGTTGCGCGTAAAAGCAAAAAGTAGAAGCGGTACGTCAGCGAAGTTATCCCCGAGCCAGCGTACGGAACTAAGAATGCGTTTGGCAGCTAGAGCTTTCACGGAGTTCGGGTCCTCGTGTCCCAAAAGAGTATCGCCGTAAGTGGATGTCATTGTCGGCCAGAGAGCAGCTCGGTATTGCTCACCCAACCATGCCATCGTGGCGCGATCGTCAATGAATAGGAATTTCCAATCCTGTCGATTGCCTCCGTTGGGAGCGCGAATTGCCGCATCGATAATTGCGGCCTGGATGTCAATGTCTATGGGAGTCGTGGCCACCCGCCGCATCGAGCGGGTCGTATAGAGGGCCTCCATGAGATCCATGCTGGAACCGTCTGTCATGTCTGTATCTCTCTCTCGTTTCAAAAATTACGTCATCCCGCTGCCTCGGGGGCGAACCACAAAACTGATCGGAGCATGCCTTCCGATGGTCGAGTTGAAGTGTTGGTGATTCAATCGTGATCATGTCCGGTTGCTCCTGGCTCCTCACTGTCCATCTCTCCGCACTTTCGCCAATTGGAGAAGTTCATCCAAGCCAGAACCCAACCAGTGGAGAGGCGGGTGTGCCAAGCGGATGTGGGCATCAAAGGGACCTTCGGCTCCGGCCTCGAACGAGTTCAACTGTGAGACACCCCCCTCCCGATGTTTGCGTTGTGCCGGTCTAGGACATACTATAGGAGGAACGGGACAGATGTCCTAATAGACTGGACATTTGACCAGAAGTCGACCCGAGCGAACTGGGGGGGGACGTTGAGCGTTCCCAGGAATGCACTTGAACACGTCGGTTCATGGCCTAGGGCCAGCTATTGCGTCGGACACAAGTTCGCCGACGATAGAGCCGCTTGGGGGAAACGGGCGTCTGAATCCATTGACCGGTGTTTGGGCGCAAGATTTGAGATGGTCGCCAGAGCTGAAGTTGAGGACGCGGCAAAGGCGGCGGGAGGTGTACTTGCGACCAGGAGCCGAGTTTACGTCGATACCGGGCGGCGCAGGCTGCTACGGGTACCTGAGTCCTTCGCTGTGCGTGCCGCCGGGCCTGGATCTCTTGGCCGGCAAGACAACCTAGTTCCAGCCGTTTCGACGTCGATGCTCGCCGCAGCTCTCCGAGTCGGCTGCTTCGCGTACCAAGCCGACTCAATCAAAGCGAGCGGCATCAGGCCTCCATTCAGCAACGTCTGGAAGCTGAATGAAAGGGCAATCAGGTTGATGTCGTCTTCAGAGTTGCGATCAAGGCTACGAAATGAACAGTAACTCGCCGGGTGGGGCATCGAGGGCGTCTCTAGGCGCGGAGAGACGAGCTCGTGCCCAAGGGATTAAACATCAGTCGCTGCAGGACGCTTTGGCGACCCTCGATCCAGGTGTCGCGGAATGGGCCAACGAATTCATCTTCGGTCAAGTGTGGGGCAGGCCCGGTCTTA
>Ga0210400_10004434_pt1 | contig 12157 bp, 13 predicted proteins | sample IncBWH26MmetaG_FD_155456 | JGI IMG/M metagenome (GOLD analysis project Ga0210400, IMG submission 155456) | Forest soil microbial communities from Barre Woods Harvard Forest LTER site, Petersham, Massachusetts, United States - Inc-BW-H-26-M | ecosystem: Environmental > Terrestrial > Soil >...
CCGGTCGAACAGTGTCGACTTCCCCACGTTGGGCCGCCCGATGATGGCCACGCGGGGCATGGGGGGTTCGCCGTCGTCCGCCTCGTCGCTCGAGCTCGCCTGGCCGTCATCGACCGCCGCCTGCCCCCGGGGGTCGGGCAGCAGGGAGACCACGTCGTCGAGCAGGTCGCCGGTCCCCCTCCCGTGCAGGGCGCTGACCGGCCAGGGGTCGCCCAACCCGAGGGACACCGCCTCCCAGGCGTCGGTCTCGCGCTGCGAGGAGTCCACCTTGTTGGCCACCACCCGGATCGGGCGGCCGGAGCGACGGAGGAACCGGGCCACGGCCAGGTCCTCGTCGGTCAGCCCCACAGTGACGTCGACCACCAAGAGGACGACGTCCGCCTCGGCGATGGCCTTTTCGGCTTGGGCGCTGACCTGGGCGTCGAGGGGATCGCCGGACGTCAGCCAGCCGCCGGTGTCCACCACGGTGAAGGGGTGGCCGCACCACTCGGCATCGAGCTCCTTGCGGTCCCGGGTCACGCCCGGACGTTCCTCGACCACGGCGGCCCGGCGACCGACGATCCGATTGACCAGGGTCGACTTGCCCACGTTGGGACGGCCGGCGATCACCACCAGGGGCCGCTGGCGCGCCGCCACGACCGGAGCCGGCGTCGTCATCGCGGCGCTCCGATGCTCACGGGAACCCGGGCCGCTGGTGCCGGGGCCAGGTGCGCCGGGGCCGCGCCGGTCAGCGCCCGCCGGAGCGACAGGCCGTCGGTGGCCACCACCTCGACCGGACGGGGCAGGTCGTCGACGGTCAGGTCGTCGAGGAAACGACCCTGGGACAGGCAGGCGTCGGGCAGCAGGTAGCGGTGGCCCTCGGGCTCGCCCCGGAGCACCGTGGTCAGGTCCGTCCCGGTCAGGAGCCCGGACACCCCGATGTTGCCCCCGAAGTAGTCGTTGGCCACCGGGATCAGCCGGATATCGTCCCGGCCCAGCTCGGCCACCAGCGGTGCCAGCACCGAGGCGCCGTACTCACCGGTGAGGATGCCGATGGGCTCGCCTCCGCTCCCCGAGTCCCCCCGGTTCGTGCCCCGCGGCGCCCGGTAGCCGAGCGGGGGTGCCCCGTCGACCCAGGCGAAGAACCCGGGCCTGACCCCCAGCGCGGAGGACTCATCGCCGAAGAAGGCGGCCTCGAAAGCTCGGGCCATGCCCAGCCCGTTCTCGTGTTGCGGAAATCCCTCGTACGTCTCGGCCGCCGGGAACGGACGTCCGGCCATCACGTAGTACTCGTCGGCGGCGAAGACCATCCGTCGACCGAGGGCGGACAGGAACGTGTGCTGCCACTGGTCGACGATGTCGCACACCTCAGCCGCTTCCTCCCGGGTGTGGGGGCGCATGGCCCCCTCGGTGGAGAACCGGGAGATGCCCAGGGGCACGCAGGCCACCGTGGCCATGGTGGGATAGCGGTCGAGCACGCCGGCCAGGGTGTCGGCCAGGATGTCGCCGTTGTTCCGATCCGGGCACACCACGATCTGGCCGTGGACCTCGATCCCGCCCTCGAGCAGCGCCCCCAGCCAGCGCAGGCTGGTAGCCCCTCGCCGGTTCCGCAGCAGGTTGGCCCGGATGTCGGGGTCGGTGGCGTGGATGGACACGAACAGGGGGCTGAGCCGCTCGGTCAGGACCCGTTCGAGGTCCATCTCGGTGAACCGGGTCAGCGTGGTGAAGTTCCCGTAGAGGAAGGAGAGGCGGTAGTCGTCGTCCTTCAGGGACAGGCTCCGCCGCATCCCCTTGGGCAGCTGGTGGATGAAGCAGAACTCGCAGTGGTTGTCACAGGTCCGCACCCGGTCGAAGACGGCCGAGGACACCTCGGCCCCCAGGGGCTCCCCGTGCTCCTTGCGGACGACCAGGGCGAAGGGCTCATCGCGCCCGCGACGCTTCACCACGAGGTCCAGATCGGCCTCGTCGACCAGAAGGCTGTATTCGATGACGTCGCGGGGCGACCGCCCGTTCAGAGAGAGGAGCTCGTCCCCGGGCAGGAGCCCGGATCGGTCGGCCGGCGACGCCTCCGACACGGCGACCACGCGGGGTGCCGTGGTGACCCGAGGCACCGACATTCCTCCAGGCTACCTGCTTGAGCGGCACCTCCGGCCTCAGCTCGAGGCGGCCCGGATGGCGTCCGGCTCGACGGTAACCTGGTCCCGTGCCCGTCGAACGCGTCCTCCTGGCCGAGCCACGGGGCTTTTGTGCCGGCGTCGAGAAGGCGATCAAGGCCCTGGGCTGGATGGTCCGGATCTTTGAGCCTCCCGTGTACTGCTACCACGAGATCGTCCACAACCGGCACGTGGTCGACGAATTCCGATCCCTGGGCGTGGTGTTCGTCGATGACGTCGACGAGGTACCCGAGGGCGCACCCCTGATGCTCTCGGCTCACGGCACCGCTCCCGAGGTGGTGGTGGCGGCCCGCGGTCGGGGCCGGGTGGTGGTCGATGCCGTGTGCCCATTGGTGACCAAGGTCCACCACGAGCTGAAGGTCCGGGCCCGCAAGGGCTACACCGTGCTCTATGTGGGCCATCACGGCCACGAGGAGGCGGCGGGGACCATGGCCGTGGCACCCGAATCGGTGCGGCTGGTGGAAACGGTGGAGGACGTCGATGCCCTGGTCGATCGGGCGGCCGACGCCCCCCCGATGGCCCTGTTGGCCCAGACCACCCTGAGCCACGACGACTGGGCCGGGATCGTCGACCGGGCCCGCGAGAGGTTCCCCGACCTGTGGATGCCCAATCGGAGCGATTTGTGCTTTGCCACCACCAACCGCCAGGCCGCCCTCAAGGCCATCGCCGGCAAGGCCGACGCCGTGGTGGTCATCGGCTCCCCCAACTCGTCCAACACCGTCGCCTTGGAGAAGGTGGCCATCGCTTTCGGCTGCCCTCGGGTGGTGCGGGTCAACGATGCCTCCGAGGTGCCGACCGACCTGACCGGGACGGTGGGCGTCACCGCCGGCGCGTCGGCTCCGGAGTCCCTGGTCCAAGCGGTGGTGGACCGTCTGGCCCCCCAGTTCGGCGTGGAGTCGGTCCCGGTCACGGTGGAAGAGGAGTACTTCCCTCCCCCGCCCGAGCTGCGGGACCTCCTGAAGGGCCTGGGGGCGACGGTCTCGCTCCTGGCTGCGGCGCCGCGGGCCGATATGGGCCCGATCCTGGGCGAGGACCGGACGACGGCCGCAGCCGACGTCCTGGCTGACCTCGCCCCCCGCTGAGCGGTTCGGCCCGAGAAAGCGGCCCCACCGTCCCGGCCGAGGCATCCAGACGGGCCCGGTGCGGCATCGGCCCCGGTGAGGCGCGAAACTGGTGGCATGTCGATCGCACCCAGCTTTCCCAGCATGGACGTCTCCACCGCCGAGCAATGGGCGGTCATCGGTAAGGAGACGATGCACAACCAGGGCCGCGTGGCCGAGCGGATCCTGGGGCTCCTCGAGTCCCTCTCCGAGGTGACCGACGGGTTCGCCGTCGACCAGCTGACCCACTGCCTGCAGACGGCCACCCGGGCCGAGGAAGCGGGGGCGAACGACGAGTGGGTGGTGGCCTCGTTGTGCCACGACATCGGCAAGGCCATCTCGGTGCCCAACCATCCCCGCATCGCGGCCGAGATGCTCCGCCCCTACGTCGACCCGTCCATCACCGCCGTGATCACAGCCCATCAGGACTTTCAGGGTCGCCATTACTACCAGCACTTCGGGATGGACCCCAACCAGCGCGACAAGTACCGGGACGAGCCCTGGTTCGGTGATGCCGAGCGGTTCGCCGACGAGTGGGATCAGAACAGTTTCGACCCCGACTACCCCACCCAGCCGCTCGAGCACTTTGCTCCGAAGGTCCGGGCCGTCTTCGGCCATCCCCACATCGCCTGATGGCCACCCAACGCCATCGGTGGTTCACCCGGGCCAACAACCGGGAGAGCCGTCGCCGGGCCGCCCTGGGGGACATGGCCCTCAACCTGTCCCGGGCCCAGTTCGCCGACCGCTATCCCGACCTCACCTTCGAACCGGTGGTCGCCGTCATCGCCGCCTACGAGGAGGAGGCGAACCTGGGCGACGTGTTGAAGTCGATGCCCCACTCCTTCGGGGACCTGGGCATCTCCACCCTGGTCGTCGTGGACGGCGGCGATGACGCCACCGATCGCGTGGCCCTGGAGTCGGGCGTCTACACCTGCATCCTCCCGGTCAATCTGGGCCATGGCGCCGCCCTCCGCCTGGCCTACGAGCTGGCCCTGGCCCATGGCGCCCGCTACATCGTCACCTTGGATGCCGACGGCCAGAACGATCCCACCGAGATGGAAGCCCTGCTGGCCCCCCTGCTCGACGACGAGGCCGATTTCATGATCGGATCCCGCCGTCTGGGGGTCGACCAGACCACAGACCGGTTCCGTCGAGCGGGGGTGCGGCTGTACGCATCGGCGCTCAACCTCATCACCCGCCAGCACCTGACCGACACGTCCAACGGCTACCGGGCCTTCCGGGCCGAGACCGTGGCCGACATCCTGCCCTTTTTGCGCCAGGACCAATACCAGACGGCCGAGGTGGTCATCACCGCCGCCTCCCGGGGCTGGCGGATCGGCGAGCGACCCATCGTCTGGCACCCCCGGGCGTCGGGCGAGTCAAAAAAGGGCGGCAACCTGTTCTTCGGGATCCAGTACGCCCGGGTGATCCTGACCAGTTGGGTCCGCGTCTCCTTCGGCCGGCGCCGCTGAGCCCAGGCTCAGGGATGGCCGGTGGTGGCCACGGCCCGTTGGTAGAGGTCCTGGATGGACGCCCGCAGGTCCTCGGTCAGCTGGTGCACCTGGCTCCGGGGCACCCGGCCCGACGCCGAGCGGGCCGGTGCCACCAGCGGCTCACCCACGATCAGGTGCACCTTGGAGGGGCGCGGGTAGCGGGTTCCCTTGGGCATGACCGAGACGGTCCCCCCGATCCCCACCGGCACGATGGTGGCCCCGGTCCGGGCGGCCAGGAAGGCGGCACCCTCGTGGAGCTCGCCCACCGTCTCCCCGCTCCTCCGTGACCCTTCGGGAAAAAGGATCAGCACCTCACCGGCCTCGAGCACGTTCTGGGCCCGGCGCAGCGCCTCTCGATCGGCTGACTCCCGGTGCACGGGAAAGGCGCCGATGGACAGGAGGAACCGGCCGAAGCGCGGTCGCTTCCACAGGCTGTCCTTGGCCATGTAGTGGAGCTTGCGCCTGGTCACCTCGGACACCACGAAGAAGTCGATGAACGACCGATGGATCGGGGCGATGATCACCGGACCCTCGGCCGGCACCAGGGCCGCTCCCTCCACCGTGGCGCGGAACAGGAGCCGGTTGAGCCCCCGCACGCCCAGACGGAGCACCCGGTAGATGGGGGTGAAGCGGGTGTCGACGTCCACCTCTCCGGGGGAGAAGTCGGTCCCGGCGTCGCCTGCGTCCGAGCTCGTGTTCACAGCCATCCCAGGACCTCCTTGACCACATCGTCGATCGAGCGATCGGTGGTGTCGACCACGTGGGCGCCGTCGGCCACCTCGAGGGGGGACGCCGCCCGGGTGCTGTCCAGGCGGTCCCGCCGGGCCACTCCGTCGGCCCCCTCCTCCGACCGGCGGCGGGCCCGTTCCTCGGGGCTGGCGGTGAGGTAGACCTTCACGTCGGCATGGGGGAACACGACCGACCCGATGTCCCGGCCCTCGACCACGCCGCCGCCGTGTTCGGTCACCCATCGCCGCTGCCTGCTGACCAGGACGGCCCGGACGGCGGCGCAGGCGGCCACCACCGACACGGCGTGGTTGACATCGGGTTGACGGATGGCCCTGGTGATGTCGGTGCCGTCGACCACCACCCGCTCCCCCACCTCCAGGTGGATGGACTGGGCCAGGTCGGCCAGGGCCTGGTCGTCATCCAGATCGACGTGGCGCCGGAGGGCGGCCCAGGCCACGGCCCGGTACATGGCCCCCGTGTCCAGCCGGTCGAGACCCAGCGCCTCGGCCACCGCCCGCGACACCGTCGACTTCCCCGCTCCGGCCGGCCCGTCGATGGCGACCGTCGGCCCGGCGGTCACGCTCGTGCCTCGGACAGAGTGGACAGGTCGATCGAGAACCGCGGGTAGCTGGTGCCCACCGAGCCCCATCCGGCGATGGTGGTGACATCCTCGGTCGACGGGCAGGCCGTGCCGGCGATGGCCATGGTCATGGCCATGCGGTGGTCCCCACCCGAGTCGAACTGGGCCGGTGCGATGGTGGCGCCGCCGGTGACGACCAGGTCGTCGCCCTCCACCGAGGCCTCGGCGCCCAAGGCGCCGAGCATGGCCACCGTTCCCGCCAGCCGGTCCGACTCCTTGACCCGGAGCTCGCCCACGTCGTAGAAGCGCGACCGGCCCTGGGCCACGGCGGCGGCCAGGGCCAGGATGGGCACCTCGTCCAGGGACGGGATCTCCTCGGCCCGGATCTCGGTCCCCCGCAGCGCCGTGGCCCGGCTCATGATCGTTCCCGTCTCCCCGGTCCGGTCGCGCACCTCGATCTCGGCCCCCATGCGCCAGAGGACATCGAGAAATCCGGCCCGGTGCGGGCCGAGGTAGACGTCGGACACAGTGACCGTGCTCCCGGGCACCACCAGCCCACCCACGATCCAAAAGGCGGCCTGCGAGGGGTCTCCGGGAACCGCGGTGGTCCCGGGCGAGAGACGGGAGCGTTGCACGCGGACCACCCGATCGCCGCCCTCGTCGGTCACCGAGATGGTGGCACCGGCTCGGGCCAACATGTCCTCGGTGTGGGTCCGCGTGGGCACGGGCTCGCGGACCACGGTCTCGCCCTCGGCCGCCGTCCCGGCCAGGAGGACGGCCGACTTGACCTGGGCGCTGGCCATCGGGGGCCGGTAGTCGATGGCCCGCAACCTGCCGCCGGTGATCCGCACCGGGGGCAGGCACCGTTCGCCCTGGCCGGCCACGGTGGCCCCCATGGCCTCGAGGGGCTCGGCCACCCTGTCCATCGGTCGGCTGGTCAGCGAGGCGTCACCGGTCAGCTCGGTGGTGCCCTCGATCCCAGCCAGCACGCCGGCCAACAGGCGCATGCCCGTGCCCGAGTTCCCGAGGTCGAGGGCCTCGACTGCGGGGTGGAGTCGACCTCGGCCCCCGGTGACCCGGACCGTGGCCCCGTCCTCGGCCACCGCCGCGCCCAGCGCAGCAATGGCCAGGAGCGTGCGGTGCACGTCGTCCCCGTCCGACAGTCCGGTGATGGTCGATTCCCCTTCGGCCAGGGCGGCGAGGAGCAGGGCTCGGTGCGAGATGGACTTGTCGCCGGGGACGCGGACCGATCCCACCAACGCGCTGCCCCCCCGGACCTGCATGGCGTCCTCGGCCACGGTGTTGAGGGGCTCCCTGCTCATTGGCTCGGGCCCATCAGGTCCCGCCCAGCTCGCCGCTGGATGACCGGTAGCCGCGCTCGGACAGGGCGGCCAGGAGCTTCCCGGCCGACGCCCGGTCCACCGTCAGGACCAGGACACCGCGGTCCCCCTCGACCGAGTGGGCGATCTCCAGGTCGACGATGTTGACGCCCAGCTCGGCCGCCAGCGTCGTGATCTCGGCCAGCACGCCGGTCCGGTCGGGCACCGGGACCCGGATCTCGAGCAGGCCGTCGGGACGAGGGACGCGGGCGGCCAGGCCGCGGCGGGCGGTCGCCGCCCGGGTGAGGACGGCGAGGAGCTCGCGGTGGTCGTGTTCGGCCACCCGGGTCCGCATGGTCCCCAATGCGGCGATGAGCATGTCCAGGGTCTCCACGATGGCCGTGGCGTTGTCCTCGCAGATGTCGGGCCAGATGGTCGGTTGTCCGGCGGCGATGCGGGTCATGTCCCGGAACCCCCCCGCAGCCAGCTGCAACAGGGCGGCGTGCTCATGGCTCAGCCCCGAGGCCAGGTCCATGAGGGTGGCTGCGGTCAGGTGGGGCACATGGGACACCACCGCCACCAGGGAGTCGTGCTGGTCGGGGGGCAGGGCCACCACCGTGGCCCCCAGGGTGACCAACAGGCTGCGCAGCCGGGTGTAGGCCATCGGGTCGGTGAGGGCGGTCGGGGTGAGCACCCAGGTGGCCCCGAGAAAGAGGTCGCCGTCGGCCCCTTCCACCCCGACCTGTTCGGAGCCGGCCATGGGATGACCGCCCACGAAGGAGGGATGATCGACCGAGGCGACCACGGGACCCTTCACACTGCCCACGTCGGTGACGATGGCGTCCCCCCGCCGGCCCGGCCGGGCCAGGACGTCCTGGATCACCGCCTCCGACGCTCGCACCGGGGTGGCCACGAACACCACGTCGGCCTGGTCGTCGAACCCTTCGGCATCGAGGGCGCCGAGGGCCACGGCCCGCTCGGCCAGGCCCGAGGAGTTGTCCACGCCGCTCACCCACCAGCCCCGTTGCCGGAGGGCGATGCCGATCGATGCCCCGATCAGCCCGGTGCCGACGATGGTGGCCCGTCCCGCCTCCGCTGGGTCTGGCGGGTGATGGTGGTCGCGGCTGGTCAGGAGCGGGTCGTGACCCTCGTCAGTCGGGGAGGTCGTCACGGAGCCCCTTGGCGCCCTCGAGGTACACGTGATGGATCTCGTCTCGGCGGCGCTCGGTCTCCACGTGGAGCATGACCCGGATGCACCGGGGCACCGAGCCGACGATGGACAGCTCGCGAGCACAGATCAAGGGCACGGCTCCGAGCCCCATCGACCGTGCCGCCGTGGCCGGGAAGGTGGACACGATGTCCTCGGTCGCGGTGAACAGGATGGAGATGATGTCGTCCTCGGACAGCCCGTTCTGCTTCAGGACCTGTTCCAACAGGGCGACCACGCGCGCTCGGATGGCCTCGGGGGTGTCGGCATCGACGGTGGTCGCACCTCGGACGGCTCGCACGGAAACAGGCATCGGGCGGCCATGTTACTCAGGCAGGGAGGTCTCGCCCTCTCCGTCCTCATCTCGGGGTACCGCCGCCGCGGCCAGGTTCCGCACCTCGGCCGGCGTCAACAGGCGCCAGGTCCCCGGTCCGAGGGCCGGATCAGCCAGGGGGCCGATCCGGGTCCGGACCAGGCGTCGCACCGGATGACCGATGGCCTCGCACATCCGCCGGATCTGCCGGTTCCGGCCCTCGTGGATGACGATGCGCAACAAGGTGGGGGCGACCACGGCCACCCGCGCCGGTGCGGTCATCCCGTCGTCGAGCTCGATGCCCTCGCGCAGGCGCCGGATGTCGGTCGGGGCCGGGGCCCCGTCCACCTCGGCCAGGTACTCCTTGGGAACGCCGAAGGAGGGATGGGTCAGGCGGTGGGCCAGCTCGCCGTCGTTGGTCATGATCAACAGGCCCTCGGTCGCCATGTCCAGCCGCCCCACGGAGAAGACCCGGGGTTCGGCCGGAACCAGGTCCACCACCGTGGGGCGACCCTCGGGATCGTCGGCCGTGGTCACCACTCCCGCCGGCTTGTTCAACAGGTAGTGGACCAGTCCGGGCAGGACGGGCAGGGGCACCCCGTCCAACTCGATGCGGTCCACGGCCACCTCCACCCGGCGGCCGAGCACGGGGATCTCGCCGTTGACCGTCACCCGACCCTCGACGATGAGGTCCTCGCACACCCGGCGCGACCCCAGTCCGATCCGGGCCAGTACCTTTTGCAACCGCTCGCCCTCGTGTTGGGGGGCGAGCGGTTCAAGCATCCCCAGCCGGCCGGAGCTGCTCCTCCAGTTCGGCCACGGCTTCGGGCCCGGGCAACAGGTCCTCCACCGGGGGGAGCTGCTCCACTCGGTCGAGGCCCATCCGCTCCAGGAACGCTTCAGTGGTGCCGTACAGGGCCGGCTGCCCGGGGCCGGGGGCATGGCCCACCGTGGCGATGTAACCGCGGTGCTCCAAAAGGCGCACCACGCCATCGACGTTCACCCCCCGGAGGGCGGCGATCTGAGCCCGGGACACCGGTTGCTTGTAGGCCACGATGGCCAGCGTCTCCAAGGCCGCAGCCGACAGCCGGGAGGACACGCCGACGTTGGCGAACCGTTCCACGTAGGGGGCGAGGTCGGGGTGGGTCTGGATCCGGTACCCACCGGCAATGCGGGCCACGGCGAAGCCCCGGTTGTCAACCCGGCACGACTCGATCAGCTCGTCGCACAGTGGTTGCACCCGGTCGACCGGTATCTCCAACAGCTCGGCCAGCAGACCGGCGGGAACCGGCTCCACGGCCACGATGAGCACGGCCTCCACCGCCCTGGCCTCCTCGGACAACGCCATCGGTCAGCCCTCGTACTCGTAGTCGGCGGCGCCCACCGAGACGGTCTGGGGCGCCCCGGTCACCCAGGACACCTCCAGCTCGCCGAAGGTATCCCCCTGGTCGAGGGCCACCCGGCCCTGCTTGCACAGTTCGAGGAGGGCGAGGAACCGGACGATGACCTCCATCCTGGTGGTGAGGTGGCTGGTCAATCCCCGGAACGTCGACGTCCCCACCGCGGGGAGGCGGACTTCCAGCTCGGACACGGCCTCGGACACCGAGACGGTGTCCACGGTGACGTGGTAGAGGTCCACCACCGGCGCGGGCCGGGCCGCGGTGGCCCGGAGGTAGGCCGCCATCAGGTGGGCCGGTGTCACCCCTTCGAGGAGGTCGGGCGCGTGGACCACGAACCCGTCGTCCAGCCCGGCGGTCCGGGGCACGGACCGACTGGCGTACTCCATGGTGAGGGCGAAGGTGTCGGCCGCGGCCGAGTAGGCCTGGCACTCGAGCAGGCGGGCCAGCAGCAGGTCGCGCTCCTCCCAGCCCGACAGCTCCTCGTCACCCTCCACGTCATCGGGCCCGGGCAGCAGTCGCTTCGACTTGAGCTCGATCAGCACCGCCGCCACCACCAGGAACTCCGACAGTGTGGCCAGGTCGACGCCCTCCCACGTGGCCACCTCGGCCACGAAGGCATCGACCATCGCGGCCAGTGGGACATCGTAGATGTCCACCTGATGGGAATTGACCAGCTGCAACAACAGGTCGATGGGGCCCTCGAAGGCGGGCAACGAGACAGTGGCCAACACGACCCCCGACGATACCGGCTCGCACCGCTCTCCTCGCGCACCGTCACCGGTGTTCTCGGCCCTCGTCGGCGGCCCCTACGATAACCCCCCATGTCCAGGGTTCTTTCCGGTATCCAACCGAGCGGCGAGCTCCATCTGGGGAATTATCTGGGTGCCGTGCGCAACTGGGTGGCCGATCAGCACACCGACGAGGCCTACTACTGCATCGTCGATCTGCACGCCCTGACCTCGGACATCGAGCCCGCCACGCTCCGGGCCCGGACCTGGGACGCGGCCATCGACCTCTTGGCCTCCGGTCTCGATCCTGAGTTGTGCACCCTGTTCGTCCAGAGTCACGTGGCCGAGCACGCCCGGTTGACCTGGCTGCTCGAGTGCACGGCGACCATGGGCGAGCTGCGCCGGATGACCCAGTTCAAAGAGAAGGGCGCCGGGCAGGAGTCGGTGCGGGCCGGGCTGTTCACCTACCCGGTGCTGATGGCCTCGGACATCCTCCTCTACGACGCCGACCGGGTGCCGGTGGGCGACGACCAGCGCCAGCACCTGGAGCTGACTCGGGAGCTGGCCATCCGGTTCAACCACCGCTACGGCGACGTGTTCGTGGTGCCCGAGGCGGCCATTCCCCGCATCGGGGCGCGGGTCATGGACCTGCAGCATCCCGAGCGGAAGATGTCCAAGTCGGTGAGCTCCCCCCTGGGCACGGTCCAGGTCCTGGACGAGCCGGCCGAGCTCGAGCGCAAGATCAAGCGGGCGGTGACCGACACCGATGGCGAGGTCCGCTACGACCCCGAGGCCAAGCCGGGGCTGTCCAACTTGTTGGAGCTCCTGGCCGTGGCCACCGATCGCACCCCCGTCGAGGTCGCTGCCGGCTACCAGCGCTACGGCGATCTGAAACGGGACGTGGCCGAGGCCCTGATCGAGCTGCTGCGGCCGGTCCGGGAGCGCCGGAAGTCGTTGGCCGCTGATCCGGGAGCGGTGGCCACGTTGCTGGCCGTCGGGGCCGAGAAGGCGCACGCGGTGGCCGGGACGACCTACAGCCGCGCCGCCGAGGCCATGGGCTTGGTCACTCCGTACTGACCGAGGAGGCCTCCACCGGTGGGCGGGCCCGGCCGGGCCGGCGGCGACGCCGGCCGAC
>Ga0210400_10004436_pt1 | contig 12155 bp, 8 predicted proteins | sample IncBWH26MmetaG_FD_155456 | JGI IMG/M metagenome (GOLD analysis project Ga0210400, IMG submission 155456) | Forest soil microbial communities from Barre Woods Harvard Forest LTER site, Petersham, Massachusetts, United States - Inc-BW-H-26-M | ecosystem: Environmental > Terrestrial > Soil >...
GATACACTGGGGTGTCGAGAACAACATCTATCAGCTCTGGCACCGCGGTTACGTCGCGGTGAAGGGCGGCGCGATGGATTGTCCCTACACCTTCATGCAGGACATGGTAGCCGGCACATTCCGGCTGCCGTGGGAAGACCAGGTCAAAATCACCGACGGCACGTCCTGCGGTTTCCCGGCGCCGACGCGTATTTTCATGCACAAGACCGCGAAGGCAGCGGAGTAACGACAAGAGCGTCGAAACTCCGCCGTAGGATGGGTTGAGCCCTTCGCGAAACCCATCATCTTTGCGAGATGCGACTGATGGGTATCGCGGAGTTCATCATCGGGCGCGCATTCGCGCGACCCGTTGGCTCTACCCAGCCTACGCGTTTGTTCTCTAGTTTGTTCGCGGATGCAGTTGCGGACGAGGCCGGGTAAAGGACGCCCGGCCGCGTTTGATACCCCACAGCGGCTGGGCGAGCGTCGCAACCGCGTCGGCAGGATTGCTTGCATCCACGCAGACGAGGTCGGCAGGTCCCCCGACCGTGATGCCGTAATCATCCAGGCGCATCAGCCGCGCCGCAGAACCGGTGATCATGTCGAGGCAACCGGCGAGGTCGGCCGGCCGCGATACGTGGCAGACATTCGCATAGAGGTTCGCCATCCGCATCAGCGAGCCGTCGCCGTACGGTGTGAACGGATTCAAAACGTTGTTGGTCGAGATCGAGCAGGTCACGCCCGCCTTCCGTAGCGGCTCGGCAGGCACGACGCCGCGTGGCACGGCATGGTCGTGACTGCGGCCCATCAAGTGGAGATCGGTCGAGGGCAATATCGTCACCGCGACGCCGGCGCTGGCCAACTGCTTTGCGATGGCGCCGAAGCGCTCCGGTGGCAGCAGAGACATCTGGGTGACATGCCCGACCGCCACCCGGCCGCCCCAGCCGAATTCCTCGGTTTTGCGGCAGACATATTCGATCTGCATCCCTTGCGTGGTTTCGGCGAGATCAAGGTGCATGTCGATTTCGGCATCGAAATCGCGCGCGATTGCGAAGATACGGTCGATCTGGGCGCGCGGGTCGGTGTCGAAATACGGAACGGCGCCGATCGCCCGCGCGCCGCGGCGCAGACCTTCGATCAGCAGTTCCTCGGTCCCGGGATTATTGGTCAGTCCCTCCTGCGGAAACACGCATAGTTCCAGGTCCATCGCCCAGGCGTAATCGCGCGCGAGCTGGTCGACCGCATCGAAGCCGATCATTCCGATGCCCGGATCGAGCTCGACATGGGTGCGCATGCGCATTGTACCCTGCGTGATGCAGCGCTCCAGCGTGCGCTTGCCCCGCGCATAAACGTCTTCGACGGTGAAGCCGCGCTTGGCCGCAGCGGTTTCCCGGACGGCTTCGGCGACGGTGCCTTCTTCGATACGGCAGCGGTCGAGGATGCAGGTCTTGTCGAGATGGATGTGCGTTTCGATCATGCCTGATATCACCAGGCAACCCGCGGCATCCAGTTCGCGGGCATCCGCTTTCAGAGAGGGCGAGATGGCGGCGATGGTGGTACCGGCAATGCCGATATCGACGATAGCGAGTTCGCTGCCATTAAGCACAGCGGCGTTCCGAATGATCAGATCCATCAATTCACCACGGCAGGATGGGTACCAAGATAAGCATCGTCCAGCATCGCATCCCGCAACCCCGAGGGTTCGCCCTCCGCGACCACGCGGCCACCTGCGATCACGTAGCCGCGATCCGCGATGGCGAGCACATGATCTGCCATCTGGTCCACGATCAGTAAAGTCATGCCTTCGTCCCGCAACCGCGCAAACTGTCCAAACAGCTCTGCCGCGACCGCGGGCGCCAGACCGAGCGAAGGTTCATCCAGCAGCAGGATATCAGGCCGCGCCAGCAAGCCGCGGGCGACGGCAAGCATCTGCTGTTCGCCACCCGACAACAAGCCTGCCGCCGTGTGAAGACGGGGGCGCAGCCGCGGAAATCGATCGAGCATCGTCTCGATTTCCGTACTTTCGAAGTCGCCGCGGCGGGTCGCGCCAAGGCGGAGGTTCTCGGCGACGGTCAATTGCGGAAATACCTGCCGGCCCTCGGGCACCAGGATCAAGCCGGCGCGCGCGACAAGATGGGCCGGAAGCCGCATCAGTTCGACACCGCCAAAGCCGATAGCGCCCTGGACAGGCCGGATCAGCCCGCTCAGGGCTTTCATCAACGTCGACTTGCCGGCACCGTTGGGACCCAGCACCGCGATGGTCTCGCCGCGGCCGACGCGCAAGCCAATCTGGTGAAGCACCGCAAGTGGTCCATAGCCTGCGTTGAGTTCGCGCACGTCGAGCAAGGGAGCGCCGGGTGCTCGCGGTGCCAATGGCTCGATCGATGTCGTGCTGCCGAGATAGGCGGCCTTGACCGCAGTATCGGCACGCACGGCAGCCGGCGTACCCGAGGCGATACGACGTCCGGCGTCGAGCACGACGATCTCGTCCGATATCGACATCACCAGCGACATGTCATGCTCGACCAGCACGACCGCCAGACCGGCACGGGCCAGGCGCTGAAGCAGGCCGCCCAGCTTGACCGTGTCGGCCTCATCAAGCCCGGCGGCCGGCTCATCCAGAAGAAGCACCGCCGGCCTGGTGGCAAGGGCGCGGGCAATCTCGACAAGCCGGCGATCCACATGCGGCAGAGTCCCAGCAAGCCTCGTCTCCGACCCGGCGTAGCCGACCAGGGAAAGCAGTGCCCGTGCCAGCGCTGCCGGCGCTTCGCCTCGCCAGGAGCCACGCAGCAATCCGAGGCGGACATTGTCCAGCACGCTCAGACCGCCAAAAGGCTGCGCGGTCTGAAAGGTACGGGCAAGGCCCGCGCGCGCGACGTCATAGGCGGGCTGGCCCGTGATCTCACGACTTCCAACGCGGACCGTGCCGGCATCGGGGCGTTGAAAGCCGCTGACCAGATTGAGCAACGTCGTTTTGCCGGCGCCATTGGGACCGATGACGCTGGTCACGCGGCCGGGCGGCGCCGTCAGATCAACACCCGCCACCGCCACAACGCCGCCGAACGCGACGCGAACACCTTCGGCCGCAAGACCGCCGCCAGAGCCCGCGATGTGTGCCAAGGCGAGGTCGGTGTCCGGCTTGGGATCTGGAGCAGATGCTTCCGGGATCACCAGGCGCGCGATGGCACCGGCAATCCCGCCTGGAGCGGCCCAGAGGACGATCAACAACCCCGCGCCGAAAACCAGCAGGCGATATTCGGCAAGGCTTGCGAGAAGTTCCGGCAGCAGCACAACCACCGCTGCCCCGACCAGTGGACCGAGCGTGCGGCCCGCACCTCCGACGACCACCACCAATAGAACCAGGATCGACTGTGAGAACGGAAACGAACTGGGCGCGATGAAACCCGTCAGCGCCGCCTGCAATCCCCCCGCCAGACCGGCTGCGATGGCGGCCAGCATGAAGGCCGCGGTGCGCACCGGCAACGCACTGATCCCGATGCCGCGCGCCGCCGCCGGAGCCGTGGCCGTCGCCTGCATGGCGAGGCCGAGGGGGCTGCGCGTGAAATAGTGAAACAACGCAAGCGCGAGCACGCTGAGAACACAGGCCAACAGCGCCGTCCCGCCGGTGCCGAACGGCGCTGGAATTCCGGCGAGCCCGCTGCTACCACCGGTCAGGCCCTGCCATTCGATCGAAACGGATTCGACGATGAAGCCGAAGGCGATGGTGACCATTGCCAGATAGGGGCCGGTCACCCGAAGTGCGGGGATCGAGAGCACCGCCGATACCGCCGCAACCAGCAACACCGCAAGCGGCAAGGCTTCCCAGAAATTCAAGCCGGCCTTGGTCGTGAGGATTCCGACGCCGTAAGCGCCGAGCGCCAGAAAACCGGCCTGGCCGAGCGAGACTTCGCCGGCGAGGCCAAGCAGCACGTTCAAACCGACGCCGACCAGAGCGGTCGTCGCCAGCGTTCCCATCAAATAGGCGTAGTAGCCGGGCGCAAGGAGACAGGTTGCGGCGACGCCGGCGGCCAGCACCGCCGCAACCAGGACAAGGACAATCTTCATACGCGCACCTTGGTCCGGCGGCCGAACAGTCCGGACGGCGCCAACGCCAACGCGGCGATGACGGCGCTGAACGTAACGATCTGGGTGCTGCTTGAACCCAGCCAGGTCGTAGCGCAGGCCTCCACCAGACCGTAAGCGAGCCCGGCGATCACGACACCCCAGGGATTGGTGAGACCGCCAAGGATGGCCACGGCGAAGGCCTTGATGCCGAACAGCGTGCCCATATCATAGGCGACGTTGTAAAGCGGCGCGATCAGTATGCCGCCGATCCCGGCCAGCAGCGCCGCCGCAGCATAGGTGAGCGCGATCAGCATCGTCACATCGATGCTCATCAGCCGCGCGGCATCCGGATTCTCGACCGCCGCCCGCAGCTTCAAGCCCAGTCCCGTTCGATGCATTCCGAGATGGACCAGCGAGGCAAGTCCCAGCCCGACCACCGGCACCAGAACCTGCAAGGGAAAGATGCCGACATTGCCGATGACCCAGGGATCATCGGCCAAAGCGGACGGAAGGGCGCGCGGCTCCTTGCCGAATAGCACCATCACCACATTATCGAGCACGATTCCAAGCGCCACGGTCGCCATCAGCCAGGAATTCGTCCCGCGCGCGACGAATGGCCGGACCGCGATCCGTTCGACCACCAGACCCCAGACCGCACAGGCCAATAACGCCACAGGAATCGCGGCAACCATTGGCCAGTGCATCCCAACCACCAGAGCGTGGCACAGCACGGCGCCGAGCATGACCGACGAACCCTGGGCGAAATTGACCGTGCCGGAGACGGCAAATGTCAAAGTGAAACCAAGCGCGATCAGGCCGTAGATACTGCCGAGGCTAAGGCCTGAAACAAGAGCGGTCGCAAGCATCGATCAGCCCGCGATCGGCTCGATTTGATCCCCATTGTAGCGGACCATGACGTAGTCGTTTTCGTTCAGGGCGTCGTGGTTCGTATCCGTGAAGGGCTTGGTGTAGTTCTTGATCAGACCCTGATAGCTTTCGATGCCGAGAAATCCCTCGCGCAGTTTGGGGCCTTCGGTGGAGCCGGCTTTGGCGATGGCGAGCGCAATCAACTGCATCGCATCATAGGCATTTGCCACACCGACCGGCGGGGTGACGTCGCCGGGACCTTTGACATCGGGATATTTCGCCATCATCGCCGCGAGCACACGCTTGCCGACATCGTTTTGCCGGCCGAAGAAACTGTAGGTCTGGACGAAATGCACTTTCCCCGCCCAGGACCCTGCAAGCTCGGGGAAGCGTCCGCCTGAAATGCCCCAGTGCGAGACCACCGGCACCGTCCAGGCGGAGCGTTGAAGCGATTTAACGACCTGCGCGCCCGGCGCGGCGTTACCGACCAGGATCAAGGCATCCGCGCCCGCCTCACGCAGCCGCTGCAACTGCGGCGTCATGTCGGCATCCTTGTCGTCGAATTTTTCCGCTCCCGCAAGCTTGACGCCGGCGGCTTCCGCCGCCGCGGTCAAGCCGCCGAGATTGGATTCGCCCCAGCCATTGTTGACCAGCATCAAACCCGGCTTCTTGGACCCGAAACTCGTCATGGCATGCTTGATCAGCGCGCGGTCCACCAGGACGTCGACCGCCGAGAGCCGGAAAATATAATTTGGATCGGCGCCGTTGCGGGTGATGTTGGTCGCCGCGGCCCACACCCCCATGAACGGCACCTTCGCCGCGTTCATCACGGGAACGATGGCCAGCGAAACCGGACTGTCGATGCCGCCAAATATAACGGCGACGCCCTCTTTGTCGATCAATTCGCGCGCGGCGGTCTGGCCCTTGGCCGGATTCGACTCATCGTCGCGGCGAACGAGTTCGAGCATGCGCCCGCCGAGCACACCGCCACGCGCATTGATCTCATCGATCGCGATGGTGATACCGCGGGTAATCCCCTCGCCCGACTTGGCGGACGGTCCGGACAGCGCAGCAACCAGACCGATTTTGACAGGTTCTGCCGCCATCGCGGAGCGCCCGACGAGGCTTCCCAATGCGACCCCGGCAGGAAGAACAAGAGCTTGGCGGCGCGTGAGATTTGTCGGCATTTGAGATACTTCCCTTCAGATTTTCCTACGGAGGACTTCTGCTGCTGGCTCCGGCCCGGCATTACCGTTGCGGCCACGAACCAAACGTTATGGCGCTCTCGACGCCCAAGTCCATGCCAATATTATGCAAACGGTATGCCACAACCGAAGAAATCACAAACCGTACCATCAATTTGATCGCAGATTTCCCGTCGAAAAACACCGACAAAATTTCAGCGACCGTCAGGATTAAACCGCGCATGCTTATGCCCGCATAACATTATGTTCGTTAAGCTTCCCGTGGATCCCAGATCATCACACGTATCGGGGTCGGATTGAAGCCGTTGCAGGGATTGTTGACCTGCGGACAGTTGGATATGACGAAAAGCACGTCCATGTCAGCCGTCACGTCGACATAATTTCCGGGAGCCGAGCTACCGCGCCGTTCGAGGTCAAGCAGGCGATCCTGCCGTTCAATTGCATCCGCACGGGCCGACATCAGTTCGAACCCCAACTGGTCCCGCCAGACAGGGGACTCATCGGGGGTTGCGCTTCGGCAATCGATGCCGGTTTTCGGACGGTTGAGACGTTCATCGCCAACTCCACTGAAGGTTCACAAACCCTGGAATTGGCATCGACCAAAGACATGCCAATTCCTGGCCACTGAGGTCACCCGGGATTTTATCCCGCCGTGCGTGCAGGTGTGCGCCATGTGTTCCATCAGTCGCATGGCCCTATTCCGGTCCGGCACCAACCGGCGGTCCGCCGGGCGGTCGGTGCAGAAAGGAGATCGAAGCAAACGCTCCGATCCAGGAGCCCGCCGCGGCGAAGGCAACGTAGACCCAGTTTTCGGTGTAGCTGATCACGGCGTAGGAAGAGAGCAGATACCAGATACTGCTCCAACTCGCCGCCGGCACCCGTCTGCGAGCCACCACGGCAGCGGTAAACATGACATAAACCGCATCGGTCGCGGCTGTTGCAATCACCACGGCCGTAGCAGTGAGTGGATCGATCGATACCATTTGATTTCCTCCATCTAGCTTACGCGGCGGCGTTGATTTTGCATTCGATCCGCCGATGGTCCACCGTTTTCAGTTGGACGTTTGCGACGTTGAGGCTGCAAATCCCATGCTTTTGCGCACAGGACCGGTGGTGCGTCGGACGGATCGTCATCGGACAGCAAACTTGCACGCTGATTAAAAAGAGAATTAGCTGCGCGTCGTAGCGCCAGCCGGGTTGAGAGATTGGATTGCAAATGCGCGAACCGATAACGACGCCCGTGCAGCGACGGGCATTCACGTGAATATCTGGGCTCGAAAATCTACCGAAGTTTTGCTCAACGAGGCCGCTGAGAGCGACGAGACTGACGAACGAACGCAGCCTTTGAGGCGAACACTATCCGCGCTCAACCTGATTGCGCTCGGCGTGGGCGGGATCATCGGCGCCGGAATTTTCGTCCTGACCGGACACGCTGCCGCGGCCAATGCGGGACCGGCGATCTCCCTCTCCTTCCTGCTCGGCGCCGTCGCGTGCGGGTTTGCCGGACTATGTTACGCCGAGCTATCGTCGACGGTCCCGATCAGCGGGAGTGCCTATACTTACGCCTATGCTACGCTGGGTGAGTTGATCGCCTGGATGATTGGTTGGGATCTGATCCTCGAATATGCAGTCGGTGCCACCACGGTCGCGATCGGCTGGTCGGGATATGTCGTCAGCCTGGCAAAGGATTTCGGACTGAATCTCCCGGCACGGTTTGTCTCGTCGCCGTTTACCTACGACGCCACGCAACATGCGTGGTCGTTCACCGGGGCCTTCCTGAATGTCCCGGCAGCCGTCGTGATCGTCGTCATCACATCGCTGCTGGTCGCGGGCATACGGGAGACCGCGCGGTTTAATAATCTTATCGTAGCGATCAAGCTGGTCGTGATCGCGCTCTTCATCGTCAGCGCTGCACCCGCCTTCGATACAGCGAACTGGATCACGCCGGGCAATCCCGATGGGGCTTTTATCCCGCCCAATGCAGGGGTGGGAGTCTATGGCTGGTCGGGCCTGGTCCGCGGCGCCGCCGTCGTGTTTTTTGCCTATATCGGGTTCGATGCCGTCTCAACCGCAGCACAGGAGGCCAAAAATCCAACGCGGGATATGCCCATCGGCATTCTCGGATCGTTGGTGATCTGCACAATTCTGTACGTCGTCGTGGGCCTGGTTCTCACAGGAATAGTGCCGTTCGACAGATTGAATGTTCCCGATCCGATTGCGGTTGGCATCGAAGCAGCTGGGGTGGGCTGGCTTTCTCCATTCGTCAAATTGGGTATCATTTTCGGGCTGACTTCGGTCATCCTCGTCATGCTGCTTGCGCAACCGAGAATTTTCCGGGCGATGGCGCACGACGGTTTGCTTCCGCCAGCAGCGGCGAAAATACATCCGCGCTTTCGCACGCCCTATGTCGCGACGATCTCGACCGGCGCCGTAGTGGCGGTTCTCGCCGCGCTGCTGCCTATCGGCCTCGTCGGCGAACTCGTCAGCATCGGAACGCTGTTCGCGTTTGCAGTCGTGTCCCTCGGCGTCCTGGTGCTGCGCATCACCGAGCCAGACCTCGATCGCCCGTTCAAGGCGCCTGCCATCTGGGTCGTCGCGCCGGCCGGAGCCGTGACCTCGGTCTTCCTGATGCTCGGCCTTCCGGCCGACACATGGTTGAGGCTGGCGGCGTGGCTCGCAATCGGCCTTGTGATCTACTTTGCCTATGGAGCAAGACACAGCCGCATCAAGGCGGAAATTTAAATCTAGGGCTGCATCACCTTTACGGCTGCATCATCCAAACGCCGCCACCACCGAATTTACTTTGGCGGCCTGCCCCGTTTTGCGAAGGTCAATCCCCGTGCGTCCGCCGTGCAGCGAAGCAGGCTTGCCCGTTTGAGCGCCTCGTTACGTTCCGGCCCCGGCGGCAGCATGCGAGCCCGTTCTAGTGCATCTGCGGCGCGGATATCCCAATCAATTCGGTCAGGCGAGCGTTGTGTTTCTTTATCCATGGTCCAACTTGTTACGACTGGCTCGTCGGAAAAGCCGACAGCGCTGCCGGCCTCCTGTAGACTCCGGCGGGAAAAGCGTTATTCCCGGCTCCTAATGCTTTTGTGACGGACAAGAACCGTTGGGTCCCGCGCTGGACACAACTATCGGGGTCCTCATTTTCACATCGCCAAGACGAGCTTCCAGTCGAGCTGATTCTTCCGGTTCACGCCAAGCGCGAATCTCTCTTACCAATCGGTTGCGGGCGCGCCGAGTGCACGCAGGGCACAGTCGCCAACTATCGTGCGGCGACATCCTTGGCAGGCCAATTATCACGACCTGTTTATCGCGTCCTGGTCCTGACCTGGACCAGCAACCTGCCATTCCCGGCAGGAATATCTGCCTATCGCCTAATTCGTGAGTGTTCCCCATTGCGACGCCATCCGTTCGGCGCCGCGCTGGGACAAGGCAAATATCGTGAAAGTCGGGTTTGAAGCGCCCGCAGTGGGGAAGATGCTTGGTCCGGCGACCCAAAGATTCGGGATTTCATGGCTCTGGCCATAGCTGTCGACGACGGAATTGCCAGCGCTGGTCCCCATGATGGTGCCGCCCATCAGATGGCTGGTCGGGACCGGTCCACCCCGCGCCGACCAGGCTTCCTTGGCTCCGCTCGCCTTGGCAATCTTCAATCCCTCTTCGAGATTGGCGTTCCACAGCGCCAGCGAATCCGGACTGTAACTGTGGATCAGCTTGCCGAGTGGCATGCCGAACTCGTCCTTGCCACTCGCCAGTTCGACACGATTTTCCATCTCCGGCTGGTCTTCGCCAAACGCCTTGATCCCCGCTAGATTGCGCGCTGCGCGCTTCATGTAATCCGCGAGGTCCGGCCCGAATAAATCGCCGCGGGAGCCGGCAAGATCGCTCGTCTTCAGCGCGAAGCCCGCGACGACGAACGAACTTCCGAACGCGCCCGGGTGGCTCGTCTTGGCATAACGCTCATAGGACATGTACTGCACGGCAATCGTGCCCAAGTGATTTTTGACGTCCTCATCGAACATCGCCCATGTCGACGCGACGTTGTGCGTCATCATGAAATGGCCGACCAGGCCGCTCGAATTGCCAAGGCCCCTGGCGTGCTTATCGGTCGCAGAGTTCAACAGCAGGCGCGGATTCTGTGCCGACCACGCCGCCAGCAGCACCACGCTTGCTTCCTGCGTCTGCTTCTGCTGCTTGTCGTCGTAATATTCGACGCCGGTCACGCGCGTACCGGCTTGATTGGTCAGGATGCGCGTGACCGTGGACAAGGCTCGAACTTCGGCGCCGGCCTTTCGCGCGTCGCCCAGATAGGTAATCAGCGGATTGGCGAGTGCGCCGATCGGACAGCCGACGTGACACCAACCGTCATACAGGCAAGCCGGCCGTCCTTTGAATTCCACGGAATTCATGCCGACCGGCGCCGGCACCATGGGAATGCCGGCAGCTTCAAAGCCCTTCAGAAAGATTTCACCGTTGCGGAAGGTCTTCATCGGCGGCATGGGATAGGCTTCTCCCGCCGGCCGCCATTTCTCTTCGGCCTTGGCGTCGCCGGAAACGCCGATCTCGCGCGCGACCTTGTCATAGAACGGCGCGACATCTTCGTAGGCAATCGGCCAATCGTGGGCTCGGTTGTGCTCGCTCTTGACCTTGAAATCGGTCGGCAGCAGCCGCGGGAAGTTGGCGAAGTAGTGCAACGCCGCACCGCCGACGCCCCAGCCGGCCTGGTTGGCGTAGCCCATCGGATTCTTGCCTTCGAGCAGGATCGGCCCGCCCGCGGGCTTGACCCGGCGGCCCCAGATCTCCGAGCTAATGAGGTCGGAGAGCTCCCAGTCGGGACCGGATTCGATCAGCACAACTTTCTTGCCCGCCTTCGCCAACACCGAGGCATAGACGGAGCCGGATGCCCCCGCGCCGACGATGACAACGTCCACTTTCTCGTTTGTCATCTCACCACCTCTTTTCCGGGGCGATATGCGGCATATAGGGGATGCCGAGCGCCTCGTAGCCTTCCATTGTGCCGTAGACGACATCGACGGCATCGGCGCGAAACGCAGCATAAACCAGCGCTCCCGGCGGTCCGGTCCAGTCTTCAACCTTGTTTTGACGCATCCGATCGACAAACTCGCGCTGATCGGCGGCCGACAACTGCGCGAAGTCGCGCCCGAAAATCTTGCGGCTTCGATCGTCGATCGTCTTGATCGCCGTTCGATAGAACTCCGCGAAGGGCGGACGGATGTTGAGGATGCGGGCTTGCAGAAGCGCTTCGCCCGGCGGCACCGAAAGCTGCTGATCGATGAAATGGGCGATCCCGGATTCACGCGCCTGAGGTACCAACGTCTCGCCGAGCGCCTCGATCGTATCGCCCTGATGGGCATCGAGAAGCCGGAAGGGGACGTTACGCGCCCTGGCCTCGCCCGGCGCCATGATGACCTCAACTCCGCCCACCGTGAAAGCCAGCGCACCCAAGGTCGCGCCTTTGACGAATCCACGTCGGCCGATGTTCGCCATCGTCGTCTCCCCCAAAGTGGTCTTTTTGTTTTGGCAAAGGCCTATCGAAGTCTGCGGCATTACTGGGCAGCGCCGATCTTGAGTCAAGAGGATCGGCAGGCAAAATCACGGTATGGCAGCAATGACATCTGCTTGCGCAAGAGCCTGCTGCGATCTTGACAAGACCGATGGATTATCCGCGGACGCTAGCGTTCCGCAAAGGCTTTCTCGAGCACGAATTGCCCCGGCTCGCCGTGATTGCCCTCGGTAAAACCCTTGCCGAGCAACAGCATTCGCGTGTCATGAACCAGCGCCGGACTGCCGCAGATCATGACGCGATCATGTTCGGCCGCAAGCGGAGCCAGGCTAGCATCGCGAAACAGCTTGCCGGAATTGATCAGATCCGTGATCCGGCCGCGATTGTGGAACGGGTCGCGCGTCACCGTCGGATAATAGATCAACTGGTTGCGTACCAGTTCGCCGATCAATTCGTCGTTCGGCAACCTCTCGGTGATCATCTCGCCGTAAGCCAGCTCGGCGACACGGCGG
>Ga0210400_10004437_pt1 | contig 12155 bp, 13 predicted proteins | sample IncBWH26MmetaG_FD_155456 | JGI IMG/M metagenome (GOLD analysis project Ga0210400, IMG submission 155456) | Forest soil microbial communities from Barre Woods Harvard Forest LTER site, Petersham, Massachusetts, United States - Inc-BW-H-26-M | ecosystem: Environmental > Terrestrial > Soil >...
TCTCGCGGCGGGTCAGGCCTTTGAGCTCGCCCAGGAACCGTAGCACGCGCCGCACCTGCATCTTCTTGTACAGGCCGCGCTCCTCGGGGAGATACCCGACCCGGTCGATCGCGCCCTTGTCACCATTCGGAGCCCCGAGCACACGGATCGTGCCGCGGTCGGGCACGATGATGTTCAGGATCATCCTGATCGTCGTCGTCTTCCCTGCCCCGTTGGGACCGAGGAGCCCGTAGACTGTTCCACGTGGAACATTGAGCGATAAGTCTCGCACGGCGACGTGTTTGTCGAACTGCTTGCCGATCCCCTCGATCTCGATGGCCGCTGAGGTCATAGAGGAATAGTACTGCTGCCTTCGGCGGCACGTACTACTTACCGTCTTATACGAACGTGGCACTGCGTTGCAGTCCCACTATCTTCCGATTGCAATGACGCGCGCCAGCCATCGAGTGGCCACGGTCCTCGCCGCGTTGGCGGCGTCGCTGCTCTTTCTGTTCCTGACTGCGCCAGTCGCGCGACTCGTGGCCGCGGGAGGAGCCGAGGGGGTGTCGAGCCTCGGCGTCGACCGCGAGCTCCGCGACGCACTCCTGCTCACGGCGCTCACCGCCACGACCGCCACCATCCTCGGCGCACTCGGCGGGACGCCGTTGGCATATCTGCTCGCGCGGCATCGTTTTCGCGGGCATGCTCTGGTGGCGGCGCTGCTCGACTTGCCGCTGCTCATCCCGCACCCGGTGGCGGGGATCGCGCTCCTGCTCACGCTTGGACGCGCGACGCCCGTCGGTCACGCGCTGTTGGCGTTTGGGCTGCGGGTGGCGGGATCGCCGACGGGGATCGTGTGTGCAATGCTCTTTGTGTCCGCGCCGCTTTATCTCAGCGCTGCCCGTGAGACGTTTGCGCGGATCGATCCCCGCTACGAAGCGGTGGCGCGCACGTTGGGCGACGCGCCGTGGCGGGCGTTTCGGCGGGTGACGTTGCCGCTCGGGCATCGGGGGCTGATCGCGGCGTGCATCGTCATGTGGGCGCGGGCCGTGAGCGAGTTTGGGGCGATCGTCATTCTGACCTACAATCCCAAGGTCGCGAGCGTACTGAGTTATGAGCGGTTCACCAGCTACGGGCTCGCGCAGGCGCTGCCCGTGGCCGCGGTCTTGGCGTTACTCGCGCTCGTGCCGCTCATAGCGCTCAGGGCATTGCGCGCCGACGTCGTGACATGATCGAGGTCAACGGGCTCTCGGTCGTCGCGGGAGGCTTTGCGCTGATCGACGTGTCGTTCGCGGTGGCGGCGGGCGGGTATGGGGTGGTGATCGGGCCGGCCGGCGCGGGGAAGACCACGTTGCTCGAGGCGATCGCTGGCGTGCGGCGGCTGCGTGCCGGGCGTGTACGGCTGGGGACCTCCGATGTCACCGCGACGCCGGCCGAGCAGCGCGACGTGGGGCTCGTCTATCAGCAGGCGTTTCTCTTTCCGCACCTCTCGGTCGAGGCCAATGTCGCGTACGGAGCGACCGATCCGGCCTTCGCCGCGGCGGTGGCGCGGCGGTTTGGGGTCGACGCGCTGGCCACGCGCCCGGTGTCGGCCCTGAGCGGCGGGGAGCGGCAGCTCGTGGCGCTCGCGCGGGCGCTGGCTCGGCGGCCGTCCGTGCTCCTCCTCGACGAGCCGTTCAGCGCGCTCGACCCACGCCGCCGCGCCCAGGCCCGACACGAGGTGCGCGCGCTGCACCGCGAGCTGTCGCTCACGATCCTGCAGGTGACGCACGACTTCTCCGAGGCAGGCCTCCTCGGCGACGTCGCCATCCTGCTCGACGGCGGCCGCGTTCTCCAAGTCGGCCGCCCCGACGTCGTCTTTCGCCAGCCGGCCACCCCGTACGTGGCCGAATTCCTCGGCGCCGAGAACATCTTCGCCGGCTCGATCACCCGCCTGGGCGACGGCGTCTCGGCGTTCCAGACCGACGGCCTGACGCTCTACGCCCTGGGCGACGCCGAGTCCGGCGCCGGCTACGCCGTGCTTCGCGCCGAGGAGGTCGTCCTCTCGACCGACCGCCAACACTCCTCGGCCCGCAACGTCTTCTGGGGTCAGGTTACCGAGATCGCGACCCTTGGGCCCCTGACGCGCGTGACCGTCGACGTCGCCGGCACTCCATTGGTCGCCGCCCTCACGACGCGCTCGGCCGAGGACCTATCGCTGACCGTCGGTAGCGATGTGGTGGCGACGTTCAAGGCCATGGCCGTGCACCTGTGCTAGGGCGGGCCATAGGGGTGATTTGGCGCCCACCCGGCCCGGTTACTCCAGGTAGTCGCGGACGAACCGGCGGCCGAGGTAGAGGCCGATGCCGGTGCCGACCATGCTCAGCATGAACGCTGTCATGGTGCCGACGAGCGCGCCGAGGTACCAGCCGGCGTAGCCGCCGACCAGGGAGCCGATCCAGCCGAGCCACTTGCTGCTCGAACCGTCCATGTCACCGATCCCGATCAGAGATATCGAGTGCGAATGATCTCGATGTGGTGCATGGCGTGGCCCGCCAGCAGGTACGGGGTGGCCGACACCGCCATGGGGGCGTCGCTGGCGATCCCGCGTCGTGCGATGGCCGCCACGTCCAGCCCCTCGAGAAAGACGATCGAGGCGCGCCGAACGTACGCCAACTCGGCCGCCAGGCTGTCCAGTCGGCGCGCCGAGGCGTTGGCGCCCTGGGCAAAGGTGTCCTGGTCCCACCCGGGCAGCGGGGTGGAGTCGCCGCGGGCAAAGCGCATGGCCCGGTAGACCCACACCCGCTCGGCGTCCACCATGTGGCAGACGACGTCCTTCACGGTCCATTTGTCGGGCGCGTACCGAAAGTTGGCCCGCTTCTCCCCCACCCGCCGCCAGACATCGGCAAACTCGTCCAGCTGGTGGCTCAGAATCTCCAAGATGTCCCCGTCCGGCACTTTGGCGACATACCTCATCCCCGTCTCGGAGACATCGCCCGGTCCCGGTCGCAAAAAACGGGGTGCAGCCATGGGGGTGCGCTAGCGCGGTGTCATTTCACGCCGAGCAACTCGACGTCGAACACGAGCGTCGCGTTGGGTGGGATCGGGCCCGTGCCACCCGCGCCGTAGCCGAGGGACGGCGGGATCACCAGCAGCCGGCGGCCGCCGACCTTCATGCCCGCCACGCCTTCATCCCAGCCGGCGATGACGTGTCCCGCGCCCAACGGGAAGTCGAACGGCTCGTTCCGGTCCCGACTGCTGTCGAACTTGGTGCCGTCGGGGAGCCAGCCGGTATAGTGGACGGAGACCATTTTGCCGGCCGTGGCCGCGGCGCCGGTGCCGACCTTCTTGTCCTGATAGGCGAGCCCGGACGCCGTCTTGGTCATGGCGGGAAGATCCACGCCAAGGGCAGGAGCGAATGTCGGCACAGTCGGTGTGGATGAAGTCGCAGCAGGTGCGGGTGTGGTGGCCGCCGCGGAATCAGCGGTGCGCGGCTTATCACCGCACGCGGTCAGTGCACAGAGGGCCAGTACGCCCCCGTATTTGAACGTCACAGCTTGTGGCCTCGTCGAGTGGGACGCGAGTTTCATGCGCCGGCCGTTATGCGCCAGCCCCATCAACGTACGCGTCGGCCTCGATCTCCACCAGCATGTCGGGGTGGATCAGCCGCCGGACCTCGACCATCGATGTCGCGGGGCGTACACCGCCAAAGATCTCGCCGTGCGCCGCGCCGATCGCTTGCCAGCCGGAAATATCGGTGACGAAGATCCGCGTTCGCACGACGTCACGCGCGGTGGCGCCGGCCCGCTCGAGCGCCTCGATGAGGTTGCGGAGCGCCTGTCGTGTCTGCGCGCCCACGTCGCCCACGCCGACGACGGCTCCGCTCTCATCAGTCGCCGTCGTGCCCGACACGTGGACATGGGGTCCCACGCGAACGGCCCGGGAGTATCCGACAACCGGCTCCCATGGCGTCCCACTGGCGATGTTGCGCCGTGGCGGGGTTCCCTCGCTCATCCGCGCTGCACTGCGGTCGCTAATCCCAGGAGGTCGGTCTGCGTGTGTGCCTGCCGGATGAGCTCCAAGGCGCGCGTCAACTGCCTGTCGTCGCCAATGCGCCGGCGGAACGCGGCCGAATCCGAAAATGCCAGCTCGCTGACCCGGTCGATGAGCAGCCGATCGATCAGGTGGCGTCCCGCGTCGAACTGCGCGCGATTGACCGGCACCCTGGCCGTCTGCCAGCGCGCGAACAGGGTGTCGCGCCACGCGTCCTGCACGACAAAATCTGGCCGCGCGGTCGACGCGAGCTGCTGTGCCAGGGCGTACGTGGCCAGGTACGCGGCCTGCGACGCGGGGGTGATCGCGCGGAGCAGCGCCCGGTCGGCGTCACTCAGCGTGTCCCCGGTGACGACGACATCGGGCGTGATCGCGCCGCCGCCATACACGATGCGTCCGTGATCCGACCGGAAGACCGGTCGTGCGTGGCGCGCCGTGTCGGCCGGCGCCGAGTCCGGGTTGATCTCGACCAGGCGGCCATCGGGCAGGAGCTTGCGGGGCTTCTGAATCGACCGGCCGTTGGGCGTGTACCAGCGGCCCGTCGTGAGCTTGAGGGCGTGGCCGCCCTCGAGCGGGAAGAGTGTCTGGACGAGCCCTTTGCCAAACGACGTCGTGCCCACGATCAACGCGCGGTCGTGGTCCTGGAGCGCGCCGGCCACGATTTCTGTCGCCGAGGCCGATCCGCCATCGATGAGCATGAGGACGGGGACGGTCGTCGTGAGCGGACGGTGCGAGGCGTGATACACTTCGGGCGTGCCCTTTCGCTCGCGCACGCTGGCGATCTCCGTGCCCTCGGGGACGAAGAAGTTCGTGATCGCCAGCGCCTGGTCGACCGCGCCGCCGCCGTTCTCGCGCACATCGAGGATGATGCCGCGGGCGCCTTGGGCCAGGAGGCGGGTGAGGGCGGTGTGCACTTCCTCCGCGGCCGACTCGCTGAACACGCGGAGCGGGACGTAGCCGATGCCGCCGTCCAGAACCATGGCGAAGGGCACCGACGGCTGGTGGACGATCTCGCGCACGAACCGACCGCGCACGGGGCCGTCGGCGCCAACGCGGTCGACGACGACGGTGAGCGGCGTGCCGGGTTCGCCGAGGAGCGTCTTGGAGACGCGGTCCAAGGGCCAGCCGCGGACCGAGGCGCTGTCGATGGCGACGATCACATCGCCCGGTCTCAGGCCGCCGACGGCGGCGGGTCCGCGCGCGAACACGCGTGAGATCGTGGCTCGGCCGTTGTGATCCTCGATCTGCATGCCGAGGCCGCCATAGGCGCCGCCGAGGTTCTCGCGGCTGAATGAGGCGAGCTCATCGCGGGTGTACAGCTCGGCGTAGGGGTCGCCGATCGTGTGGACGAGGCCGCGGGCGGCTTTTTCGTAGAGGGCGTCGGCGCTGACCGAGTCGACGCCGTCGCGGCGGACCAGGGCAAAGACTTGAGAGAAGAGATCCGGGCCGCGTCGGATCGCCGACCCTCGCACCAGGAACCCCGCGACCGCCACGGGAACGACGGCGAGGGCGATGGTGCGGGGGCGAAGACGCATCAAGCTAGGTTAACCGTGCGTCTAGTGCCTCCGCCAGCGCGTCTGCCAGCGCGTTCCACGGCAGGAGGGCACAGGCGGCGCGGGCCGGCGTGCGCCGCACCTCGGCGAGTGCTCGCAAGTCGCCGAGCGTGGCGTCGGCGGCCGCGGCGGGGTCGCCGGTCACGAGGGCCTGCACGCGCGTGGTGAGGGCGCCGACCTCGTCCGGGGTCAGGCCGACGACCAAGTCGGTCATCATCGACGCCGAGGCTCGGCCGATCGAGCAGCTCTCGCCGTCGAATCGCACGTCGCTGAGGCGGCCGGTGTCGAGGGTCACACCGACGGTGAGTGTCTCGCCGCAGAGTGGGTTGTGGCGCGTGGCGACGCCATCGGGGGCGTCGATCGTGCCGCGATGGTGTGGGCGGCGGTGGTGGGTGAGAATGATCTCAGCTGGCGACATCGGCGAACATCGCTTGGGCTTTGCGGACACCGGTGACCAGGGCCTCGACGTCGGCCGCATCGTTGTAGACGTAGAACGACGCGCGGGCCGTGGCGCCGACGCCCAGGCGGCGTAACAGCGGCTGGGCGCAGTGCTGGCCGGCGCGGACGCAGACGCCGTCCTGGTCGAGGATCGTGGCGAGGTCGTGCGGGTGGACGTCGGCGACGGTGAAGCTCACGACGCCGCTTCGCTCGGCCGGTGGCGGGCCGAACACGCGTACGCCTGGGATCGCGGCGAGGCGTTCGCTGGCGACTGCCGTGAGGGCTTGCTCGTGACGGCGTACGGTGGGCATCCCCATACTAGAGAGATAGTCGACGGCCGCGGCGAGGCCGGCGGCGTCGCCGGTGTTGGGCGTGCCGGCTTCGAACTTGTGGGGGATCACGTTCCATGTCGTGCGTTCGTCGCCGACGAACTCGATCATGTCGCCGCCGGTCTGGTAGGGGGGCATGGCTTCGAGGAGGTCGCGGCGGCCGATGAGGCCGCCGATGCCGGTGGGGCCGAGCATCTTGTGGCCGCTGAACGCGTAGAAGTCGATGTCGAGGGCGTCGAGGGCGACGCTCAGGTGCGGGGCGCTCTGGGCGCCGTCGACGACGATGATCGCGCCCGGGGCGGCCTGGCGGCGGACGATGTCGATGACGTCCGGGAGCGGCACGATCGTTCCCAAGGCGTTGGAGACGTGTGTTATGGCCACGACCTTGGTCCGGGGAGTTACGAGGTGCCGGAGGTGGTCGAGGTCCAAGCGGCCGTCATCGGTGATTTCGGCGATGCGGAACGTTGCGTTGCGCTCGGCGGCGATGACCTGCCACGGGACGAAGTTCGCGTGGTGCTCGAGGCGGGTGACGATGACCTCGTCGCCGCGGGCGAGGTTGGTGCGGCCCCATGTCGCGGCCACGAGGTTGAGTGATTCGGTCGTGCCGCGGGTGAAGATCAGGCGGTCGGGGTCGGCCACGCCGAAGAAGTGGGCCACTTTCTCGCGGGCCGCGTGATAGCGCTCGGTGGCGGCGACCGAGAGGGCGTAGGCGCCGCGGTGGGGGTTGGCGTTGTCTGTCTCGTAGAACTCGCGCACGGCGTCGAGGACGGCGCGGGGTTTCTGCGACGTGGCGGCGGAGTCGAGGTAGACGAGGCCCGGGCGGGCGGCGAGGAGGGGGAAATCGTCTCGCGTGCGGTTCATGCGCGCCTCGCGCCGAGCAGGATGGTGTCGCCGTCGACGGCGACTTCGTAGGTGGGGATGCCGTCGACGGCGGGCGGGCCGAGGACGGCGCCGGTGCGGGCGTCGAATCGTGCCCCGTGCCAGACGCATTCGATCGTGCCGTCGGGTTCGAGGGAGCCTGCGGAGAGCGGGTAGTTCTGGTGCGAGCAGTTGTCGAGGAGGGCGCAGATCTCGCCGTTGACGCGCACGAGGCAGACTTGCGCGCCGTCTGGAGCGGTGACTGACAGGATTTCCCCCTCGGCCACATCGGCCAGTCGCGCGACTGGCATCACGACGTGCCCAGTGCCGAGCGGAGTGCGTGCCAGGCGAGCGTCGCGCATTTCACGCGGATTGGGAACTGGGAGACGCCTCCGAACGCGGCTAGGCTGCCAAGCGGAAGGGGTTTTTTTGAGGGTTCAGCCTGGGACTCAGGCTGGGTCCTCGCCTGAGTCTGCGACTCAGGCTCGGATCCCAGCTGAGTCCCAGGCTGGTTGCGGGGAGGCTCGGGGCGAGACTCACGGTGAGACTCAGAGCGAGACTCAGAGCGAGCCTCAGAGCGAGCCTCAGAGCGAGCCTCAGAGCGAGACTCAGAGCGAGACTCAGAGCGAGACTCAGAGCGAGACTCAGAGCGAGACTCAGAGCGAGACTCAGACTTGGCGCCGGTCACCAGGTCGTGAAAGCGCGTGAACAGCGCCTCGGCTTCGTCGCGTGTCTTGCCGCGCACGGCCGTTGTCATGATCGACGCCGACGCCTTGGAGATCGCGCAGCCGACGCCCGGTGGGGTCGCGAACCTGATGTCGGCGATTGTGTCGCCGTCCATGCGGACCCACACGGTCACCGCATCGCCGCACATCGGGTTGTGTCCGGACCCTTGGGCCGAGGCGTCGGGGAGGGCGCCAAAGTTCCGTGGGGACCGGCTGTGATCGAGGATCACACTCTGATAGAGCTCACGCAGGTCAGCCACGGGACACCACCCTTACACGGTCGCGACGGCTTCGGCGGCGCCGACGAACCGCTCCAGCAGGAGGGCCTCGAGCGCGGCGCGTACGGTGTCGTCATCGATCCGCTGCAGCACATCGGCGGCAAACGCATAGGTCAACAGCGTCCGCGCCGACTCTGCGCTGATGCCGCGGCTCTTGAGGTAGAAGAGCGCCACCTCATCGAGCCGCCCCACGGTCGCGCCGTGCGTGCACTTCACGTCGTCGGCGAAGATCTCGAGCTGGGGCTTGGTGTCGGCGTGGGCCTGGTCCGAGAGGAGCAGGTTGTTGTTGGTCTGCTTTCCGTCGGTTTTCTGGGCCTCGGGGTGGACGTAGACCTTGCCGTTGAACACGCCGTGCGCGGCGCCGTCCATGATGCCCTTGTAGATCTCGCGGCTGCCGCAGTTGGGCGCCACGTGCTCGATCCGCGTCTGGTGGTCGATATGCTGGGTGCCGTCGGCCAGATAGAGGCCATCGAGCGTCGCCTCGCAGCCCTGTCCGGCGAGCACGTCGTAGACGTTGATGCGTGACAGCGCCCCACCGGTGGCGAACGAGAACGAGTGGTACCGGCTGTCGCGCCCCTGACGGACCTCCGTCGTGCCGACGTGGTAGGCCCGCTCGCTCTCGCGTTCGACGCGGTAGTGGGCGATGTGCGCCCCGTCAGCGACGTCGACCTCGGTCACGGCGTTGGTGAGATAGACCGCATCGCCCACGGCGACGTAGCTCTCGATGATCGTCGCGTGCGCATGCCGACCGGCGAGAATGAGCGTCCGGGGGTAGGTCACCCCGCGGGCGGCCTCGCCATCTGTGACGTACAGGAGGTGGATCGGCCGTTCGAGGATGACGTCGGCGGGGATCTGGATCAGCGCCCCGTCGGTCATGAACGCGGTGTTGAGCGCCGTGAAGGCCACGTCGGTCGGCGCCATCGTGGTGAGGTGGCGTCTCACTACCTCTTCATCACCGAGTTGCGCGACCCGCACGCCTGCGGGAAGCCCACGGAGCGACGAGAGCTCCGGGGCGAACCGACCGTTGACGAAGACCATCTGGGTCCAGTCGGTGCCAAAGGTGAAGGGCGCGAGATCATCGGCGCGCACCTGACCGCCGGCGACGGGATGCCATTCGGCCCCGGCGATCGCCTTCACGCTCGTGAAGTGCCAGTCCTCGTCGTGCTGCGTCGGAAACCCGGCCGCGGCGAACCGATCGATCGCCGTGCGACGGATGGGCGCGAGCCAGGCCGGCCCGGCGGGCGGCTGACGGCGAAAATCCTCCACAAACGAGGCGACGCTCACGCCGCAACCTCGGCGCCGTCGGTCAGCCACTCGTAGCCCCGCTCCTCGAGCTGGAGCGCCAGCTCCTTGCCCCCCGAGCGGACGATCCGGCCGTTGGCGAGCACGTGGACGACGTCGGGCACGATGTAGTTGAGCAGGCGCTGGTAGTGCGTGACGACGATCGTCGCGTTGTCGGGACGCCGGAGCGCGTTGACCCCCTGAGCGACGATGCGCAGCGCATCGATGTCGAGCCCCGAGTCGGTCTCGTCGAGCACGGCCAGCCGCGGCTCGAGGACGGCCATCTGCAGGATCTCGTTACGCTTCTTCTCGCCGCCGGAGAAGCCGGTGTTCACCGACCGGTTGAGCATGGCCGGATCCATGTCGACCAGCGCCATCTTGCGCTCGACCAGATCGAGGAACTCCAGCGGATCGACCTCGGGCTCGCCCTTCGCCTTGCGCATCGCGTTGTAGGCGGCACGCAGGAAGTACGCGTTGGACACGCCAGGGATCTCGACCGGGTACTGGAACGCGAGGAACACCCCTTTCTGGGCGCGCACCTCGGGGTCCAGCTCGAGCAGATCCTCGCCGTCATAGGTGACGGAGCCACCGGTCACGGTGTACGCCGGGTGGCCCGCCAGGACCTGGGCCAGGGTGCTCTTGCCGGAGCCGTTGGGACCCATGATGGCGTGGATCTCGCCCTGCTGGACGGAGAGGGAGATCCCCTTGAGGATCTCCTGATCGCCGACCGTGGCGCGCAAATCACGTATATCGAGCACGATTACCCAACGCTCCCTTCGAGTGTGATGCCGAGGAGCTGCTGCGCTTCGAGCGCGAACTCCATCGGAAGTTGTTGAAAGACATCCTTGCAGAAGCCACTGACGATCATCGACACCGCGTCCTCGGCCGAGAGCCCGCGCTGCTTGCAGTAGAAGATCTGGTCCTCGCCGATCTTGGACGTCGACGCCTCGTGCTCCAGCGTCGCCGTGTTGTTCCCGACCTCGATGTAGGGGAACGTGTGCGCGCCGCACTGGTTGCCGACGAGCATCGAGTCGCACTGCGTGTAGTTGCGGGCGCCCGTCGCCTTGGGCAGCACCTGCACGCGGCCGCGATAGCTGTTGTTGCCGTGGCCCGCCGAGATCCCCTTGGAGACGATCGTGCTCCGGGTGTTCTTGCCCATGTGGATCATCTTGGTCCCGGTGTCGGCCTGCTGGTGGTTGTTCACCACCGCCACCGAGTAGAACTCCCCGACCGAGTTGTCGCCCTTGAGGATCACACTGGGATACTTCCAGGTGATCGCCGAGCCCGTCTCGACCTGCGTCCAGGAGATCTTGGAGTTGACGCCCTCGCACTTGCCGCGCTTGGTGACAAAGTTGTAGATGCCGCCGTTCCCCTCGCTGTCGCCCGCGTACCAGTTCTGGACGGTCGAGTACTTGATCTGGGCGTTGTCGAGCGCGACGAGCTCGACGACCGCAGCGTGAAGCTGGTTCTCGTCGCGCTTGGGCGCCGTGCAGCCCTCGAGGTAGCTGACGTACGCCCCCTCGTCGGCGATGATGAGCGTGCGCTCAAACTGGCCGGTGTTGGCGGCGTTGATCCGGAAGTAGGTCGAGAGCTCCATCGGGCAGCGCACGCCCTTGGGGACGTAACAGAACGACCCGTCGCTGAACACGGCCGAGTTGAGGGCAGCAAAGAAGTTGTCGCTGTACGGGACAACCGTGCCCAGGTACTGCTCGACCAGCTCGGGGTGCGAATGCACGGCTTCACCGAACGAGCAGAAAATGATACCGAGGGAGGCCAGCTCCTTCTTCATCGTGGTGCCGACGGAGACGCTGTCGAAGATGGCATCGACGGCGACGCCGTTCATGATCTTCTGCTCGTTGAGCGAGATGCCGAGCTTCTCGTAGGTGCGCCGGAGCTCGGGGTCGACCTCGTCGAGGCTGGCGAGGGTCTTGGCTGCCCGGGGGGCCGAGTAGTAGCTGAGATCCTGATAGTCGATAGGGGGGTACTGGACGTTGGACCAGTGCGGCTCTTTCATCGTGAGCCAGCGCCGGTAGGCTTTGAGCCGCCACTCGAGGAGAAAGGCGGGCTCCTTTTTCTTGGCCGAAATGAGCCGGACGACATCCTCGTTGAGGCCGCGCGGGATCGTATCGGTATCGATATCCGTGACGAATCCGTACGCGTATTCGCGGTTGACGAGGGTCTCGATCGACGAGCTCATGCCCAACTCCGACTAGAGGTTTTCTTGAATCCTAATCCTAAGTAGTTTTGTCGGCATTGTCAATTGACGCCCTGGGCCGTATGTCGTTGGGATATCAAGACTTCCCACGTAGGTCCCAGATATGAACCGTTCCGTCCCTCTAATCGTCGGTGTACTACCATGCCCTTCGTCGAGTTCGAGAACCGGACGCGCAGCGTCGGCCCGGGGGTCCTGACCATCGGGAGCGCGCCGGAGGCGGGCTGGCGGATCACGGGCCGGGGAATCGAGCCGTTACACGCGATTCTGTCGCTGGAGACGGCGGGGCGGGCCCGGATCGTCGCCGGGTCGCCGGCCGCGGTCATTCTGGTCAATGGCGTCGAGCTTCCCGAGGGGAAAGGGCTGCTCCAGTTTGGTGACACCTTCACGTTGGGGACGGCCGGCTTCCGGTACCGGCAGCTGGCCATGGACCAGGGGGAAGGGACCGCCTACCTGCGCGACATGCGGCG
>Ga0210400_10004439_pt1 | contig 12152 bp, 11 predicted proteins | sample IncBWH26MmetaG_FD_155456 | JGI IMG/M metagenome (GOLD analysis project Ga0210400, IMG submission 155456) | Forest soil microbial communities from Barre Woods Harvard Forest LTER site, Petersham, Massachusetts, United States - Inc-BW-H-26-M | ecosystem: Environmental > Terrestrial > Soil >...
CGCGATGGCCCTCGCTCCTTCCATGGACAAAATCGGCCCGCTGGCGCGTTCGGCGGAAGACTGCGCGCACGTGTTCGGCGCCATTGCCGGGCACGACCCCAGAGACCGCAGCACGCTTCCCTTGGACAAGGCCGCGTTTACGTATTCCCCTTCTATCGATCTGAAAGCGCGAGCGCTGAAAATCGGCTGGCTGACCAATGCGTGGAAGAAGCCGGAACCGGGCGTCGGCAAGATCGCGGATGCCGCGGAGAAAGTGTTGAAGAAATATTTCCCAAGCGTCAAGAACGCGAAATTGCCGGAAGGCCCCTTTGAAGACGCCGGCAACCTCATCATTTCGGTGGAAGGTGCATCGTCGTTTCGGTCGCTGATTCGCTCCGGTCGCGTGAGCGAGCTGGCCGACCCTTTGGGACAGATCGCCGGCTACGTGAACGACCAATTCTCGGGCGCGGATTATTTGCAGGCGCAGCGTGTCCGCGAAATTCTGCAAAAGAAAATGGAAGCGCTGTTTGACTCGTTCGATTTGCTGGTGACCGTGGCGCAACCGGTGACTGCAACGCCGCTGGAATTGAATCTCGAAACCGGGCTTTCCTTCGCCGATCCGCTGGGCGGCATCGGAAATCTGTGCGGCCTCCCCGCCCTTTCCGTTCCCTGCGGCTTTACCGAAAAGAATCTTCCCGTGGGCCTGCAATTCATGGCGCGCGCCGGCGATGATATCGCCGTAATTCAGGGCGCGCGCACTTTTCAACTGCACACCGACTGGCATCGCAGACACCCCAAGATTACGTGATACCCTCGGGCTGGAGGTGCGATCGCGATGCACGGAATCTGGAAAGATATGTTTGTTCTGGGCGTGCCGATTTTGGAGAAAATTCTCCGGCCGGTCATTGTTTACGTATTCTTGATTGTCGGCCTGCGCTTATCAGGCAAGCGCGAACTGGCGCAGCTCAATCCCTTTGATTTGGTCGTTCTGCTGACGCTATCGAATACCGTGCAGAACGCGATTATCGGCGACGACAACAGCGTCACCGGTGGGATCATCGGCGCGACTTCCCTGCTCGCGATCAACTATCTCGTCGTGCGATTTCTGTACGACCATCGCAAGATCGATCAGATTGTGGAAGGCAGCGCGGACATCCTGGTCGAAGATGGCAAAGTACACGAGCACAAACTGAAGAGAGAGTTGATCACGAAGGAGGAGCTGGCAGCGGCGGCGCGCAAGCAGGGATTCGAGACGCTTTCGCAAGTGCGCCAGTGCGTCCTGGAACCGGGCGGAACGCTCACCTTCATTGCGAAGAAGCCGGACACGGAAGATATACGGCACGCGGAACTGATGAAGAAATTTGATGTGCTCGCCGAAGAGATTGCGCAGCTGCGCAAACTGCAGCCGCCAGCGACGGCGTAGGCTGTTCACTATGAAAAGGGGAATGCACGAGATGCATGAGGGTATGGCAGAAGGCGTTGAACTTCCGGAAGTGCACGAAATTCGCGAAGAATATCGGTACACGCTGCCGGTTTCGCTGACCATGTCGATCCTCGCAGTGTTGGTTGCCATTGCGACACTGCTGGGACATCGCGCGCACACAGAGGAACTGCTGGTGCAATCGAAGGCCGTAGATCAGTGGGCTTACTACCAAGCGAAGAATAACCGTATGCGCGAGATGCAAGGCTTTGCAGATTTGCTCGGCGCGCTGGCGCCTTCGGAAAGAAAAGAAACCGCCGCGCTGCGCGACAAATATTTGAAGGAAGTGGAGCGCTACCAAAACGATAAGGAAGACATCAGCGAAAAAGCGAAAGAGTTTGAGAAAGAGCGCGATGTAATGAGGCGGCGCGCGGATCTCTTTGACGGCGGCGAAACGTTATTAGACATGGGATTAGTAATTTGTTCGATCACCATGCTTACACGGCGACGTGCCTTCTGGTTTGGAGGAATGTCGGTGGCCGCACTGGGCGTAGTGATGGCACTGACGGGATTCGTTTTGCGTTAACGGATCCGGTGGCCCCTACGACGGCTCGGCGGCTGCCACAGCTTTTAGGGACTCGAGGGCGGCTACAACGGTCCGATCGATGTCTTCGGTGGTGTGCGCTGCGGAGACGAAGGCAGCCTCGAATTGCGACGGTGCGAAGAAAATGTCGCGGTCGAGCATTTCGCGGAAGAAGCGCGCGTAGCGTCTGGTGTCAGAGCGTTTCGCTCCCGTGTAATCGTGAACGGGCTCGTCGGTGAAAAATATCGTGCCCAGCGAATAGCTGGCATTTACTTGCGCACGCACGCGAGTCTCCGCGATGGCTTTGCGCAAACCAGCGACGAGCCGCTCCGCGTTATGGTTGATGCGCTCGTACAGGCCGGGCGCAGTTAACTGTTTCAGCGTGGCAATGCCCGCGCTCATTGCCAGCGGATTGCCGGCGAGTGTTCCCGCCTGGTAGACCGGACCGAGCGGCGCGACATTGTTCATGAATTCGGCGCGACCGCCGTACGCAGCGACGGGAAGGCCGCCACCAATAATCTTGCCGAGCGTGGTGAGGTCGGCTTCGACGTTGAGGAGCTGTTGCGCGGCGCCGTTGTGGAGACGGAAGCCGGTAATGACCTCATCGATAATCAGCAGCGTGCCATTCTTTCTTGTGATGTCGCGAAGGCCACTCAGGAAATTGGGGGCCGGCGGAACGACACCCATATTCGCGGCGATCGGCTCGACAATGACGGCGGCGATTTTGTCTTTGTGCTGATCGAAGACTTTCTCGACGGCATTCAAATCGTTGTAGGGAGCGTTCAGCGTCAACTCGGCGAGCGCTTGCGGAACTCCGGGGCATTCGGCGATGCCGAGCGTGGCGAGGCCAGAGCCGGCTTGCGAGAGAAAACTGTCGGCGTGTCCGTGGTAGCAACCTTCGAATTTGAGGATGAAATCGCGCTTGGTGACGCCGCGGGCAAGACGCACGGCACTCATGGTGGCTTCGGTGCCGCTGGAGACGAAACGGATTTTTTCGATGAATGGAATCGCGCGCGTAATCAGCGTGGCGAGTTCAAGCTCGAGTTCGGTGGTTACACCGAAACTGGTGCCGCGTTTGGCTTGCTCGGCGATTGCGGCGCTGATTGCGAGATTCGCGTGGCCCAGAAGGATGGCGCCCCAGGAGCAGACGTAGTCGAGAAGCTGGTTTCCGTCGGCGTCGTAGAGATGCTGGCCTTCGCCGCGCTCGATGATGAGCGGATCGCCGCCGACGGAGCGAAAGGCGCGCACGGGACTATTTACGCCGCCGACAAGGAGTTTTGTGGCGTCGTCGAAAATTTCGCGGGAACGGCGACGGTTACGCTTCAGGGCTCGTATTGCGCGCATGGAGAGTTATTAACGATAGCATAAGCTTGTCTGTTGTTGGAAGTCGCGCTATCGACTAGATGGCAAAAACAGCGGCACTTCAAGGCCGCGCTGAAGCTCGCCGGTACGTTTGCTTTCTTCGCGCCGGAGCGAGGAGAAAAGCGGGTCCCTCGGCTGCGCTCGGGATGACAACTTGGAGTGTGGCGCGGGGTGGGGCTAATAGTATTCGTACGGACGAGAGAGCGGGCACGGGTGTCCCGTGCCCCTGCAATGCAATCATCAACAGTGCTTTAGCCAGCGGGCGGCTTGTTTGGCGTGGTAGGTGAGGATTATGGAGGCGCCGGCTCGTTGGATGCTGGTGAGGATTTCGAGGACGACGCGTTGCTCGTCGAGCCAGCCTTTGGCTGCGGCGGCTTTTACCATGGCGTACTCGCCGCTTACGTTGTAGGCGCCTACGGGGACGTCGAATTTGTCCCGCACGGATCGGATGACATCGAGGTATGGCAGCGCGGGCTTGACCATCACCATGTCCGCGCCTTCTTCGAGGTCGAGCGCTACTTCTTTCAGGGCCTCGCGGGAGTTGGCGGGATCCATCTGGTAGCTGCGGCGGTCGCCGAACTGCGGAGCCGATTGCGCGGCTTCGCGGAAGGGGCCGTAAAAGCCGGAGCAGTATTTGGCGGCGTAGGAAAGAATGGCGACGTTTTCGAATTTATGTTCGTCCAGTTTTTCGCGGATGGCGGCGACGCGGCCGTCCATCATGTCGGAGGGCGCGACGATATCCGCGCCGGCGCGAGCATGAGACAGCGCTTGCTCGGCGAGAATGGCGACCGTGGCGTCATTGGCAACATCGCCGTGCTCGATTACACCACAGTGGCCGTGGTCGGTATATTCGCAAAGACAAACGTCGGTGATGACGAGCAGCTTCAGATTTGCTTTGCGAATGGCTTCGATGGCGCGCTGGACTACGCCTTGAGAGGAAAGCGAGCTTGCGCCGCGCGGGTCTTTTGATTCGGGCAGGCCGAACAGAATGACTCCAGGAATTCCGAGCGACTCCACTTCCCTGCACTCTTCGACGATTTGATCGGCGGACTGCTGATAGATATCCGGCATGGAACTGACTTCCTGGCGGACGTTGCTGCCCGGGCAAACGAACATGGGATAGATCATGCCGGAAGTGGAAAGCTGCGTTTCGCGAACGAGGCTGCGCAGAGCTTCGGTGCGACGTAGGCGGCGGGGGCGTTGTAACGGGAAAGACATTTGGATTTGTTTAGTTTAGCGCAGGTGGCGAGAGCTTGCAGAATAAACGCACAGGGGCGGATGTGTGCTCATCATCGAGGATCGGTTGCGCTAGCAGCTAACGCCCTAAAAGCGGCGGCAAGACCGCCGCACTCCACAGACGGCGTCGTTTATTGGATGAAGCGGATGCTGTTGCCATCCGCGTCCTTCACGTACATCTCTCTGGTGCCCCAGGTCTGGTCAACGGGACCGACAGCGATTTGCACACCCTTAGCGACGAATTCCGCGTGGAGAGCGTCCACGTCGTCAACGATCAGGTTGGCCACACCTCCCGAAATGCCATCACCGGAAAACGAGGAGATGTGCAGCCAGACGCCATCGCGCGAGACGCCCATGTAACACGGATCTGGTTTCGCGGCGTCCGCGCGATGGGCGAATTCCCGCCGGAAGCCGAGCCGGTTGCAATAGAAGTCCTCGGCGGCAGCAGAGTTCGAGACATGGAGGAGAGGGATCGCGAGCTTGAGCAAGTCGCACCTCACTAAGGAAGTGACATTCAAGCCTGAGCTACAAACCTCGTATCTTACCCTGGTGGTGCGGTCGCGAAAAACGTTTCCAGGGCTTCGATGACAGCGGGGACAGTGGTGTTCGAGGCTTGGACGATATTGCGAAGGCCGACGTCTCGCAGGGCGGCTGCCGTGACGGGTCCGACTGCGACTACCGCGGTTTTGCGGGACAAATCGGAAAAAGAGCGGAGGACCTGGCCGCCCTTGCCTTCGTCCCAATTGAGAAAATTGCGCACGGCAGAGGGGCTGAAGAACAAAATAGCTTCCAAGTGCCCGGAGGAGAATAGGCTTTGCCCCTCGCCTTCGGGCTCTGCGGCGAATGTCCGATAGGCCACGACTTCGGTGACCTGTGCGCCGAGACGATGGAGGGCGTCAGGAAGATCGGAGCTGGCGAGATTGCTGCGAGGAAGAAGAATTCGCTTTCGAGTCATTTCAACAGCAAATTCCTCGGCCAGAGCCAACCCTCGATGCTTTGTAGCCACACAACTTACGCACAGGCCCGCCCGGCGAGCCGCTTCCGCGGTGACCGGACCCACGGCGGCAATCCGCAAAGCGGCAAATGAATTCATCACGTCGAGCTCAAGAGCTTGGGCGCGCTCTACCAATGCGCGAACCGCATTCGCGCTGGTGAGTAGGAGCCAATCGAAGGTACGCAGATCGCGAAGCGCTTTGTCCAACGGCCCTAGGTCATGTGGCGGATGAAACGAAATCATGGGTTGGAGGACGGGTTTCGCGCCGCGCGCTTCCAGCTCACGGACCAGCGACTCTGTCTGATCGGATGCCCGGGTGATGAGAATATTTCTGCCTGCGAGGGGCGATGGCAACGCTTCAACCACTTTGGCTTCTCACTGCTTCCAATATGGATTGCGCGCCGGACTCGAGCAGGAGGCGAGCTACGTGTTCGCCGAGAGCGGCGGCTTGCTCGGGTGGAGCGGTGGCGCGTTGCCGGACGTATTGCGCACCGTCGACCGAACAAACGCAGGCTTCGAGGACGAGTTCGCCGCGCTCCGTGCGGGCCCAGGCGCCGAGGGGAACCTGGCAGCCACCCTGCAAGGCGGAGAGCAATGAGCGCTCGGCGATGATCGCAGTACGGCTCTCGGCGTCGTCCAGAGAAGCGAGGACTTCGGCGGCTTCGGAGTCGGACAAGCGGCATTCGGCCGCAATGGCGCCCTGACCTACAGCGGGCAGAAAGACGTCTGGCGCAAACGTTTCGGTGATGCGATCGCTCCAGCCGAGGCGGTCGAGTCCTGCTTTGGCGAGCAGGATAGCGTCGTATTCGCCGCTTTGCGCTTTGCGAAGGCGCGTATCGACATTGCCGCGAAGATCGCGCACATCAAGATCGGGACGAATGTGGCGAAGCTGCGCTTGGCGGCGGAGACTGCCGGTGCCGATGCGCGCGCCCTGGCGAAGATTGGCAAGAGTGGCGCCACTGGCGGAGACGAGGCAGTCGCGGACGTCTTCGCGGCGGAAGACGGCGGGAAAGGAAAGACGCGGGGGGATTTCGGTGGGAATGTCCTTGACGCTGTGGACGGCGACGTCGATCGATTCTTCCATCAGCGCGTCTTCGAGTTCCTTGACGAAAATGCCCTTGCCGCCGATTTGGGTAAGAGGGGCGTTGGCGAATTTGTCGCCGGAAGTTTTGATGACGACGATTTCGGCTTCCACGCCGGCGGCGGAAAAAAGGCGCTTGCGAACGTATTCGGCCTGCCATTTGGCAAGAAGGCTGCCGCGAGTGCCAATGCGGAGGTGCCTCACAGCTTGTCCTTTCCAGGCAAGAAAAGGTCGCGCAGAGCTTCTACGTTTTGAATTTTGCGGCGCAATTCTTTTTCGCCGCGCAAGCGCACGGCGGGTTCGACCAAAAGCTTTTCGAGGAGTTCGTCCATCAGGGTTTCCACGTGCTCGCGGTCGCGGGGCGCAAGATGGCTCATGCCCTCAAGGCGGGCGCGGATGAAGGCGGCACGCTCTTCGCGGATGCGGGAGCGCAGCGCATCGACCAGACCGACAAGCTCGACGCTGGCTTGCCAAGACAGAAATTTGGCAACGTGCTCTTCCACAATGAGTTCAGCGCGCGGGACTTCACTTTCGCGCGCGTTCCGATTTTGCTCGACGATTTCGGTGAGGTCATCAATGTTGTAGACGTAGAGGTTGTAGAGATCCGCGGCGGCGGGGTCGATATTGCGCGGGACGCCGAGATCCATCAGGAACAGCGCGCGGTTGGAACGCACAGCCATGGCTTCTTCGAGAATCTTGCGGGTAAGGACAGGCTCCTCGGAAGAGACGGAAGAAACTACAACGTCCGGAACGGAAAGAGCGGAATCCCAGTTGCCCCATTCGATCACGCGGCCGCCGAATTGGGTGGCGAGAGCTTGCGCGCGATCGCGGGAGCGATTCATGACGTGCAAGTGGGCGATGCCGCGGTCGCGGAGCGTGGTGACGACTTGCTCGCTGATGGTTCCCGCGCCGAGGACTAACGCGGTACGGTCGGCCAGTTTGCCGAAGATGCGCTCGGCGAGCTTCACGCCGGCGGCGGCGACAGACATCGGGCGAGTGCCTAGTTCCGTTTCAGATCTTACGCGTTTGCCCGTTTCCAGCGCGCCCTGGAAGAGGCGGTTGAGAACGGGGCCGGTGGCGCCGTATTCGTGGGCGAAACGGTAGGCTTCGCGAACCTGGCCGAGGATTTCGGCTTCGCCGAGGAGGAGAGAATCCAGCCCGGCGGACACGCGGAAGAGATGGCGGACGGCGGCGCGATCGTAGTGCTGGTAAAGGACGCCGTTGAGGACGTCGGGGCGAATGGAATGAAATTCGCTGAGGAAGGAGGACAGGCCGGGACCGCATTCGTGGCAGGCTTCGGGCGGGACGCCGTAGACTTCGCTGCGATTGCAGGTGGAGAGGACGAGGGATTCTTCGAGGAGGCCGCGCGAACGGAGCTCGTCGGCGGCGCGGCGGGCCTGTTCGGCAGTGAAGGCAACGCGCTCGCGGAGCTCGACCGAGGCGGTGCGGTGATTTAGGCCGACGATGACGATTTCCATTTGTGTTGCCTGGCTCTGACTACTCGTTTGAACAGCTAGGATCTTTCCTCAGGGGCTAAACCCCTTTTGTACCCGAGGTAAAATGTCGGAGCTAAAGCTCCGACCCCCAAATTCTGTGCCGCTGACGCGGCTGGCCAGTCTAAAGACTGGCCACTACAAAGGCTGGGACGCGGTGAAGCGCGCCCCTACAACAGCTCGACGACATCAGAAATAACGATGCGCGTGCGATAGATACAAGTTCACCACCGTAAAACTCAAGATTACGATTACGAAATTGAAGATGCAGAGCCGGGAGGCTCGGGCCCCGCGCCACGTGGTTGTGCGAGAGAGTTGCAGATAGGCAGCGTAGAGCAGGAGAACGAGGAGCGTTACCACGTATTTGGGATCGTAATACCAATATTGGCCGGTGAGGCGGTCGACCCAGATGAAACCGAGCGTGGTTCCGACGGCGATGGAAATGAGGCCAACGAGAACGCTGGAACGGCTCATGCGCTCGAGGAGATCGAGGGCGGGAAGACGCCAGACGACTTCGCCGAGCTTGCGATTGCGCAGGAGGCGGTTCTCGGCGAGATAAATGAGGCTGAGGACAAAAGACAGCGCGAAGGCGGCGTAGGCGAGAATGCTCAGCGTTACGTGCAGAGCGAAGACAGGACCGTGAGCCGGCGTGGCAGAGAGGCGGTCGGCCGGGGCGAGATGGGCGGCGAGGAAAAAGACCAGGATGAAGGGGACGACGAAGGCGCCTACGGAACGCTGGCGATGGTAGAACTCAAGCGCGAGATAGGTGAGCGCGAGGAGCCAGCCAAAGAGGGACATGGAGCCGTAAAGGTCGTGATAGGGGACGGTATTGAGGCCCCGGGAACGCTCCAGGAGGGCGAAATAGTGCGCGACGAGGCCGAGGCCGAGAAAGAGAGTACCGAGGCGGCCGGCAAGCTTGGCGCCGGTGTAGAGATAACGGGTGTACGCACCAAGACTGAGGGCGTAGATGAGCGCGGTCAGAGATACGAGAAGATGTTCCACGACGGTTGAACTAAGAGTATAGCGCAGGGGTGAGGCTGATGCGGAAAGTGGAGGCGCTAAATCCGGAACACAGTTGAGGCTGGCGCCCTTCGGAGAGGCGATGGACGAAAGCCGTTCGCTTGATGAACGCGAGGGGCCATCGTCGGCGTAGGCCTGTTCCATATCGCGCTGGTCTGCTCGAGTGGGAGTCACTTCGCAGGCTGTGAAAGCGGCGGCAAGACCGCCGCACTCCAAAAATCGTCAAATTAGCCGAAGATGTCTTTGACCTTGTCGAAGAGCGAGGAGCCGCGCTCGGCGGGCTTGTTCTCCACTTTGAGCGATGCGCCGAGCTGCTCGATTAGCTTGCGCTGCTCGCGCGTCAGCTTGGTCGGCGTCAACACGCGCACGTGATAGTACAAGTCGCCTTTGCCGCCGCCGTGCGGGTCCGCTAAACCTTTGCCGCGTACGCGAAAGACCGCGCCGCTTTGCGTGCCCTCGGGAATTTTCAGTTTTTCATCGCCGCCCAGCCCGGGCACCTGCAACTCCACGCCGAGCGTGGCTTGCGCGATGCTGATGGGAATCGTGCAGTACAGATCCGCGCCGCGGCGCTCGAAGAACGGATGCTCCTTGACGTCAAGAACGACGTACAAATCTCCGTGGGGTCCGCCATTCGTGCCGGGTTCGCCTTCCCCTTGCACGCGCAGGCGAGTGCCGGTGTCCACGCCCGGCGGGATGCGCAGCTCAATCGTTCTTTCGTTCTCGACGCGACCTTGACCGCGGCACTCCACGCAGCGCTCCTTGATGATTTGTCCTGCGCCCTGGCAGGCGGGGCAGGTGCGCGTGATGGTAAAGAATCCCTGCTGGTATGCGACCTGACCGCGTCCGCCGCAGGTCTGGCAAGCCGCGACACCGGTTCCGGCCTTTGCGCCAGTGCCATTGCAGGCGGCGCAAAATTCCTGGCGCGGGATTTTGATCTTGGTGTTGACTCCGGTCGAGGCTTCCTCGAAGGTGAGCGACATATCGTAGCGCAGGTCAGAGCCGCGTTGCGCGCGACGGGAGCGGCCGCCGCGCCGTCCGCCGGAGAAAAGATCCTCGAAGCCGAAGAAGTCGCCGAAAATATCGTGGAAGTCCTGGAAGATGGTGCCGTTGAAGTCCACACCACCGCCGGCGCCGGAAAGCCCGGCATGGCCGTAGGTGTCGTAGACCTGGCGCTTTTCCGCGTCGCTGAGGACGCTGTAGGCTTCTGTGCTTTCGCGGAATTTTACCTCCGCCTCGGCTTTATCCTCCGGATGGCGGTCGGGGTGCCACTTGAGGGCACATTTGCGGTAGGCGGCTTTGATCTCCTCGGGCGTGGCCGTGCGAGAGACGCCGAGCACTTCGTAAAAATCGCGTTGATGGGTCTTTGCCATTTTAGAGTTTTTAGTTCTTAGTTTTTAGTTGTTAGTTAAGATTCCCTGAAACAACAGAAAATTTCTTAGTTGTTGGCCGAAGACGAATTATCGTTCGTCAAAATCTTGGATGCGAATACGAAAAGTTCGTTTCTGAGTTGTCAGTTAAAAACGACCGAGCCAAAAGCAAATTACCGGAGCCATCGCTACCCAAGGCAAAGCGGCCACGATTCATCTCATCCAAACCGACCTGGAGCCAAGAGTAAACCAACCTTGGCGTGCGGTGCAAAAAGGGAGGCGCGCTCGAATCGTAAGAGTCACGCCGCTTGCCGCCGTTGCTCTTACTAAAAACCAACAGCTAATCACTAAGAACTTGCTCTAGTTCCCCCAGCGCTGCTCTAGTGCACGCTACTTTTTGATGCCGGCGTCGCGTTCACGGCTACACGCACCATCGCCGGGCGCAGCACGCGTCCGTGGAATACGTAGCCGGGCTGGTAAACCTGCAATATGGTGCCATCTTCGGCTTCGTCGGTTTCCGTGCGATCCATCGCCTGATGCGAATGCGGATCGAAACGCTGGCCGAGCGGCTCGACGCGCTCTACGCCGAGCTTGGCGAGATTGTCGCGGAGCTGCTTGTAGATCAGCTCGAATCCCTTGCGGTAATTTTCGTACTCCGCCTCCCGGTGCGCGGCGAGCGCGTGCTCAAACCCGTCGATGATGGGAATGAGCGCTTCGACCACGCGCGCCGTATGGCGCTTGGAATCTTCGGCGCGTTCCTTTTCGATGCGCTTGCGATAATTATCGAAGTCAGCCTGGCGTCGCAGCAGAGTCTGCCGCAGATCCTGCAAATCAGCGGCCAGCCTGGCGACCTCAGCGTCCGCCAATGCCGAATCAGCGGCAACGCTCTTGGCCTCCGGCGTCTGGTCGAGTCCGCCGGAATCGTCGCGATCGCTGTTGATGTTAAAGTCCTTGTCGAGCACAGTGTTCCTCTTTTCCTGCCGGGGATAAATTAAATTTTGCTCAGCGCTTCGCTGAAGAGCTGGGCCACGTACGCGACCGCGGTCATGGCGCGTTCGTAGTGCATGCGCGTCGGACCGAGAACACCCAGCGAGCCTTGCACGAGGTCGTTTCTCATGTACGGCGCGCTGATGAGCGCGAGATTCTCCCCGCGCTCGGAAATTTCCTTCACGCCAATCTGCACGTGCACGGGCTCGGGAGTTTCGATGCACGCGTTCAGCACGGTCACGAGGCGATGCTTCTCCTCGATGGCTTCGAGCAGGTCGCGCAACTGAGCCTGGCTCGTGAAATCGACGGCGCCGACCATTTGCGCGGTGCCTTCCACGTGCACCTGGCGCGCCAAATCGTCGCCGAAGACGGAGGGATCGCAGAGGGTCAGCGCGCTCTGCACGATGCCTTCGTAACGCTCCCGCTCGTTGGCCAGCTTCTGCAACAAATCCTCGCGAATCGTCTCCAGCGTCCAGCCGGAATAGTGGCGATTCAGAAAGTCGGCGGTGGCGTCGAGCTCCGGCTGCGAAAAGCGGCGGCTCGGACGCAGCACCTTGTCGCGCGTGTTGCCGCCCGATGAGATCAGCACCACCACGACGCGGCCGTCGGGCAAGAGCCACATGCGCGCAT
>Ga0210400_10004442_pt1 | contig 12147 bp, 11 predicted proteins | sample IncBWH26MmetaG_FD_155456 | JGI IMG/M metagenome (GOLD analysis project Ga0210400, IMG submission 155456) | Forest soil microbial communities from Barre Woods Harvard Forest LTER site, Petersham, Massachusetts, United States - Inc-BW-H-26-M | ecosystem: Environmental > Terrestrial > Soil >...
GTCCCCCAGTCGAACGGATCCACCCGGCGAGCATCGCCGCAACAGCGAGATCGGCGAGTAGAAACGGCAGCTTGAAGCCAACCCGCCCTGGTAAAACACGCCACGTCGCGCGAAACACAAGCTCAGATAGCGGCGGGTACATCGTCGGAATTTCCGGCGCGGGCATCACCGCCCAGCCGGGATCACGCAGAGGCGCAAGCCGCGGATCGGTCGGCGCCACGGCGTACGGATTCCAACCCGCGTTTTGCACGTGGCCGTCCCATCGGTACCGATGGACATCGGTCGAAAGCGACGGCGGGTAGGGAAACAGAGTCAGGCGAAAGGCCAGCGCCCCCAGAAGGACGAGCCACAGCACGGCCCGGCTGTCTTGAGTGTGTTCGAGCGCATAGAGCGCGATGAAGTACAGGACGCCAGCTCCGAGCGCCAAGGCTATGAATTCAGGAACGTGGCCTGCCAAGTCTCCGAGGCGCGCCATTGCGGAGAAGACAGCTTCGAGCGCGATGATGGCGATGAGCACGACGATCCCTTGTGTGCTTCGCGGCGCCCGTGGCTTCGCGGAGCGCGCTGTGGCGCTCAACGTTTTGGCTTTCTTGAATTGTTAATTCGCAGGCAGAGGCTTCGCAAGGGGGGACGTCCGTTTTGATTTCCGCGCAACATCTTCTGGGCTTCCTGGCGACGGCGGCACAAAGTCCGTTTTCGACCTACTGGTCCAAATTGACCGACCCGAACCGGAACCCGTTCCGCGGGCTGTACCAGCTCAACGCGTTCGATCTGGCGGTCATGATTCCATACTTCCTGGTGCTGGTGATCCTGGCCGCGTACGGCCTGCATCGTTATTACCTGGTGTACGCTTATTTCAAGAATCGTCACAATGTTCCCGGTCCGCCGCCGGCAATCGCCGAATGGCCCAAGGTTACCATACAGCTTCCTATCTATAACGAGCGCTACGTGATCGAACGGCTGGTGGATGCGATTGCGCGCTTCGACTACCCGCGCGAACTGCTCGATATACAGGTACTTGATGACTCGACTGACGAAACGCAGGAGGTCGCTCGCACCTGCGTTGAGCGCTATCAAGCGCTTGGACTGCCAATCCACTACTTGCACCGCGACGATCGCACCGGCTACAAGGCCGGCGCTCTCGCCGAAGGTCTCAAATCCGCGACCGGCGAATTCGTCGCCATTTTCGATGCCGATTTCGTACCGGCGGCCGATTTTTTGCGCCGTTCGCTGCCATATCTCGTTGATCCCAGAATCGCGATGGTCCAGGCGCGTTGGACGTACCTGAACCGCGATTACTCCGCGCTGACCGAGGTTGAAACGATTTTGCTCGATGGTCACTTTGTGATGGAACACGGAGCGCGATCGCGAAGCGGCACCTTCTTCAATTTCAATGGCACCGCTGGCGTCTGGCGCCGCTGCGCTATCGATGATGCCGGCGGCTGGCAGCATGACACGCTCACCGAAGATACCGATCTCTCCTACCGTGCGCAGCTTCGCGGCTGGAAGTTCCTTTACTTGCCCGACATCGAATGCGCCTCCGAGCTGCCCGTGGAGATGAATGCGTTCAAGGCGCAGCAGGCGCGCTGGGCCAAGGGCCTGATGCAGACGGCGAAGAAAATTTTGCCGCGCGTGCTGCGTTCGGACGAGCCCGCGCACGTTAAGGCCGAAGCTGTTTTCCACCTCACCGCAAACATCAGCTACCCCTTCATGGTGGTTCTCTCGACGCTGCTGCTGCCTGCGATGATCGTGCGTTTCTATCAGGGCTGGTTCCAGATGTTAGTCATCGACTTGCCGCTGTTCATCGCGTCGAGCTGCTCGATTTCTGGTTTTTACTTGACCTCCCAGCGGGCGCTCTATCCGAAGACGTGGAAGCGCTCGATCTTATACATGCCGTTTGTAATGGCTGTGGGCATTGGTCTATCCGTACGCAACGCCAAGGCCGTGCTCGAAGCGGTCCTCGGAGTGGAATCGGAATTCGCGCGCACGCCGAAATTCAATATTGACGGTCAATCCGGCACCTGGCGGAAAAAACTCTACCGCAACCGCGCCGGATGGATGCCTTACTTTGAAATCGCGCTCGGCCTCTACTTCGCCGCGACGATCGTGTACTCCATCCAGAATGAGAACTACGCCACAGCCCCATTCCTGGCCCTGTTTGTTTGGGGCTTCCTCTATACGGGAGTCATGTCGGTCGCGCAGGGCTGGATCGAGCGGTTCCGCTTCGGCGTGCGGCAAGCTGCTCCCTCGGAAGTTCGCTCAGCCGCATCGGGCGCGCCTGGGTTTTAGTTTCTGCTGATGCACCACGCGTCCTCAGGTGAGCATCTCACTAAGGGCACAGTTCCGCCCTCCTGACCGAGCCGGTAGAGGTTCCGGACGACGCATAATTCCACAAAAAAGCGGTTGATCGAACATGGGTAGCAACGTGGTATGTTTTGATGAAGTACCCCGGCGAGGTGACTGGATGAACAGGCGAAGCCCAATCCTACGCAGCCGTCTCGTGGTTCTTTTTCTGCTGGCCCTTCTTGCGCCGTTGGCGCCGCGAGCAGCGGCGTGGGAGCGCGAGCCGAATAGCGTCTTTGCTGAACGACGCGCGAAACTCGTCTCCGTGGTGGGCGCGCCCGTCGTGATTTTTGGCTATACGGGCCACGAAGAATCGAATCCTTCCTACGTCTTCATGCAGGAAGAAAATTTCTATTACCTCACCGGCCACAAGGAAGAAGGCGCTGCGTTGCTGCTGCTTCCGGAATCGGCTACGCAGACGGGCTGGACTGGCCCGCGCGAAATCCTGTATCTCCCCCCACGCGATCTCACGCAGGAAAAATGGAATGGTCCGCGCATGGGACCTGACGATCCCGGTATCAAGGAAAAGACGGGCTTCGCCGACGTCGAGACGTTTGCAAAGTTGCGTGACACGCTAGGCGCTCTCGCCAAGAATTTCCCCGAGCTATATACCGAATTACCCGGCCCGCATGACGAAGGCTATCCGCATGCGGCCAATTGGTCCAAATGGGTGAAGGAAGTCGCGCCGCAGGCTGCGCTCAAGGACGTCTCCCCGGCGGTCGGCACCTTACGCGCGATCAAGTCTCCCGGCGAGCTGGCGCTGATCCAGAAGGCCATCGATCCCTCCATCGACGCGCACCTCGCTGCCATGAAGATGATGCATTCGGGCCTTTACGAATATCAGGTGGCAGCAAAGATGGTCGAGATTCACGACAACACAGGCTGCGAGACCGAGGCGTACGCACCCATCGTTGGCTCCGGCATCAACTCAACCGTCCTCCACTACAACAAACTCGATCGCAAAATCGACGGCGGCGAGATCGTGCTGATGGACGTGGGCGGGCAGTACTCAGGTTACGCCTCCGACATCACGCGCACGATTCCTGCCGACGGCAAATTCACGCCGCGTCAGCGCGAGATCTACGAAATCGTTCTCGGCGCCCAGAACGCCGCGCTAGCCGCGGTAAAGCCGGGCATGATGATGACGGGCCAGGGCTCCAACAGCCTCCAGAAAATCGCGATGGAATACATTGATTCGCATGGAAAGGACAAGGAAGGCCACTCGCTCGGCCGTTACTACATTCACGGGCTGAGCCACCACGTTGGCTTGAACGTGCACGACCCCAGCGGTCCGTCGCGCCCGCTCGAGCCTGGAATGGTCATCACCATCGAGCCCGGAATTTACATACCGGAGGAAAATCTCGGCGTGCGCATTGAGGACGACGTGCTCGTCACGTCGACCGGCTACAAACTGCTCACGGCACGCCTGCCGCGCTCGCCCGATGAGATCGAAAAGATAATGGCTGAGGGGAAAGCGGAGCGCGAGAAGCAGGGGAAGTAGGAGACCGGAGGGATTCCTCGCCCTCTGAGCCGGATTCGGAATCACGTATCTGCAGCGTGCGTTAGCGGGATCAAGATTGGAATAGGAAAATGAGCAAACCACAACGCAAAGTAGAAGAACCCGTGCCGGTCAAGCAGGGTCCAGAGCAGGAACTCGACGTAGTCGAAGAAGCGTCGCTGGAGTCGTTTCCGGCGAGTGACCCACCGGCGTGGATCTCACGCGAAAAGAAGAAAGCGACGGGCAAGGCCGCATAGATCTGCCGCGAGCAAGGCGCCAATATTTCTACTTTGACTGGAGTACCTTGCTTCGGGCAGGGTCATGACCGCGGAGGAAATCATGGCGGAGCGATCGGGAAATGGGACGGCTCCACTGGTAAAAATTATTGGCAGGTCCGGTTCTGCTACGGCATACGCGATCCGCGATTTTCTGCATCGCAGCGATGTGCCATTCGAATGGGTCCAACTTGCAACCGACGAGCAGGCGCGCTCGCAGGCGGGGGTCGACCATCTCCAGGATTCGCGTCTGCCGGTGTGTATATTTGCGGACGGCACGCGCCTCGATTGTCCGACGATACGTCAGATTACAGAAAAACTCGGATGGTTTCGCAATCCGTCGCGTTCTGAGTATGACTTGGCCATTTACGGCGCGGGTCCAGCCGGGTTAAGCGCCGCAGTCTACGGCGCCTCCGAAGGGCTCAAGACCGTTTTGGTCGAACGATCCGCCATCGGCGGACAAGCCGGAACCAGTTCCAAGATTGAAAACTATCTCGGATTTCCCGAAGGAATCAGCGGTGCAGAACTTGCCGAGCGAGCCCGCGAACAGGCCTGCCGTTTCGGAGCCGAAATACTTCTGGCGCGCGAGGGCGTCCGCGGAGAATTTTCAGCCGGCAGGGGGACAGGCTACCTCGCCGATGGCACAAAGATCGTCGCTCGCGCCGCCATCTGTGCGACCGGCGTTGAGTACCGCCGGCTCGGTCTACCGAATGAGGATAAGTACTTCGGAGCTGGCCTGTACTATGGCGCGGGGGCAAGCGAAGCTCTCCTGACCAAGAACGAGGATGTATTTATTGTCGGTGGCGGCAACTCCGCGGGACAAGCCGCGCTGCACTTTGCGCCTTTCGCCAAACGCGTCAGCATCGTCATCCGCGGCGATTCGTTGAAGAAAACGCTCTCCCAGTATCTGATCGATCGCATCTGCGCTGCCCCGAATATCAAAGCGCTTGCGCGAACGGACATCGCTGGTCTGCGCGGCGAGGATTGCCTGGAGGAGATTACGCTCAGGCATCGGGACACCGGCGAGGAGCGCAAAGTCAGCACACGCTGGCTGTTCGTTTGCATCGGGGGCGCGCCGCATACGCAATGGGCCGAGGAACTGGGTATTGTGCGCGACGAAGCGGGTTATTTGGTCACGGGTCCTGACTTGGTTCATGCAGGGCAGCGGCCGGCCAACTGGCCTCTCGATCGCGATCCGTATTACCTGGAGACAAATATGCCCGGGATGTTCGCGGCCGGCGATGTTCGCCACGGTTCGGTGAAGCGGTGCGCCTCCGCGGTTGGGGAAGGCGCGATGGCTGTGGCATTCGTGCACCGGTACCTGGCGCAGGGCTGAAAGGCACTCTGCGGTCGAAGCCGCAAATGGATTGAAAGAAGGTCGCCGGGGGTCTACCATCCCCGAGTAATTGTCGATTACTGGAGGGAACAATGGCGCTGGAATGCACTCATCTGAATCATATCAAGCTCACTGAAACCGACAAGCATGTTTGCGAGGATTGCATAAAAATCGGAGACGATTGGCTTCATTTGCGGATGTGCCTCGAATGCGGACATGTCGGTTGCTGCGATTCCTCGAAAAATAAACATGCCACCAAACACTTTCACCGGACGAAGCATCCCTTGATACGATCGATTGAACCCGGCGAAACCTGGACCTGGTGCTACGTGGATGAAATCGAGCCTGTCGAACTGGAAGCCTGAGCGAACGCCGTAATATTGATATTGCAGCTGTACTTGAAGTTCAGCTCTACCGGTGGCTGCGGATTCGTTTGCCCGCTCCTCTCTCAGCGAAGGCAGCTGCCTCTTCTACCATCCCGGCAACCCGGCGGGCGCGAGCATCGGGCGTCCGATAATAGAAGATGCCGAGCAGATGTCTGCGCCGGTGCGATGCCGACATCCTCTCCCATCCTTCACGGGCTTGAGGATTGCGTGCGAACGCTATTTGAACGATCGGCGGAAGTTCGCGTTCTGCTTCCATGGTCGATAACAGGCGTTCGGCGATTTGTCCGGCACGGCGGGTACGGGCCTCGGCGCTCTTTGCCTGCGCGATCCATTTGCAGATCTCATTTTGCGTGGAGTAGTTCAGCGTATCGAACCAGCGGAGGAGGGAGCGTTCTTCCGCGAGGGCGCGTCCTAATTCTGCGGGAGTGGTGACAATGCGTTTTTCGGTATCGGGCTCTAGCCGAAATTGCGCGGCCATTCCGATTCCGGTCTTGGCGCCCCGCTGCATCCGTTTATTTACGAGCATCATGTGACCGCCGCTTCCCGTAGGGAAGAGCGATGTGCGAAAAGCGAAGCCGTTGATTTCGCCTTTTACTTTGAGTTGTCCGCGTTTCCACCAAATCTTAGCGGCGTCGAACGGGATGCGGATTATGACCCATTTCAAGGGCGAGTCGATGCGCTCGAGCCTAGCTTCAAACGTTTTCGCGACGAACCTCTTCATAGGCATTAGAAACAGTAAGCAGCTATTATGCCAGTTCTCAATTCTTCCGAAGTTGAGAGCAATCAGTTTCTTATCGTGGAACGCTTCGCGTTGACCATTCGCGCGCCGGGCGTCTATAATCCTACTTTCAAGGGCGGCGCACCCCGTGGCCCGCCCAGTCTGCGCGAAGTAACAACGCAGCCGGAACGAGCCGCCTGCCGCAAGATCCCGTAGGCATCAGGAGCGAACGAAATGCGAGCAACACAATTGCGCCCGGGAATGACCATCCGCCACGAGGGCGAACTGTATACGGTGCACAGCGTCGAGCACCGCACGCCCGGCAACAAACGCGCGGCGATGGCGACGAAAATGCGCAACTTGCGTACGGGCTCCATCATCGACTACCGGTTTCGCGCTGAAGTGGATATCGAGCGCGCCATCTTCGATGAGATCGAACACGAATACCTTTACTCGGATGGCGAAGGCTTCCACTTCATGAACACGGAGTCCTACGAGCAGTTTCACCTCGGCGAAGATGTGCTCGGCGAAGCGGTGTACTACCTGATTCCGAATACCACCGTGAAGCTGGAGTTCTACGAAGGCAAGGCGATTGGCGTCGTATTACCGGACACGATGGACCTGAAAGTGGTGGACACCGAACCAACCGTACAAAAAGCCACCGCCAGCGCGGTTATGAAGGCCGCAAAACTCGAGACCGGACTTACGATTCAGGTTCCGCCCTTCGTCAACACGGGCGACAAAGTTAGAGTGGATACTTCGGAAGCGCGCTACGTCCAGCGCGTGTAGGCTGCTCTAAGCAGGCGCGGAAAACGCATTGGGAGATTCCTGAAGCAGCTCCTGTAAAGCATCCACTAATTTCGCGTCCCACCATCCTCGGCGCGTCTCTTCCCACATGATTTGAAGTGCCTTTTTCTGGGAGAGCGCCTTGCGGTACGGCCGGTCGGTGGTGAGCGAGTCGTAGATGTCCACGGTTTGCAGAACGCGAGCCGCAAGTGGGATTTCGTCGCCTTTCAGACGGTCGGGATATCCGGTGCCATTCTGTTTTTCGTGGTGTGAACGTATGATAGGCAGAAGGTTGCGGAAACTTTTGAGCGGCGCGCAGATCCGCTCTCCTGCGATGGGATGCTCCTCCATGATCTTCCGCTCGGCGTCGTCGAGCGGACCGGGTTTCAGCAGCACGGACTCGGGCACGGTGACTTTTCCGATGTCATGAATGATTCCACCGCGACGCAAGGCGACGAGTTGTTCGTCGGTTAACCCAATTTTTACTCCGAGCGAAACCGTGTAGCGCGACAGCCGGTCACAATGCCCTTCGGTGTAAGGATCCTTCGCTTCGATGCTGCGCGCCAAGCTGCACAACACGGTCTCCGCGTTTTCGAGCTCGTCTGTGAAGCGCTTCAGGCGCACTAGCGAGCGCACACGGGCCAGCAATTCCTGTTTCTTCACCGGCTTGTTCAGGAAATCGTCCGCGCCCGCTTCAATGCCTTGAATGCGGTCTTCCCCCTTGCCGAGTCCCGTGATGAGCATGACAGGTACCAGGCGTGTTTCCGGCCTCGATTTGACGGCGCGGCACACAGAGAATCCCGTCCGCCCCGGCATCATCACGTCGAGTAGCGCCAGGTCGACTGGCTGCGAGCACAATTCCACAAACGCCTGCTCGCCATCCGCAACAGCAATAACCCTATAACCTTGCATGCGTAGCAATTCCACGAGTGGTTCGCGAATTCCTTCATTGTCGTCTGCTACCAGAATCGTTCCCTTGGATGTTCCGTTACCCGGCACGTGGCCCCCTATAGACATAAACATTGGTGCGGCGCGAAGGACTGGGAGTTTTCCGCCACGATAAGTCGAAGATACTGGGAAGGAGTTCGTATTTTCCATGAGCAGGGAAGTTGTGTCAAGGCAAAGTAGCGGGCCCCGAATGCACAAATTTCAAACGGGGACAAGCTCGTGCGCCGGAAAAATTGTGCGGGCGGCACCGCTCAGGCGAATACACGGCCGAAGATCGCGTCCACGTAGCGAAGCTGCCGCTTCAGATCGAATGTATGTTCGAGCGCCCCGCGATCCAAGAATTTTGCAATCCGCGGGTCAGCGGCGACACGCTGTTGAAAGTTTGTTTCCGTTTCCCATGCCGCCATCGCGTGTTCCTGCACCCACTTGTAGGCGTCTTCACGCGCGGCGCCCGCTTCCACCAGGTCCTGCAGGAGCTGTCCGGAGAATATCAGGCCTCCCGTCGCCTCAAGATTACGGCGCATTCGTTCCGGAAAGACGCGCATTCCCGCGACGATTTCAGTCATGCGCACGAGCAAATAGTCGGCCAGAATCGTGGAGTCCGGCAGAATGACGCGCTCGACCGAGCTGTGCGAGATGTCGCGCTCGTGCCACAGCGCGATGTTTTCAAACGCCGCGCCAGCGTTGGCGCGAACCACGCGTGCGAGGCCGCAAATCTGCTCGCTGGACACCGGATTACGCTTGTGCGGCATCGCCGAGCTGCCGCGCTGCTCGCCGCCGAAGGGTTCCTCAGCCTCGCGCACCTCGGTGCGCTGCAGGTGGCGGATTTCGAGCGCGATTTTTTCAAGCGTGGCCGTCAGGATCGCCAGTATGGAAAGATATTCCGCATGGCGATCGCGTTGAATCACTTGCGACGCTACCGGAGCGACATCCAGACCTAATCGCTTGCAGATGGCCGCTTCGACTTCCGGGCCGAGATGCGACGCATTGCCCACGGCGCCGGAGATTTTTCCCACCGCCATCTGCCGCGCAGCGTGTCCGAAGCGTTCGAGGTTACGGCGGTTTTCGGCAAACCAATTGGCGATTTTCAGGCCGAAGGTGATTGGCTCGGCATGCACGCCGTGCGTGCGCCCGATCTGCGGTGTGTTCTGGAATTCCCGCGCGCGGCGTTCGAGCACCTCGCCGAAACGCACGAGGCCATGTTCAATCAGCCGTGAGGCTTCACGAAGCTGTAGGGCCTGAGCGGTGTCTACAACATCATTCGACGTCAAGCCATAGTGCAGCCAACGCGCGGCGCCGGGATCGCCAATGGTTTCACCGACAGCCATCGTGAACGCAATGACGTCGTGTTTCACCTTGGCTTCCAACTCTGTGATGCGCCGCACCACGCCAGCGTCGACGCGCGCGTTCTTGTGAATCTTTGCGGCGGCCTCAGCCGGCACCACGCCCTGTTCGGCAAGCGTCTCCGTTGCGGCGAGCTCCACTTCAAGCCAGCGCCGGAACTTGCCCTCCTCGCTCCAGACACCGCCCATCTCCTCGCGCGTATATCGTGAAATCAATCTAAACTCCCTCAGACGCACACGCCACCCAAAAGAGGCGCGGCAGATGAAACAAAATTGGCGGGGAAATTCCCTGTGTGATGATACCCGATTTCACGTTCCGTTGTCGCGTCGGCTCTGCGGTGGTGGGTAGGACATATACTCTTGTTTATCCGGGACAGTGTTTCCGAGTCCTGTCCAGTCGAACCTTGCACCGGGCAAGCTAATCCATTAGCCAGTGACACGGTTGCGGAAACCAGCTAGGTGTGGTATCTGCGAGGATAGCAGTTTCCTCTGTACAGATAAACTACGCATCGAATCGATTCACCGAAAAGGAGAGTCCCAATGCCATACATTAATGTTGGTCAGGAAAACTCTGGCAATATTGATCTCTACTACGAGGATCACGGCGCAGGTAAACCCGTGGTGCTTATCCACGGGTATCCATTGAGCGGAGCGTCTTGGGAGAAGCAACTTGGGGTCCTGCTCGCTGCCGGTCACCGAGTCATCACGTACGACCGCCGCGGATTCGGTAAGTCCAGCCAACCGACGACCGGCTATGACTATGACACTTTCGCCGAGGACCTGCGCAAGCTGGTCACAAAACTGGAGCTGCGTGATTTCGCGTTGGTCGGTTTCTCGATGGGCGGCGGCGAAGTCGCCCGATACATCGGGAAGTACGGTTCAGAAAACGTGAGCAAGGCGGTGATCCTTTCCGGAGTGCCCCCGTACCTGCTCAAGACGTCTGACAATCCAGAGGGCGTGGACAAAAACGTCTTCACTGGAATCGAGACTGCCATCAAGGCGGACCGTTACACATTCTTCACCGAATTCTTCAAGAATTTCTACAACACCGACGTGTTGATGGGGAAGCTCGTCAGCGAGAAAACTGTGCAGGCCAGCTGGAATCTCGCAGCCGGCTGCTCGGCGACAGCTACGCTCGAATGCGTAAGCACCTGGTATAGTGACTTCCGTAAAGACGTGGCACGCATCGACGTGCCCACACTGGTCATGCACGGCGATGCCGACCGGATTCTTCCCATCACCGCCGCTGGACCGCGGACCGCAAAGCTTATTAAGGGAGCCCACCTGGTAGTAGTAGAGGGTGGGCCGCACTGCATCACCTGGACGCACTCGGAAATCGTGAACCGTGAGCTGCTGGCCTTTCTTGGGCAGAAAAAATCAATCGGCGCAGCTTAGCCAAAAATTTTCATGACCCAGAAGACAGCCACTCCCTGGTATCAGCGTGGTACTTCACGTGGGTGCCGCGTCGGGGCGGCACCCCAATTTTCACTTCGCGCCCGGCAATGAAACAACGGGAAATCAGGAAATAGGGAGAAATCCCTTGAATAGCTAGTTCCCCCGCATTGGATCGGCTTTCGATTTCTCCGGACAATAGAAAGAAAGCGAGGATTGCTACCATGATTTTCGGTATGACACCATTCACTTTCGTGCACGTCTTGTTGAGCTTGATCGGGATCTTCTCAGGATTCATCGTGATGTTCGGGCTGCTCGCAGCGAAACCGCTCGACGGCTGGACTGCTCTATTCCTAGCGAGCACCGTGCTGACGAGCGTGACCGGGTTCTTCTTTCCGTTCCACGGATTTTTGCCATCTCACGGAGCCGGCATCATTTCGCTGGTGGTGTTGGCGGTCGCGATCTATGCGCGCTACGGCCGCCACCTCGCCGACGGCTGGCGCCGGACCTACGTGGTCACCGCGATGAGCGCCCTCTATCTGAACGTTTTCGTTTTCATCGTGCAGGCTTTCCGGAAGGTGCCGGCACTGAATGCAGTGGCTCCGACACAGTCCGAGCCTCCATTTAAGATTACACAGCTGGTTGTTCTGGTGATTTTCGTCATACTTACCATTCTCACTGCGATAAGGTTTCGCAACGAGATGGTCCGTACGGCCTGATCGCCCCCTTTTCCTTGATGAATTATGAAATGTAGGACCTTGGGATGTCACTGATGGCGCATGGACGGTGGGCGTCCGCTTTGCGATGGGAGCGATGTGGCGCGTGTTGTGCTGCCTATTTCTTCACGTATTTCTTTAAATCTTTCGGGCCAACTTCCGCGCCGTAGATCGTGCCTTTCGAATCCACTGCAATGCCTTCGGCCGCGCTCGTACCGGTGGCAACTTCGACCGGGTCCGGGATGAACGCTGCGACCACGGCATCTTTCACGTTACCGATTCGGATTCCCCTCTTCCAACCGTAGTGGTTCTTGGAAACGGACTCAGATTCCGAGTCAGTCACGTAGATGACGTCGTGCTTATCGATGAAAATTCCGCTCGGCCGGCTAAACTGCTTCCACTCGGC
>Ga0210400_10004443_pt1 | contig 12142 bp, 9 predicted proteins | sample IncBWH26MmetaG_FD_155456 | JGI IMG/M metagenome (GOLD analysis project Ga0210400, IMG submission 155456) | Forest soil microbial communities from Barre Woods Harvard Forest LTER site, Petersham, Massachusetts, United States - Inc-BW-H-26-M | ecosystem: Environmental > Terrestrial > Soil >...
ATAGGCGGCGGAACAACAGGATCTCGTCGAGCCGGTTCAGGAATTCCGGCCGGAACGCGTGGCGCACCGCCTCCATGACCGCCGGCCGCGCCTTCTCGATGTCGGCGCCGTCCGGCAGGTTCGCCAAGGCCTCGCTGCCGAGATTCGAGGTCAGCACGATCAGCGTGTTGCGGAAATCCACCGTGCGGCCCTGGCCGTCGGTCAGGCGGCCGTCGTCGAGCACCTGCAACAGCACGTTGAAGACGTCGGGATGGGCCTTCTCGACCTCGTCGAACAGGATCACCTGGTAGGGCCGGCGCCGCACCGCCTCGGTCAGCGACCCGCCCTCATCGTAGCCGACATAGCCCGGCGGCGCGCCGATCAGCCGCGACACCGAATGCTTCTCCATGTATTCCGACATGTCGATGCGAACCAGCGCGCTCTCGTCGTCGAACAGGAATTCGGCGAGCGCCTTGGTCAGCTCGGTCTTGCCGACGCCGGTCGGCCCGAGGAACAGGAACGAGCCGATCGGCCGGTTCGGGTCCTGCAGACCGGCGCGGGCGCGGCGGATCGCATTTGACACCGCGACCACCGCCTCTTCCTGGCCGACCACGCGGCGGCGCAGATTCTCCTCCATGTGCAGCAGCTTGTCGCGCTCGCCCTCGAGCATCTTGTCGACCGGAATGCCGGTCCAGCGCGACACGATTCCGGCGATGTGCTCGGGCGTCACCGCCTCTTCCAGCATGCGGCTCTTCTCGGCGCCCTCGGCCTCTTTGAGCTTGCGTTCGAGCTCGGGAATGACGCCATAGGTCAATTCGCCGGCGCGGCCCCAATCGCCGCGGCGCTGCGCCTGGTCCAGTTCGGCGCGCGCCTGGTCGAGCTGCTCCTTGATCTTCTGCGCGCTCGCCAGCTTGTTCTTCTCGGCCTGCCACTCGGCGGTCAATTCGGCCGCGCGCTGCTCCAGCTCCTCCAGCTCCTTGACCAGCTTCTGCAGGCGGTCTTGCGAGGCCGGGTCGTGCTCCTTTTTCAGCGCCTCGCGCTCGATCTTCAACTGCATGATGCGGCGGTCGAGCTCGTCGAGCTCCTCGGGCTTCGAATCGACCTCCATGCGCAGCCGCGCCGCCGCCTCGTCCATCAGATCGATCGCCTTGTCAGGCAGGAATCGGTCGGTGATGTAGCGGTGCGACAGGGTCGCCGCCGCGACCAGCGCGCTGTCGGTGATGCGCACCCCGTGGTGCACCTCGTACTTCTCCTTGATGCCGCGCAGGATCGAGATCGTGTCCTCGACCGAGGGCTCGTTGACGAACACCGGCTGGAAGCGCCGCGCCAACGCCGCATCCTTCTCGATATGCTTCCGATACTCGTCGAGGGTCGTCGCGCCGACGCAGTGCAGTTCGCCGCGCGCCAGCGCCGGCTTCAGCATGTTGGAGGCGTCCATCGCGCCTTCCGCCTTGCCGGCGCCGACCAGCGTGTGCAATTCGTCGATGAAGACGATGATCTCGCCGGAAGCGGCCTGGATTTCCTGCAACACCGCCTTCAGCCGTTCCTCGAACTCGCCGCGGTATTTGGCGCCGGCCACCATCGCGCCGAGATCGAGCGCCAACAGGCGCTTGTCCTTCAAGCTCTCCGGCACGTCGCCATTGACGATGCGCAGCGCCAGCCCCTCGACGATGGCGGTCTTGCCGACCCCAGGCTCGCCGATCAGCACCGGATTGTTCTTGGTGCGGCGCGACAGCACCTGGATCGTGCGGCGGATCTCCTCGTCGCGGCCGATCACCGGGTCGAGCTTGCCCTCGCGCGCCGCTTCGGTCAGGTCGCGCGAGTATTTCTTCAGCGCGTCGTAGCCCTCCTCGGCCGAGGCGGTGTCGGCCTTGCGGCCCTTGCGCACCTCTTCGATTGCCGCGTTGAGGTTCTGGGGGATAACCCCACCAGCCGCCAGAGCCTTGCCGACGGGCGTGTCCGCCGCCATCGCCAGCGCGAGCAGCAGCCGCTCGACCGTGACGTAGCTGTCGCCGGCCTTCTCGGCGATCTTTTCGGCCTGGTCGAAAACCCGCGCCAATTCCGGCGACATATAGACCTGGCCGGCGCCGCTACCCTCGACCTTCGGCTGCTTGTTCAGCTCGCCATCGACCGCCAGCAAGACCGGCTGCGGGTCACCGCCCGCGGCGCGGATCAGATTGGCGCACAGGCCTTCCTTGTCTTCGAGCAGAACCTTGAGAAGATGCTCGGGCGTCAGCCGCTGATGGCCGCTGCGCAACGCGAGGTTCTGGGCCGATTGGACAAAGCCCTTCGACCGCTCGGTGTATTTTTCGAGTTCCATAGGTGTGCCTCCGATGAACCGGCCGCAGCGCCCCCTGAGGCAGCCTCCGCGACCCTTCACATCTCAATATGGTGCGACGGGAATGCCACTCAACCCGCGCCCAGAGAAGCACATTTCGGCCGCGCCGAAATTGATCAAGCGCGATAATCGGGCAAAAAAATTTGCGCGGCGCGGCCCCTAAACTGGGCCACGATCCGGCTGACTGGTTAGGGCGGTTGCCGGCGGCGTTTGCGGGGGCTCGCGTCAAAAACCACCCCGTGACCGGGCTCGTCCCGGTCATCCACGCTTTGAAGCGGTCCAACTAGTGGCAAGGAAGATACCGACCCCAGCACAAGCCCGGGAGGGGAATTTTTCGGCGGACCCGATGTCGCTCTAGTATGAGCGGGGCGGTTCGTACGGTTGTCCGTAAGGCGGTTGTTGCTCGTCGCGGTAAGGCGGCTGCTCGTCGCTTGGCGGGGCCGGCGGCGGCTGGGTCGATTGGACGTGGGCCTGCCCCTGCCCCTCATCGTCGTCGCGCGGCTGGCCGTCACCGCCCATTTCTCCGCCGCCCATCTCGTTATCGGCCGGGGTGGTCGGACGCGGCTGACCCTGGCCCTGCCCCTCGCCGGCCGCGTTCATGATGCGGAAATAGTGCTCGGCGTGCTGGTACAGATTCTCCGCCGCGACCCGGTCGCCGCTCGTCTGAGCCTCGCGCGCGAGCGCGACATAGCGCTCGAACACCTGATAGGCGTTGCCGCGAATCTTGACGCTCGGACCATTGCTCTCGAAGGTCTGAGAGCGGTGTGGCGGGCGCGGCCCACGGTTGTTGTTGTGGTGCTGCGGCATGCCGCCGCCGTTACGGCCGCGCGATCGATTCTTTTGTCCTGGCCTCATGACACCTGTCTAGTCGCGATGAACAACGGGACCGTGGGTCCGCCCTGGGTCCGAGGGGGAGAGCGCTGGCGGCCTAGCCTATTGCGGCGGCCGGAGTTGCATCTGCAAGCGCGTGCGTCGCGGGGCTCCCAAGCGGGGGTACCCTAGTCGGGACGGCGGCGCATTCCAACCTTTTTCTTGGTCGGCGCCGGATCGGCTTGATCGGTCGGGCCCGTTTCAATCCGGCCGGCGCGCGATAACCGCCCGCGGTATTCCGGCAAGATCGGCAGCGATGCCCTCGACCGCAAGACCCGCCGCCATAAAGATTCTCGCGGCCATCTCGGCCTGGCCGGCGCCGATCTCGGCGATAAAGAGCCCGCGCGGCACGAGAAGCCGCAGCATTTCCCTGGCGATCGCGCGATAGGCGGCGAGTCCATCCGCCCCGCCATCGAGCGCCCGGCGCGGGTCATGCTCGCGCACCTCGGGCGGCAGCTCCCCAAGCTCTGCGGTCGCGATGTAGGGCGGGTTGGCGACGACGGCATCGAATCCGCCCGCGAGTGCCCCTCCCCAATCGCCGACGATAAAACACGCCCGCTCCGGCAATCCGAATCGCTCGGCATTGTGCCGCGCCGCCGCCGCCGCGCCGAACGCGACATCAACGCCGACCCCGCTTGCATTCGGGTACTCGGACAGTAACGCCAGCAACAGGCATCCGCTGCCGGTACCGAGATCGAGAAAGCGGTATGCCCTCTCGCGATCCGTCAGCCGCGCCAACACCGCTTCGACCAGCGTCTCGCTTTCCGGACGCGGGTCTAGCGTGTCGGGCGACAGAGCGAAATCGAGCCCCCAGAACTCGCGCCGGCCCAGCACCCGGCTGAGCGGTTCGCGCGCGATGACGCGCGCCGCGATCGCCGCGATCCGGGTGTGCTCTTCTTGGTCGAGATGCCGCTGCGGATGTGCGAACACCTCGGCCGGCGTCAGGCCGAGCGCCGCGACCACGATTCGGCGCGCCAGCCGCCGCGGCTCGTCCAGCCCCGCCTCAGCAAGTTCTTTGGCACATTCGTCCAGCACGCTGCCGATCGTAGCCTCCACCCGATCCTCGGCCCCGCAGTGTACTCCCTCTCCGCCCCTTGGGGGCGGAGAGGGTTGGGGTGAGGTGGGGGATGCCAGAGCGCGTGCCAAAGTGCCCACCTCACCCTCCCACGGCTCCGCCGTGGGCCCCTCCCTCTCCGCCCTCCGGGCGGAGGGCCTTCGCTGCGTCGACCGGTGGTGTCACGCCGCCGCTATCGACAGCTTCTGGGCGCGGTCGGCGGCGGAGAGGGCGTCGATGACCTCATCGAGCGCCTCGCCGCTCAGGATCTTGTCGATCTTGTGGAGGGTCAGGTTGATGCGGTGGTCGGTCACCCGTCCCTGCGGGAAGTTGTAGGTGCGGATCCGCTCGGAGCGGTCGCCGCTGCCGACCTGGCTCTTGCGGTCGGCGGCGCGCGCCGCGGCCAGCGCCTGCCGTTCCATCTCGTAGAGCCGGGCGCGCAACACCTTCAAGGCGCGGGCCTTGTTCTTGTGCTGCGATTTCTCATCCTGCTGGATCACCACGAGCCCGCTCGGCAGATGGGTGATCCGCACCGCGCTGTCGGTGGTGTTGACCGACTGGCCGCCCGGTCCGCTGGAACGAAAAACGTCGATCCGCAGATCCTTGTCGTCGATCTGGATGTCGACCTCCTCGGCCTCCGGCAATACCGCGACGGTCGCCGCCGAGGTATGGATGCGGCCGCTCGCCTCGGTTTCCGGCACCCGCTGCACGCGATGCACGCCGGATTCGAATTTGAGGCGGGCGAACACGTTGCGCCCGGTGATCGAGGCCGCCGCCTCCTTGAAGCCGCCGAGCCCCGTCTCCGACAGATCGAGCAATTCGAAGCGCCAGCCCTTTAGCGCGGCATAGCGCTGGTACATGCGGAAAAGCTCAGCAGCAAATAAGGCAGCTTCTTCGCCGCCGGTGCCGGCGCGCACTTCGAGGATCGCATTGCGCTCGTCATCCTCGTCGCGCGGCAGCAGCGCCATCTTGATGGTGAGCTCCAGCTCCGGCAGACGCTCGCGCAGGCTCTGCATCTCCTCTTCGGCGAGCCCCTTCAGCTCGGGGTCGCCATTCGCCCCGGCCATCTCCGCCGCGGCCGCGAACTCGCCCTGGGCATGGCGCAACGCCTCGATGCCCTCGACGATCGGCGACAGCTCGCTGTATTCCTTCGACAATCTGGCGAAATCGCCGCCGCTGAGCCCAGCCGCCGACAACGCCGCGCGCAATTCGTCGTGACGCCGCACCAGCTCGTCGAGGCGCGCTTCAAGCGCGGGTTCCATGTTTGCAGTCCTCAGCCGGCGAGCATCTTGAGCCGCCCCGGCAGGTCGGCGAGCGGGACCAATTCCTGCGCGCCGCTGTCGAAATCGCGCACCGTCGCGGCACCCTGGGCCAGCTCGTTGTCGCCGATCAGCACCGCGGCGCGGGCACCGATCCGGTCGGCCCGCCGCATCCGTCGCGCCAGATTGCCGGAATAGCCGAGATCGACCGCCAGCCCCTTGTCGCGCAAATCCTCGGCGAGCTTCAGCGCCAGCTGCTCCGCCGCCTCGCCGAGCGGCACCAGCGCGATCGGCCGCGCCGTCATTGCAGGTTCGGCGATCAGCATCGCCAGCCGCTCGATCCCTGCGGCCCAGCCGACCCCCGGCATCGCCGGCCCGCCCAGCACCTCGACCAGTCCGTCGTAACGACCGCCGGCCAACACCGTGCCCTGCGCGCCGAGATCGGTGGTGACGAACTCGAATACCGTATGGGTGTAATAATCGAGGCCGCGCACGAGTTTCGGGTTAATCCGGTACGCAATGCCGAGCGCGTCAAGCCCGTCGCGCACTCGCGCGAAAAACTCGCGCGAGGAGTCGTTGAGATATTCGGCAAAATCCGGTGCGTCGACGACAACGCGGCGGTCGCTTTCATCCTTCGAATCGAGGATGCGCAGCGGGTTGCGTTCAAGCCGGCGCCGGCTGTCTTCCGACAGCTCGGAGACACGCGCCGAGAAATAGCCGACCAGCGCATCGCGATAGGCGGCGCGGCTTTCCGGGTCGCCGAGGGTGTTGAGCTCAAGCACCACGCGATCGGCGATGCCGAGCTCCTTCAGGACGCGCTGGCCGAGCGCGATGACCTCGATATCGGCCTGCGGCTGCGCCACACCCAACAGCTCGACGCCGATCTGATGAAACTGCCGGAAGCGGCCCTTCTGCGGCCGCTCATAGCGGAACATCGGGCCGGAATAGAAGAATTTGAGCGGCGTGCTCTGGGTCAGCCCGTTCGACAGGACGGCGCGCACCACTCCGGCCGTGTTCTCCGGCCGCAGGGTCACCTCCTCGCCGCCGCGGTCGGTGAAGGTGTACATCTCCTTGGCGACGATGTCGGTGTGCTCGCCGATCGGCCGGGCGAACACCTCGGTAAACTCGAAGATCGGCGTCGCGATCTCGGCAAAGCCGTACAGCACGGCAAGCTCGCGCGCGGCATCGGACACCCGGCGATGGCGCCGCGCCATCTCGGGAAGCAGATCTTGCGTGCCGCGAGCCGGCTGCAATTCAGGCATCGAGCAAAACACTCCAGGCCGCTAGCTCCCGCGAGCCGCCGGCTGACCATAAACAGGCTCTAAGAGTGGGGAGTTTCAGCAGCGCTCTCAAGCGCCGCGTCTGACGCTGTGGGCCTATCGTCGCTATTTGCCGGTAAGCCGCACCAGAGCGCGGCCGCTGGAGCGCCGCAACCAGGACACCGCCTCGTCCACTACCGCCGAGCGCCGCAGGAACTCCACCAGGATGGAAGAGAGGATCGCGACAACCCACCACCACACCGCCTCGCGCGTGAGCCAGAAGCAGAAGCGAAGCTGGGCGGCATAAGGTGTCGACAGGTCTGCGGCGGCGATGATTCGTTCAATGTCGAAGCGGAAGCATTCTTCCCACATCAAAAAGACCACAGCGATGCCCGTGCCGAGACTCCAACGACGTCCCCGACGGCTCGCCGCCTCGCGTGCGATGGCGAATAGCCCAGGCAGGACCAGCAGCAGAAAGATCGCGCGATACCAGACATTCTGCCCGGTGAAGAAACAGCCGCAGATCACCGCGCTGCCGACCACCAGCAGGTTACGCTCGCGAAAACTCAAGACTGTTATCGCGGCCGGCAATCGGCCGTCGATCGTGAAGCAGCGACCGATCGCAATAACGCCGAGGACGAGGAATGCCGCGCACGCTGCGGCAACGACGGCGCCGAGAGCTGAGGCCGGCCCGAAAGCGGTTGTTGTTATGTCGCCGAACTGAAGCGGCAGGTTCTTGGCGCCGAAGACGCCTTCGATGTACGTCCCCGTTGGTATGTACGGAAGGCCTCTGACGATCTCGTCGTGATAGACGGCCCCGAAAGTTGCCAACACCAACACGACCGCGCCGCTGACGAACAAAAAGACCGGGATACGCTCATCGACGACCATCACCAGGGTGACAAACGGATAATATTTCACCAGGCCGGACAGCACCGCCGCCGCGTATCCGATCAGCCGGACTCCCAGCCCCCCTTCGGCGCTGAGCGCGGTCACCAAGGCGAGCATGAACAACAGGATGTCGGGGTTCGCCCGCTCGACGGCAAAGACGACAGCGCCCGACAATGTCGCCAGAAGAGTGAGGATCAACTCGAGCGGGCGGCGCGGATGAGGAAGCATGCCGAGCGATAAAAGAAACACCAGACCACTGAACCAGCCGACCGCTGGCGTGTCGGACACGCCGAGCGGGATCGCCGACCATGACATCCAGATCGGCGAATAGCTGTAGGGCCGCTTCAAGACGTCGCAGGGATCCGAGATGATCACGTCCGCGCCCTGGCGGGCGCATTCCCACGCCGCCAGCGAACCGCTGATGTCGACGAACGGAAAGCGGAACGGCGCAACGCACCAATTTTCCAGCAGCGTGAAATAGAAGCCGCGGTCGCCATAGAGGTAAAGCAGCGAAACCGCGAAGAATACCAGCAGCGCTGACGCCGGCGTCGCGTATTTATAGAAGCGCTGCAGCCAGATGCTTGGCAGGTGCATGAAATTTCGCAGGCGCGGCCCAGCCGGATTCGAGCGCGTAGTATCAGGTAAATTGGTTAACGAAGGCTTTGCGCCGCCGCGGCGTCCGGTTCTCGTAGAGGCCGTCCGCGCCGGCATCGACCCGGGGCTCGACCGGTTTGGCGACTAGGGTTAACGAAATCGAAAGCCGGGTCGGCTACTCCGTTCGATCATGGTCGATCTCAGCGGCGCCCGACGGATAGAAAGGTCCGCATCGGCAACCGACGCCTGCGCCGAGGGCCGGCCCTCCCGATGGGCGCCTCTCCAATGGTCGGAGCGGCAGTTCGCCACGGCCGGGCTCGGGCTGCTGGTGCTGGCGGCAATCGGTTTGCGGCTGGTGCCGATCCTGGTCGAGCCCAGCCTCAATTGGTGGGACGAGGTTTTTCAGGCGATCGAGCCGGCCCACCGCCTGGTCTACGGCTATGGCCTGGTGCCGTGGGAATTCCAGCTCGGCATGCGTTCCTGGCTGCTGCCTGGCGTCGTCGCGGGGCTGATGGAAGTGTCGCGCCTCGCTGGCGACGGCCCCGAATACTATCTGCCGGTCATCGCGACGAGTTTCGCGCTGTTGGCGAGCGCGCCGGTGGTTTGCTGCTTCTTATGGGCGCGCCGCTGGTTTGGCCTCGCCGGCGCGTTGGCCGCTGCCGCGTTGGTCGCCGTCGCGCCGGAGCTCGTCTATCTCGGCGCCCGTACCCTCAGTGAGACCGTTGCCGGCCATCTGCTGGTGATCGGGTGTTTTCTGCTGGAGCCGGGCTACAGGGTGACGTCGCGCCGGCGGCTGTTCGCCGCCGGCATTCTGCTTGGTTTAGTGTGCCTCCTGCGCATCCACTTGGCGCCTGCCATTGCACTCGTCGTGCTATGGGCGAGCTGGGGCGTCTGGCGGCAACAGTTTCCGGCGCTGTTTGCTGGCGGGTTTGCCGCGACCGCCTTTGGCGCGATGCTCGATTGGCTGACGCTCGGCTACCCGCTGGCCTCGCTGTGGCGCAACCTCCTCTACAACGTGCTCAACGGGGTCAGCTCGGATTTCGGCACCGCGTCGTGGAATTTTTACCTGCTCGGCGAGCTCGGGCTGTGGAGCACGGCCGGGCTGTTGATCCTGGCCGCCGCGCTGCTCGGCGCCCGGGTTCTGCCGGTTTTGCTCGCCGCGGCGGTGGCGATCGTCGCGGTGCACTCCGGCTTCGCGCACAAGGAGTATCGCTTCATCTACCCGGCGGTGCTGCTGATCATGGTGCTCGCCGGGCTGGGCATCGCCCAGCTCACCGAGTGGGCCGCCGAATGGCTCGGCCGGCGCGGCGTGAAAAAACACCTCGCCGGCGCGGCCAGCGCCGCCCTGCTGCTCGGCTACTCGGGCGTGCTGATGCTCGGCGTGTGGACCAATCCGACCATGGCCCAGCTGCGCTCGCGGGTGCACGACAATCTGCTCGCCATGTCCTTCACCGCGAAGCTGCCGGCGATCTGCGGCGTCGGGCTTTACGGCGCGGAGGGGCGCGATTGGGTCATGTATGGCGGCTACAGCCATCTGCATCGCCCGCTGCCGATGTATTGGCCGGCCGATCAGGCGGAGCTCGCCGCGGCGGCGCCGGCTTTCGACACGCTGCTCTACAGCACCGCACCGCCGGCGGCGCTCGGCTTCGAGACGGCGGCCTGCTTTGGCGAAATCTGCGTCGCGCGTCGCCAGGGCGGCTGCGTCGCGCAATCGATGGCGGCGATGCCGTTCCCTGCGCCGGTGGCCGGGCTCGCGCCGCCGAAGGAGGCGTTTCCGGCGATCCCGGCATCCGTCGCCGCACAGGTATCGCGATGACCCAACCGTCCGCGCATTCGCCGGGCAACGAACCGACGGCCAATAATCTGACTGCGCTCGTGCAATCTTTCGCCGATTGGCTCGACCGGCGCCGCCTCCGCCTGTGCTGCGCGGTGCTGTTGGCGCTCGAACTCGGGATCTTTCTCGTCCTCGTTGTCGGAACGCATGGCTGGATCGTACCGCTCGAGCACGCGACGACGACCGATTTTGCCAGCTTCTACGCCGCCGGTGCGCTGGCCAATGCCGGCACCCCGCAGCTCGCCTACGACCAGGCCGCGCATTACGCGATGGAGCAGGCCGTCACCGCGCCCGGCATCGAATACCAGTTCTTCAACTACCCGCCGGTCTATCTGATCCTCTGCGCCGCGCTCGCCCACCTGCCTTACCTCGTCGCCTTCGTGCTCTTCATCGCGGCGACGCTGGCCTTCTACCTCGCGGTCGCGCGCCGCATTCTCGATGACCACAGCATCACCGCACTTCTCGTGCTGGCGGCGTTTCCGATGGCGTTCTGGGCGATCGGTCTCGGGCAGAACGCATTTCTGACCGCGGCATTGTTCGGCATGGCGACGCTGTGGATCGACCGCCGGCCGGTCGCCGCCGGCCTGTTGTTCGGGCTCCTCTGCTACAAGCCGCATTTCGGCCTGCTGCTGCCGATCGCGCTTGCCGCCGGCGGGTATTGGCGCGGCTTTGCCGCCGCCGCATTCAGCGCCGGCTCCCTGGTCCTCGTCTCGCTGCTGCTGTTCGGCTGGGAGACCTGGCACAGTTTCTTCGTCACCGCCGGCAACTCGCACGCGGTCTATGAATCCGGCCGCATCCTGTTCGCCGGCTTCGCCAACCCGTTCGGCGCCGTGCGCCTGCTCGGCGGCCCAGTGACCTTGGCCTATATGGCGCAAGGCGCCGCCAGCCTCGCCGCGGCCGCCCTCGTCTTTATCGTGTGGCGCGCGCGGCTGAGCCTGGCGACCCGCGCCGCTGTACTCGCCGCGGCGAGCGTAGTCGCGGCGCCGGTCGTGATCTTCTACGATTTGATGCTCGGCACGATTGCCGCGTGCTGGCTGGTACGCGACGAAAGCCAGCCGGTTTCGGCGGCGGAAAAGACCTTCTTCGCCGGCATCACCTTGCTGCTGCTCGACGTCCGCCATTTGGGCGAAGCCTGGCACCTGCCCGTCGCGGCAACCGCCGCGCTGGGCCTCTTCGCGATCGCGGCGTTGCGCGCCTTCCGCGAATTGGCGCAGCAGGACCCCGCCTGGAGTCTCCCGCGCTGGTGGGGCAAGCGCTACGCGACCTGAGCGAAGCGCCTTGTACGGTCCTCGGTCATTCACGGACCTGCATCAGCGAAAGCACTTCAGGCGCGGACGCAATCGAGGCTGTTCTTCGGCGGAGCCGGTCGTCGGCAGTTACCAAGGGACAGGACAGGATTTGCGCGAGCGCTAAGTACATGCCGTCGTAAGCCGGGTGATCGAGCGCGACCGCCAGTCTCGTCGCGCGCTCCAGTAAAGCGCGCATCGGCTCGAGCCGAACATCGGCTTGCTCCAGAAGGCCCGCCGCCAGCATCGCTTCATCTTGGGTCAGTTCCTGGCGCCGCACCTTCTTCCACAGGATGCTGGCGCATTCCGGCACAAGCAGATCCGGTGCCGACAGGGGATGCTGCCGCAACAATAGAGCCTGTTCTGTCCCGGGCTCGTCGATGACCCATTTAATGGCAACGCTGGCATCGATGACGAACGCCGTCACCGCTCATTGCGTCCTTCACGTTGCAATTTCTCGGCGGGCGTGTGTCCCCGCCCGGCGGTGAGCGCGCGCAATTGGGCGGCGAGCTCGTCGAAAGATGGCTCGGCCTCCGCGCTCAGCGCTTGCCGCAGAATCTCGCGAACTTCGGCCTCGGCCGAGTGCCCATGCCGCGCGGCCCGGCGCTTCAGCCGAGCAACCAGTTCATCATCTAGATTACGGACGCTCAGACTAGCCATGTCGCGCACTATCGTTGCTCTCAATGAGAGCAACGATAGCACAGCCATCGCTCTTCCCAAACCCCTTTCAGACGCGACCGGGCGTCACTTCATCTGTCCGGCCACCGGTAAGAGGTGG
>Ga0210400_10004444_pt1 | contig 12140 bp, 8 predicted proteins | sample IncBWH26MmetaG_FD_155456 | JGI IMG/M metagenome (GOLD analysis project Ga0210400, IMG submission 155456) | Forest soil microbial communities from Barre Woods Harvard Forest LTER site, Petersham, Massachusetts, United States - Inc-BW-H-26-M | ecosystem: Environmental > Terrestrial > Soil >...
CGAGCAGCACGCTGATGTTGCTGCTTCCTGCGTTGGCCACCACGAGGCTCACTTTGCCGCCGGTGAAGGTGCCCGTCGCCACTGACATAGGAGTAGTTCCCACGCCGTAGTTGTGGGCAGTTTGGAACGTGCCGTCTCCATTGCCGAGCAACACGCTCACGTTGTTGCTTCCGCCGTTGGCCACCACGAGATCCACATTACCGCTGCTGGTGAAGTTCCCCGTCGCCACCGCGGTAGGATTGTTTCCCACAGTTTCGGTCAGTGGTGGCTTGAAAGTGCCGTCTCCATTGCCAATCAGGATACTCACCGTGGTGGTTCCGCCATTAGCCACAGCCAAGTCCAGCGTACCGTCGTTGTTGAAATCAGCAGACGCTACTGCCGCGGGGCTGATCCCCGCGTCGGAGTTCCTGGCGTTTCCGAAAGTGTTATCCCCGTGGCCCAGGAAAACGCTCACAGTCTTATTTCCGGCATTTGCCAAAACCAAGTCCGCGACACCATCCCCATTGAAGTCCGCCACTGCGACAGAGGTTGGCGTAATCCCTGACCCAGCGCTGACCGGCGGTTGGAAGGTGCCGTCTCCGTAGCCGAGCAAAACACTCACGTTGTTGCTACCGCCATCCACCACCGCCAGGTCGCCTTGGTCGTTGGGCGTCCACAAAGTGCCCGCCTGCAGATTGTCCCATTCGTACCAGTAGAGGCGCGCTACATTCTCTGACTGATGGATGAGATAAAAACGAGTCACGAAGCCCGCCTGCATGTCCGGATCGGTGAGGCCTGTATTTTGCGAAACGCCCCAACTGGCTTCGGTATCAAAAAGAGGCTTGTGATTCTGTCGATACTTGGTCAGGATGGATCTGAATCTGCCCGCGCCATCCAGCATCGGGATTAAGTTCTCGGGAACAGGCAGCCCTTTCGTATAACCTTGCACATAGCCGTGAAAGGCGATCACATCGGCGTACTTTCCGCCGCTCTTGCTGAAGTATTGATCGAACCAAGACAAACCGGGAGCTGTTTCGATCCCGCCCGACGGACTCAAGATGACGGCGGTCGGATCAATCGACAAGATAATCTGGCGAGCGTCTTTCGCCATGCGAAGTAGCTGGGCGATGGTCCCCACCCAGCGGCCTCGCCCTAATGTTCTCTTGCCGTTGACCTCACCGTTGTTGTTGGCTTCATCCCAGACCTCCCAATAGTGAATGCGTCCTCTGACATGAGTGGCAATGGCCCGGACGAACGTCCTGAAGTGTTCGTTGGTTCCAGTTCCATCGGGCCTGAGGTCATTGGGCGGATCACAGGTACCAGGAGGGTCCGCGCAGTACGGGTCGTTGGGAACCGAGGAGGCCCACTGGGGTGTGTCGCCGAATGTGTAAACCAAATCGACGCCGTGCGCGGCGGCGTGGTTCATCCATGTATCCAGGAACCTCCAGTTGTAGACGTCGGCTGCTGGATTGAGGACGGTCCAAGGTATAGCACTATCCCAGAGGCTGACCCCTGCGAAACCGTCGCAACCCGCCGGGTGCACGCAGATGTGATCAACCGGCCACGGTTCGGCATTAACCATCCCACCCGTCATGTGCATACCGAACAAGGTGGGCGGTATTGGGGCATCGAGCCTTGCGCCCGGTGAAAAAAGAGCTACAGCGCAAAAAGCGAGAATCACCAGCTTATACTTTGCCAAAATGCACCTGCTTAGCCGATATTCGATCCAACGGTCCAGGCAGAAAACAATCGCTTCAGAACTAATGAGTGGTCGCTGCCGTTTGTTTCACGCGCCAACCCGGAATTGCAGATGCTCCTCGTGCCAAGTGACCGAGCGTGCCAGGTTCTACGATCGCGTCCGAACCGTGTGTCTTACCGGCGATGATCGGTTTGTTGGGGATAGTTTCGTAGGCGTAGCCGGTCAAAACGGCCTTGGCGGTAGGTGCAGGATTGCTGTAAATTCTCACGTTGAACCGTGCCCAGCCGTAATGGAATCTCCCCTTGATGGTGAATTTCACTCCCAGGTAGCGATTGTCGACGCTCTTGCCTGAATCAGCCCATGGACAATGGTAGGCTGCCTTGCCGGAAATGACTTGAACTATGCCCATCGGAGCGCCATTGGTCAACTGTGCCTGCGGTCCTATGCGGGCTCCCGCCGACAATGCGGCTGCGCACGAGCCATTCCTGACAATTCCGTTTCCACTGGAGTGCGTTTGGGGCGCGTTGGCAACCGTCAGTTCGGCATAGGGTCCATTCGTGAAAGTCCCGCGCAGAGTGAAGGTCGCAATGCGGAACACAAAATCGTTTGTCCCCTCATGATTGAGATCTAGAAAGAAATCTTGGTTAACCGGGAGCTTCTGGTGTGCGCGAGTATATATGATTCTTGCGTGAGCTGGTTGAGCCAGGGCCAGCACTCCCACTCCGGCCGCCCCGGCTGCGAGTGCATACAGGTTGAGGGATTTCTGAACTGAAGCGGTAAGCCTAGCTGCAGTGCGGGGCCGCTGAGCAAACTTCATGAGGGCCACCTCGAATAGGGCCGATTATCCGCCCATGCGGGTCGGTAGTCAACGGCCTAGAAATTGTCAACAACGAGTCCGAGCTCTTTTGCGTCCGGCCTGTCCGAGAAAAGTCGGTCAGAGCTAATGGGAGCTCGCTGCAGTTGGTTTCACTCGCGAAGCCGGAATTGCCGAGGCTCCAATTGCCGCGGCTGGCCCGCACGGCACCTTTCCGATCGGATTGGCTCCGTCCGGGTTGGCAAAAGTGTGCAGCAGGGTGAATGCGATTGCCTCATTGCGGCGGGGTTGCCGCCTCGGCCGTGGGGGGCAGCAGTCGCAACTTTTTATTGATGCTCGGCCAATACTGGCGCAAAAGGTTTCCACCGAACCTCCAGCCCAGGTCGACTCCGTAGCGGATGAAGGTGCTGCCGACATCCCGGTCGCCTTCAGGATAATAAGTGTCAGCCAGAGCTTCGGCCGCGAGGGGGCCGAGCAGTCCGGCAAAGTTCACGACGCCCTCTCCCGAGTCGCTGCGCGTGACCGCTACCCTGACCGCGGCATACTTGACCCTCTGCTTAAAGGAAAGATGCTCCTTCAGATAGAAGCGGGGATCTTCGTGCAAGACGGAAGCGATCAGGAAGGTTCCAAAGAAGTTGTCCGAAGCGGAGCGGGCCATGTCTGCTCCGAAGCGCTTGCCATATCCTTCGCCGCCCTGGCCGTATCCCGAGGGTCTGTTGGTGGCTTGGCCGTAGGCTGAGCCAACCAGCGCAGCGCCAATCGTGGACAGTGCCACGCTGTTGTTTGCTGCCAGTTCGAATTTCTGCCAGCTGCCGATCGGTCCCACGCTGGTAGCCAGGTCGGGAAAGACCACCGACTTGCGCTGCAGAAGTCGGAAAAGTGTCACCCCGCTGTGCATTGGGTTGGTCCCTTGGGGCGCGGTTTGTGGTTGCGCGTTGGCAGGATGCGCATCGGGCGACGTAGCCGTCTGGTTTTGTTGAGCGACCGCGCCTGAACTCAGCAAGCAGCAGATAGCTATGGTCGAGATCAGGTGCCCGGATGAAGGCACGTTTGTCATCAACACAGAATCTCCTGGACAAGAACTCCACTGATGCAGCGTCGTGGCGTGGGTCAAAGCTTAGCATGGCCGACGCACGGGTAGCTCTTCCAACTGTGGCAGTCGGTAATATTCGGTGTTCTGGGCCGGAGCCATTTTGCCGCGACTTACGGCAGTGCATGAAGGCATACCCTGATACGAATCGAGAGTTTGTCTGCAGCGTGTTTAGCAGTGATGGGCTCACACCGTTGACGAACTCGCCCTCCTCTGAGCTGTGCAAATCGAAGGCGCGAAATGCGGTTGACAGGCGGGCGAGTGAGTTGGACAATCCTTCGGCAGGCGACGTATTTCCGTCGCGCAGTTCAGCGGGTTCTCACCCTTCAGTTCGAGCTTTCCGGAAGGAGGTCCGTATGCGGAAAGCGCTTTTGGTTTGCCTTGCAGTATTAGTTTTCTCCCTGGTGTTTCACTCCGATCTATCAGGACAACAGCGGGCTCCGGGCTTTGCGTGGGGGCAAGCGGTTCCGCGAACTGGAATGTCAGCGAAGGCCGGTGCGTCTGGACCGGGTCCGTGGGTGCAGATGGCGAAGCTAACCAGCACCGATACAAACTTTACTTTTTTTGGCGAATCGGTCGCGATGAGCGGGAACACGCTGGTGGTGGGAACTTCCGAGGAGGATATCCACCTCAACGGACAAGCGGCGTACGTCTTTGTCCAACCGAGCGGCGGTTGGAAAAACATGACGCAGGTCGCGAGGCTGACACCCTCGGATCAGGCCGGCTATTTTGCGAATTCGGTAAGCATCAATGGGGACACCATCGTGGTGGGCAGTCCCGGAGCCAATCAAGGGATGGGTGCGGTTTACGTTTATGTGGAACCTGCGGGTGGCTGGAAGGATATGACGGAAACGGCGAAGCTGACCACGTCCGACACGCAGCTGAGTTGGCTGGGCAAATCCGTGTCGTTTAGCGGAGACACGATTGTGGCCGGGTCCCCTGGCGATTCTGCCAACGGACAAGGCAAGGTCTGTGTGTTCGTGAAACCGGCCGGGGGATGGAAGAACATGACGCAGACGGCGGAGCTGGTATCGTCGGACATTGCGAGTGGCGACAACTTCGGCTGGTCGGTTGGCATCAGCGGTGACACGGTGGTGGCGGGCGCGCCGCAGATCTTAACCGGCAACGGCAAGGGGTATGTGTTCGTCAAGCCGGCAAGCGGGTGGCAGAACATGACCGAAACGGCCGAAGTCACCGCATCCGACGGTGGATTTCAGCTGGATTTTGGGTGGGCAGCAGCCATTGACGGAAACACGGCGGTCTTCTCGGAAAGCGGAAATACTCCATCTGCTTTGTACGTCTTCGTAAAGCCTCAAAGCGGTTGGAGGGACATGACCCAGACAGCGGAGTTGACAGCTCCCGGAAGCGATTACTGGTACGGATATTCCGTAGACATAAAAGGCAACTCGATTGTAACTGGAGATTACCTTTTCGGCGGTAACTACTTCGGAGCCGAAGGGGCAGCCTTTCTCTTCCTGAAGCCGGCGAGCGGATGGAAGGACTCCACCAACCCGGATGCGACCTTTACCGGCTCCGATGCCCACTTGGGATCGTTCTTTGGGCAAGGGGCGATCGTAAGTGGAAAGACCATCGTGGCTACAGCGCCCGGCAGTGGCAATGGCAACAATTTCTACGCTGGCGCGGGCTACGTGTTTATTCATCCTTAGCGGTGCTGCGCACTCACGTCAATGTAAGCGAAAGGATATTGGTTCGAAGGAGCCGATTATGCGTCGAGCAGAGAATTCCGAGCTCGCTTCCAGGATCGATCAACAACTCAATGCTTATGCTGTCGCGGCGAGCGCGGCCGGCGTCGCACTTTTGGCCTGTTCGCTGCCAGCGGATGCCCGTGTGATCTGCAAAACGACCTCCAACTCGCTTCTGGGAACTTTGACGATCCCATTCAATCCGGCCAACGAGAAGTTCCCTCCGTTTAATCTGGCGCAGACGTTCCCGTATCCGTCTGTGACGCGCTCAAACGCGTTCTACTGGAACCGCGCGTTCCTCACCCCGAACACGCAGGCCGCCAACGATCTGCTGGCGAGTAACGGGCTTCCAGCGGCTTTAACGAAAGGCGCGGTGATTGGCTCCAAAGGGCAGTTCGGCAAGGGAAATTCCTACGGGATGCTCTTCACCTATGGTCAGTTATACGGTCACGGAACGATCAATCACCATCGCGGTAACTTTCCACTGACCAAGGTTGGCTATCTCGGATTCGAGTTCGCCATCTCCGGAAAGATCCACTATGGCTGGGCACGGTTGAGAGTCGACATCAAGAAGCCGCAAACCATCACCAAGCTTCTCGGTTTTGGGTACGAAACCATCGCGGGGAAAGCCATTCACGCAGGCTCCTGTACAGCAGTAGATGAATCGATCAGCAGCGACCAGAATGCTTCACAGGCAGCGACGGAGAGCGGGTCGAAGCCTAATGCGGCACGCGCTGCCGCAGCGGCAAGAAAGGCAAAATTGGCTACGCTGGGCGCGCTGGCTCGGGGATCTGTGGGAACTGCCCAACCGGTGCATTGATCCACCATCGGCGGGGTCCGAACGGCCCGGCATTTCCTGGTCCCTGCGAAGATCGGAACTGTTACTCATCCTGACGAAAAGATTCGCGTTGCGACGACAGAAGGGAGAGGCGATTCCTGCGCCTCTCCTAACATGCCGGCGGATTTCTAGTTTGTCTTGAAAGTCCGTTTTTTCCTAACAACTAACGACGGTCCCGAGCGCCAAAACGGCCGAGTACGCCAGCTTAGCGGCCAAAAACCGGCCGCGAACCTGCGGCGCCGGACGCCTTTCTGTTGCGAGCTATTGCGACCCTAACCGTCGAGGCGTTTACATTGAACACCTTAATACTGGTACCGACAGGCGGGGATGCGTTGTCGTATCCCCACGGAGGGCAAACCCGCATCGAATGGTAGGTTTTGGGATAAGATAAGCGAACCTCGGATGCCGATTTCTTACACAAGTCGCCTGATCGCACTCTTGTTTTGCGGCCCTATCTGGCTGATTGCGCACGCCGTGCCTGCCGCGGCAGAAGAGACTGCGACTTTTAAATCGACAGCCCGGGTTGTGACGCTCGATGTGGTGGTGAGCGACAGCAATGGCAAGCCCGTTCACGGCCTCAATGCGCAGGATTTTCGAGTGATGGATAACGGCAAGGCGCAAGAGATTGATGCCTTTGAAGAGCGGCGCGCTGATGTAACCCCACGCCCAACAATCGCGCTCAATCTTCCGGATGGCGTTTTCACCAATTACGTAAGTCGCGCCGAGCAAGGCGCGCTGACCGTTCTGCTCTTCGATTCTCTGAATACCGACCATCAAGATCTGGCCGTCGCCAGGAATGGAGTGCTGAACTTCCTCAAGCAGCTTCCTCATGGAAAGAGAGTTGCCTTGTATTCGCTGGGCTCGCAACTGCGAATGGTGCAGGGTTTTACAGACAGTCCCGATCAACTGATCGCGGCGGCACAGTGGCTATCGACTCATTCACACTGGACCTATTCCAATGCGAGAGAGTTGTCAGCGTCGATTGGCGAACTCAAGGAGTCAGCGGCCGCGACCCAACCGAAGCTGCTCAACCGGATGATCGAAGTTTTGGGCGGGGAGTACGAGCGCAAGCTGGAATCGCGAGTACAGTACACGGTGGACGCCCTCACAGAGCTCGCGCACGCCCTGGCTGTGGTGCCACAGCGTAAGAACCTGATCTGGATCTCCGGCGGATTCCCGTTCGACGTTTCCGGTAATGCCCCAGAGTTGCATAAGCTGGCGGAGCTATTGGCGGCGAATCGAATTGCGGTCTATCCAGTCGATGCGCGGGGCGTGGTCGGAGTAGGAGCTACGGGGCTGACCCGCGGCTCGGAAATCTTCGGGTCATCTCAGTCTTACGAGACCAGTTCGGGTCAGGATGAGGAGAATGCCGGCATTACTCAGACCATGCGGAATATTGCCGAGATCACAGGAGGAAGGGCGCACTTCAATCGCAACGATATTGCGGCGGCGATGGCCGACTCCATGGAGGCTGGCTCCAACTATTACAGCGTGGCGTATCGCCCGACGGGGGTTGAGTGGAATGGAAAGTTTCGCAAGATCGCGATTACGGCATCTCGTCCCCACGTCAAGCTGCTCTATCGATCCGGTTACTACGCAATTCCCGATGGCCCGGATTTGAAAGAGGATCCAAACCATGTGGTGGCGATGGCGATGCAGCGCGATGTACCTGTCTCGACGCAGCTCATCATGAAAGCAAGAGTTGTTCCCCCGAAGGAGAACGCAGAAGCCGTGAAGGTCGACATCCTCATCGACGCCCACGATTTGGCGCTCAGCGAAGAAAAGGGGCAGAAGACACCCCAGGTTCAGTTTGTTGCCGCCGCTTGGGACAATGCAGGCAAGCAGTGCGCCAACTTCTCGCAGGTATTCCGGGCGGCGTCCGAGGCACAATTTCAGTCAATGCTGCGTTCCGGCCTGCAAGTGCACTTGGATGTTCCGCTCAAGCCGGGCTCGTATCAGCTCCGGCTCGGGGTTATGGATCTCCTGGCGAACCGAATCGGAACGCTGGATGTCCCGCTGATAATCGGGACGGCAACTACTAAATAGGCTTGGTCGGTGTACCAGAGAACATCGAAAGCGATGTCGGCAGGTTGTGATTAAGTGAACAATCGCGGAGCAACCATTCGTTTTGTTGAGTTAGAGATTGTTTGAAATTGGTGCGGCCACCTGGGCCCAGCGTATCGGGCATCGCCGCCGCATTTAGCTAAGCAACTGGTTTGGAGCGAACTACCTTAGGTGAGCCGGCTGTTCCTCCGTAGAGTGCGGTCAGGAAGAGAGCCCGGGGCCGCGATCCACCTCAATGTCGCAGTGCCGGTCTTATGTCCCTTGGCCGGATTCTTGCCCACCATCGGAGCGCTACCCACCGGCAGCTTGCAATCGAAAAAACGCGACTGTGCCTGCTGTAGCCGCGCTAGGGTTCATCGTAACCCTAGCGGTCATCCTCACTTTCTCCTTTACCTTGGCTGGAGTGGGGGTAACAGAAAGCGTGATGGAATTGGCCGAGGTGTACGTTCACGCGAAAACTGTTGTTTGAATGCGACGAAAGCTGGCATGGAACGTGCAAGCTGTTTAGCAACCGTCTTGTCCTAGACCCCTCTTAGGCGAGGCAAGAAAGGGCTGCTCTCCCCTATGAAAACTCCGACCGTGATGTGCGTGGACGATGACGCGGGGATTCGGGAACTCTACGGAGCCCTGCTTGGCCGCAATGGCTATGAGGTCATAGCCGCCACCAATGGCCGCCATGCACTTCACGTGTTTGAGTCCAAAGAAGGAAAGATCGACGCCGTTATTTTGGATTATGAGATGCCCGAAATGAATGGTTTGGAGCTGGCGACCTGGCTCAAGCTGCGGCATCCCGCCTTGCCCGTGATTATGATCTCAGGCTCACACCCCGAATTAGAACAGATGACTCCGTTCGTCGATGCCGCAATGGGAAAAGGTGTTCCGTTACGGCACATCTTGGACCGGCTTCAGTTCCTGCTTGCCTCTTGAGGATTTGCCTGCTCGCGATGTCACGTTCGGTGACACGGTCCCAGGGAAGAGCGGTGCCGAGGCTTCGGCAAAATGCCGACTATTCGGCTTTCAAGAATAGCGCGCCTAACGGCGGCAAGGTCAGGTTCAACGAATACGGACGTCCGTGGGCCGGCTCTTCCTCAGCCATGACCCCGCCCGCATTTCCCACCCCACTGCCTGCATACTCTTTGGCATCACTGTTCAAAAGTTCCCGCCAATAGCCTCCGCTAGGAACTCCCAAGCGGTATCCGACCCGAGGGACGGGTGTAAAGTTGCACACGACTACGATGTTTTCTCTCGACGACCTTCCCTTGCGCAGGAGCGAGAGTGTGCTGGCGGCACTGTCGTTGCAGTCTATCCATTCGAATCCACTGGGGTCCGTGTCGAGTTCGTGCAGGGCAGGTTCGTTGCCATAGACTCGATTCAGCTGTTCCACCCAACTCTGCACTCCGTGGTGAACGGGGTATTGCAGCACGTCCCATTCCAGGCTGCTGTCATGGGCCCACTCCCGCACTTGTCCGAATTCGTCTCCCATGAACAACAGTTTCTTGCCTGGCTGCGCGAACATATAGCCGAACATCAATCGCAGGTTGGCAAACTTCTGCCATTCGTCTCCCGGCATTTTCCCGATGAGCGAGCCCTTGCCATGCACAACTTCGTCATGGGAAAGCGGCAGTACGAAATTCTCAGTGAAGCCGTACAGCATGCGGAAGGTGAGCTGGTTGTGATGAAATTTGCGATGGATAGGGTCGTGAGAGAAGTACTGCAAAGTGTCGTGCATCCAACCCATGTCCCATTTAAGACCGAAGCCCAGGCCGCCGAGATACAGCGGCCGGGAAACCATCGGCCACGCCGTGGATTCCTCGGCAAAGGTCTGAATACCCGGATACTCCTTATACGCTTCCACATTGAACTGGCGCAGGAATTCAATCGCTTCCAGATTCTCGCGACCGCCGTATTTGTTGGGAAGCCACTCGCCCTCTTTGCGGGAGTAGTCGAGGTATAGCATGGAAGCCACCGCGTCCACGCGCAGCCCATCGACGTGATACTTATCCAACCAGAACATGGCGCTGGAGAGCAGAAAGCTGCGGACTTCGTCGCGTCCGTAGTTGAAGATGAGCGTCTTCCAATCAGGATGAAAGCCCTGGCGGGAATCGGAGTGTTCGAATAAATGTGTGCCGTCGAAGTAGGCCAACCCGTGCTCGTCGGTAGGGAAGTGCGATGGCACCCAATCGAGAATCACCCCGATGCCGCGTTGATGCAGGTAATCCACCAGATACATGAAATCCTGCGGCGTGCCGTAGCGCGAGGTTGGGGCAAAGTACCCGGTGGTCTGATATCCCCAGGAACCGTAGAAAGGGTGTTCCATCACCGGCAGCAGTTCGACGTGCGTGAACTTCATGCGCTGAACGTAGTCGGCCAGGCGCGGCGCCGTCTCGCGATAGGTGAGCGGGCGATTGCGTTCCTCCGGGACCCGCATCCATGAGCCCAGATGGACTTCATAAATGGAAATCGGAGCGTGCAGAGAATTTCTGCCTTGCCGTTTTTGCATCCAGTCCTGATCGGACCACTGGTATTCGAGATCCCAAACTAGTGACGCGGTGAGCGGCGGCTTCTCATGCAAAAACCCGAACGGATCGGCCTTATCGACCTCATACCCGTGATGCCGCGATGCGATGTGATACTTGTAGACTAAACCCTTGTTGATGCCGGGAATAAAACCTTCCCAAATGCCCGAATTCTCACGGGCGCGCAGGGGATGGGAATCTTTGTTCCATCCGTTGAAGTCGCCGATGACGGTCACAGCGCGGGCATTCGGAGCCCACACGCTGAAATTGGCGCCGGACTGACCCTCCACCGAAGTGAGATGTGAGCCTAGCTTTTCGTAGGCCCGGTAGTTGCGCCCTTGATTGAAGAGATAAAGATCCTGCTCAGTCAGAAGTCCCATTCCCAGCACGACCTCGGAGCTAGTTGGATTCGTCATCGGGGATCGGGGTTAGCCGAGCCCTTTTAGTGTACCGGAATGAAACGGTTGAGACGACAAGGCTTTCGTCCGTTAGTAATGTGAAACCCGCGTGCTAGACTTCCAATACGGCTCTCATTTGTTCGCGGAGCCGTCACGTTCAATGCCAGTACTGCGCGTCATCATTCTTTGGCATCAGCATCAGCCTTTTTACAAAGATCTGGTTACGGGTGAATACCGTCTTCCTTGGGTTCGCCTGCATGCCCTCAAAGATTACTACGGCATGGTCAAACTGCTGGACGAGTTTCCCAATGTCCACCAGACTTTCAACCTTGTCCCCTCCCTGATCACACAAGTTCAGGACTACGTAGCGGGAACCGCACAAGATCCGTTCTTAAAGGTCGCTGCCAAGCCAGCCAAGGATCTCACCCTACCCGAACGCCGCTTCGCTCTGCAATACCTGTTTCAAGCGAACCCGGTGCACATGATCGGACGTTATCCTCGCTATCAGGCGCTATGGGAACGGTTTCGCGGTGTAGGTGATTCTGCGGATCGCGCCGAGAAGTACTTTCAGTCGCAAGACTTCACCGATCTGCAAGTGCTCTCGCAAATTGCGTGGTTTGATGAGTTCTTCCTCAATGATCCGGATATCGCAGCGTTGGTCGAAAAGGGTCAGGGATTCTCACTACAGGATCAAGCTTTCGTAATCGCTCGCCAGCGCATGCTGCTCGGCAAGGTCCTTCCCGCGCACGCCACCGCCGCCCAGCAGGGAAGAGTCGAAATTTCCACTTCGCCGTTTTATCATCCCATCTTGCCGCTGGTCTGCGACACGAACATGGGCGCGGTTTCGACGCCTGGATTACCCCTGCCGCAGAACCGTTTTCGCCATCCCGAAGATGCCCGCGAACAACTCCGGCGCGGTCTGGAGTTGCATCAGCGAGTCTTCGGAGTTCAGCCCGTCGGCGTTTGGCCCTCCGAAGGCAGCGTGTCGGAAGAGGTTTTGACCATCGCCCAGAGCCTGGGCGTGAAGTGGATGGCCACG
>Ga0210400_10004446_pt1 | contig 12139 bp, 9 predicted proteins | sample IncBWH26MmetaG_FD_155456 | JGI IMG/M metagenome (GOLD analysis project Ga0210400, IMG submission 155456) | Forest soil microbial communities from Barre Woods Harvard Forest LTER site, Petersham, Massachusetts, United States - Inc-BW-H-26-M | ecosystem: Environmental > Terrestrial > Soil >...
AGTACGACCCGGAATAGTATTTAGTTTTTGTTAACAACAGACGCACGCTTGGTTAACGCAGGATGAAAATCATCCCTTATTGCGACAGACGGTTGTGGGGTCGAGAAAGAACATCGGTACATACCCTGGGTGAACGAGGCCGGACAATATCAGGGCGCGCTCAAATTTTGTTTTATCTTTCACCCCCGATTAACGCCGCGGTCATGCATCTTCAACACACGGCAAAGGCACAATCTTAAAAGTAGGGAATATTTTTGGAGCTGCAGCGGTAATGGCGGGCCCTGGGGGAAGCCGAGGTGAGAGCCTCCATTGGCGATGAAGAGGATTGGCTGCGAGGATGCGCTGAGAGTGCAGCAGACATAAAAAATCCACATGCCGTTTTCCGGCATGTGGATACAGGTAGAGATTCCCACTCTACAAATTATTGATTGAATGCGACGCGCGTTCCCGATCCCGGCGGCACGCAGGTGTAGGTAACTTCCTGTCCGGGAGTCGCGGCCAGCGCACGTAAAGCCGCATCCGAGAGATTCGTGGAACCGTCGTCCGGAATGAAGCTCTTGCTGGCCGGATCGTACAGGAAGCCCTTCAGGCGGCCGCCTAATACGACCTTGGCCACCAGGTCGCACTCCATTACAGTTCCGCCCAGCGCCTTTGACGTAAACGATGTCCCGGCACGCTGCCTGAGCAGATCGATACGCGGGCCTACCGCGGCGGAATTGGAGCTGGTTAAAGTAACCTGCTGTCCCACGATTGGGGCCAGGTCGCTGTCATAGGCGAGCATGAACTGCTCCACATCGCGGCGCGTTCCATCGGGGTTGAGCAGCGGGAAGCCGGATGTAACCAGCGGGCGAAATACCGCGGCTGTGAAGAAGCGGAACATGGTGTCAATCGATCCGTCATTGGTGAAGCCGAAGCCGCGAACCTGATCGCCGGTATTGCCGCTGTCGGGCGCATCAAAGGTATCGACTTTGGGATCGCCGAACATGCCGACCTTGGCGTACATGTTGCGCAGATGCGGGATCTTGAAGATCTGCGGAATCACACCCTCGAAGCTGCCGTTTTTGCTGGTGCCGAACTCTCCGTCAGCCGGATCCAGTTCGTGGCAGCCGTTACAGTTGAAGCCTTTGAAGGTGGTCAGCAGGGTGCCGGCGATGGGAACGTTCAATCCGTCGGCGGTGCGCGTGCCAAAATAAAAATCCCGGCCGCGCTGCTGAGCCGCCGTAAGAGAGTTGTCCAGGCGACGCACCGGGTTGGGCGGTGGCAGCACCTGGAGCTGGAAATCAGTAAAGCTCTGCATCTCTGCGGTCGAAGGCTGGTCAACGCTGCCCACCAGGCCCTGGAAGGCAACAATGAAGTTGTTGAATGATAGATTGGAATCGGTCGCGTCAATGCCGAAGAACCCATTGGCGCGGTCGCCACGCCAGTGCATGGCTCCGGAGTTTTTCAAGCCGCGCAGCGTCTGCGTCGTCATGGGCCCTTTCATAGGATGAAAGTCATCCGTGTTGCCGGTGCCATTCATGGGGCCGCGGAAGTTGAACAACACCTTGCCGAGTTGAATCGAAGCGTCGTCGCCAAAATTGATGGGAATCGGGTTCTTCTTTACCACGTCATCCGGATTGCCCAGGTCCCAGGCAATGTCATCCATGTCGCCAAAGATATGGCAGCTGGAGCAGGAGGTTTCGCCATTGCCGGAGAAGCGCGTGGAGTCATACAGCATCGGCCGTCCCTGGACCACAGACGGCGGCTCCGGATTGGGCAGGATCTGTTTCGCGATCTCTTGCCGGCTTGCCAGATCGACAACCTTCACTGCGTTGTCGAAACGCGTCATCACGTAGAGCCGGCCGCGCGCTTCATCCAGTGCTACGCCGCTTGGCCCGCCGCCGCTCACAGGAATGTAATTTGCGCTGGCAATCACGGGATCAAATGTATTGTTTTCGAGCGCAGTGGTATCGAACACCCCGATCTTGCTCGATCCGAACGCCGCCACGTAGAGCGTTTTGCCGTCACTGCTTACAGCCATGTCCAGCGGCGTTGCCAGGCTATGGTCTTTCGCGGTGGGATCAAATCCCGGACTGCCCGCGAGCTTGGTGTAGTCGATATGCTTGTTGAGATGGATTGGCGTGACCGTGGAACCGGAAATCACCGTGACGTGCGTCTCTGCCAGATGGCCCTGCACGGTGTGGCCGCCAAACTTTCCCGGACCCTCAAACCTGACCTGGTTGAACGCTTCAGTGTTCGAGACGTAAAGTTTGCCGCTGGCGGGGTTGGTCACCATATTGAAGAGCGTCGTGCCAACGTGGGCGAAAGAAGCCGTTTGCGCCAGCGTGTTGGCGTTGACGGCAAAGACATCTTTGTCCGGCAGGTTGAAGCGGATGGCGTTGTCCCAGTTGCGGTGCAACTCATCTTCCCAGTGACCGGTAGCGTTATTGAATTTTACGATCAGAGCTACTACCGGCGCCTGCTTGCCCTCAAAGTTTGTTGCCGGCCCAGGATTGCCTCCAGGCGACGTCGAGAGGTTGGAATTCAGGCATGGAGTGTTCGGCTGAAAACCCGGACAAACCAGAGGTTCCAGAACAATGCTGGTCTGATTGCCCGTCTTGAATCCGGCAACGTAGACCGTGTTCTTGTCCGGGCTCACGGCCAGAGCGCGCGGCGTATCGGTAAAGAAACTCATGATTTTGAGCGGAGTTCCGCCCAGCGTGTTGCCCAGATTAGCCGGATCGAAGATCCAGACATCCGCACGAGGGATTCCAGGTGTGGTGAACTGTGGATCACCGGCGCCAGGTACGTTGGCGATCGAGGGATCGGTACGTTGCTGGCCGCGATGCGCGGTTGTAATGAAGGCGCGCGCCGGGTTTCCGGCAAATACGATGTCGCGCGGCTCATCGCCTACCATCAGTGTTCGCGTTACATGCGGCGTACCGCTCAAGGTAACAATGCTGATACTGTCGGACAGATGATTCACGACCCACGCTTCACTGTTGCTTCGTGCCGCAACAGCCACCGGCTCCATTCCAACCGGCACTCGGGCTTGCAAAGTCAGTCCCGCTGCCGTGATGTTGAAGACCTCGAGTGCGCCGTTCGGGGTATTCACTGCAAACAGAGTGGTCCCGTCGGGTGACATCGCAATCGGACGCACGTGCCCGCTCTCAAATTCCACAAAAGAGGGCCCCGTGGATGAACCGGAAACCGAGGCGGGAAAGAACTCCGCGCAAGTGAAAGCGCATAGGGCAAGCAGCCAAAGCGCGACGGCCCATCTTTTGATTTTGAGTGTTGGTAGTGAAACTCGGCGCATAGGGGAAGCTCCTTTCGGCATATAAGCTTTGCGCCACTTTCGGAGCTTCAAACCGGCAGGCCTTTGCGCCCCGAAACGCGACTGGGGAAAAAGTCTACCATAAAAACTTCTTATTGATCATATTTTTGAACGATCGATCATTTATGTTTATGGGCGCAGATCGCGCCCCCGCGCTTGCCGGTGTTAAGAGTTTTTCGTAAGCCTGGGTCAGGGGATGTACGGCCGTTCAGGTGAACAGCGCACTTCCGGCGCGCCCTGCACACCTGATTTCTTCTACTCGGCTTGTACTGTGGCTGGTGTCCACATACCGTACAAAAGGACATCAATGAACCGTGATACCGCCTCATCGTCAGAGACACCCAGATGCCGGCGGCCGTGCATGAGACGCTCAATCACGAAGTAAGTGTGGAAATAAAAGTAGATCATGGCCATTGCTCGAGCTGGATCTTCCCCGCACCAGCCCGGTTGCTTCTTCACCCTGGCCGCTGCAGGGCCCAAAAGCCGGCGAAACTGTTCCGGGACATCATGAAAGGCAGTCAGGAAATGGCGGTTCTTGAATTCAATCACGTCAATGTACATGAGCAACCAGTACTCGGCATCGTCATAGACCATCGAGCGCATGGCTGCGGCAAACAACCGCAGGCCCTCCTGGGAAAATGGATCCTCCAGCACCTTAAAGACACGCTCCAGGAACATGCGCATGGACTGCCGGTAGCTCCGCACCAGGCCCTCGAAGATGCCCTCCTTGCTCGCGTAGTACATGTAGATCGCGCCTTGTGAAACCTCGGCTTTCTTCGCAATGTCACGCATGTTGGTCCCGTGAAAGCCTTGTCGCGTAAACAACTCGAGCGCGGCGGCTTCGATGCGCAACTGGTTCTCGTCGATGCGATCTCTCGGGATTTCGGGAAGGAAAAGAATAGGCGGCTTTGTCGAATGTGGTCCGTTCCCGTTCCGCGCATGGAGAGGCGTATCGGGCGGCAAACTCCAAAGCCGTCCCGACAGGAAGCGCAAATAGTCGATCCGCTCACGCTCCACCTGGAAGCTTTGCTTTAGAACGGTGCGGTCCGTGTTCTTATTAGCTTTTCCGGTTTCAGACCTCTTGCCCTGCCCCTTACCCGGCGACCTCCAAAGGCCGTAGGAGAGCAAGTCGATAAATCGTTCCGTGGCTTGATCGTGGGGAAGCCCCAGATGACGCTCTCCCTGCATATGCTTTTCCATCAGGAAGTAGGTGAAGAAGTAAACATACATCGAAGCCAGCACGAATGCCGGATCTTCACCTCGCCAGCCGGGTTGTTTCTTCACCTGATCCAACGCTGGTCCAAGCAGCCGGCGAAATTGCTGCGGCACATTGTGAAAGACCTGGAGAAAATGCTGATTTCGGAATTCGATCACGTCGCTGAGAATGATGAGGAAGGACTCGGAATCGTCATACATCAAAACCTGTACAGCGGCTGCGAGGCTCTTAAGACCGCTTCTGGATAATGGATCTGTGAGACCACCGATGGTTCGCCTGCGCCACTGGTCCATGTGGGAACGATATTTTTGTGCCAGCCGCGCGAAGATCGATTCCTTGTTGGGAAAGTATGTGTAGAGCGTTCCCGTGGAAACACCGATTTTTTGCGCGATCTCGCGATTATTGGTCCCGTGGAATCCCTGCGTGGTAAAAAGTTCGAGAGCTGCCGCTTCGATTTTCCGCCGATTCTCCTGCGTTCGTTCTTTGGCAAGCTTGGGCACGATTGGCAGAATTATAGTAGAGATACCGAAAAAAGGGCCGGGGGAATTACGCGAGCGCCATGGGGAACCGCAAGAATTGATGACTGAAGCCCAACACAGCGGCAAACTTCATCTCCGCGCGTCCCTGAACCAATTCTTCAGCCGATGCGGAGGAACACCCAGCCAGTACGCGAGTCGCAAGGAATAAATAAGGAGCGCGGTACGTAATACGCCATGTTGAATGTAGCGGCGGCCGGAGACGGTGAGCGGCGCCTTTAAGACCACGAACTTCCCTGCCCGCTTGATGCGCCGGACCAGTTCCACATCTTCAAACAGCGGCCAGTCCGGCGCGCCGCCGATGGAATGAAACACGTCCCGTCGGACGAAGATGCCCTGGTCGCCCGTGGCGGAGCCGCGCAGCCGGGCGCGCAGGTTGATGCCCCATGCCACCAGGCGCAGCGATCGCGGACGCGCTTCGGCAAAGCGCAGATAGAACGCGCCGCCGACAGGCATTGAGACGGAAAGATTTGGAGCAGCAAGCCCGGAGGCGGAAAGCGTTGGGGTGGAGACATGGGGGGTGGAGACATGGGGAGTGGATATCTGTGGATCAGAGCGATCAGCATAGAAAAGAGGAGATTGCAGCGCATCAAACGCGGCCTGTGACAGTGCGCAATCGGCGTGGAGAAAGAGCAGCACGTCGCCGGTGGCGCGGGCAGCGCCGGCATTCAATTGCGGGCCTTTGCCGCGGGCGGAGTCCACGAGAAGAAGATCCGGCTGAGCGCGCACCCAGTCGGCGGTTCCGTCGATGCTGCCGCCATCGCTGACAATGATCTCTTCAATGCCGCGGCAGGCGCGCAAAGCAGCGATGGTTGCGGGCAAGGAGTCGCGCTCATTCAGAACGGGAATGACCACGGACAGTTTCATTTCGGTGGACGCTTCATTTCGGTGGACGCTTCATTTCGGTGCAGAAGACTGGCGCAGCAGTTCGGCGGTGCGCGGAGCGGCGGAAGGATCATTGGCGAGTTGGCGGCGCAGGCGCTCAAGGTCTTCATGGCTGTCAATGTCGAACCAGGGATTGATGAGCACGGTCTTCATGCCGAACTGTTCCAGCTTGTGGGTGGTGGCGGCGAGCGTGGTGGAATGGCTCCACTGGATTCCTTCCAGCACACCGACGGGGCAATCCTTCAAGCCGATGAGATAGAAGCCGCCGTCAGTGGAAGGGCCAAGGACGGCGTCGGCGGTTTTCAAAGCGTCGCGCGCGCTTTGAAGATAAGCTGCGGGAAGGCCGGGGCTGTCCGCGCCGATAGCCAGCACGACCGGCTTCCGCTTGAGAGCCAATCGCAGCACTTTTTCCAGACGGTCGCCCAGGTCGCCTTCCGACTGAAGCCATACTTCTTCAGGTTTGAAGTAACTGCGCTCGAAGGTTTTGGTGGCGGCGATGATGCATTCCGCCCAGGGAAGCGTGCGGACCATCGCAACCGTATCTTCCAGAAAGGCTTCGGCCAGTTCCGCCGCGCGGTCGGGGCCGAGCTCCGGGATGAGACGCGTCTTCACCAATCCGGGTATAGGAGGTTTAGCGAAAATGCAGACGATGGCTTCCGGCATAGATGTGTTTAATAATTCTTCCGCGTTACAGCTGGCGTTCGACGCAGAGCTGAGTCATTGTTTCATGACCGCCGTGGAATCCGGGCCCATTTCTTCTCGCAACGCCTCCCGGGCGATTCGGCCAAGCCACCATACCAGAACGACCATGGCGGCCAGACCGCCCCATAGTAAGACACGTCCAGCCATGCCGGAGTTGGGGCGTCCGCGCAGCAGGTCAGAAATATCATTCATGATGGAGCCAAGATACACGTAGAGGACGGTCGCGGGAAACATGCCGATCCAGGAAGCCAGCATGTAATCCCGCAGGCGAATGCTGGTGAGTCCCAGCGCGTAATTCAGGATGTTGAATGGAAGCACGGGCTGCAAGCGGAGCAGGACAACGGCCTTGAAGCCATTCTTCTCTATGGCACGATCAATAGCAGCGGCCTGCGGATATTTTTTTAGACGCCGGGTTACCCAGTCTCGCGCTATATAACGCGCAATGAGAAATGCCAGGCTGGCTCCGGCAACGCTTGCCGGCGAGACCACCAGGGTGCCGATGATCGCGCCATAGAGAAAACCGGCGCCCAGAGTGAGCGGCAGTCCGGGAAAAAAAAGCGCAGTGCCCAGAACGTAAACGACGGCGTATAGAGCGCCTCCGGCGGGCCCCATTCCCTTGGCCCAGTGGATGAAATCAACTATCCATTGCAGAAAAGGGAGCACGCTGGCGAACAGAATCATCCCGCTATCATCTCAGATGACGGGCTGTGATGGACATCTACAAGAAGTGGAGTGAGCTGTGCGGCCCGTATTTACGCTATTCAATCCAGGAATCGCCCCATTCACCTTTGCGGGCGCGCTTGTACGCCTCTTTGCTGGAACGCGTCACCGTGCGCTTTTCAATTTTTCCTTCGGACGTGCAGAGCACAAGCTGAACGTGCCCGCTATGCTTGAGCGGGTGGCGGACGATGCGCGATCCGCTCGATGGCAAATCACTCTTGCCCGCCACAAAGTAAGAAAATTTTTCGTCTTCATAGCCCAACTCCCCGCCTTTCAGTTGCCGATGCTGCGACGTTCTCTCCACACGTTGGGAGAAATGGCACCAGTCGCCGGCCACAGCCATCGGGCACGTGCAACGATGCGGGCATGGAGCGATGATGGTGGCAGCGTTGGAAATCAAAAAGGATCGCGCACCGTTGATGGCGGCAAAACCACGGCGCGTCCCCGGTTCAATCACCGCCAGGAACTTGTTTGCGCAACTCCACGCCTTGCGGAGAACCGCTTCCACCGCGGCTTGCGGCAATTCGCCCAGAGTATAAGAAATCACCACCAGATCGTGCTTGTCACAGGAAAGCCCGGAGCGCAGATCCTGCCTGAGCCATTGCGCCTGCCGAACCACCGGCAACTCGCTTTGCTCTGCCAGACGTTTACCAATCGCTATCCAACTGGCGTCGGCCTCAATCAATGTGGCCTGTTGAAGTTGAGGGAGCTCTTCGCCAGCAGCGAGCAGCGCCGTTCCGGGACCGGCGCCGAGGTCGAGCAGGCTGCTGATCTCGCTTTGCGGAGCGCGCACTTTGATTTCGGCAAAGACACGCCGGATGGCGGCATAAGTGGCGGGCAGCCTCACAGCGAGATAGGCAGCGCGATGCGCTTCCGTGGCAATCGCAGGAGTGGAGAAATCGCCGGCCTTATAGTGCTCCGATAATTGCGCCGTTGCCTGGACAAGCTTGCGCCGGTCTAGTTTTTCAGTCTCCCGCTGAATGGCATCCAGCAACTCGGCGGAAAGGCGCATCGTTAGAGTAAGACCTCAATCCTTGTACTTTACGGAGCAGCCGTAAGGACGCGTTGCCGCCTCGGCGACAGGCTTGCCGCCTGTGGCCTGCTCGAGCGCAGTGGAAACGTAGTTCTTCGAACTGGCGATGTCGCCCTGGTCAGAGGTCGGATGGTCGTCAATGGCGCCGTTATAGATCAACGTTCCATTCGGATCCACGATGAACATATGCGGCGTTGTTTTCGCGGCGTAAAGATGGCCCAGCGATCCTCCCGGATCCATCAGCACGGCGGTAGGAGCAGCGTTCATCGTCTTCAGATAATCATTTTCCTGCGACGGCGTGACAAACCCCTGCGTTCCCGGGGCCGATGAAATCACCGTCAGCCACACCACGCCTTTGGCTGTCCACTCTTTTTGCAGCCGCTGCATGTTGCCGCTCTCATAATGCTTCTTTGTGTAGGGACAGCCCTGATTGTGCCACTCCAGCACCACAAATTTGCCTTTGTAATCAGACAGGCGCTGCTGCCTGCCGTTGCTGTCCACCGCCGTGAAGCCAGGCGCGGGTTCACCGACCTTGACGGCAAACGCCGACGCCATCAGGGCCAGCAGTGCACACGCTTGCAAGATCGAGCGACGTGGATTTTTCATCGCGCCTCCTTGATAGGCTCGCATTCGCAACTATTGTATCGGCTGCCGCACAGGCGCTTCAATCCGGTACGCCGGACTTCCGGGGATGACCAGCACCCCGCGCAGGATCGTAATCGGCTTTAACAGCTCGTCAGATTTCTTCAGTGTCAATGTGGCGCCAGTGTGCGACGGTTGAAGTTTTTGTGGTGCAGGATTGTCGATCTGTCCGGGATCGAAGGGAAAGAATTCCGCTGTCGTGATCGGCTTGCCCGCACGGATTGTAAGCGCAAATCTGTCTTTGGAGGACGTAACGCTTGCTTTCCAGGCGTGGGGCAGCGGTTGCGGAAGGAGTTTCATGGTCTTTTCGAAGAGCTGCGCATGGTGCGGGTCGGCGCTGGCGGTCGCTGCCACAGGCAATGACAACCGCAGGTCGGCGTGCTCGGGAATGCATACCTCGCGGCAAATGAGCCACTTTACTTCCACGCCGAATTCAACCGGCGTGCGGCTGCTGACGCTGGGTGGAGTGTGAATTGTGAGCGGCAGCAAAATCTCGTCATGGTAGCCGTAGTCGGTCAATGCTTTGCTCGGCTGCATCCGTTCCGGACGCGGCCAGCGGATTTCGCCGGCGCTGAAACCTGGCGGCAATGTCCATTTGAAAGACGGCGGCTGGCCGGAATCTCCGGGATTGATCCAGTAAATGTGCCAGCCTTTTTCCAATATGAAATGCACACCCATTGGCACATCGGCTCCGTCCGACAAGGAGTTCTGCCGCGCCAGCAATTCAACGCGGGCATGCTGAAGGTTGGCCTGGGGCAGGCCTGGCATCTGGCTAACAAATACGGCGAGCATGCAGAGAGCGGAACGGATGTGCGTGGTGAATGCCACGAGAACATTTTACTGCGGAAGCATGCTAGAGCGGTTTGGAGCCCAGCGGCAAAAAAAGCGCCGGCTTTTAACCGGCGCTCTGTTCTACAAGGTTGAAATTGAGTTTACGGCAGCACGTAACGAACACTCAGATAACCCATGGTCAGATGGGCGTTTTTAGGCGCGCCGGCCGGCACGAACCACGGAGAACGCGTGACGTACGACGCTTGTGTAACCAGCAGCACTGCGCCGTATTGCGGGCTCTTCCAGAAAGTCTGCGTCCAGTCAATCGTTCCTTCCTGGATAGCGCGGTTGTTGGTGTTGGCAGAGTTGGGCCCGCCGAAGCCGATAAACGGCTTGACGGGAGCGGTAGCGGTGATGTCCGGGAAAGTATTGCGCTGGAAGTAGAAGCCGCCGTAGTAGAAACCGAACTGGCTCTTTTTGCCAACCTGGAGTTCCGATCCCACAATTGCGGCGCCTGCGTGGACCATGGAGAGCCTGGCATCACAGCCCACCGCGTTGGTTCCCACAATCGCGCAGGCGGAGCCGGAAGCGTTCACCGGGACCACGACTGCCTGCGGACCGAATCCGATCAGGTAGCGGCCCTCACCATCACCCCACATTCCATTGGCCATCACGCGGAAGCCCTTGAGCAGTTCAACGTTGAACGCGCCGTGGAAAGCTGCACCGATCTTGGTATCGTGACCGAAAGTGGCGGTGGGAGTATTGGAAGGAGCAAGCACCGTGATTTTGGCAGAGGTCAGCAGTCCGCCCGCCTCAAAGTGCATGTGCTTCCCGCCAGCATCCGTGTCCCAGGCCATTTTGGTGTGGAAGTCAGGAAAGGCGTTTGGTGTAGTTGTCTGATTGGCAGCATCAAACTGTGCAATGCCGCCAGTCAATTGGGCGTTGAAGGCTGCCGGGAAACCAACTTCACCGTTGGTAAACTGATCAGGGTTCTGCATGGCGACGCCCCACTGGAAGTGGTCAGTGAAATGGTAGACGGCCCGGAACTCTGCCGCACGAGTGTAAGGAAGACCAACGTGGGTCTGTGCATCTTCACCGAGCGTGACGAAGACATCAGCCGGCATGGGAGAAAGCCCGACGCGGTTGGGCGTTTGCAGGCCCCAGGTTTGACCGCCCAGAAATTCCCATTTGCCGCGCTTGAGATCCAGCCAATAGAGGCGCAGACGGTTGGTGTGAGGATTGGAGCTGACAAAGACGTTGGTCGCATCGTTTCCGTTGAAGTCGCCTTCAATGTAACCCGTCACATTGTTCGCGCCGTATTTTCCTGCGATCTTCAGGTTGTAACGCGAATACTGGCCGGTGGAGCGGAATTCCGTAAGGTGTCCCTGGACGGTATTGCTGAACGGGATAGCGCCGAAGGACGTGGTGGTGCTGCCTCCCGTGTTGGTGCTGCGGAATACGTTTTCAAAGTCCACGAATCCGCCGGGGGTAAAGTCCGTGCCGCCAATGCGGAACGAAAGCGGAGATTCTTTCGGCTTCTCGGTTTCCTGTACCACAGTGGCTTTTACCGGCACAGGCACTGTACGCATCGATGCATCGGCTACGTGGGGCGTGCCAGACGTCGTTTTGTCCAGTTGTTGTTCCAGAGTCTGGATCTGTTGTTGTTGCTGGGAAATTTGTTTTTGCTGCTGGCTGATCGCTTCGCGCAACGCTTTCAGCTCATCTGCAACTGACCCGGTCCCGGCAGAGCCGCTATTAGTTGCGGTTGCCTGGCCCAATGCCAGCCCTGAAGCCAGCACCACGAAACACATCTTCTCTAACAATCTCATTGAGCTTTTCTCCTCTGCTTCTTCGTCGTTATCGGCCCATCAAGGTGATAATTCCGGTCCCTGGTCTCTCTCGCAACTCAGGAACCAAATGGTGGATGAAACTCGCGTGTCAATTTCACACCATAATCAGCTACTTGTACATACTTATGTACAAGGAAATGCAACACCTTGCGTGGGCGCAAAGCTTCCAATTTTGGAAGAAATCAAAAGCAGAAATCTTAAAGTTAATAGATAGCGGTTCTAAAATGGGGAAAATCGCGGTTCGGACGAGGAGAAACCGTCCGAACCGCTCCAAATGCTCACTTCGACTTATCTTGCGGCTCGCGTTGCGGCCGGGCCGCCGCCGATATCGCTGAACGAAATGGCGTTCGCGACATTCGGATAGGGCTCTCCACCGAGCTCAACATAGGGGAAAATCAGATAATTGACGCGCTCGCCGTGCTGCGCCGGGTTGAGTTGCACGTCGCGTCCTACGCTGAACTGGACACGGTT
>Ga0210400_10004447_pt1 | contig 12138 bp, 5 predicted proteins | sample IncBWH26MmetaG_FD_155456 | JGI IMG/M metagenome (GOLD analysis project Ga0210400, IMG submission 155456) | Forest soil microbial communities from Barre Woods Harvard Forest LTER site, Petersham, Massachusetts, United States - Inc-BW-H-26-M | ecosystem: Environmental > Terrestrial > Soil >...
AGGCAACCACCGACTGCGCGCCACGGGCCAACACCACGTATCGCAAACCGAAGAGTCCTTCGCCACCAATATCGCGACCCAATGCGGTATCGCATGCGCTCAAGACGACGATGCGGGCATTGAAGCGCCGGCCCATCAGATCGCCGGCCCAGATGCGATCCTCCAGCGGGTGACCGCCGGCATCGTAGGTGCTCAGGACAAGGGACGACAACTGCGGAATCTCAGCATCCGTCGTCGCGTGCACCGCAAAGTGGATATAGCGATAACGCTCCAAAGGCCGAGACAATACTGCCTCGCGCGTCGCTTCGAATCCTTCCAGACGATCCACGGTGAGTGGTGCTGCGATTTGTGCAATGGCGGCGGCCTCAGCACCCGTGGCAGGCAAGCGGTCGAGGGCCGCCATATTGAATGCACTGCGAAGCCGTGGCTGGTCGGGCGCAAGGGGCCGGCCGGGTGTCTGCGCCTGTCCGAGGCGCGGATCGTCCCGGCCATAGACGGCGTCTGCCACCAGGAGCATCCCGTCCGCCGGCTGGAGCTGTGTGTTTGGCGCCAGTACGGCGGCAATCGATGCGCCGTAGGCCACGTCGTACTTCTCGATCAGGAACGAAGTGTCCGCCTCCACACGCATCGGCAACGCCGCGAACGACACGTAATGAAGCGGCCCGTCGGGAACGATAATCAATTGCGAAATGCCCGCCGGCACCTGAGAGAGCACCGGCTGAAGGACGAGACGACTCAACCTTGCGCCGGCCTGCAGCCGCGCCTCAAGGCTCGCTCCGTCGGGGCGATTGTAAACCGCGTGAGCCGCCTCGGCCGCATTGCGCAAGGTATCGGCAGGCCCGAGGTCAATCAGCCGTACCCGCGACTGCGTCTGCAACCACGCATAGGCCTCGGAAGACCCGAGCCAGTAAGAAATAATGGCGACCGCGGATGGCAGTTCGCCGACGGCACCAGCTACCCCATGAGAAGCGCCCTTTGCCGAACGGCTTAAATTCGCCAACTGCGAATCCAGCACCGCCAGCTGCTCGCGCAAATGTGCGACGTCCGCGCGAATGGCAATAATTCGAGGGTCCGTCATCGACCGCACTCCCCCCGCCTCCAACCTGTCCTCGTGGGCAGCCATGTCGCCGAGCAGCTGCGACTTTCGGCTCAGGAGCTGGTCCACCTGGGTTGCGGTACCGCGGGGGTATTCGGAGACGGCGATGTCCCGCATAACCCGCGATCGCGAGCGCTCCGTGGCAGCCAACGCTGCGCGTGCCGCCCCATCGGCCCCTTGCACATCCCCCGCGATGACGGCTTGCCGATAGGCGCGAGACAGTAATTCGACCTTGAGGTCAAAGGCGGGCCGCAATGGCTGCATGGAGGTGGCCCGCAGCTCCGGGTCAGAGACTTGGAGCCGCAGCACTTCGGAGAGCTTCAGTCCAGCGTCAAGGTGGCGGAGCGCCTGTTTCGAGTCGCCGGCCGCAATGTCCACCCGCGCCAAGGCAACATCTGTATCGAAGGCCGCAGCATCGAGGTCAAAAGCACGGTCGATCGCCCGCGCTGCTTGCAGCTGAGTACGCGCCCTTGCCAATCGTCCTGCGCGATAATCAAGTACACCGCTCTCAAACTGCACCAGCGCGCGGCTCACGGCATCATCCGCCCGAGGAATGCTCCGGGCCAGTGCCAGATCATCGGCGGCCGCCCGATTAGCCCCCAACAGCGACTCCGCATCTGCGATTTGCGTCAGCAGGTGCGCCCGTACAATTGGGCTCGTCGCATGCGCCAGTGCTTCGCGATCCAGACGGATCGCCTCCGCCCGATGGCCGTCCTGCGCTTCGATCATTGCCAGAGCGCGCAGCACGCTGACCAGGTCCCGGCCCTCACCCTTGCGCGCGGAAATATCCAGGGCCTGGCGTAGGAAGTTGGCGGCCATGGCACGATCCCCCGCCGCGCTATAGACCAGTCCTATGCCAAACAGATTTCGGCCCCGTTCGGTCTCGTCCTGAATCCGTGAAGTCACATCCAGCGCCTGCGTGTGCAGCGCGAGGGCATTATCAAGGTGCCCTGCCGTGCGATTGGCCAGGCCCTCGTTGTCGAGAATTAGGGCGTAAAGCGAAGGTGCGTCGGCGGGATCCACCAAGCTCAATGATCGTGCGTATATGTTCAGTGCCGTCGAGGTCCTGCCTAAATCCCAATCAGCCAGAGCAGTGTTTTGCAAGACCAGGGCGAGACCATAGCGCTCGCCCAATCGCTCATAGAGCGCCTGCGCACGCCTATACGAAGCCAGCGCGAGGTTGTATTCACCCATGTTGTACAAGGTGAGGCCAGCGAAATTTAACTGCTCGGCCGCGTCAAAGAATTGGGCCTGCTTCTCATAATGTGCCGCAAGACGCCTCAGTTGGCGCAGGGCCTGTTGCGCCAGTGCGTGACTGTCTCGCCGGACAGGGTCTGCCGCGGTCGCCGCGTCCGGCAGCTGCGCCAACTCCATCCAGGTAATGGCCTGCAGTGACTCCGCGTTGGCACGGCCAATGTCATCACCCTCCTTTTCCAGCAAACTTGCCGCCACGGCCGACCAGTGGTCACCCTCGGGCCACAGCCCGATATCCTTGCAGAGCAGGGCCGCCAGCGCGTGCGCGACTTCCGCGCGTAGGCCCAGGTTCTCAGGTGCCAAGCCATCGAATGCGCGTATGTAGTTCCGGTATGCGCTGTTATATAGATCCGCTGCGGAGCCCGCATTCGGAGCAGCCCACCCGACGGAAATCAGTCGCGCTCGAGCAAAAGCCGAGTCGCCGGCGGCCAGGGCCTCCACGACGGACTGGCAGTTCGCGGAGTCCGGTACTTCGTTATCAAAGGCCTGCATCGTAACGCGCGACCCCAGACCGCCATCTGCCATGGCACGCACGCGAACGGTTGCGCGGCCGGATGAATCCGTGTGAAGCAGGATGCGCAGCACCCCGTTGCGCCGAACTGGATTGCCGGCTCGCGCCGCAACCACCGTCGGTGTCGACAACTCAAGGTCTACATCGACGCCCACCTCATGTGCTACGAGGAGGACGCTACGGTTAGCCGGGAGGGTCACCGAAAGAACTGCCGTGCGAGCCGTTCCGAGGACCAGCTCCCAGTGCTCGATGGGCAACCCCGATTGCAGCGCAGCATTGCAGGGTACGTTCCCATCTGTCGCGGCGGACGTGGGCAGGGAGACCACTGCACCCGCGAAAAGCAGCCACATACCCGACACGCTGGCGAATTTCCGGAGTCGCGAGGATTTGCACCCCATGACGTGCCTCGTCCCCGTTGGGCGCTCCAAACCCATGCAGCCCTCTTCTGAAGGTGAGATTCAATTCAACCCATCCGCGCAAACTCGGGTTCCTTCAGGAAGTAGATCACAAAGGCTTGGCCATGCCCATCGGCCGTGTATTGTCAAAATACCGGGCGAGGCCGCCTCATCGCGCGACGCACGAGCCGAGCAGCAGATGACCAGTGTGCGGACAAATGAGTCTGACAGAAGGTTGTAAATGGCAGGATTCGGTTGCCTGCGTGCGCACGGGCTACATCTGCGCGCTCTCATCTTGTTGTGGTACAGAGTGGCGAGCTACCCAGTGAGATAGTCTGTGAATTCGGGACAGAGAACAAGCCGCAGGTAGGGATCTGTTCGGGAGATTCCAACTGCAAGAGTCGGACCCGAAATTCATGGTGAGTACAGGGAGTAGAACTGGTGGCTGACAAAGACCCTTGGTTAGGTGTGGATTGGAAGGTATATGCGGTGCAAGGCGCGGGCGGCCCGCATCTAAAGCCCTCCGGCAAGGAAGGCTCATTTACCCTGAGCACAATACTAGACTCTTCAACGGGACAAACCGCCTACATGGTCGATTTTGCGGACGGCGATATGCCGCCGTGCTGGAGGGGACTTCTCCTTTATGCACGCGGGGCGACGACATTTTCGCCGCCCGTGCCGCCGCTATTACCGTGGACACCCAGCGGCGATGCCCCTTGGCTGGCGGCAGCGGACGCCGTGCGAGCGGGGCTCAATGACTCCATGGCGCGCCTGACCGGTGCTCTTACTCCGAACAGAAATGCCGCACTTCTGACTTTGGTTTGCGTATCCAACGCAACAACCGCCGGCACGCCGCTCCTGGTGCTGAAGCTAACAGGTGCCGCGGCGCCTGGCTCCATTCAGCCGCTGGATGTCAGCGGGGGAGGCCATGGCGACAATTAGATAGGATCAGCACCGCACCGGCGCTCTGGGGCGCATCACCGCTCACGGGCAATGAAGCCCGAATGGCGGTGGCAGGCCATCGGCTATGTACCGATATGCAAATACTGCGGACTCATCGTAATGCCGTAGGTCAAGAAAGGAGCCAACACGGCGATCACACCAGGTTGTTGCAAGAACGGCGCAAAGGCCCCTTCCGAGAGCGCTTCAACGCGCTGGCGAAGCGCTTGCGTCTGCGGCGCACCCGCACCAGAAGCGCGGGACAGGCTATTCAGGCATGAGTCGTTCAGCTGCTCCAGTGCCGCCGTGCGCAATTGCTCCGCCGCTGCACGCAGCGCGACGGCCACCCCGATAACGAGCGACACCGAGAAGCCTATGGCGACCGGGTTATTGGAAAAGCCGTACTGGCCGAATTCGACGGTGAGCGTCGCCAATACCGTGACCATGAGCACGATCGAAGGATACCAGATCATGCTGGAGACCCACGCGGTCCGCGTGGCGATCAAGCGCAGATTCAACCAAAGAGCGGAGTGTTCGGCTGGAAGCCCCGTCTCCTTCTTCACTTTGTCAATTGCCGTCCACGGCCAAGCCGGTTGGTCGTGTACCACCTCAAGGATAAATCCCCGAGACAAGAGCATTGCGTCCGTCACCCATACGATGAGGAACGTGATCGCCGCAAGGCTCAACACGGAAAGACTGCTCACAATCAGCAGACTATGGTTCGATTTGTCGGTGAAGAGCCTAAATAGGTCCCCGAGCGTCAGCCCCTGAAGCTCCTGCTCGATCGATATCACGACCAACGCGATCAGCAGCGCCGACGGCATGACTCTGCACAATCGTGCAGCCCCAGTTCCCCTAAATAGGTATCGCGCAATCAGCTCTTCGATTTCGGAGCGCCGGCCCAATTTTGCATCGGCCTGCCGATCGGCTGATACGCGTGTCACCGAAAACAGGAAGGAGTCCATCAATCGGAATCGAATGGACGCAGAGCGCACACGCAATGCGCGCCCCGCCACCAGCGATTCTCGTGTACTTGGCAATGCGAACGACTTCTGAATGGCGTCGGCGTTGTCATTGAGCTGGTGTTGGCCGCGGATCACGAGCGCAATAACTGCGAGTATGGTCAGGACATCGAAAACACTGGCCAACCAGGGGCTGGCGCCGCCTAGGATTGACGCGGGATAGGTCTTGTGCCCATTCGTGATGGCATCGATGATCCTGGGCCAAAGCAAAACGGATGCCCCGACGATGCTGATGGCGGCGCCTGCCACTAACACGCGTCCAAGCCAGCGTCTCACCCCATTGGAATCCGCGACATCGACGGCGAGCAGATCAATCCACCACACCGTTCCCGCGGCTCCCCAGCCCATGACAAAAAGAAGGGTTACGATAACAACTCCAAGGATCGTGCCATGCCATGGTGATGAAGAGCTGAGCCAATTCTGCGAAGGGGGTGCCGCGATCGAGTAACAAGCGTGCTCCAGATCGCACGGCTGCGTTTGTGCCGGATCGGCGGTCAGATCGAAAAGTTTGCGTCGCCCGATCTCGAATATTCGCGGACGGACTGTCCACTCGAGACCCTCGAGGGAATCGGCAGATTGGAATTCGGCCGAGGACGCCGTATCCGCCAGCCCATTCGCTCTCTGGAATCGGTTTAAGGCGAGACGAACGCTGAAATAGGTCGCTGATTGATACGTATCACGAAAAGGGGGCACGCCCGCCTGGAGCGAGGGTCGCAGACTCAGTCCCAAGCTTGATGCAATCAACACTTGCCTCGTCCACTGGAGATTAGGGCCATCCAGCAGGCGAGCATCCAGGTCGGTCGTAAAGAAAATGGCGCGCGGCAGCGTCGTGCGTAAGGCCTGTAACACCATGACCTTGTCGTAAACGTCGCTCCCCAGCACTCCCACTGCTTTGATGGTGTGCGGCTGGTCCGCGGTGTCACGAGCGCCCTTTGCCAGGTAGGTGGCAAGACGGCGCAGATAGTCGAGTTGGCCCGGCCCGGTCGCGGAATCCAATGCGACCGGCGCCGAACTGCTCGCTGGAGTCGGCGCATTGGAATGCTCACCTCCGCTCACCGCAGCTGCCGGCGGCAGAAAGCCATCCAAGCCTCGAAGATAACTAAAGAAGAGAGGTGCGCCAAGTTTCGTCTGCGGTGAAGCTTCGTCAAGTACGGCACCAAAGTACTGTCCCATATTTCGCCCGTACAGCGTGTCGCGTTCGGCAATGAGCGCTATCTCCCATGGTTTGATGCCCCGACTCTCCAGCTCCGCCAGCAGCTTACATGCGAGGCGGTCATCAGAAGTGACTCCTCGATGCAGAATTATCTGGCCTCCCGACCAATTGCTGAATAGGTCGGAAAGCTCTTGAGGATCCGAGTTCACTTGATTCTCGCACGCCGCCTTGCCGCTCTGGCCAGCGCTTGCGTTCGTGATCAGAGCGCGGTCGGGTGCTGTCGCCCGTGGGGAATAGATTGCGATCGACCGCAGCGGCGCGCCGCGGACGTCTGCCCAGTCATTGCCCGCTCCCGTGGGCCGCAGTTCATCACGCATGACCTGTAGGCCATCGGAGTCGGCCGGCCCTAGCGTGACGACCGAAATCCTTGGCAGACTTGACGAATCTCTGAAAGTGCGTGGCGGGTCGGAGATCTTGGAAACGATTGCCGCGACGGCGTGCAGCGGTGTCTGTCCGAGCCCATCCTGATCGAGCCAGAGTATCAATACGCTGCTCGCCGGATACGATACCCGTTGAAACCACTCGTACGCAGCCAGATTAGGGGTCTGATCGCGTTCCGATTTCGGGCCGTCGAGCCTAACGAAGCCAATATGTTCGCTGTTGTTGGGAACATAGCCGGCTTGGTACAACCCTGCTAGCACGGCGTAACGCGTTCGGCGCCGCACCTCGACATCCTCGGTATACGGGGCGCCGGATACCAGGGCGGTAAGGACCAGGATCGGTTCCCGTTTTGGCCGCTCGGTGAGCGCGGCCTTCAGGGACTTCAGCGTATGCCGATGAGTGCTGGCTTCCTCGGAAACATGCGCCGGGCTTGAGCTCGCCGCAGCCACCGCTGAAAGCGGATCCTCCCATAATCGCGCTTCCACATCCTGCGCGTCAGGCGGCACGTGGCTATAGACCGGCGCGGCAATCTCCGCGGGACGGCTGTCTTGGAATGGTAATTGACGGGCCGCAAAGCCGCCAAATAAGCTCGCAAGCAACGCGACCCACACGGTAGGGGGAATCGAGAATCCGCTTTTGGGTTCTTCAGCCATCGAGGGATCTCCGGGCTCCAGTCACACCTTGGAGATTCAAATCCCGGCTGCTGCCGGGCGGCCCCACGCGTATGTTTCGTTCCATGACCCAGCCGGCTCAGGGTTGCGTCACCGCTTCACGGACCGCGCCGACCGGGATCCGTTTCAGGTACTGCGCGCCACGCAAGTATGCGGACTCGTGCACCCGTGCATCCTCTGGCATTTCCCGCCGGGAAAATAAATGCATCCGCCAGTTCGAGCGCTTTGTCTTGTAGTCGTAGTGAGGCTTGGGTATGAACTCTGCCAGCACCCAGAGACCCGTCAGTGATTCATTGAGCGGATAGGTCACACTGGCCCTTTGATACGTCGAGCTGGGTGCGAGCCCAAGCACGTCCTGTACCCGGCTATCGTGGACCAGAAGACCGGCAGCGGTCGCCTCTCCGAGCATCCAGGTAAGCGGGTACTTGGATTGCGCGCTGCGTGGCCCCTCCGGGTACCCACCACCGACGTCGCAGTGAGATCCCGGAAACCATACCTGCTTCAGGTTCTTAGGTCCCGAGGGTTCTTGGCTCGCGGGGCGCCACAGGTTATCCGGAAAAAACGCCCGCCGCTCGTCAATGGCCACCGCGTGCCGCGCAATTTGTATATCGGCATTGTTTGCCGTGTAAGGCAAGTGTGTCGGATGCGCAAACCATCCTACTGAGCTCACCGTATCCCAGACCCCCACGAAATAGGGTTTACACTCGCGCCCGTACGTACTCTTGAATCGCTCCGCCAGGTCAAAGATCTTCTTTTCAGTGGCCTCATCATCGCGGCCCCGCGCTTGATTGACGGCAAACATCATGCGGATTGCATACGGTGCCAATGGGGCATTGCCGGGTTGCAACAGCCCGTACATCGTGAGTAAGCCCGTGAGCGCGCGCGCCGTATAGGCGCCCCGGCTGAAGCCGAATATGAAAACTCGGTCGCCCGGTTCGTAGGAGTCCGAGAGAAACACATAGGCATCCCGGATATCGCTTTGCAGACCGGTACCGAACGCCAAGCCCATCGCCACCGTCGTGATCTTCTCACCCCGAGTCAGGGCCCCCGGCGGCTCCATCGTACCCAGTCCGGGATGGTAAAAGGTCATCTGCCGCTCGGGATCGGTCTCGAGGCAGAAATAGAGTTTGGCAACGTTTGTCAGGTCTTGCGCGGGCTGATTGGAGGTACCATCACAACAGATGACTATGTTCTTGGGCATGGCGCGCCCCTCCCTCGGAGCGAGTCACGGTGTTCTCACGATGCCCGTACGGTGAATTGCACCGCTGCGGGCGCCAGGACTGAAAGTTACTGCGAGGGCGCAGAATCGCCCGCGATCAGCGCCGCCACGCTGCTCGCCAACGCATGATCCTTAACGACGTAGAAGAGGCCCCCGCGTCCGTTTTGGCTTCGATTGCAATCCGCCGCTGCACCACTTAGGACGCCCTGCTGATTCAGGTCTCCGAAGATTGCGAGATCGGACGTGCCATCGGTAGTCACCCCGATTTTTGCGTGGTTGCCCGTGGCGCTCGCCGTTCCTTTCAGTCCTAAGCTTTTTCCCTGCCATGATCCGGTCGTGGCTATTTCGACCGCGCCCGCTGTTCCGAGCTGATCGTCCCAGCAACCAATTTGAGTCGAGGCCGTGGTGGTCGGTATTTTCGGTGCGGCCCACCACGTTGCCGTGCGTAACGGAACGCCGCCGAGCTCCGCTGACACCATTTGCCAGGGCGGCACGTGCACCCCCGACGGTTTGGAGATCAGCCGTACACCGCTTGAGAGCGTCACCATGGTCACTTTCGTGCTGGCCGACTTCTTTCCGAGGGTTGCGACGACCCCCTGAATATCCGCCGGACCGCCTGAATTTACGATCTGGATATTCGCAGGGTCGGTCACAACGCTTGAGTTCTTGAGGCCGTTCAATACGGCCAGGACGTCCGACTTAGAGAGCCTCAAGGCGAAGAAATGCTGGCTGACCAACACGTCATTGTCATTGACGCAGCCCAAGGTGTTCCCATCCTGCTGCCGCGGTTTATTGTGGCTCCCGGCTGCGGGCCAGGACGGCGTGGAGACCTGCAGCACGAGGCCGTCTCCAGCATCGTCCCAGGCCACCAGTCCCTTCGAGTGCCCCCAGGGCGAGCTGCACTCCTTGGTGCATCCTGCGATCGGCGGCTCATCATAGAACTGGTCGTTCCAGAGAAGGTAATGGAAAGTGCCGTTGTAGATCTCATCAAACGTCGCTCCGAGCGGATCCGATAGCGTTTCTCCATTGCAACCCGCCCCCTTCGTCAAGGTGGCATCCTGATCACTCGCGAAGGCGAATTGCTCGCCAAACTGAGGGTAGTTCTGCACAGTTCCACCAAACGTGCATATGGGGGTCGCCTGCGCTCCGCAGCCGGGAAATGCGCCTGCGTTGAACTTAAAGACGACCCACCAGTTGACCGACTTACCGGTTGCCAGTAGGGGGACCGGGGCGCCTGCCGCGTTCGACGGTGTTGCTGTAAAAACGGCAACTAAGGTCAGCAGTAAGGCGGCGGCACTTGTTCGCAGTACGAGCTTCGAGCCAACCATGATTCCTCCGTTTCCTCGGTCGTCGCAAGAGCGCGCCCGGCGCAAACTTCGTCATACCAATCCGTAACCGCGATCTCTCGGGAAGATGCGGACGCTTGGGCCGCTCGGCAGCGATTCGAATGTCTCGGAACATTCGCTGCCAACCTCTTCTGCCGCGAAAGCGTCCGCTATGCCAGGGCGCACGTGAGACGGTGGCTGGCATGGGGTTGTCATGCAAAGGCATTACGAGTAGTCGCCAAATCGTGAGGCATATCCGTGAAGGTCCGTCGTGACCCATCGTTGCGGTGCAGCAGCGCCGTCCCGTTTTGCCACGCGATGCCAATGAGATAGGCCGCCTCTAGCGAACAGTAAGAGAGGGAAGCCGCCGTGCTTGGCCCGGGTCAGACCGCCACGCGTCCGGCGGGTCACGTTCCTGGCCCAGCCGCAAGTCGCGCGAGAGGCCCGTTCTATGGATTATCAGAAGTTAGCGTTCTCCGCCCTGGTCATCTTCTGTATTACCTTGACACTCACGGTGCCGTTACTGCACTACGTGGCCATCGGCTGGCGCGCCCGGCGCAAAGACATCATGGACGGTCTCGGCCCTGATGCCCGTCACGCGTACTTCTCGATGTTTTGTCGAAGCGACCCGGCGCCATTGGCAGCCAAGGTGGAGGCGGCCTTCTCGGCGCTCTATACCCACTGGTATGGGCGTCGTTTTTTCATTCTGCCGGGTCTTTTGCTATTACTGCTCGGCAGCATTGCCTCGACGGGTTGCGTGCTGACGGCCCTTCATTGGATCAAGTGCATAGCCGATCCTTTCTGCGAATTTCCGGGACCCGCTGTGGCGGCACTTGCCGGCGCGTATCTTTGGGTGGTGAACGATCATATTTCGAGGGCGCGGCGACTGGATTTCTCGCCGTCCGACGTGCTCTGGGGTGTGCTGCGCCTGGTGATTGCCATTCCGATGGGCTATGCCTTTGGCGCCGTCGCGGAGCCTCGTGTGGCGAATTTCGTAGCCTTCGCACTCGGTGCCTTTCCGCTGACGGCGTTGACAGCGCTCCTGCGGCGCATTGCCACGAAGAGCTTGGGTGCAGAGGCCACGCCTGACGAAGCCAGCGATGATGCGATCAATCTCCAAGGGGTCAATAAGGCCATCCTAGAGCGACTCTCAAATGAAGACGTGACGACGGTGACGCAGATTGCGTACTGCGATCCCGTGCGGCTCACGATGCGGTCGAATCTCACTTTCAACTTCATCGTCGATCTGATGAACCAGGCGTTGGCCTGGATGTACTTGCAGGGGAGCCTCGACATCATTCGACCACTCGGGCTGCGGGGTGCATGCGAGATCAAGAATCTCATCGATGATTACGACCGAATTGACGGCACTGATGAGGAGAAGACGGCTCACGCCTTAGCTGTGGCGGCGGTTCCTCAGATTGCAGCGGCTATCAAGCAGACTCCCGACACACTTCAACTGGTCTTTCGACAGATCGCGGAGGACCCTTACACCATATTCTTGGATAGCATCTGGACGTGAGCGCCGCAGGCGCCGAAGTCGCAAGGCCACCGTTGCGCGCCCCGCTCGGGTTGGAAGCTGCGAACAGTCCGTCCCCTACCCTATGCTGCAGAACATGCCAGCCTCAAGGCGTATCAGGTGAGGAGTTCTCGGCGTATGCAACCTGTAGCCGGAATGAAAGTGGCTCCGTGCCCGTCGCAGGAGATGGGGTCAGGGCAATCCTCAACGGCTGCCCGACGAACCTCGCCAGCGGCAGATACATCTTGATATACCCCTCGGCGTCCGGATGGAGCTTGTCCAAAGTTATCGATCGGCCACCGGCTGCCGATTCTGGTGCCACTCCCATTGCATACCCTTGGGGGCCCGCTGGGGCATCTGGCAAAACCCGAACCATGAGGATTCCGGCCTTCCGCGGCGCAACAATTTGATGGACGGGAGAGCCATCTCGCAGCCGAATGAGCGTAATGCTCACGGGCGGCCCCACAAGAAGCGCCGACGGCACCTCCGTCGCCGACCGATAGGCGAGCAGTCCGTCAGGCTGCGCCGGAGGGAATAGCACAAAACCGAGACCGACGACCAAGGCGATCCCGGCCGCAATCGACAGCACCATG